>JAEEGG010008095.1_pt1 | contig 23963 bp, 13 predicted proteins | sample 9134161 | NCBI WGS metagenome assembly JAEEGG01 (sample SAMN16246543, study PRJNA631951) | gut metagenome | biome: gut microbiome; feature: rumen; material: CR-attached | host: Bos | place: Iran: Karaj | collected 2018-10
TCGTCGATCCAGATGCGGATGGATATGCTGGCACCATCTTGACGTATAAACTCGAACTGAACAATGCGGCGGTTGGCAAGGATTTGACGCTGAAGGTCAGAACGCCGAAGTTCAATCCCGCTGCGGATGCCTATGCCATCCAGTATTGCTTTACCGACAGTGCAGACGGCGAAGGTGCTTATGTTGACTTGCCGGAAGACGGCGCCGTTTACAAGGCGACTGCCGCTACTATATATTTAAAGGTAAAGGCGACGTTGACGAGCCAGTGCGAAGCCGGCGACGTGGTCCCGTCCATCACTCCTGCCGATGGTGATGAGATTGAAATGGAATCCGTTTACATGACGATTAATGGCGGCGGTACGATGGATATCGACGGCAACGGCGAAATCACGGAAGACGACGCAATCATGATGTACAACTTCATCGCTCTCGGCGGTATCGACGATCCGGACTCCATGTTCGTTGAAGACATCATTCAGGGTATCGACGAAACGCAGGTCGATGCGGAAGCCGCGTTGGCGACGTTGAAATCACTGGCCGCGTTCCTCGATTATGATGAGAATGGCTATATTACGGAAGATGACGCAATCATGATGTACAACTTCATCGCTCTCGGTGGTATCGACGATCCTGACTCCATGTTCGTCGAAGATATCATTCAGGGCATCGACGAAACGCAGGTCGATGCTGAAAAAGCCTTGGAGAACTTCAAGAAATACGCGAGCAAATAACCAATATTATATATAGTAAAGAAATCAAAGGAGCTGTACAATGAAAAAACTGCTGAGCTTTATGGTTGCTGTCATCGCGCTGTGCGCTACAAGCGCGTTCGCGGCGTTGACGGTGGAATGGGATCCGCAAAGCGGAACGGTTGTGAAGGGATATGAAAGGACGATGTCGCAGCAGACGGCGGTCTATGTGACCTCCGAGGGCGAAGACATCACGAAACTGATTTTGAAGATCACGCTTCCCGAAGGCGTGAAGATGGGTGACGAAGTGACAAGCGGCACGACCGCCGCCGTTCAGTGGAACAAGGATTTGTTCGAACTGGACGCGGATGGTGAAATCGATCCGATCGAGACCATCGTCAAGAAATCCGTCGCCAGCGGTATGCTGACCATCAGCTTGAGTATCGGCGCCAAAGCGACGGTTTCGCGGATTTTGAAACTGACGAGCGGCGTCCGCGCCAAACTGTGCGATGTGACGTTCGAAGTCGATATCGATGCCATTGAGGGAGATTCAGTTGTGATCCCGAGTGTGGTCAATGACTGCGAGGCTTCCAAGAAGGATATCCCCTTCAATGCTGACAATCTGGTTCTGAGCTTCAATTTGCTCCGTGACACCTACAGCTTCGCCACGAAAGATGGCGCGAAGGTCGTGTTAGACGAAGATGCCGCCCCTGTGACGATTGCCGCGACGGACAAGGAACTCTTCACAGCACAGATTTGGGATGTTGATAAAGAAGCGTTGGTTGACACGGATGCTGTTACCGTTTTTGCAGCTGGTAGCAGCGATCCTGCGGCCGGAACGGTCGAAGTCAATAACGGAAAAATTATCTATACGCCCGCTCCGAACTACAGCGGCGATTTCACCATTGACTTTTCTGCGCAATTCACGGATCTTGCTGATGCGTATGCGGCGGCAACGATCGACGTGACGGTCAATGCCATCAACGACGCTCCCGCAATCGCCATTGTGACGGAAGATTTGGCCGTGAACGAAGGCGAAGCGCTGACGTTTGACATGAGCTTCGCCGATGTGGATACTGCGTGGGACGCTTTCACGAAGACCGTTACGCTGGATGGCAATGTCATCGCGGGCGAATGGACGGCTTCCAAGACGGAAGGCGTTTATACGTTTACCGCCACCGAACTTGCTAACTATGATGTAGTTGCACATCCCGCGAAGACGGCGACAGCCGCCCTTGTGGTGACGATTGATGACCAGGCTGGCGACGATGGTTCCGTCGGTACTGCCGAAGCGGAAGTCACGATCAACGATGTAGATCAGGCCACGGATTTCGGCGCGACCGCCATCACAGCTGTCGCAACTCCCAATCCAGCTGTTTTCGGCAGCAAGCTGACGGCTGAATTCACGAACATGATTACAGATGCCGACGGCGACGAAGCGGAAATCGCCTATCAGTGGTATCGCGACGGCGCGGCCGTCGCTGGCGAGACGGCGTTGGCTTTGAACACGGCCGTCAAGAAAGGCGAGACTTGGCAGATCAAGGCCACGGCGACGGTGAAGCCGTATGGCGACGAAATCGCCGCCCAGCAGGAATTTGCGAGCAACGAAATCGTGATCGGCAATACGGCTCCGGCGACGGCGGATGCCGCTCTATTCATCCGCAAGACCGATGCGGCGGAAGCTACCGCGGCTGCTGACATCACGATGGCTGATGTTGATGGCGACGATCTGGCGATTGTCATCAAGGCACAGGGTACGAAGGGTACCGCGGTTGTCGAAGGCAATACCATTAAATATACAGTGACGGACACGACGACCGAATTCTTTGACGCAGACGCGGATGTCGTTACATTCGTTGTCAACGACGGCACGGACGACAGCACAGAAGCAACGCTGACCGTCACCTATCGCGCGAATCCTCCGGCGGAGATCGCCGTCACGACGCCTGCTCCTGAAGCGGCGATTGACGAAGTCGATGACAAGGGTGAAGCCGTCAGCTTCGAACTCGCCATTTCCGCGACGGATTCCGACGAAGTTCTCCCGAACGGCATCAAGTCCATTGAATGGACCGCAGATGAAGGTCTGGCCATTGATTCCGTCACGACGGACGGCATTGACACGGCCGCCGCGACGAGCACCGTCGTCGTCAAGACGAACGGCTACGCGACGTTGGACGGCGCGGATCGTCCCGCCAACAATGAGTTCACTATTAAAGCCACTGTTACAGACGCTCTCGGCGCCACCACGGTGGAAACCTTCAAAGTGACGGTTAATGATGTGGACCGTACGGTTCCCGCGACCTTTACCGTTGCGTTTGATTCTGCCGAACCGAAGACGCAGGATGATCTGACGGCCGCCATCGACGGTGCTGCCGAAGATCCTGACGGCGATGCCATCACCGGTTACAAGTTTGTCTGGACGGTCAATGGCGCGGAAGTCGCCGAAGACGGCAATGTTCTGGCTGCCGACAACTTCAAGAAGGGGGACACGGTTGCCGTCAAGGCCGCCGCGCTGACGAAACCCTATGACGCGGATGAAGTTGAAAACGACATGATGGAAGAGTTTGTCAGCGTTGTCATTGGCAACACGGCTCCGACGCTGGCTCTTGTTGAAGACGCGAAACTGGAAGCGACGGAAGATCAAGGCACGATTGAATACGCGCTCGATGGTTTCGTGGCGGCTGCGGATCCTGATGCCGCAGAAGGCGTTGACACGCTGGTCTTTGCAGTGACGCCCAACTTCGGTGACGAAGTTGGTACGCTGACCTATGACGCAGAAGCCGGCAACGTGACCTTCACGCCTGCCGCCGACTATAATACGGATGGCCTCGACGCTCTCCCGACCTTCAGCGTGGCGGTTACCGACGGTGAAATCACGACGGATGCTGTAAACGTTGAAATCGCGGTCGCGGCGGTGAACGACGCTCCGACGGCGACAATCGCCGATGTCTATATCCAGCCTGATCAGGCCGGAAAGGAAATCACGGCGACGTTCGCCGTGGCGGCTGGCCCCGAAGACGAATCTGCCCAGCAGATTGATCTTGAAAGCTGTGATTATACGGCTCCTGAAGACGGCAAGGCGCTGTTGAATGGTTATGCGGCTGTTGTTGACAACGATGCCAAGACGATCACCTTCACCTTCAACGTTGCCGAAGACGCCGAAATCGGCGCGGAAGGCAAGGTCAAATTCGCCATTAAGGATGATGCTGGTGCCACCTCTGAAGAATATTCCTTCAAGATCGTCCTCAGCGGCACGCCGTGGTATCCGACGATTGTGCTGCCTTGCGAACATGACACGGAAGGCGTCGTTGTCCGTATGACGGTTGACGGTAAGCAGACGGATGTCGTTGTGAAGGAAAAGAATATTGACGGCCAGTTCGTTCTGACACCCGCAGCTTACTACAACAGCGGCTTCAAGGGCTTCGACCGCAACGCGCAGGGCGATATCACCGTTTACCACTGGTCCGCTAAGGGCGGCACTGGCGAACTCTGCGCCGATGTTGAAGACGGAATCAACGTTCCTGACTATCAGGCTCCTGGGAAAGCGGCCGTCGAAGGCACGGAAAATCCGAACGTCGTGACGGTTACGGCTCCTTTGGCCAGCGGCTTCGTGCTGACAGTTACGGATGAAAACGGCAACGTCGTGGCGAACGTCGCACAGGATTTTGTTCCTGGAAATGATGTTCAGATGGAAACGTCTGCGACGGTTACGCTTGCCGGTCTTGAATCCGGAAAGAAATACAAGGTTGTCGCCCGCGGCGTCAATCCGATGGGCGAATATGGTGAAGAAAGCGATGAAGCTGAAGTGGATCTGACGAACAGCGAAGCTGAAGCATGGCCGGGCGACGGCGAATTCTTCCCGCCGCAGAACTGGACGACGACGGTTGCCACGAACACGACGGACATCACTTTCAAGTGGCCTGTGAACGCGAAGGCTGACACCTACACGCTGCGTATCTATGATGGCGACGGCAATGAAGTGAGCGTCCACAACAAGTTGGTGGTCAATAGCATCAACGTTACAGGTATTCCCGCCGGCAGCTACCGCTGGGTTGTCGAGACGAGCAACGGCGAAAAGAGCGACATGATGACCTTCACGATCGTGAAGAACGCTGGTGATGACGCCGTCATCACAGGTGGTATTGGTTATGAAGATACGTTGTTGCTTGAGGCTGAAAACCTTACGGCTGGCCAGGTTTACGCATATGACGTCATCTACTTTGATGCGAAGTACAACATGTGGGCCTACCAGTTGTGCACTGGCACGTCGGACGGCAGATTGCTTGAACTGAAAGGCGAAGATGTCACCTTCTATGAAGATGGCGCGAACTACATCATGATTCGTCCGCATGCCAAAGGCAACTATCAGACATTGTTGATCAACGAGCAGAAATAACGATGGACACCGCCGGGCGGTTGCCGCCCGGCGGCATTCTCGAATAGTCATTAAACTCAATTAACCATAAACACGACAATCAAGGAGAAAAGATGAAAAAGAATGTTTTAGCGGCGCTGATGGTTGCCGCGATGCTCATCGGTCTGGTTGGTCATGCGCAGGACACTGCGAAGATCGGAACCTCCAACAGCGTGTCGATCGCAGGGGCTCATCTGGGCGTTGGCGTCGGTTATCGTAACTTCCATACGGTTCGTTTGAAGGGTGCTTCGCAAAACAGTTTCGTGGGTATCTGGACGAGCAATTCGAGCGGTATGGCCGCCTACAATTCGGAGAGCGTCCATAACATCGTTTCCGGTAATGCGACAAACGTCGGTACCTACATGCCGGCATCTGCTAACATTACGGTTTCCAACGGCTACAATCTCGGCGGCCATGGCAGCTGGGGCAACATGGAGAGCATGGCTCCCATCGTCTCGTTGGATGCGGATATTTACCAGAATGACAGCTGGACGTTGAGCGTCATCTCCAATCTGCAGTATTACAATATGGACACAGCCTCTTCCGCGAAGGGCGGCTCCATCGGTGAGACGACGTATCACACGAAAGTCTATTGGACAGATCGTGACAACTGGGGCGAAATCCGCCGCGCAAGCAGCGATCCCGACTATCGCGTGTCCAGCAGTAGCTATCTGACTGGCACGGGCCGTACGAAATTCGACCTCCAGATGTTGGAAATCGATCTTGGCCTGAAGCTCGGCTACACATTGGCCAGCGGTCTTGATTTCTATGTCGCGGCGGGTCCGAGCCTGTCCTATGCGGACATGGAGTCCTCCAGCGGCGGTCGTCATGACAACGACTTGGACTACATCTTCGGTCTCTATGCGGCAATCGGCAGCAGCTACTGGTTCAACGAAAGCTATGGCCTTTCGTTCGACATTCGCTACGATGAAGCCTTCAAGCATGCGGATACGAAGTACGCGAACCTGAATCTGGATTCCTGGAGCGCCATTCTGAAGTTCTTGGTCCAGTTCTAAGCTGAAAACAACAGGTTTTGATTTGCGAATGGCCGCCTTCCAAGGAAAACTTGGCTGGCGGCTGTTTTTTAGAAAACATCATGGAGATTCTGGATTTGCTGGAAGTTCTAGTAGAGAGGATGGTCTTATGAAGAGAGTATTGCTTGTCGCATTGATGCCATTGCTGCTTTGTGGGGCGTCGTTGAGTCCTATTGGAGCGGATGTGCTGAAAAATGGTTCGGGCGGAGTCCTGCTGGACGGAACGTGGTATTCACGGGAGGCCGCGCCACTGGATGATGGACGCATATTGTTCATTGGTCGCAATTGTCTTGCAAACTATACAGACTATACAGCGATGTTGATTGTTGATGGCGATAAGATCGGCATTGTGCGGCAAGGTGCTCTCAATTCATACATCGGTTTACAGCCGAATAACAATTGGAATGTCTTTTTATTGGGGCGAAGAGGGCTTTACGGCACGATTTCATACTTCAATGAGAAAGCATTCCTTTATGTTTCAGATGATAGTGCGGGCGTTTATGCATTGATGGTCGAAGGCGTTCCCCTGCAAGGCGATTTGCAAAGCGAATCCGAACTGGCCGTTTCGCGAATTGCCGCCAGTGGAGACGGAAAGGTCGTGGTGGCGCAAGTTTCCGGTCATGAGATGAATGTGTTCAGGCGGGGAAACGATAGCAAGTGGACTTGCACGGCGAAGGAGACGGATGATTTCACGGCGGATCTTTACCGTGGCATCGCGTTGAATTTAGATGGTTCGCGGATGTGGCATTTTACACGGCAGGGGCAGGACAGCTGGTTGTCGTTTACGGATATGGCTTCAGATGGCACGGAGACAACCGTTCCTGTCATGCAGGTTGACGATGGCACGCAGCATGCGTATTACGTGGCTTGTACGGACAGCGGAAATGTCGTTTATTTCACATCATATTTGAATGGTGTGGCAATGCTCATGAAAGGTGTCTATGACGGCTATACGCTGAAGACGCAAATGATTGGTCTGAACGCGGATGGCGACAGCCGTTCACCAGCCTGTTCTGCGGATGGTCGTTTCGTGGTGTTTGCAAGCAAGGCGACGAATCTCACGGCGGATACTGTCGATGGCGAGCATTGGCAGATTTTCGTCTATGACTCCTTGCGAAACGAACTGAAACTCATCAGCACGAAGAAAGGTGTGGCGTCGGACGAGGACTGCGAGACGCCTGCGATTTCCGCAAATGGACGTTATGTGACGTTCACGAGTGCGGCGACGAATCTGGGCATCCCTTCGTCGCTTGCTCCGCATCTTTACAAGGCGGAATGCGACAATGTTGATGCGACACAGGGAGTGGTCGCGTCTGATACGACGTTTGAGCGAATCGCCGTCGATGATGACGGCGGAAAAGTCGTGTTTTCGACGACGGCCGTTTTGGACGTTGACGACAACAATACGCTGAACAATGTGTATGAACGGGATACGACGGCGGGGGTGACGTTTGCCGTCAGCCCGCTGGATGCGGCGGACTATCGCCAATGCGCCATCAGCGGCGATGGCAAGACGGCCATCTACATTCCATATGCAGGAGACGAAGCTGTATGGCCTGGTCTGAGTGACTATTCCGATATCTGTTCATTGTCGTTGGATTTCGACGGCGATGTATTGGCCTATATTGATTTGAATGGACGGCTCTTGCGGCAGGAGCGCGGGCAGGAAGCCGTTGTTTTGGCGACAGATGCGACGAATACGACGGGAGCCGCTTCCGCCGTTCGTCTGAGCCATGATGGTAAAGTATTGATTTATACATGCAGACTTTCTTCTGGCAAAACTGCTCTGAAGGCGTGGTTTGCGGAGACTGGCGCGTTTACAACATTAACGGAAGATTCGCCGCAGTACGTCCATCTGTCACAGAGCGGTCGTTATGCGTTTTATCGCAAGTCCGACTACAAGTTGTACCGCCAGATGACAAATGGCGGCGCGGCGGAAGCCGTCGTGAATGCTGGCGATATATTCACCGTCAGCCGTGATGGGCGATATGCGTTCCATGATACGCGGACTAGTACGGCGTTAGTTCGGCAGGAACTGTTTGGAAATCATAAGGAAACGGCGGTTGGCGACAGCGATGGCCTGCGCCATAGCACCATTGGTGTTTCTGTTGATGGTGGCGTTGTTTACTATGTCTCGTCTGGCTCACTGGTCTATGACACGTTGGCGGTAGCCGATGAAGGAACTATCACGGTAGCAGGAACTTGTGCAACGGATATTTTAGAGAATGCAGGTGACGATCCTGCGTATGAAATTGTCTTGACAAGCAATGGTTATGCGGATTATGCATTGCGGCTTGTCGATGAAACATCTGCGCAAGGCGGCGATGTTTCACTGTTGTATCCGAATGGGACGCGGCCGTGGTATGGTTTGAACTATGTTCCAAAATTGTATTTCTGTGGGACGGATTCTGTTGCGGTGGAATTGTGGAATGGCCGTGAATGGATTGCGGCAACCGTGCAAATTTTGGTCGAAAATGTGAACAATCCTCCAGAATGGACGGCGGAGACGATTGTTTTGGAAGCGACGGAAAATGAAGTGTCCGGCTATTTGAATCTTCTTGATTGGCTTATCGATCATGATTTTGATTATATTACTGTGACAAATGAAAACGTTAATGTGAATTTACAAGGCCCCATTGCAGATCAATTGTTGCGTTTTACGGATAATGGACTGCAGGCGGATTTGACGGGCCGTTATGATCTTGTTCATCGTGGTGGTGGCACGTTGGAATATACGATTACGGCGACGGACAAGGCTGGAGAAAAAGCCGTCACAACGTTGCAGTTGAACATCACGAATACAGATTTGCCGCCCGTATTGTCAAAAATCAATGAGACGGCATACGAAGGGGTGCCGATTGAATGGTCGTGGTTCGATGTGTCTGATCCGGACACGGAGGATACGGAGGACAATTTGCGGCTTTGTTTCCAAAGCCGCCATGCAGATTTCTATGACAACGACGGCAAGAAGTTGAACGCGGCGGAAGGCGTGTACAAGAGCCAGTTTCCAATCATATATCGTTCCACATGCAATATTCAACGGGATGAAGTGTCTGTCTGGGCAAAAGATTTGGACGGCCTGACCAGCGATCCTGTGACAATGACGGTGGAAGCCGCATACATTGAAACATCATTGGCGGATTATTATGGTGGTTATGATGATGAAGGTCATTTCGGTTGGAAAGGCGTGAGGACGGGCTGGAATCTGTTGTCCGTTCCATGTGATATTCCCGAGGATGGCATGGTTGCTTTCAAGGCGATGATGGGGCTGGATGTCGTGTGGCGTTGGAATGGCAAACGATTTGAAGAGGCCACGTCATTGAACAGCGACGAAGGTTTCTGGGGCTATGTCACCACATTGCCTGATACGCCACAAGGAACATTGGCAGGCCGTCGTGAATTCACGCCGTTGAGGAAAGGATGGAATCTGCGCGGCGCATACGGAGCTTCGCTTGGCGGGCCGCTCTGGACACTTGAGAAAAGACGTCAGCGTTCAATGTATGTACAGAAGTCCGAGCCTGTGCAAAGCTTGGGACATTGGATCTTTGTGAAATGAATTCCATGCTTTGACAGTTGCGCAGAAGCATTGCCTTTCCAATCTCTAACCACTGACCACTAACCACTAACCACTATGATAGACATTGATTTTGAACAATATCCGTTGACGGGATGGTTTCCGGGCCACATGCTGAAGGCTGAAAAGGCCATGCAGGAGGCCTTGAAGCTCGTGGATTTGGTCGTGGAATTGATCGACGCGCGAGCTCCGATGTCGTCGCGCAATCCGGACTTGCGCGAAATTTTGCAAAACCGTCCGTTTTTGACAGTCGCCAACAAATCGGATCTGGCGGACGCAAAGGCGTCGAAAGCGTGGGTGGAATGGTATGCGAAGCGTGGCGAACGGCTGTTCATGCTGGATTCGCGCAAGACGGGAACGCTTCGCGGCCTGCCTGAACTGTGGCGGAAAGTCGTCATGGAGGAGCGTGCGAAACGCGGCGCGACACGACCGTTGGCACGGCCTGTCCGCATCATGATCGCGGGCGTTCCAAACATCGGTAAATCGACGTTGGTCAACCACTTGCTGGAGAAGAACAAAGCGCAGGTCGGTCCGAAGCCTGGCGTGACGCGGCAGAACCAGTGGATTCCGTTGCCGAGCAATGTGGAACTGCTCGACACGCCTGGAATCCTGTGGCCGCGCATCCAGTCGAAACGCCATGAACTGCTGCTTGCCTTGTTGGGCAACCTGAAGGAGGAAGTGGTCGATAAAATATTGCTGTCCGACTACTTATGCTGCCGCCTGAGCGAACAGAAGAACGTCAAATGGGAGGTTCTTGGAGTGGATGGCTGCCCGAATACTCCTGATGAACTGCTGGAAGGGCTAGCCCGCCGCCGCGGCTTGCTACGCGTTGGCGGCGCTCCTGACTACGAACGCGCCGCCAATGCATTTCTGAAGGAATATCGCGATGGACGGCTCGGACGTTTCACGTTTGATGCCGTGCCCTCCGCCTCGCAGGACGAAGCGGAACAAAAAGCCTGATAGGCCATGCTTTTGCCGTGGTGCCGTCCATTTTGTTCCGAGACCACGGCGATTGATCATGCCTTTTCCATGGAAATCATTGAAGCGGGCAGCTTTCTCGCCAATTCAAGACACTGGGAATAAGCTGGTTGAGTTCTTCTGGACTTGATGCGTCATTCTCCTTGAGCAATGTCTTGAAGAGGCTGTCTGCCAGACGTTGCGCATTGTAGTCGATTCCCGAAATGGTCGGCGAAGTGATTTCCGCCAGCTCCGACTGTGATGCGCTGAAGAGCGCGATGTCATGAGGGACACGGAAGCCTTGCCGGGACAGCAGGCGCTGGGTGCGGAGCACACTAATGTCATTGCTGAGAATGAGCACATCCGGTTTCTTTGACAGGCCCATGCGCAAATTGAATGCCGCATTTTCCTGTGATAGATAACCATCGGTGGGGGTGACACACCAGAAATCCTCTTCAAAGGGAAGCTTGGCGTCTTCGTAGGCCTTCATCATTCCGTTTCGCGCCTTGCAAAATGCGGAATCCTGATAATTGGGACGGATACAGACAATTCGGCGAAAACCCTTTCGGAGCATCGCAGTCGTCAATTCGTAGAAATTCCGGAAATGATCCACCGCCACATACGGGAAGCGCGAGGCTGCTGATGGTTTTTCCAGGAAGACCACGCGGTCAAAAGGCTCCAGCAGGGGAGGGATTTTAAATCCGAAAGAAGGATACGAATGTCCAAGGCAAATCACATTGGAAATACCATTGCCGCGAAAATCGTTTATATAGCCCGAAAGCGATTTGAAATCATCATGGGACATGCCTATCTGCAGGCGTCGTCCGGAGGCAACCGTCAGTTTCTCCAAGTGGATCATGACTTCCTGGTTGAAAGACGGGGCCTTGTAGTCAATCAGCAATCCGATGATGTTGTTCTTGCTCGTCACGAGCCGCCGGGCGTTGAGGTTCGGCAGATAGTTGAGACGGTTGGCGACATCTCGGATGAGCTGGCGATTCTTCTCGCTGGCATGGTTCTCCTTGCCATTCAGGACTTGTGAGACGGTCATGATGCTGAAGCCCGTCTCACGGGCGATATCTTTTAAAGTGGCTCTTTTGGACATGTTTCAATTGCTTGATGGAATATGGAGTCTTCTGCGGCGACCGCATCGCGCGGCATGGGACCCCGCCTGGATGAAGGGGCGGGCGCCTCCCGTCCCCCCCCTGTTTTCCTAGGGGGACGGGCTGACTTAATATATTACGTCACCTTATGCTTGCCAAGCGGCATTGACGCGAGCCATGCCATGGGAGGCAGGGATGACTTCAAGAGGCGCCTTTCCCTTTCCATGTGGACAGGACGCGCATATGGCCGCTCCGAAAAAGGCCCGATAAGGAAGTCGATCGCCTTTTTCGGAGCGGAGGGAATATGCGAGTTGAATGGCCGCTTCCCGAATGCTCCGTCATTCGAGAAGCAGCCAGCCGAACATGGTGGAGTCCTTTGTCCCGCAAATGCCCGGCGTCCATTCGCACCAGCCATGGAAGCCAGCGCCATCGTTGTCGTTGAACGTGAAGGAGAAAGGAATCCTTTGCCCATGGGCGGGCTTCCTGAACCCGAGTTCGCGCCACGGGACGGCTGCATGGTAAACAGTCAGACTGCCGTCTCGTTTGACGTCGATCTTGCATGATTTTAACGTTTCTCCGGCACCGCCGCCCAGCCACTTGAAGACGAAGGGGCCTTCCTTCGACCTGCCCATGGCGAATTCGATTTCCTTGCCGTCGTAGCCCTTGAGCTTGTTCATGGCGCCGTTGCGCAGGACCAGCTGCACGCTGTCCCCCGCCCAGACTTCGGGGCTGGCTGTCGCGGGGCTGAAGATGTTGTCCCGCACTTCCGCCGCAATGTACAGGCAGTCATCGTCCCATAGACAGCGCAGACGGCCGGACAAATCATCGGCGCCGCCATAGCCATGTTCAATGCGGACGGTCTCCATCTTCGGCGCGCCGATGGACGCCCAAGGCGAATCCGCCCATGATCCCATGTCCTCGACGTTGCCGCTAAAGCGTCTGGCAACCAGTTGCGGGCGTGCTTTTTGCAACGGCACGGCGGTCCTGCTGGAATCCGTTAGCAGAATGGCGTCGATGTTGTTCCTGTCCGTTGCGGCGCCGGCGGGAACGGTCACCTTCAGGGAGACGTCGGCCGTGGCGCGGCTTTCCAGACGGGAAATGTCGAAGATATCGGACGGTTCGGCCGTCCAGCCTTCAGGCATGCTGATGAGGAGACGCGTCGATTGCGGATAGCGGCTGTGGTTCGTCACGGTCGCGTGCAGGGCAAAGGATTCGCCGCCATGGACGTTCGGGACGGCTCCGAGCCTCACTTCCAGCTTCGGCTTGCCGGCGACGACAATTGGAAGCCGCAGGCTGCCTTCGCACCCCTTGACGGATACGACGAGTTCAGGCACGTCAATGTGGATGTCGCCGTTTTCATCCAGGCAGTCCACGACCGCCGAGATGTTCTTCGCCGTTTCGCCTTTCGAGAACCGGATGCTTTCCTGCCGGCCGTCCGGATAGGAGACGATCGTCTGGACGTCCGGTTTCACGCAAGTCGCCTCGTAGCGGATGACAAGAGGTTCGCCGTGCACGGCGGGCTGCACGTCGTCGAGCAGCTTGATGTCGGCGGCGCCGTGCAGACGCAGGAGACGGGCGGCGACGGAATTCTTCAATGTTTTGTCCGTGATGGTATTATATTCTCTTTCATGGATGGCGGGAAGCTTGTTCGGGTCATGCGTCGCGGCACGGAACGTCAGCAGGCAGACTTCAAACGGCTGCAGCGGCTGAGCCCATTCTATGTCTCCGGCGGCGAAGCCAAGCAGGGCTTCGCCGTGTTCGTTCATCCGCGAGACTTCGCACAGCCCGTCCATGCGGACCAGCGGCGAATTTTTGCAGGTGAACGTCTGGCGTTTGTCCGAGTAGTTGACGACGGCCAGCAACAGGTCGCCGTCCGCTTTTTTCCATAGCGTGGCTTGCACGTCCGGCAATGTCACGTCATGGGCGTACGGATTGTTCCAGGTCGTCGTGAAGGTGGAGGTGCGGGTGGCGTTCGGGACTTCGCCCATGAGTTCGCCGAGGACCATGAACTCCTTGGCGGCCTTTTGGAGTGTTCCCAGGCGGATGAGATATTCGAGATGGTCGTGGTGTTTGGCGTCCAGAATCCAGTTCTGGTTCCAGCCGAGCTGGCATCCCCACAGGAAGCTGCGGCCCTGGGCGGCGCGGAAGGCGGCGAAATCGTCCTTCGGGGACATGGGGCTGGCGAAATAGACGGCGTAGCCGCTATAGACGGCGGGTAGCGCGGGAACGTCCCATTGCTCCTGGATCACCCATGTCAGGAAGCCGTCGATGTTGTCCATATAGGATTCGGCGGTGTTTTCCGTGGTCAGGGCGACACCTTTGCCTGCGGCCATTTCCTTGATGGGCGTGAGCATCGCGCGGTAGCCGTCCACCCAGTGGCGCCCGCCGCCGAGCGGATGGCCATGCTTCGGGTCGAAGCACAGGGCGGGCGAAGCGGCCCCGATCTGGTCCAGGTAGATGCCGTTGACGCCGCATTCGTTCATGAGGCGGGAGCAGATTTCGCGGATCTTGGCCTGCCAGAGCGGCGTGCCCGGGCAGTTGGGCACGAGACGGCGTTTGGATCCGTAGATTTCGATATATGGCTCGCCTTTCTCGTTCTTGGCGGCGGAGTGGATGCCTTCCGTCTTGAAGCTGTCGATGTCCGTGTCCCACAGACGGCCGTTGATGTAGGGCATGACCAACAGTCCTTTGGCCTTCAGGCGGGCGGTCGTCTCCGTGAAGCCCTCCTTCGCCGGGAAGTAGTTCGGATAGGAGTTGTCGAACGGAATCTGGTGCCAGTTGTACCAATGGACGCCGAAAGACACGCGTCCCGCGACGCGACGGTCCAGATCGTCCAGCTCGGTTTCCATGTCCGATGGCGCACCCCAGAGGCACATCCAGAATCCGTTGTCAACAAGATTCTTCGGAAAATCCTTCCGCTTTGCGATCGGGCCCTTGGCCGTCCAGGGCTGCCGGATCGCCCATGCACGGTACTTTTTGGCCGCCTTCCACCAGTCTCCGTGGTACAGGCTGAGGACGACAGGGAAGTCCGTGGAGAAGGACGCGCCCGGCTGGCCCATGTTTTCCGCGTATGTCTGGACGGAGAGGTCCTGTCTCAGGACGACGCGAAGCCGTTTTGGCCGCGCCGCGCCGTCGTGCGCGGCGAAATAGACGCCCGTGCCGCCGATGTTGAAGGCCATGAACTGCATAGGGGTGACGGAGCTTGGATACATGCCGTCGAAGCCGTGCTTGCTGTTTCTGATGACGCGGGCGCCCCAGTTGCCGCCTGGCAGCAGGGAGTCGCCGTGTCCGGGCGTGAAGACCTCCGCGAGCGTCGGATATTCGGATGTCCACAAGCCGTAGGCCGCGCTGCGGTTGTCAAGCCTCATGCGGAATTCGAACTGCTCCTCACGCTTGTTCCACGTTACATCGCATGTCACGTCCAGAACGCCTTTCTCATCTCCGACAGGGAGTTTTTCCCATTTGAAGCGGAGACCGTCCGGCAGTTTTTCGCAGACTCCGCCGGCTGTGTCCCGGCTGGTCAGCGTCACGGCCTCTTCGTGGCCTGGCTTGCGGAATTCCAGCGACCAGAGGCCTGGATGGCCGGGGCGGGCATGGAAGAAGCGCGTACCGCTGGATTTGTCTATCAAAGCCTGGCAGGCGAAGCCTTCCGACGCGTCGGCAAACACGAGACGGGCGTTGTCAACTTCGATCTGCTGGGCGCTGGCTGGCAAAGGCTCGCCGGCGGAGGACGGAACGCCGGCGGTCCCGTTGGCTTCGTCGGACGGAACGCCGGCGGTCCCGTCGGCTTCGTCGATGGCGCCGTCCTCGACGACCAGCTGCGCGTTGTCGTCAAGCCATCGCGAGAACCAGGCGTTGTCTTTGGCGTCGGGGCCGAAATAGAGGCGTCCGGAGCGGGAGACGTGTTTCCGGTCCGCGGGGAACGGCTGGCGCCCGTGGCTGACGTAATAGACGAATTCGCCCGATGCGTCCCAGCATGAAACGGGATGACCGCCACCAACGCCCATGGCTTCCTTTCCCGTGCCCATGAGCGCCCAGTCGGCGGCCGTCAGGCCCCGGCTTTTGACGCCTTTTGCCTGCATGGGGACGATGGCCGTCGGCTCGCCCAGGATGAAATGCGTATAGTATTTGTCTTGACGGGTGAGATGGAGGAAATGCAGTTCGCTCCAGTTGACGGGCTGTCCGTCGCCGCGCGTGATGTCGGCCGTCACTTCGACGACGGGCGAATAGGGGGTATAGACGTAGCGGTAAACGGCTTGCAGATGGTCTGGCGTGTCCCCTGCATCGGACTTGTAGGCCGTATGCGCCTCTACGACCACCCGGAGGGGGCTTTGGAAGACGACGCGCGCCGTGGCCGCGTCGTCGGAGAAAATGCGGTAGTCCTGTTTGGTGCGGTGGTCATAGACGCGGTCCAGCAAGTGCGCGGCGGCGTCTGTGTAGCCGGATTGGTAGCGGATGTTCTGCGGCATGCCGCCGCGTCCCCTGAGGGGGTGTTCCAGCTGGAAATACGTGTTGCCGACGATGATGACGCCGTCTCGCGTCTCGCATGTCAAGTCGGTTTCGGCATGTGCTTGCGACGGCTTGTCCGCGGGCGTGATTCTGAAGTGGCGGACGGCCTGCGGTTCCGTGATGTCCGGCAGCAGCCACGACAGGACGGCAGGCGTGCTGTTCTTGTCAAGGACGGCGGGGACTTCCTGCAGGATGTCCCCCTGCTTGTCCGTCTCGACGACACTGACGGTTGCGCAATCCAGCCATTCCGCCCGGGCGGGCATGCCGACGACGCGTGCGAAATGTTCGTGATTTCCGTTGCGGACGGTGATTTGCGATGGGGTCCGGGCGAGCAGGGCTCCCGCGCAGAGCAGGGATTGGAGGCAGATGAGCGGATGTTTTTTCATTGGGCGCCTTGATGGGATGGATAATGGGAATCTTTTTTAAGGTGTTTGGTTTTAAGCCAAAATCAAGAAAGCCAGGTGAAAATGCCTGGCTTTCCTGTTGCAAAATGGAATTTTCAGAGGGCCGCGAATGGGTCAGAACGTGGTCTGGGTGGAGGAGTTGTCGATGGAGAAGGCGCGGAATCCGAGATTGTAGAGTTCGCCCTTGCCGTTCGAGGAGCAGTGGCCGTCCAGGAAGCCCACGTTCATGCGGCTGCCGTGGTGGGCGGAGGCGGAGAGGACGGGCGCTTCCCGGCAGTAGCACGTGGTGAACGCATAGCAGCTGTTCATGGGGAGGTCCAGGCGGATGGAGTCGCCGCAGAAGGGCGCTTCGGACGGACGCTTGCACAGTTTGGCGTAGTAGTAGGAGGAATCGTTATAGACATCGTGTTTTTCAAATTCGCCGAGTTCGTTCTTGCGGATGGCGAAGCAGGATTCCGTGGGGGACAGGTCTGAGCGGATGACGCCCGTGGCGAGCCACTGGTTGGAGAAGTTGGTGTCTTCGTGGCCGGGGCAGAAATAGAGCTTCTTGTCCAGTCCGCCTTCGGTGACGATCAGGTCATAGTTTGTCTTCTGCCCGTTCCCCTTGTCGGTCTCCCAGTAGGCGCACCAGATTTGCTTGTTGTCGTCCGCGTACATGGCGTTGGACAGGATGATCTGCTTGAAATTGGAAAGGCATGAGATGGTGATCGCCTTGTCGCGGGCCTTTTGGAGAGCGGGCAGGAGCATGGCGGCCAGGATGGCGATGATGGCGATGACGACCAGCAGTTCGATGAGTGTGAAGCGTACGGTTTTCATTGAGATGCGCATTTTGTTTTTTCCTCCGGTTGATTCATGACATGATTTCTTCTTGTGAAAACGCCTTTGCAAAACACTATGCTTAACGTTAAGCATAATTATTGGTATGTTTAACGTTAAACATAGCTTGGCTTAATATCATCCCGTCTTTGAAAAATGCAAATGTGTTTTTCAGTTTTTTGGGATGCCCATGTCAGAATACCTGACTTCTGGTCCGTCTGCGGGTGGCCGGATTTCGAAAAACTCCCGTTGCGGTTGCGCGGTCGCGCGCCCCTCCCGTTCATGCGGTCGCGCGGGAGAGCGCCCCTCCCGCCGCTATTCAAAGGCGATGGCGACTGGGCCGAAGAGGCCGGATGGGAGCGATTCGCGTTCGAAAGGACGCTCCATCTTGTCGTACATGTCGCGCTGCTGCGGATAGCGTTTTTGCCATGTTTCAAGCACGCCAGGGGCGTTGATGGCATTGGCCAATGTGTTCGAGACACGAATTTCCAGTTGGTTTTCGCCTTTGTGGAGGATATCGGTCGGAATGTCGCATTCGTATGGTGGCCAGCAGCATTTGGTCACTTCAATGCCATTCACGATGATTGTGCAGACATAGTTGACTTTACCTAATGAAAGGAAGGCTTCCTGTGGTTTGCGTGGCAGTTTGAATGTCGTCGCATAGGAGGCTTCGCCGCTGAAATCGACGCCTAACACATCCTGCCAATCGCCCAATGCCTTGAGTTTGATGGGGGACTCTTCGCTCATGTCGATGTGGTCCACGCCGTTTTCGGAAATTACATATTTCGTGATTGGCGCGAGTGTCCAGCCTTTTTTGAGCGAAATCGTATTGATTTCCCGTTCGTTTTCGTCCTGTTCGTCGTCATCCAATTCGTCATCCAATTCGATGTCGTCTAGATCGTCATCCGCGAGAACATCGTCTTCTTCATCGTTGTAATTGATTGTGTCAAGACAGAAGAGGAGGGAGCCGAACGGTTCGAACGTCCATTCGAATGTGTTTGCCTGCTCATCGCATGGAAGCCAGAGGCATTCTCCTGTCATGGGATCAAGACGTGCAGGTTGACCCCATTCGTCATTGATATGGATGGTGGCGTTGATGGTTTCATTTGCTTCGTTGACGATGAAATAGTAGGGAGTCTCTTCCCAAATGCGTTTTGTGACGCGAAGATGCTTTGAGGCAGGAAGAATTTCAATGACAGGCTTGATACGGTCGATTTGTGTTTCGTCGAGAATCATGCCACCACGTGATGCGATTCGATCGACAAGCCTGCGAGCTTCAGGCGTCATGCGGTTGCGCGACGGGATGATGAGCGTGTCATACACCATGGTACCGATTTTGAAGCTACCGTCGTCATAGACTTTCGTCTTTGGCTTGGCGAGCGCGTCGTCATCGACGAAATCGAAGTCGATTTGGCGTTGAAGCAATTTTTCTGCGAGTTTTTCATGGAGTTGCGCGGCGGCTTCACCTTCGGACGCGCCTGCCCAAATGGAGCGGACGTCGTAGAAGAATGCGACATGGCAGGCCGACTTACCTTGCTGGAGAATGTAGCAGAGGCGCGCGAAATAGGTGTGCCACAGTTTGGAATACGGCCATAGCGGATCGTCTGGGCCGCATTGCGGACGTGGATTGACGTAGAGAAGATGATCTTTTGTGGACATCTCGTAGCAACTGAGAACAATGGTGTTGATGCCGCGAACGAGCTGGAATTCGATCAACCATTTTAGTTGGAGTGGCGTCAAGCCGTTGCCGAAAACGGCGGCTGTTTCCGTGAGGGAGACGTCATGGCCGCTTTGACGCGCGATGGATGAGGCGTATTTCGGAAACACATGTGAGCGGACACCGGGGAAGAGCTGCCGCCAGATGACATCGACGCCCGGCATGTCTAATCCGCGCAAGACGCGCATGATATGGCCATAGCCATGGAGGACGTTGTTTCGCGGATCATCTTCTCCGCCGAAGTGGCCGCCTGACAACAACTTATTGCGGCGGCACCATGCGCGGATGGGAAGGACGAAACGTTCCACGAAGAGGCGTGAACGGACGTCTTGATAGTCGATGCGGATTTTGATTGTCTCTTCCGAATCGTCGTCACGCGGCTCTTGCAACAAAACATCCAAGAAAGGCATGATATCATAGCCTTTCCAGCGTTTGAACATTTTCGGGAAGTCTTCCGTCCATGCGTTGCGGCAGAAGCAGGCTTCGTCTTGGAAGGCGAATTTCACCGTTTTGCCAAGATGGTTCTTTGCAGCCAATGCGTGACGGTGGTGGGTGAGGTCGATGAATGTCTCCGCGACGCCCGGCGTGAGAAGATTCGGATAACCATAGCGGCCTGTAGAGTCTTGCGCAGGAAGTGTTTCGATGAAGGCATGGCCATCTGGACCTTTCGCTATCCGCATCTGGCGGAAGCGTTTGGGATTGGCGGCCATGACCTGTCCGCAGGCGTTTCCTGACGGCCAGCCGCCTTCGTCATAGAGCCAGTAGTGCATGCCGAGAGCGGCGCATTTTTTGATCATTTCACGGACGAAATTGAAATACGGCTTGGAGAGATAGGGGAGGTCCAGTCTGGTCGCCATGGCGACGGGGCGGAATTCTGGTGGCTCAGGGTGGAAACAGACGGCCTGCAGGCCATGGGCGGCCATATCTTCAAGCTGTTCTTTGCAGACTTTGGCGTCAACTTTATCGTTAATGACCCAGAAATAGGCGACGGAGCATTCTGGCGGCGGATTATTGAAGTCGTATTTGATAGCCATGGTTTGTGGGATTTTCGAGTTTGAAATCAATGCGCATTTGAAAGCGACAGGGGATAGGCGTGCCGTTGTCGTTTCGTCCGGGGGAGAACTGCCATTGCTTGATGGCACGGAGAGCCGCTGTTTCGAAGTGGTCTGGTGGATTCGCCTGCTGGACGGACGGATTTATGACATGTCCATTAATATTAATGGTAAATTGCAAAATGACAAATCCCTCGATGCCGCGTCTTCGTGCATATTCTGGATAGTTTGGCGTAATTTGCTTCAAAAGGATGGGTGGATGCTTGAGCGACTTCCCGTCGGGCATGTCAGAACCGTACGTTTGCGGCGCATTGGTTGATGATGAAGCATCATTGGCTGCCGTGGAAGGTAATGCAGCGTTATCTATTTGGGCTGGAATATCCTGTGTTATGACAGCAGGCTGATTTTGAACAGATGGCTCAGGGAGCGGAGACGGAATTTCTTTTGGTGGTGTGATGGCAACAGGTGGCGTTTTGGGGGGCAGAACGATGCGGTGAATCTCTTTTGGAGCCACTGGAGCAGGCGGAAGTTCGAGAGGCAAAAGACGCCGTTGCGGCATGGCTTTGCTTGGGGCAGTTTGTTCTGTGACTGAAGCGGAAGCTTCAGGATGAAATTGTGTGATTTTGACGGGAACTGGCTGTGAATGCACGATAGGCTGTTGCGTTTTTTCGGAAAAATGCTCCATCAAAGGAAAAATGCACATGACAGCCACCGTCACCAATGCGGCAAGTACAGATGGCTGAATCCTTCTAGTGATTGAAATGGAAGGTGTTGCAGATGTCATGGGGTATCTGATGTGGCGGCGATGCTGATGTCTGTGATGCCGCCGAGGCGGCATTGGTCGATCAACTGTACGGTGAGTCCAGTGGGTGCGTTTTTGTCTGCGATGATCGTAATGGAGCCGTTTTTGTCCGGTAGTTGTTCTTTTACAAGATTGGGAATTTGCTTCAACTGGTATGGCTGGTTGGCGTGGCTGATTTCGCCGCTTTCAGAAATCGTGAGAATCATGGCTTCCTGCGGAAGCGGTTGGGCGGTTTCAGCCTGCGGACGGTTGATGCCAAGGCCTGCATCCTTTGTGAAGACCGCTGTGACCATGAAGAAAATCAGCAGCAGGAAAATCATATCGACCATGGGCGACATGTTGATGTCGGCCATGGTATCGGACTGTGATTGGAGATGGCGATTACGCATGGTGTGTTTTCAGACGGTGGCGAAGATGGGCCATGGCGAGGGAGCCTGGAATGGCGGCGGCGAGGCCTGCCTGCGTGGTGATGAGAGCTTTGCCGATGCCGTTTGCAAGAGCGGTGGGATCCGCAGCGGTGGACTGCATGGCGGCGGCGTGAAACGTGTCGATCATGCCGACAACAGTTCCAAGTAGGCCGAGCAACGGCGCGGCAGCGACGAGCGCCGCCATGAAGCGGAGCTCATGGGCGACAAAACGCGCAGGCGAGCCGCTTTTTAACGCCGCTAAGGCGGCGAAGTAGCGCTGCCAAATCAAGAAGGCGACAATGATGATGGGAATCATCAGACCGCCGCCAGTCTTTAAATAATAGGCAAATACTATCATATTGAATTCCAAAAACTTGTCCCTTTCGTCTCTTATGTCCCTTTTGTCCTTTTTTCAGAGACTAAAGAGGCAATTTTTGTTTCCAAAACTGTGGCATGGCGTTTGGCTAGACGCGTCAGCCAAGCATGGCACAACAGGGCGGGAATGGCGACGCAAAGTCCTGCCTCTGTGGTGACTAGGGCTTCGGAGATGCCGTCGGCTAGCAAGCGTGCGTCACCGACGCCGAAGAACGTGATGAGACGGAACGTGTGGATCATGCCGGTCACGGTTCCAAGCAGGCCGAGCAACGGCGCGGCGGAGGCACTGACACCAAGCCAGAAGAGAAGATGTTCGCGTCGCGCAATGCATTGCTGCGCAACGGCGAAGAGTTCATTCTCCAAAGCTTCGCCTTTGGAGGAGGAAACTACGGCGGCTTCTTCCAGGATAAGGATATCCTTTAGCGCTGGATGGAAGACGAGTTGCAGGAGTTTGATTATCACGACGATGATGCAGATGGCTCCCAGCAGGAGGATGGGAATCATGATGACGCCGCCTTGGCGGAGATGCCGCAGGAGGCTTAACGGTTGCGTGAAAAGTTCGGGATGCTTTCCTGTAATATCCAGAAAATACGTGCCTTGCGATTCGGATAGCTTGAGCGGATGAACGGTCGGCAACGCGCCGTCGGCGTTTTCAAAAAGCTGTCCGCAATTGTCTTTCCAGAAGAAGAAGGCTAGAGGGCCTTGATGAATGGCTACGCCTTCCAATTGTTTTCCAGTCGCGTCTTTGGCGATAGTGGGTATTGGCTTCGGCGATTGGAAGAGTTGTTCCAATAAAACCATTTTGTCTTTTATAACTTGTTCAAGACGAGCGGAAAGCGGCATGCTGTCGTCTTGCGGCAGAAGCTGTGCGAGACGCAGTTCGTCGTTTTTTGCGACGGTGTTTTGCAACGCGGCTTCTTGATTCTCTTCTTGTAGTTTGGTGATGTCGTCTTCAAGCTGTTCCAATTGCTTGAGGAGTTCGTCCGACTCTTTTTGAAGAGCTTGGACACGTGTTTCATGTCGTTTCCAATCCTCTTCAACCGTTTTTCGAACGGCATCGGCCTGCTGGCGACAAGCGGCTATTTCCGTTTGGAGACGTTTGGCGAAAATACGTGGATCCATTTCCTCCTGCGCATAAAGCAGGAATGAAAGGCATGCAAAAAGTATGAAAAAGCGCCAATTCATTTGCTGCCTCCTTCGCCTGTGATGGCGGGAAGCGGAAGCAGAACGGGCGGATGTTTGCCTGAACAGATATCGACGGCTTTGTGGATGGCAGGAAAACATTCTTCCTTCCATTGCCATGTCCAGACGCCGTCTGTCTGGAAGCCGATGCCAGCGATTTTCGCTTCAGGGGCGACGGCATACGCAAATGTGAGCCCTAGTTGGAGGATTTGGAATTCGCGTTGAACGCCGTCTGGGCCTGTCAAAACGGTGGAAATCGGTTTGACAGGCTGTTTTGTAAAATCGCGGATACTATTGATGGATTCTTGAAAACGGCTGAATCTTGCGGCTGGATTATCGCTGGATAGCGGCGGAAGCATCGCTTCCGCCAATGATTGCGGAAGTTGTTGGCGTTTGGCCTCAAGTGATTGTTCTGCAGGTGTTAATGATTGCAGACAGGCCTGTCGATTTTCGTGAAGCCGTTGCTTTTCTGCCGATAGTTTTGCTTTTTCTTCCAGAAGCGACTGCTTCTGTTTTTGAAGCCGTTCAATTTCTGCTTTCAGCTTGGCGTTTTCTGTTGAAAATGCACGTTCACGGTCTTCGCAGCGCATGGAGAAATCCTTCCGTTGCGCTTCGCATTCAGCTAGATATTGCTTGCATGCGGCGAGTTCGCCTGCCAACGCCTGACAGTATTCGGCAATGTCCGAAGTCTGTCCATACAAGGCGATAAGAGCGCAAAATAGGATGGAAGTGGCAAGCTTGGACATTGCTATGTTGAGGTATTTTTAACACAAAGGCGCGATGGTGAATCGCGCCTTTGTGTTTTCGTCGATATTAGAACGAATAGGTCATGCCGAGGTAATAAACACGGCCATAGGTGTTGTAGATGATGCCATAGGAGTCAACCGTGGCATAGTTTTCGTTGAGCAGATTGTCGATGCGTCCATAGACT
>JAEEGG010008096.1_pt1 | contig 23961 bp, 23 predicted proteins | sample 9134161 | NCBI WGS metagenome assembly JAEEGG01 (sample SAMN16246543, study PRJNA631951) | gut metagenome | biome: gut microbiome; feature: rumen; material: CR-attached | host: Bos | place: Iran: Karaj | collected 2018-10
GATGAACCGTCTCCTCATCCTCGGCCGCCGTTCGTTGGCCAAGCCGCTTCCCGACCCGATTGTCAATGCCGTCCGGAACGGCCCGACGCTCATTCTGGAGCAGGACACCGCCACGCTGCGCAAGCTCGGCTTCCGTGTCCAGGAGTACGGCCTCCGCAATCTCTTTGCGCTAGTTCCCGGCAACACCCCCGACCTTGTCCACCTCGACCTCACCGACTGGCGCGGACGCTCGACGCTCCTTCCCGAAATGCTCGACGAGGACCGCAACAAGGCCGACTTCCCGCGCTGGGACTGGGACGGCCACAAGAACACCCGCGTCTGGCGCGCGGGCAACCGCGGCGTGGTCGCCAGCGTCCTTCCTGAGAAACCCGCCATCGGCAACTTCCGCCCGCTCGTGCACGGCGGCTTCGACCTCCAGTACGCGCCCGTCATGGAATATACCGGATTTGGCCACCGCATCATCTTCTCGCAGCTTGACATCTGCGGCCGCTCCGAGCGTTCGCCCGAGGCGGAGGAGGCGCTCGCCGCACTTATCCGCATCGCCTCCGGCCCGATCAGCGGATTTTCACAGCGCAAGGTCAAGGTCCTGGAAGGCGAGGCCGGCAAGGCGGCGGCGGTTCTAAGCGCACTTCGTTTCCAGTTTGACAAGATCGCCTCCGTCTCAGACGCCAAGCCGGGCGACATCCTCGTCGTCGGCCCCGGCGCGAAGGTCGGGTCGCTGGAGGAAGCGCTTGCCGGCGGGCTGAATGTCCTTGCACTTGGCCTCTCCGCGGACGAGGCCAACGCAATTATGCCCGGACTCGGAGCAAAAGCGTGCGGCAAGCACGAATACCCAACCAGACGAGAAGGGGAGCTTTCGCATTCCATGCTCCTCGGTGTCTCCAACGCCGACATCCAGTGGCTCTTCCCGTCCCAACTGGAGGGACTTGCGCGCTTCGGCGACTATCCGATCAAAAGGCGGGCGATTCGAAGCGGCCACATCGTCTTCAGCTCCATCGTGCCGTGGGTCTACGACGAAAACGAAATCGCGCTCCGCCATCACCGCCGCCGCGCCTTCGCGCTCGTCACGCGCCTCCTGTGCAACCTCGGCACATTGCCGAATGACGGCTTCCTTGACCACGCGGGCGGAGTGGAGCCTGTCTCTCTCTACGTCGACCAATCAATCGCCGACGACGATCCGTATCGCTACTACCGTTGGTAGATTGTGCGCTGTGCGCCGTTATGAGGGGTTAGTAGTGGTTCTTAACTTTTTGTGGAGTTCGCGTAGAATATAAAGAGTTGTTTTGACTACCCTCAAAGAATGGAGAACGGACATGCCAGCATGGGATGCAGCCGGATGGTTGACGGAGTTCAATGATACATCAAGGCGCCTCTACGACGCCAAGGCAAAAAATACATTCGATGGCGTGGCGGAAACGAACATCCACACGATTCGCGCCGATGTCTTCCGTAACACGGTTGCCTGCGTCCGCAGCGGTGGCTACACTTTGCCGGACGGGACTCGCGTCGTCTTGCCGCTTTCGCCGACGATTGCGCAGGACACGCGCTTCTACTCCAGCGAACTCCCGGCCGGCCAGGGGCTTCCCGGCGCGGCTCCGGCGAAAGTGGAAGTCCGGGAAGGAGACTGTCTCGTTGTCGCCCGCGACTTGATCGACAAAGAGGGGGTCGCGGAGGTCTGCGTCCTCAACATGGCGAACCGGCGAACGCCTGGCGGCGGCGTCTATGGCGGAGCGGGGGCGCAGGAGGAACACCTTTTCCGAAGCAGCGACTACTTCCGTTCACTCTACCAATATGCGCCTTTCGGGGGGCAGTACGGCGTGGCGCAAGCCCCGGAGTCCTATCCCCTCGATCGAAACTTCGGCGGCGCCTTCTCGCGTGACGTGACCGTCTTCCGCGGTCCCGAAACCGAGGGATATCCGCTGCTTGCGCAGCCGTGGCGGTGCAACTTTGTCGCGGTTCCGGCGATTTCGGGGCCGGACACATTCCAGGACGCCAACGGCGAAGAGCGCCTGACACCGCCAATGGCCAATGGCACGCGCAATAAAATCCGCACGATTCTCCGCATCGCGCGGGAGAATGGGCAGCGCGTCCTCGTCCTCGGGGCGTTCGGGTGCGGCGCTTTCCGCAATCCGCCACGCCATGTCGCGGAATTGTTCAAGGAAATCATCGACTCCGCGGAGTTCGCCGGCGCTTTCGACCGTATTGTCTTCGCCATAATCGAAAACCACAACTCCCGCGGCGCGGGCAACCTCCCGCCTTTCAGGGATGTTTTTAGGACTCCGGAAGCGAATGGCTGTTAGTGGGTAGCTGTTAGCTTTTGGCTTTTAGCTTCTGGCTGTTAGTTTTGGGTGGCAATGCAAGGTCCGCGCCGATTGGCGCGGACCTTAAGTTTTGAATTTGGCCGCATATAATAACTTCCATTGAAAGGAGAGACGATGGGAAACTACTACGACGAACACATTTACATTGCACCGACATATCAGAACCAGACCCCAACGTGGGTATGGCACCAGATGGACATCCTCATAGGGAAAGGCAGTTTTGGGGCGTGCCTCAAGATGTTGAGGAAGCAGACGACACCGCTAAGGACAAGCTTCCTTGAAAACTCGTCTGCGGCTCCCGAGCTCTACAGTCCGTCAAGACTGGCGACATTCTCCAGGAACGATGTAAAGGCGCTCGTAAAATGGTTGGGGCCGCTTCAGCCGGCGATCGCGATGAACCTGCTCCGCAAAGCGCTGGCGTCGCCAGGTCTGCTTCCACGCGAGACGCGCGCCGCATTGCTCTCCGTTCCGTTCGTCTTCCCGCAGCTCGTCTTCGGCTTCAACCCGGCGCGCGAGGGGCCGTGCGATACGATAGAGAAAGTCCCTGAGTTCATGTTGCGCTCCATGCGGGATTTCGGGTTCTATCCGGTCCGGCTCCGAACGTCGTTCAGACCCGAATACAACGGAAGCGTAAGCCAGTCCATCGGCCGCAATTACCGCGACATCGTCCCGTCCGTGAAGGAAGACCTCGTGGCGCGCGTGCGACTGACGATGGATCTCCATCTCCGCCGTAAGACGCGGACCTTCTTTTCCTTGTTGTTCCGCCACGGCGGCCCGAAATGCTTGAGGTACCTCGCGGATCCGGAGACCCTGGCGGACTCCGAAGGGACAAGGGATTCGCTTGCAGCGTTGGCGGTTTTCAGCCGCAACGGCGACACCGCTTTGTCAATCCTGGGCGCCTTGGAGGAAGTCACGCCGGGATTCGTCAGCTCGGTGAAGGACGGCGCGGGCAACAACCTGCTCTGGTATCTGGCGTTGCGGAACCGCATCTGGGTCTACGACGATTCGCACCGCGCATGCAGATCGTACCTTCCCTGCGACATCTCACGCGTCCGTGACTTCCTGCTCAATGCGGGGTGCGACCCGGACGAGCGCAATGCGTTTGGCGTGAGCTGGGACGATGCGAGATCGTCATTGGGCATTCCCAGCTACACGCCTGTCAGCAGGCAGCTGACGCTGGCGGTTTAGGCCCGGGAAAGTCACAAGTGGAATCAACAATAATCTGAAAGGGACAAGACATGCCGAAAGTTGAAGGATTGGTGGATTTGCACAACCGCATGAGCGCGACGCAGCTTGACAGTTTGCTGCGCACCCAGCTTGATGCGCTCAAGGAGAACCCGGCGCAGGCCAAGTTCCTGCCGCCCCTCATGATCTGGGGACCGCCGGGAGTCGGAAAGTCGAGCATTATCCGCTCCATCGCGGAGGACTACGGAATCGGGTTCATAGACGTAAGGCTCGCCCAGCGCGAACCTGTCGACATCCGCGGCCTGCCGGTGCCGACCGAGAACGGCGTGGAGTGGCAGGTCTCCGCCGAGTGGCCGCGCGATCCGTCAAGCCGCGGCATCATCCTGTTCGACGAGATCACGGCGGCGGACCGCTCGCTCCAGGTCGCGGCCTACGAGTTCATTCTCGACCGCCGCCTGGGAACGCTCTACAGCGTCCCCGACGGATGGTACATCTGCGCGGCGGGGAACCGCGTGGAGGACCAGGCCGTCTCGACGACGATGTCGAGCGCCCTGGCGAACCGCTTCCTCCACGTCGAGCTCCAGAGCGACGCCGAGGACTGGATAGCCTGGGCCGTTGCGCAGGGACTCCATCCGTCCGTGACGGGCTTCATCCGCTTCCGCCCGGACCACCTGTTCCGACAGAAGGAGGAGAATCTCGAGCGCGGCTGGCCGACGCCTCGCTCGTGGGAGCGCGTCGCCCGCATGCTCATGGTCATGCGCGGCAAGGGGGACGATATGATCCGCAAGGTGGTCTACGGCCTTGTCGGCAACCGCGCCGGCGTCGAGTTCATGGCCTTCTACAAGATCAGCGAGCATTTCGACGATGTGCTGAACCTGATGCTCAGCCCGTCGCTGCCCGTTGTCATACCCGACCGCGCGGACCGCAAGTACGCGCTCGTGTCGGCCATGGTCTACCATCTCTGGCGCGGCAAGGACGAGGCGGACGACAAGAAACGTCTCGACGGCTTCTTCCGAATCTGCCTTGAGCTTTCCGCCGACTTCGCATGCCTGGCGATGACCGACGCAATCGGGCCGCGCGAGTCCCCGGTCTCGGAATTGCACGCGGGAAAGCTGCTGTCGCATCCGAAGTACGGCGAGTGGAAGAAAAAGTATGGCGCCTCGTACCGCAAGCACATAAAGCTCGGAGGGGAGTAGCATGGCGCGCAAGGCACCAAAGCAGGCTCAAAAGAGCGGTGGCGGCGGGGACCTCGGCGCCATTGCCGAACTATTGGCGCAGGACCGCCACAAGCTCCTTCTCCGATTCCCGTTCACGGGGGCGGTGGTGATGCGGCTCGAGCTTTGCGTGGAGAACGTCCCGGAACTGGAGACGGCCGCGACGGACGGACGCGCCATCTGGGTGAACCCTGAGTTCTACGCCTCGCTCAACGCGGAGGAGCGACTCTTCGTAATCGCGCATGAGGCGTGGCACTGCATCCTCATGCACTTCGCGCGCCGCAGAAGCCGCATCCGCTCGCTCTTCAACATCGCGGCCGACCTCGAGATCCACTTCCTGCTCAAAAAGGAGGGCCTCACAGCCCCATTCGTCCTTCCGCACGACCCGGGCTGGAACGGGCTTTCCGCGGAGGAAATCTACGAAAGGCTGCCGAAGCCCAAAGGCGATGGCGGCGTCAAAGTCAAGATTGTGCCGCTCACGGAGTCCGACCACATCCGCTCGCGCGACGGGGGCGGCTTCGACCAGCACGACCTTCCGGCGCTGCCGGTCGACGAGGGCGCGGCGGAGGAAGTCCGCCAGATCGTCATTTCAGCGGCGCAGACCATCGAGCGGACGCAGGGGAAGCTTCCCGCCCATGTCACCGCCATAGTCGAGGCCGCGCTTCGCCCCCAGTTGCGCTGGCAGGAGTTGCTCGCGCAATTCGTGACGTCCTGCTACGGCGGGAGCCGACGCTGGCTGCCGCCGAACCGCCGCTACGTCCATCGCGGACTCTATCTGCCGAGTTCGCGCCATGAAAGGCTGAGGGCGATAGTCGCGCTCGACACGAGCGGAAGCACGCAGGGGGATCTGCCGCGGTTCTTCACGGAGCTCACCTCGCTTCTCAAGTCCTTCGGCGACTACGAGCTCACCGTGATCCAGTGCGACGCCGAAATCCAGGAAGTCAGGAAGTTCTCCCCGTACGAAGGGCCGTTGCCGCAAGACGCCCAATGGAAGGCCAAGGGGCTTGGCGGGACGGATTTCAGGCCGGTGTTCAAGTACGTGGGCGAACACGGCGAGTTGGAGCCTTCGCTTCTCGTCTTCTTCACGGACGGCTTTGGCAACGCCCCGGAAAAGGCGCCAAAGTATCCGGTGCTGTGGCTTCTGACATCGGACGGCAAGCCCCCCGCGAGTTGGGGGCAGGTCGTGCGATTCGCGAAGGAGGAGGCGTCCTGACGGAATTATGGTATAATTTTCGTCAGTTATGGAACTCAAAACGCCGCTGACATTCAACCATGTCTATTCATCCGCGCCGTGGGGCGGGGGATGGATTCGCACGCTCTTCGGGCGCACCGACGCGCCGGACATCTGTTCAGAGTCCTGGGAGATTTCGGGACATCCGTTCGGGATGAGTCTTATGAAAACCGGCCCGTACGCCGGGTGCAGCCTCGCCGACCTTACGAAGAAGTTCGGCGTGGCGCTTGTCGGCACGAAGGCCCCGGACCCCGACCGCTTCCCGCTGCTGATCAAGCTGCTGGACGCGCGCCGTTCGCTGAGCGTCCAGGTCCACCCAAGCACCACGAATGCCGCGCTGACGGGCGGCGAGCCAAAGACCGAGGCATGGATTGTCCTTGCCGCGGCACCGGGCGCGACACTCTACGCCGGAGCCGAACCGGGGACCACGGAGGAGTCGTTCCGCGCGGCCGCCGCTCACGGCGAGGCCATGGTCGGAACGTTGGCCCGCCACTCGGTGAAGGACGGCGACGCGCTCTACATCCCTGGCGGCGTCGTCCACGCGATTGGCGCCGGATGCCTCGTCTACGAAGTGCAGCAGAGCTCGAACACGACGTACCGCTTCTACGACTGGGACCGCGTCGACGCCCTCGGCAACAGACGCCCGCTTCACATCGAGCAGGCCTTCAAGTCGCTCGACCTCGGCTTCCCGCCGGTACACCTCCACCGCGCCCGCGACCCCGAGGCGCAGGGAAACAACACCTGGCGCACATACGTCCACTCACCCTTCTTCACGATCCGCGAGCTGGAGCTCAAGGACGAAATCGAACTCAAGCTGGACGGCTCCACTTTTATTTCGTTCTTCGTTCTCGAGGGAGGCGTGAAAATCACTTCGGGGGGCGAGTCCGTGGAGGCGATGCGCGGTGCCAGCGCACTTGTCCCCGCAGCTGCGGAATCATGCCACCTCAAGGCGCGCATCTCCGCCACGAAGCTCCTGGTGACGACGCTTTAATTAGGAAAATGCCGGCCGCAATGGAAAAGTTTGACGAACGGAAAGTGTTCGACACCATTCCGGAGCAGTTCGACCGATGGCGGCTCAAGTACACGCCGGAACTGTTCGAGTTCCTCGTTTCGCGATGTTCGCTGGGGCAGGGGACCCGCTGCCTGGAGATCGGCCCGGGAACAGGCCAGGCCACCGATTTCGCATTGGACGCGGGCTGCGACTACACGGCCATCGAACTCGGAGAGCATTTTTCCGCAGTCATGCGCGGCAAGTACGGGGACCGGCCAAACTTCAAGCTCATCAACGGCGATTTCGAACTTCACCCCTTTGCGCCCGAGAGCTTCGATTTCGTCTATTCCGCCGCCACAATCCAGTGGATTGAGCCGACGGTCGCCTTTTCCAAGTGCTTCGACATCCTCAGGCCAGGCGGCTATCTGGCGATGTTCCTTCTGCACGGGGACTACCAGACGCCGAACCCCTCGCTCTACGCCGACATCCAGAAGGTCTACGACGAACACTACCACACCGACGCCCCCTACAAGCAGCGCTTCCCGTATCTCGACGCCCCGAAGTACGGCTTCGAGACGGAGGAGCGTTTTTCATTTCCGTCTACGCGCAGCTACACTGCCGACGAATACGTCGAATACATCCACACCCATTCCGACCACATCATGCTCAGGGAGGAATGCAAGGGGGCTTTTTACGGCGGCATCCGCGACGCCATCCTCCGCCACGGAAACAGGATCGAGTTTCGCGACGAATTCGTGCTTTACCTGTGCCGCAAGCCGACGCCGGAGCTTCGCTGACTTACCCTTAGGCAACACTTGGAATCGATACGATAGGAACTCCCGATGAAAATATGGCCGCACTGGTTGACGGAGACCCGCGTTTTGCGCTGCGTTGGCGCGAACGGAAAACCATTGGAGATGAGCTTTCGCGTGACCGCCGGTTCACGTGTGTCCGAGGAAGACGCCAAGAGACGGCTGGAGGCGGTCTTCGCCGAACTCGCAGAATGGAATGCGAAGGTCGAACCCCGCGACGACGAGGAGATCGTGGCGCATCGTCGGCGTTTGTGCGAATTGCATGGCTGGTTCGAGGATGGCGAGTATGCGCGTCCCGTCTTTGAGCCTGTCGTCCGTGAATTGGATTCCCGCAATGTCGTGACGCGCAACCGCTACGGCGCTGAAGTCCTGAACAGCGAGGAGACTTGCTTCATCGACATTGACCATGTGCGCCGGACCATTGGTGAGTTCTGGCGGGCGCTGTTCGGCGGGGCGCGATTGGCGGAAGACATCCTGGCCGCCCGAATGGAGGCGGCACTGGCTTTTCCCGAAAACGCAGATCTGGGATTCAGACTCTACAGGACTTCGGCCGGTTTCCGACTGGCGGTCGAAGGTCGTCACTTGGAGCCGGATGGCCCACGGGCGCGGAAACTCATGGACTTCTTCAACGCCGACCGCCTTTATGAGCACCTATGCGTCACCCAGAAGTGTTACCGGGCGCGGTTGACGCCGAAGCCAAGCCGCATTCGCATGGGCCGCTACCAGGACGAGGCTTCCTGGGTTGAAGAGTATGACCGCCGTCGGCGGGACTATGCGGTCTGCCGGTTCATTTGCGCGAAAGGACGCCGACTTAACGGCTCGGCGATTTTCCTGCATGATGAAAGGACCTTGTGCGAATCGGACCTTCCACTCGCGTAGGCGCTTTTGCGCTTCTGCGGCAACGCCGTCTTCAACTGGTTCGACTTGGACGTCTGACAGGTCCAATTGCGCCGCCGTCCAGCTATTGAGGAAAAAGATGAACCCGATGTAATCAGGGGGGTGGGGATGCATGCTTCCAGATGAAGGCGATCAGTGGAAGGTAGTAGCGGGGCGGAAGGTTGTGGAAACAGTCATGGATTGTACCGTCCGCCGCGATGATGCTGAGCAAATTGACAGGGAAACAAATTCCCCGCGAGCCTTCGCCCAGCGGAAAGTGTTCCCGATTGATGCGCGGGCCTAGTCGCGCCTCATAGTCGCAGTTTTTGCCGGTTATTGTCAGCCTGTGCCTGCCGAAAAGCGTCCATAGCGCATGGTAGGCGACGAAAAGAAGGACCCCGCCCCACACAATCGGCAGTAGCACGATGAAAAAGAACTTCCATGCCGCCAGCCAAAGAATGACGATTGAGACAACGATTCCCAGTATTCCACAGTGTTCAATGGCGCCCCACAAATTTGTAAGCGAATGAACCTTGACGTCAATCGTTTCGGATAATCCGTCACGAATGATGCGCATCCCGCGCGGGAGTACGGCAAGGATTGCCTCCGCAGAGGCGCGTCGCTTTTCCGGGGCAACCTGATGCGCGAGGTTCATGCGGATTTCCAGCTCGATTTCGGTACTGGCGTATGTTCTGAACAGAGATTGTTCAACGCCGCCTTCCAAGACGGCTAGCAATTTGTTCGTCGGTGCCGAGTAATGGCAACGTCCGAAAGGTTGCGCCTTTGACCATGGACTCCAACGAAAACGGATGGGGCGTCGTTGGAAACGGCCGAGAAACCACCTGCGGCAGACGCCTTCCTCGCCCTTGACTTCGATGTCCGCCACCTCCGGGCCACTTACGATGTGAATCAGCGAGATGGCGGAGGCGAGAATCGCCAGCGCCAGCGCGACGAGCACCGTTGTCCCTGCCCAGGCAGGGAGCGTGGTTCTTCCATTTGTGAAGGCCTCGGCGAACCAGAGCAGCACGGGGAACAGGCAAAGGCCCACGAGCGAGACAGCAAAAAAGGCGCGCCGTTTCGGCAGCGAATCCACACTCACGGACGCGCGGAAGCCGTCCGGCGTTTCGGTAAACTCAAGATGTCTGTCGGAGAGCGTCGCAGTCACGACGTGGTCGAGGAGGATGTCGTGCTGCTCGCTGGGGAGGTCGTCGACTATCTGGAATTCGTGGGCGACTCCGATCTTGAGCGAGTCTTTGGCGGCTGCGGCGAGCAGGCGGTCGTACCAGCCGCCGCCGTAGCCGAGGCGTTTACCGTCCTTCGTGAAGGCGAGTCCCGGGACAATCCACACCGAGACGTCCTGCGGCTTGACGATCTCCGCTTCGGCCGGTTCCAGAATGTTCATCGGTCCGCACCGGAGGTCTTCGTCGGAAAGCCCCTTGAGTCTTGCAAGTTCGTAGGTCTCGCCATTCCATCTCGGAGAGGCGACTTCGACGCCGCGGTCCAGCATTTCGCGGATGAAGTCCGAAAGGTCGATTTCGTCCGGCGAGGCGAGGTAGACCGCGACTGCGCCGCCACCGTCGAACGGATCGGTTGCTACGGCGATTCCCTCGTCGAGGTTCAGCTTGGCGCAGACAATCTTCGATGCGCGCAGACGCTCCTCTGGCGACAGCGCCCTTCTCAGCGCGCGCATCTGCCGCCTGATTGCGGCCTTTTCCTGTGCTGCGTCTTCCATGCTGGCATTGTACCCGCCATTCATTTGAGTTCACATCGTTGGAGAAAATTATACATGAAACGACTTTCTCGCGCAACGGCGATCTCATGTGCATAACAGGAGATTGTGATAGAATAATCGGTGTGAAAAACGTGACTTCTAACATGGCCGGAGAGGACAACCATGAACATACGCCGCGCAAACAAGAATGACGTTCCGAGGCTTTTTGAACTTCTTCTACAGGTAAACAATGTCCATGCGGATGGACGTCCGGATCTCTTCAAACGCGATCGGACCAAATACTCCGTCGATGAACTTCAAACGCTTGTGGCGGATGATGACAAGCCGATTTTCGTTTCGGCCGATGACAAGGGACTAGTGCTGGGCTATGCCTTTTGCCGGTTTGAGGTCGAAAAGGGCGAGGGCAACCTTGTGCCCGGCAAGGACTTGTATGTCGACGACATCTGCTTTGACGAGAACTTTCGGGGAAGGGGATTAGCGAAGGAACTCTTTGCGTGGGTCGAGGATTTTGCCCGCAGGCAGGGTTGCCGACGCATCACTCTTCATGTCTGGGAATGCAATCCCGCCGCTGCGGCATTCTACGCCGGACGTGGCATGACGCCCTATTTCACCGCGCTTGAAAAAGCCATCTCTTGACTGTGAACAATCAATGGACAATTCAACCATGAAAATCATGGACAACGGCATCGTCATCCGCCGCGAGAAGCAGGAAGACTGGCGCGAAGTCGAGAACCTCGTTCGCGAGGCCTTCTGGAACGTCTACCGTCCAGGGTGCATGGAGCACTACCTCCTTCACAGCCTTCGCACCGGTCCGAACTTCATACGCGAACTGGACTTCGTGATGGAAAGGGACGGCCGGATCATCGGGCAGAATGTCTTCGTGCGGGCGGAAATCAAAACCGATGGCGGGCAATCGCTGCCCATCGCCACCATGGGGCCAATTTGCATTGCGCCGGAATTCAAGCGGCAGGGATACGGCAAAATACTGCTGGACTACTCGCTCGAACGCGCCGCCGAAATCGGCATTGGCGCCCTTTGCTTTGAGGGAAATATCGCCTTCTACGGGAAGAGCGGCTTCACTTACGCCAGGGAATTCGGAATACGCTATCACGGACTTCCCGAAGGGGCCGACGACTCCTTCTTCCTCTGCAGAGAGCTCATTCCCGGCTATCTAAAAGGCGTCCGCGGCGAATACGCAACGCCGCGCGAATACTTCGTCTGCCAGGAAGACCCCGAGGGCTTCGCCGCCTTCGAGGCCCAGTTTCCGCCAAAGGAAAAGCTGAGGCTACCTGGGCAGCTTTTCGAAGAGTGACGAGTGTTTTCACAACGCGGCCGAGACGATGATTCGTCCAGAGCGGTCGAACCAGTTCATCAGCTCGTCGTCGTTCTTCCAGCCGCTCATGAAGGAACCGCACTCCCAGCCGATGTCCTCGTAGACAGGAGACACGAGAAAACCTCCCTCGCGTAGGAACGGTGCCCAGCGACCGTGCTTCGCCTCGCACCACGCGATGCCGTTTTCGAACGGCGTGACGGCGTCGAAGCGGTCGGGGAAGGCCTCTTCGCCGTCGGGGCGGACGAAGAGCCAGTCGCCATCCGACAGGAAACCGTCTTCATCGCATTTGCCCATGAAAACGGGGAACAACCCCTCCGCGAAGGCCTCCACGGAGCCAAAGCGGAACGGCAGCGCCGTCCACCCCTCGCGGTCAATCGCGCCCCACTTTCCATTGCGGCGGGCAGCGGCGAAACCGTTGAAGAATGGCCTGGCGCACTCGACGTCAGGTGCTAGCGCAATCCGGCCTTCGTGGTCGAAGAAGACCGTTGGCCCATCCCTGCCGCGATTCACGCAAGCCCATCCGCGCTCGTCGAAGCCGGCTACGTCGCTGTATTCGGGCGGCACGATGAAATGGCCGTCTTCGGCGGCGATGCCCCATCGACCATCCTTCTCCACGGCGATGAGGCCGAAATCGAGCATGAGGAAGTCGCCGTCACGGGGTGGCAGCAGCATGTTCCCGTCGAAGTCGAAGAGGGCATGGCGTCCGTCTTTGCCATCGGTTTTGAACATGTCGCGCCCCTTCCATTCCTGGCGCCAGATGAATTCGAATCGTGGTTCGATGACGAATGAACCATCACCCCTGACGACACCCATCCCCGTCTCGGTCTCGACCTCGGAACGCCCTTTCTCGAATTCGCCCGCACGAAAGTAGCGGAAAGGCAGGGCGTCGGAGCCGTCGGGACGTATGTAGCCCATGAGGCCGTTCCGGCGGACGGAGGCGACACCTTCGGCAAATGGTCGTGCGAACTCGAACTGCGGCGCCATCGCCCAGGAACCGTCTGGCCGGAGATAGCCCCAGCGTTCGGAAGCGACCGACTGCGGGAGAAGAATCTGGGCTGTGCTATTCATGGGTGCCAGGTGGAAGGTCCAAAAGACAAAACGGACAAACACGAGATGTCCATGGTCTAATTCTACCACTTGCCGCCATGGCTGTCCAAGTGAAACTTGTTTTGACAAATATCGTGTTCCTTGGTATTATTTTCGACACGGAATGACAGCATCCGACAGCCGTCGCCCGACAACCAGGCGACAATCAACATCAGATGACCCGCATTTCGCACAAAGCGCATCGACTAACGCTTCCAACACTTAGGACAAGACGAATATGAAGTTGACCAAGAAGAATGCTAGACGCCTGAAGGCGATTCAGAAGGCGCTTGCCTCGGGCAAGGGACTCGGCGGGCTGCTCGTCGGCCTCGCCGCCGCGACGGTCGTGGGGGGATGTGATAGACCTCCTTTCGCCACGGCGGGTATTCCGGCGAACTTCCACAACGAAGAACCCGATGTGTTCGTGACCGAAGGAGAGGTGCCGGAGCTACAGGAACCCGCAGCAACCAATGCCGTGAACGAGACGGAAGGCACCACAGACAGCCCCAAGGTCAAGGAAGTCATCCAGGTTCCAGTGCCGAACACCAACGCCGTGAACGAGACCCGCGACAGTGCGCTTATGGTGAGGGGGGAATTGCCAGTAAGGAAGTGAAAGCCCGTCATGCGCTATCCTCGCCACATGACGCTGGAACTGACGGCGAAGTGCAACTTCCGCTGTCCCTATTGCTACTGCGTGTGGCATGAATACCCCGCTCTTGCAAAGCCGGAACTTGATACGGCGGGCTGGAGGACGGTTCTCGAAAAATGCGCGGCGGACGGAGTCGAAGACATTCTCTTCACGGGTGGCGAAGCGCTGTTGCGTCCCGACCTCTTCGAAATTCTCGGCCATGCACGGCGGCTTCTGCCCAAGGCGTCCCTTTCTCTCTTCACGAACGCGAGCCGTCTCGACGAGGCGCTGATTGTGCGGTTCAGGCGGCGGCGCGTCCAGCTCGCCACGTCGCTCCAGGGACTTGCCACATACGGCGGGATGACGGGGACTCGCCGCAGCTACCGGCGGCTTCTCACAGTCATCGCCCGGGCGGCGGAACTCAAGTGGCCGATGTCCGTCTCGATGACGATCACGAAGGCGAACGCGCACGAGGCTGCGGACATGTTCGCCGCCGCCGCGCTTTCGGGCGCGAAGGCGATACAGGTCGGCCCGATGATGCTCGGCGGACGCGCCATGTCTCATTCCGAGCTGATGCTTTCGCGCGACGAATGGGAGTCCGTGAAGGCGCGCATACGGGCGCTGCCGGACGCGCGCGTCCCCTACACCTTTTGCGAAGAGTTCATCTGCGCGTGCCGCCCCGACACGCCAAGGCAGCTGCTCGACGAATGGGGCGACAAGAACCGCAAGCCCTGTCCTGCTGGCAAGTCCTTCGGCGTCGTCGGCCCCAACGGCCTCTATCGGACTTGCTTGCACACCCTCATTGACTTTTGCGGAGATTGCGGGGGCATCTATGGGTAAAAGGCTTCATGATTTAGTGGCCAGAAGCACCGGCAACGAAGGCAACATCTGCCAGATTTACGCGATTAGGAACGGCAGGGTGGTGTTTGCCGACAACTGGCACGGGTTCACGACTGATAGCGCGGTCCACGTCATGTCCGTCACGAAAAGCGTCATGGCCCTGCTTGTGGGAATTGCGGTTGACGACGGGTTCATCACGGACACAAGGCGGGGTGTGCTCGATTTCTTTCCCGGCTACACCGTGAAGCGCGGCGAAAGGACAATCCAGGACGTGACGCTGGAGCATCTCCTGACCATGACGGCGCCGTACAAGTACCGCTCGGAGCCTTGGAAGAAGGTTTGCACCTCCGCCGACTGGACTAAGGCCGCGCTTGACTTGCTCGGCGGTCGCCAGGGCATAACGGGCGAGTTCAAGTACGCGACGCTCGGCATCCAGATCCTTTCCGGGGTCATCGAAAACGCGACAGGCCGGAAGTGCGTCGATTTCGCGAACGAACGCCTTTTCGCACCTCTGGGCATACCTGCCCATGTGGTTCACGGGGACAGCTCCAAGGAAGATCAGTTTGAGTTCCTCATGGGCAAGGCCCCGCGCGGGAACGAATGGTATTCCGAACCGGCTGGCACTGTCACGGCCGGCTGGGGGCTGACACTGTCGGCACGCGATATGGCGCGAATTGGCTGGATGCTCCTAAACGGCGGCATTTACGGTGGCAAGCGGGTACTTTCCAGAGAATGGATCACGAGAATGACCTCGCCGCTCATCGCGCTTGGCAAAGAGTTCGGCAACATGCATTTCGGCTATCTCTGGTACCGGCCACGCAGGGGGAGTCCCGTTTTCGCCGCGATCGGCGACGGCGGCAACGTGATATACGCGAACCCGGAAAAGGGCGTCTCAGTCGGCGTGACAGGAACCTTCAGACCAAGGATCTTCGACCGCGTCGACTTTATTGAAAAGAATGTGCTCCCGCTCGTTGAAACCCTGTAGCTCAAAAGGTGCCGTAGGCTTTGGGGAGACTGCCGCATTATTGACGCCATATACCCGATATGGTATAATTCTTATCAATAAACTCGAATTATACCCGAAAGGGGTGAAATCACATGACAGACAATGAATCATACCCGAAAGGGGATAGTCTTGCCTCTTTCGTGAAGGCGAAACGCCGCGAGCAGGGCTGGACGCAGGTCCAGCTTGCGGACTATGCCGGTGTCGGTTTGCGGTTTGTGCGCGAACTGGAGCAGGGCAAGCCTTCGCTGCGTCTGGACAAGGTGAACCAGGTGCTGGATCTTTTCAGTTCCCGCATGGGTCCTGTGCCAATCGACAGGAGCATCTATGCGGACGGCTGAGATCAATTTCGGAGCAGCTTCACTTCAACGCAAGCACAAATACCGTGTGTATCGTCAACCGCAAGCGCTTAATCCTGTAAATTCTGTAAATCATGTCTAAAACTCTTGGAAGGGGAATGAACAACAGATGAGTTTGCTTCCAAAACAAATTATGTGGACCGAACCTTGGAGTGTCGAATACGTCAAGGAGCGATTGCGCCAGTGCAGAAAGGAGCTGCCATCAACATGGCGGATGGCGACATATTGCGTTGTTTTGCCGACCGTTGTCATGTCCGTGGCAAAGGCTTTTCTGCCGACCCTTGAATGGCGTACGTTATTGCGTGTTATCCTTGTGCTGCCCGTTGCATTCTTTGCCCTTCCTTTTTTGATATCCGTTTTCCCGACAGGCATTCACATATTCGCATCTGGTGTTGCGTTTCAAGTTGGCAACATCTGTTCCCGTATCGACATAAAGAACATCGCCACACTTTCATTCGAGACGCATGATGGCAAGAGGTACTTTGTTGTCCATGCGACAAATTCCAAGGGGATTCCCTACGAACGACGCGCCCTGCTCCCGACTAGGAATGTGACGGAACAGGACATTATCGGATTCCTCTATGAAATGAATCTCGGACATCTCATCAAAGAAACCCGAGAGAACGCGTGAGTATTGCATCTGCGCTAGGTGTTTTAGACAGGATTAACAGGATTTCCAAGATTTTGGACATTGACGAACAATCCTGTTAATCCTGTAAATCCTGTCCAGAACTTTACCGAAGGGAGCAAAAGAACGGAATGAAGAAAAGCATGCGGAAGGAGAAACGGGCACGTGTCCGTGAGCAAAAATCACTTTCACGGGATCGTTGGCTGGGCGCGGCGAGTGGCATCTTCGTGGCTGTGCTTTGCTCGGTGCCGCTTGCGCTTATGCTCTATGCGCTCTTTACCGTGGATTTCAGTTCCAATCGGCGTATGATGCTAATTCCTGTGATTGGGGGATTGTTTTTCGGCATGTCGGTGCTTTTCTGCCTAAACCTGCACACGGATATCGAAAAAGTCGCGGCGGACGATGTTCTCGGCCGCGAACTCCAAGACTTGCGCCTGCCGAAGAGGGTGGTGCCATGAAGCGGATTGAAGTCCACCTCGCGTCCGACAATGGAGATTGCCAAGTCGGCCTGCTTGAATACGATGAACTGCGCGGCAAGGAAGTCTCATCGTTTGAGCTTTGCGAATCGTTCATCGAACACCCGCCGATGCGTTTCATGGGACCGGACATCGGCCTTTTCCGAGGGAAGCAGTATCCGATTCTTCCCTTTGGATTCGGCATGTTCCAGGATGCCGCGCCGGATTCATGGGGGAGAAAGCTGATTCGCCGACGTGAAAAGCGCGGCAATCTACGCGAAAGCGACTATCTGCTTGGCGTCTTCGACCTGACACGCCTGGGAGCTTTGCGTTTTCGCACCGAAGGAACGTCCGTCTTCCTCAACGACGACGGACAAAACCCCGCGCCGCCTTGGACAACCTTGCGGACACTTGAAGATTCTTCCCTCCGCTTCGAAACCGACGACACGGACGAAGCTGCTCTCTCAATCCTTCTCAGGCCAGGAACGTCCCTGGGGGGCGCGAGGCCGAAGGCAAGTGTGACGGCTCCTGACGGCAGTCTATGGCTCGCGAAATTCCCGTCGAAGGACGATGACTGCGACACGGGCGGATGGGAATATCTCGTCCATCTTCTCGCCATGGACGCTGGAATCGCCGTCCCAGAGGCCGCTTCGCGGAGATTCTCGAAAAACGGTTCGACTTTTCTCTGCCGACGTTTCGACCGCGCCGGTACAAAGCGCATACATTTCGCCTCCGCGATGACCATGCTTGGATGCGAGGACCGGCAGGAGGAAGGCAACGGCACCTATCTTGACATAGCTGGATTCCTCATGCAGCACGGGGCGAAGCCAGACGCCGACCTTCCCGAACTCTGGCGGCGCATGGTCTTTTCTCTTCTCGTTTCAAACACTGACGACCATCTGCGCACCCATGGCTTCCTACTTGAAGGAGGAGGCTGGCGATTGTCACCCGCCTACGACTTGAATGCGAACGTCAAGCGACCGCATTCCCTTTCCCTGGAACTTGATTCCGGCATACCCATAGAATCGGTCGACACCTTGCTGGAAGCCGCCGAATACTTTCGCGTTGGGAAAAAGGAGGCCGAAACAAGCTTGAACCGAATCCGCGCGACAGTCGGCGGCTGGCGGGATGTTGCGGGCAGACTCGGTCTATCTCGCCGCGAGCAGGAGGAGATGTCCGTATGCTTTCAAAGAGAGTAAGGCTTGGTTCATTGGCGCTCCGGCGACGGCTTGGGCACAGTAAGGGCGAAGGCGCTGTTCGCAAGGGCCATGCACGCGGCCGTGGCAAAGAGCACGCCGGGGCCGAAGCGATCCCATATCCAGCCGCCGAGCAGCGCGTAGAAGACGGTTACGAGGTGATTCATTGAAATGCCGGAGGAGAGCGTCGCGGTGAGTTCCTCCTGGGAATCGGAGAGCGTGCGGGCGTAGAGGTTCGTTGCCATGGAGGCGTTGCTCAGAACGGCGTCGAGGACGTAGTTGACGCAAACGACAGCGACCGCCGTCCGTGCCGGGAACAAGTCCTTGGCGAACCCGTAGAGCAGGCACACGAAGAAGAGTACGACCGTGTCCCAGATCATGACGTTGCGGTAGCCCCAGCGATCGACGAGGCGTCCGATAAGACGTCCGCCCCAAAGCGCGGTGAAGAGCGCCGCGATTGCGAGGAGAAGCGCGACGCGCTGCGTGTCCATGCCGTAGACGCGAATCAGCACAAAGGGCCCGAAAGTGAAGAAGACCTGCTTGCGCGCCCCATAGAAAAGTTCTAGCGCGTAGAATTTCGCGTACTTGCGCCGGAAGTAGAACGAGGGACGCGCGCGTTTCGCTAGGCCGGGTTCCTTGACGAACCCCGCGACTGCAAGGCTTGCGGCCAGGAGCAGCGCCACAAGAACCCATACGGCGTCGTAGAGCGCGCGGCGGGGCGCGTCCGCCCAGATGCGCACACCGATGAAGAATATGGCGGCCACGAGGATGCTCCCCGCGACGGAACCGGCGTTGATCGCGCCCGTGACGATGCCGAGCGATTCGCCGCTCTTCCCCTCCCTGGCTATCGAGAGTGCAAGCGACTGGCGGACAGGCATGACGAGATGTTCGCCAAGAGCCCAGACAACAATGAACGCGACGGCCCAGGCCCAGCGGACCGGCACCAGCAGCAGCGCCGCCGCGACGAGGGAGCATGCCGTCCCGATCCGCAGGATTTTCCAATCGGAAAAACGGTGCAATGCCGCGAAGATTGCCACAAGCAGCACGCCGGGCGTTTCTCGCAGGAATTCCAGCAGCCCGCGGTCAAAGCCGCCGATGTCGTAGGTCTCCACGAGGAAGTTGTTGAACGCCGCGGCAAAGCACCCGATGCCGATGCCCCATACGAGAATGCTCGCGAAGAACGCGCCCGCCCCGGACTTCGGACGGCACACGGCTTGATAGGCGGAAAAGGGGTTTTTCATGGTAGAACATTCTATCATATCCATATCCATTTGCCAGAAGAGGGTCACCCCCCTTGCCTTTTGCGAGAGGATAGTGTAGAATAGACGCTACTATGAACCGAAGAATCGTCATTACCGGATTGGGAACGGTCAACCCGGTTGGAATCGGCGTTGAGGAAACCTGGCGGGCCATCCGCGAGGGCAAGAGCGGCGTAGATTTCATCACGAGCTTTGACACTTCCGATTACGATGTCAAGATTGCGGCAGAGGTCAAGGGCTTCGATCCTAACTTATGGATGGATTCGAAGAACGCGCGCAAGATGGCGCGCTTCTCGCAGTTCGCCGTGGCGGCCGCCGTGCAGGCAGTCCGCGACGCCGGGCTGGAGGCCAAGGACTACGCCCCGGAGCGCGCCGGCGTCTCCATCGGCAACGGCATTGGAGGCTTCGAGGTCGTCGACTCCTCGCTGCGCAAGCTCATCGAGCAGGGCCCGCGCCGCATCCCGCCGCTGACGGTTCCCGAACTGATCAACAACGAGGCCGCCGCCAACATCTCGAAGGAGCTTGGCTTCAAGGGATTCGCCCTGACCTCCATGACGGCCTGCACCTCCGGCACCGACGCCATCGGCGCGGCGCTGGACATGATGCGCCTCGGTCGCTGCGATGTCTGTCTCGCCGGCGGCACTGAGGCCTGCATCGCCGCGCTGGCGATTGCCGGCTTCAGCATCATCCGCGCTCTCAGCACCCGCTGCGACGAGCCCAAGAAGGCCTCGCGCCCATTCGATAAGGACCGCGACGGCTTCGTCTTGGGAGAGGGCGCCGCGATGCTCGTCTTAGAAGACTACGAGCGCGCGAAGGCGCGCGGCGCGAAAATCTACGCCGAGCTGTCGGGCTACGGCCTCTCCTGCGACGCCTACCACCTCACGGCCCCAGACCCCTCAGGCGAACAGGGCATCCGCGCCATCAAGCTCGCCCTCCAGGACGCCGGCATCAGGCCGGAGGAGGTGGACTACTACAACGCGCACGGCACCTCGACGCCGATGAACGACCCCATCGAGACCAAGATGCTCAAGGGGGCTTTCGGCGACCACGCCTACAAGATGAAGGTCTCCTCCACCAAGAGCATGACCGGCCACCTGATCGCCGCGTCGGGCGCCCTGGAGGCCCTTGTCTGCGCCCTCGCCATCCGCGATGGCTTCTTCCCGCCCACCATCAACCTCGACAACCCCGACCTCGAAGCCGGCTGCGACCTCGACTACGTGCCGAACAAGGGCGTGGCCGGCGAGATCGGCGTGGCGCTGTCCGGCTCGCTTGGCTTCGGCGGCCACAACGGCGTGCTGGCCTTTAGGAAATGCCAATAGTCGTCCACAAGTCGCAGTTGAAGGCGGCGCAGCCGCAGGCCGCGCCGCCTCCGCCGAAAACACCGGAAGAGGAGGCGACTGCACGCCGCTTCTCCAAGGTGGTCATGAACAAGCCACTCCGGCGCGGCGAATACTTCGGCTTGGACGACCCCTCCTCCCGCTACGAAATCACCGAGATACTGGGCGAGGGCGGCACCGGCCGCGTTGTCCGCGCCATCGACAAGATACTCGAGATGGAGGTGGCGATCAAGATACTTGCGCCGCGGCTTGTCCGCGACGCCTCGTCGCTTGCGGATCTGAAGAGGGAGGTCCGCATCACCCTGAGCCTCGTCCACCCACACATCCTGCGCATCTACAACCTTGAGAAGAGCGGGCTCAACTACATGATCATCATGGAGCTGCTCAAGGGCAATCCGCTCTCGCGGCTCCTGTCGCAGGCGCAGGGTGTCTTCGAGCCGGACTTCTCCATCCAAGTCGTCCAGGTGGCCGCGAGCGCGCTGGGCTACGCGCACCGCCACGGCGTCCTGCACCTCGACGTCAACCCCGCAAACATCTTCCTCACCGACGACGGCGTGGTCAAGGTCATCGACTTCGGAATCGCCAAGCTGGCCGGCGGCGGGCCGTCGAAGAGCGACTACGTAGTCGGAACGCCCGAATACATGAGCCCCGAACAGGCGCGTGGGGATGCGCTTGACGCCCGCAGCGACATCTATTCGCTTGGCGTGGTGGCGGCGCAGCTCCTCACGGGACGCACGCTCCATGCGCCTGGCGTGGCGGTCGCGACCGTCGCGACTACGCCCCACCCGCCGGTGCAGGGCGTGACGCGGGAAGTGGCGGCCGTCCTCGAATGCGCCACCGCATTCAACAAGGAGGACCGCTTCGCCGATGTCGAGGAATTCGCGAACGCGCTCGCAGCGGCCGCCGCCACGCGGCAGGACGCATGACACCCTGAATCCCGATTTTCCAAAACAAAAAAGGAACAATAAAAATGGTCGCATCATTTCTCAAGAAGCACGGGCTTGACTTGGCGGCGCTTGACGCCGAGGCCCTCCTTGACTCATTCGCACGCGAGGCGGAGGCCGGACTCGCCGGTGCCGACAGCTCGCTGGCGATGATCCCATCCTACATCGGCGTCGGTGCCGGCATCCCCGCCGGCAAGCCCGCGATAGTCGTCGATGCCGGCGGCACCAACCTGCGCGTCTGCACGGTGTCCTTCGCCGCCGACGGCACGCCGGAGATGTCCAACTTCTCAAAGTGCGCGATGCCGGGCGTTGAGCGCGAAGTCGGGGCGGAGGAGTTCTTCTCCTTCATCGCCTCGCGCGTCGAGCCGCTCGTCCCGCTGGCATCCGACATCGGCTTCTGCTTCTCCTACCCGGCGGAAATCACGCCCGACTGCGACGGCCTCCTCCTCCGTTGGTCAAAGCAGATCAAGGCCCCGGAGGTCGTTGGCAAGTTCGTCGGCGCGGAACTCAAGCGCCGCCTGGAGCCGATGGGCTTCAAGGGCCGCGTCGTGGTGCTGAACGACACCGTCGCCACGCTGCTGGCGGGCGTCTCCGAAGGCGCCAGCCGCAACTGCTCGTCATACGTCGGCATGATCCTCGGCACCGGCACCAACACGGCGACCGTCGTCGCCAACTCCGCCATCAAGAAGTGCCCCGGCCTGCCGCAGGAAGCCTCCACCATCGTGAACTTCGAGTCAGGGGAGTTCGCGCCGGTGCCGCTCTCCGACTTCGACAAGCGCCTCCACGAGCTCACCCTCGACCCCGGCCACTCCAACTTCGAGAAGCAGATTTCCGGCGGCTACCTCGGAACGCTCGGCCTGGTCATCCTCAAGATGGCGGCCGAGGAAGGGCTCTTCTCCGCCAAGGCGGCCGAGGCGATCGTCGCGCTCCCCGCCCTTGAGAACCGCGACTTCGACGACTTCTGCGACAACCCCTTCTGCACGCGCGGCGCGCTCGCCTCGCTGGACATGGAGGACAACGACCGCCGCGTCATCCAGGCGCTGGGCGAGGCAGTCTATGCGCGCGCGGCGCTGCTCTCCTCGGTGAACATCGCCTTTGGCGCGATCCTCTCCGGCGCGGGCCACGACCCGCTGGCGCCAATCGGCATCAACATCGACGGCTCCACCTACTACAAGACGAAGACGGCCGACTTCAAGTCGCGCACCGAGGAGGGCCTCCGCGCCATCCTCTCGCGGCGCGGCATCCACTTCCGCACGATATTCGTACCCGACTCGCCGATTGTCGGCGCCGCCGTTGCAGCCCTTACACGCGGATAAACAAGCGAAGGCAGGTGCAGAGATGCTGACGATCTACAAATGGGTGCCACGCACCGGCCTCACGGATGGCGGAACCGAGCTCACGCCTGGCTGCTGGGTCAGCCTCACGGAACCGACCCCGGCCGAAATCGAAAAGGTGGGCGACGCCTACGACTTCCCGCAGGAGTTCCTCACCGACCCCCTCGACAAAGACGAACGCGCCCGCGTGGAAATCGACGAGGACTCCTCGGCGTCGCTCATCGTCATCCGCGTCCCATGCAAGTCCGACAGCGACGACTCCGTCCCATACACCACCACCCCGTTCGGCATCATCATCACCCCGAACGCAGTCATCACGGTGTGTGCGCGCCAGACGGCCCTCATCGACGAGTTCCGCCAGATGCGGCGCCTCTGCCCGCCATACGACCGCCACCGCTTCGCCTTCAACATCATGCTCCGCGCCGCCACCCTCTTCCTGCGCTACCTGCGCGAGATCGGCGACGACGCGGACAAGATCGAGCGCAACCTCCACCTCCACCAGGCCCTCAAGAACGACTCGCTCATCGACCTCCGCGACCTCCAGAAGGCCCTCGTCTATTTCACGACGTCGCTCACTTCGGATGAAATCGTAGTCAGCCGCCTCGGCCACATGCGCCAGCTCGGCATCAACGAGGACGACCTCGACTTCCTCGACGACGTGGCCATCGAATACCGCCAGGCCCTTGAAATGTCCTCCATCCAGACGAACATCCTCACCGGCACGATGGACTCGTTCGCCTCGGTCATCTCGAACAACCTCAATGTCGTGATGAAGTCGCTGACCTCGGTCACGATCATCTTCATGCTCCCGACGCTCATCTCGTCCATCTACGGGATGAACGTCCACCTCCCGCTCCAGTCGCTCTCGCCGCCGGAATCCCATTCGCTGCTGGCCTTCTTCGCCATCATGGGGGTTTCGGTCATCCTCGCCCTTGGCGCGGTGTTCTTCTTCATCAAGCGGAAACTCTTCTAATGGACTTCGCCGGCGACGACACTGCGGACTACCCCGAAATTGCGGACTACGGGGCGCTGGCCGCCGGCGAAGAGGTGTCGCCGTGGATTGACGCCGACGACCTGGAGGCGGAGGGCCGCTGCACCGAGCGCCATCTCCAGTGCATCTGGTATTCCGACGGGCTGCGGCCGGAGATCGTCACCGATACCGGTGAGCGCGTGGTGGTGGAGTCCTGCGGCCGCTGG
>JAEEGG010008097.1_pt1 | contig 23958 bp, 14 predicted proteins | sample 9134161 | NCBI WGS metagenome assembly JAEEGG01 (sample SAMN16246543, study PRJNA631951) | gut metagenome | biome: gut microbiome; feature: rumen; material: CR-attached | host: Bos | place: Iran: Karaj | collected 2018-10
CGGAAGAAGATATGAAGATTTTTGCTGTAGGAATGAATTATGCACTGCACAATAAAGAGTTGGATGGTGCGTTATATAAACCAGAGAAGCCTGTCATTTTCACGAAAGCTGACTCTGCGCTATTGAAGGATGGAAAACCGTTTTTTATCCCCGATTGGTCAGAGCGTGTGGATTACGAAACGGAGTTGGTAGTTCGGATATGTCGTTTGGGAAAAGGTATTCCTGTACGCTTTGCTCATCGATATTATGATGCGGTGACGGTGGGTATTGATTTCACTGCACGCGATTGGCAGGAAGAGGCTCGTAAGAATGGTCAACCGTGGGAGATCTGTAAAGGATTCGATGGCTCCGCTGTGATAGGCCAGTGGGTGGATAAAGAGAAATTCCGTGATGTGCAGGCGTTGCATTTCCATTTGGATATCAATGGTAATACCGTGCAGGAAGGTTGCTCGAGCGATATGCTCTATAAAGTGGACGAGTTGATTAGTTATATTTCAACCTATTTTACACTGAAGACGGGCGATCTGTTGTATACAGGAACACCTGTCGGCGTGGGTCCAGTGAAGATAAACGACCACTTGGAAGGTTGGTTGGAAGACCGTAAGGTACTGGAGTTTGATTGTAAGTAAGACTGATGAGAAGATTTTTCCAGATTTGGCTGATGAGTATATGTGGCATGGTTTATACTATGGCACAAGGTTTTTATAACCTCACGGCCGAGGACGTAAAAATCGATTCTTTATTACCTTACGTAAATTACTCATGGCCTTTGGGGAAAAATTATGTTGACTCGGTTTATGAAGTGAGTATCGCTTATCCGGAATTTCTGGATATGGATGAGGAAGATGTCAACCGTTATCATGCGATTACAACTGATAAACTGCCAGAGTTGCCCCAGATACAACAATACGTGGGCGTGTCGCGAAAGAATGGAACTTTGTATGCCCAGTTCGTACCTCTTGTCTTTCGTGATGGAAAATATCAAAAGCTTGTGAGTTTCCAGATGCAGGTGAAGTCCACACCTGTGAGAAGAACTCGCCGTGCATCATCGACAAACAACCGCTATGCAGGCCATTCTGTTTTGTCTACTGGTCATTGGGCAAAGATTCGTGTCTCAGAGACGGGCTTCTATCATCTGACTGATGCTTTGGTTAGAAAAGCTGGATTCAAGAATCCCCAAAAAGTGAAAATATATGGTTATGGCGGAGAACTGCAGCCTGAGGTGCTAACGGGAGAGTATCTTACGGATACTGATGACCTGAAGGAGATCCCTACATGCACGATTAATGGCAAACGGTTGTTCCATGCTTTAGGACCTGTAAGTTGGTCGTCTAACACAACCGTTGCACGAATACGTAATCCCTATTCTGATTATGGCTATTATTTCCTGACTGAGAGTGAGGATGAGCCTCTGACAGAGGATAGTGCTTCTTTTGTCAGCTCTTATTATCCTTCAGTAAGTGATTATCATGACTTGTATGAGGTAGATGGCTATGCTTGGTACCATAGTGGACGTAATCTGTATCACAATGAGAAACTTTCAGTAGGTTCTGATTTTTCAGTATCGCTGCCTGCAATACACCAGACTTCAGCAAAACTAAATGTCAACCTGTCGTACAATGCAAAGTTTACGGCAAAGCTGTTGCTGAACGGAACGGAAATTGGTTCACTGACTGCAACTTCTGGTCTGACAAGTTCTGGTGCGCTGTCTGATGGCAATGCTCTCGCAACCCAATCATACTGGACCTTCACGCTACCAGATTCGTTGATACGGTCTACGTCTAATAAATTAATAATCCGACAGCAATCTGGTGGTGAGGTACGTTTGGATTATGTGTCCTTATGCTATTCTACTCCCAAACCACTGGTTGACTTCTCCACGACTTCACTTCCTGTACCTGATTATCTGTATAATATCACGAATCAGGATCTTCACGCAGACTCAGCGATAGATATGGTTATCATTATTCCGACGAGCCAGAAGTTTCTTTCGGAGGCAGAACGTCTGAAAACACTTCATGAGACCTATGATAGTTTGCGCGTGCGAATCGTGCCTGCCGATGAACTTTATAATGAGTTCTCGAGTGGCACGCCAGATGCCAATGCCTATCGCCGGTATGTGAAGATGCTATATGATAAGGCGGAAACAGAGGTTGATCAGCCACGTTATCTGTTACTCTTTGGCGATGGCGCCTGGGATAACCGTATGTTGTCTAGTGGCTGGTGTAGTATGTCACCAGACGATTTCCTGCTATGCTACGAGAGTGAGAACTCTTTTAGTGCTACAAAATCCTATGTGGCTGACGATTATTTTTGCTTGCTGGATGATAATGAAGGCGGCAGTGTGCTAAAGGATAGGTTCGATGCTGCAGTAGGACGTTTGTCTGCTCGTACGGCCGAGGAGGCAAAGATACTTGTGGATAAGATCTATGCTTACCGTACCAATGCCTATGCCGGTTCTTGGCAGAATACATTGTGCTTCCTTGGTGATGATGGCGACCAAAACCGTCACATGCTGGATGCAGAGGCTGTTGTGGCAACTGTAAAGGGTCTCTACTCTAGTTACGATATTAAGAAGATTTATTGGGATGCCTATACCCGTGTAGCCTCTTCAACGGGTAATAGTTTTCCTGATGTTACTCGTCTGATTAAACAACAGCTTCAGACGGGAGCGTTGGTGATGAATTATTCTGGACATGGCGGTCCTTCGTTGTTGTCTCATGAGGCCGTATTGCGTATTACGGATTTTGCTGAAGCCTCTTCACTACGTCTTCCCTTGTGGGTTACTGCCGCTTGTGATGTGACTCCTTTTGATGGTCAGAGTGATAATATCGGTGAGACGGCCATGTTTAATAAGAAGGGAGGGGCTATTGCTTTCTACGGTACTGCACGTACTGTTTATGCGTCCTACAACAAACTGCTGAATCAGTCCTTCATGAAGTACTTGCTGGCCAGTGAGTATGGGCGTCGACTTACTATCGGAGAGGCAGCTTATCTTGCTAAGAACGATTTTGTGTCAGGTTCTACGGAGATGCTTACCAATAAATTACAATATGTCCTTTTGGGTGATCCTGCCCTGACTTTGGCCAGCCCAACAGAACAGGTCGTTATTGACAGTGTCAACGGCAAGGCTGTTTCTGATGGCGTTCAGCAATTAAAGGCCGGTTCAAAGGTAACTCTGAAAGGTCATTTGCCTGGTCGTACAGACTTTAATGGGGTTGTCACTATTACTGTTCGTGACATCGAAGAGACTATTGTCGGCAAACAGAATGATCCGATAGCTACCGAGACAGCATTAGAGTTTCAGGATCGTCCGAATACGATTTACAATGGTAGTGATAGCATACGTAATGGTCAGTTCACCTTTTCGTTTGCAGTTCCAAGAGATATCAGCTATTCCGACAAGACGGGTCTTTTCCTTGCCTATGCAATCAATAACGACAAGACACTGACTGCTCATGGCGAGTGTGAAAACTTTACGTTGACCGGTACAGAGGATATTGCGAATGATGGTGTGGGACCATCCATTTATTGCTATCTGAATAGTGAGTCGTTTATAAATGGAGGTACGGTGAATGCAACACCTTATTTCTATGCAGAACTGACTGATAAGGATGGTATCAATGTTTCTGGTGGCGGTATCGGTCATGATTTGGAACTCATCATTGATAATGATATGAATCTTACCTATCAGCTCAATGAGCGTTTCCAATATGATTTTGGTGACTATTGCAAGGGAAAGGTTGATTATGTCTTGCCGGAATTGACGGATGGGCCGCATAAACTTTTTTTCAGAGCCTGGGATGCACAGAATAACTCTTCAGTTGCAGAACTGTCGTTTGTTGTGAATGCTACCCAGCAGCCCTCGTTAAGTAATGTGGTATGTACCAAAAATCCAGCAACTACATCTACAAGTTTTGTTATCAGCCATGACCGTGCAGGGAGTGAAGTGGATGTAGAGTTGGAGGTTTACGATACTTCAGGACGCCTGTTGTGGAGAAAGTCAGAGACAGGTATCCCTACAGATCATACTTATACTATTGATTGGGATCTGTCTACAGGCAATGGTAGTCGATTGAAGACCGGTGTCTATCTTTATCGGGTCTTGTTCAGTAGTAATGGTAGTTCCAAAGCTTCGCAAGCTAAGAAATTGATTGTTCTTGGACAATAAAATTGGGGATTCCACGTTATTACGGTATTACGTCATAACGACAACTACAATGAATATAAAGAAGAATCTTTTAGCAATTGGCTGTTGCCTTGTGTCCTTTGTCATGGTTCATGCTCAGGACAAGAATACCACATTCAATCCTGTGGAGCATGCTGTCATATCGCAAACGATTGCTCCAGATGCCCGTGCTGCTGGTATGGGTGATGTGGGTGTGGCCACCGATCCGGATGTTAACTCGCAGTATTGGAACTTGGCAAAATATCCATTCTGTATTAGCCGTGCTGGTGTAGCGCTCAATTATACTCCATGGCTACGTCAACTGGTTAATGATATTGACTTGGCTTATGTGGCAGGCTATTATCGTATCGGTGATTACGGTGCATTGTCTGGCTCACTGCGTTATTTCTCGCTTGGTGAGGTTTATACCGACGAGGAGGGCGTGGATGAATCCATGACGGTGAAACCTTATGAGATGGCGCTTGATGTGGCTTATTCTCGTATGCTGAGTGAGACCTTCTCTCTGGGTGTCGGCCTGCGCTGGATCTATAGTGACTTGCGTTATGATTATTTCAGTGAAGGTTCTAAGCCTGCCTCTGCATTTGCTGCCGATGTGGCCATGTATTATAACAACTATATGATGCTTGGCAATCGTGAATGTCAGTTGGGCCTTGGTGCTACAGTTACCAATATCGGTAGTAAGATTTCGTTCTATGGTGACGATGAGAGTCAGTTTATTCCTGCTAATCTGCGTTTAGGTGCTTCATTGATGGTACCTGTTGACGAATACAATCGTTTTACGCTTGCTTTCGATGCCAATAAGTTACTGGTGCCTACAGTTCCTACGATGCAGCAGTATATTGATGATCGTCTGGGAGGTGATGATACGAAATATAATGCCAGTGAGTATCAGCAGTATGTGCGTGAGAAATATAGTGATATGTCGAGCATCAAAGGTATCTTCACCAGTTTCAGTGATGCTCCTGGCGGCTTCAAGGAAGAACTGGAGGAGATACAGTGGAGTCTTGGTGCCGAATATGTGTACAATGACCAGTTTTCACTCCGTGCCGGTTATCACCATGAGTCAGAATCAAAGGGTAACCGTAAGTACTTTACCGTGGGTGGTGGCTTCCGCATGAATGTATTTTCTCTTGATGTGGGTTATGTCATCTCTACGGCACAGACCAATCCTCTTGATCAGACGCTGCGTTTTACCTTGGCATTTGACATGGATGGTCTAAAGGATCTTTTTAAATAACCAAAAACTTTAGCGGGGTAACGTTATAACGAAAATATTAGGATGATGATTAGAGTTGGAATGGGCTATGATGTCCATCAGTTAGTAGAAGGTCGCGAGCTGTGGATGGGTGGCATTAAGTTGGAACATACAATGGGTTTGTTGGGGCATAGTGATGCTGATGTGCTGATTCATGCTATCTGTGATGCTATTCTTGGCGCTGCTAATATGCGTGATATCGGTTATCACTTCCCTGACACCTCTGCAGAGACTGATGGCATGGATAGTAAGATTATCCTCAAGAAAACAATAGAACTCATTGCCTCTAAGGGTTATCGCTTGGGTAATATCGATGCTACCATCTGTGCTGAGAAACCAAAGATGAATCCACATATCCCGGAAATGCAACAGTGTATGGCACGTGTCATAGGTTGTGATCCGGATCAGATTTCCATAAAGGCTACAACAACTGAGAAACTTGGTTTTACTGGACGGCAAGAAGGTATTTCCGCCTATGCCGTCGCTTTGATTGAGAAGATCTGATGAAACAGTTAATAGTATTCATCGTCGTTCTTTTTGCTTTTCTTTCTTGTACAGAAAAACGTGATTTTCGCGATGCTTTGTCGCGTGCAGGGGCTATTATGTATCATGATGCAGATTCTGCTCTTGCAATTCTTGATAGCTTAGGTGCTCATCAGTCAGAGTTTGGCTCTCATTTCCAGAAACAGTACCAGTTGCAGTCGACAGCAGCCAAGATGAAAGCGGGGGCTGTCTTTACTACAGATTCCCTGACAAAAGTATTGGTTGATTACTTTGAGGCGAATGGAGATGACGAGGAAGCTGCTTTGGCATATTATATGTATGGTTGTTCTCTGATTGACCTGGGACAGTCGCCCGAAGGACTTCAGGCATATTATACTGCCCTGAGTTTAGTTGATACCACCAAGGCTGATTGTAATTATAATCTGCTAAAGAATATCTACGGACAGATGTCCCTGATATTTGATAATCAGAACTTACCTCAGGATGAGATATGGGCGTTAAGACATTATATAGACAATGTTAAAAGGACTTCGAGTGAAAGGGAGTATCTCTTTGAATGTGACAGATTGATAACCCCGTATATTTTGATGGATGAAATTGACAGTGTTCTTCTTGTCTCCATGAAATCATACGAGGCTCTGAAACGTATAGGTGATAATCAAGGAGCTGCAAGGGTTCTATGTCCCACCATATATTATTATATGGCAAGGGGACAGATGGATAAGGCTAAGTGGGCAAAAGAGATATTTGAAAAGGAATCTGGTTGGTATGAAAATGGAAATGTTGCAAGTGGACGCGAAAGTTATTATTATGTCAAGGGTTTCTATGATTTGTCTTCCAATCGCTTAGATTCTGCAGAAAAGTCATTCCGTAAGGCTATTCAATATGGTTATCTATCTGAAGGCTATCGAGGGTTGCTGAATGTTTATAGAAAGCGTCATGATGTAGATTCTGTTTTCCATTTCTCTCTGTTATATGAAGCGGCACAGGATACGCTCCATGATCAGATTCGTACGAATTCAATTCATCAGATGTCGGCTTTGTATAATTATAATAGAAGTCAGAAGGAGGCTGAACAGGCACGTGAAACCTCCAGAAAACTGAAGATGAGGGCCACATTCATTGGCATTATTTCTTTTTTCGTAGTCGTAATGCTCTTTTGGCTATATCTAAGATATAAGAATAAGAAAAAATATGAGATACAGAAGTTGCTCAAAAAACTGGAAAGCGCAATTAGTGCTCGTTCTGAAATATCAGAGGAACTGCAGATGCTTAAGAGTAAGAATTACGAGGGTATGATTGCAGCAAAAGAAGCAAAAGAGGCAGAACTTACTGAAATCATTAGACGCTTGCAACAAGAGAATGAGCAAACTGAGCATTCAGATGCTTCAGAGTCGTTTGTAAACAGTCCTATTGCTCAATTGTTTATCAAGAAATCAAATCTTAAGATTGAAAAGCCTAATCCTTCGGATGGCGAATGGAGTTTATTGATAAGGCAATTTAGTAAGTGTTTCCCTATTTTATATAAGTCTTTTTCTGAGGGAACTCCACTTTCTCAGTTACAGCAACAGGTATGTGTCTTGATTGTTCTTGGCATGTCCGATTCTTCTATTAGGATCATGCTGGGTAATTCGAAGTCGGTATTGTCTGATGCGAAGTCGGATGCAAACGAACGACTGTTTGGTCAAAAAGGCGCTCGATCATTAAAAAGTAATCTGTTTAATGCTTTAAGATAGCCCTCCCGAACTTTTCCGAACTTTTTTTGTAATCTACTGAAAATCAGTGGTGTTTGTACGGTAATTTGGCTTGTTTGTAGGATATTCTCGATAAAATATCCTATTTTTTGTTTTGTGCATAAAGGAAAAAACTATAACTTTGCTCGGAAATTACTAAAACCCTTTAATATAGAATTATGTTTAAGAAATCTTTTGTTATCACAGGATTATTCCTTTTTGTATCATTAGGTAGTTCTGCTCAAGAATGGGCAGAGCAAGCAAAGACAGAGTTGGATACTGAGGCTTTAGGCGCTTCGTCTGTTCTAAACGTTTCACGTTCAATGTCTTTATTTAATGACCTGTCATTGGAAGTTCGACGTATTGATCCGTCAAAGCCATTGAAACCCATTAAGCGTAGCCCGGTAATGGCTCCATCTTTGAGCATAATGGACCATACACTGTATTTTGCTACCTCATGTGATGGCTGTATTCTGCGCATGTTGAATGAGGATGGTGAAGTGGAGTATGAAATTGAAATTCCCGAGAATACATCAACCTTGACCTTACCATATTATCTGTGCGGAGAGTATGAACTACAGATTCTTCGTGGCAACTATTGCTTCTTCGGTATCGTAGAGTTGTAATAGAAAAAAAGTAATTAGTGGCGCTTCTTTATGATGTTTTTTATCTTAAAGAAGCGCTATTTTTGTGCTTGAAAGTGTCATTTTCCATTTTGCCGAACTTTTCCGAACTATTTTTGCAAACGCCTGTGCTTTAAGTAGTTATGGTGCTTGTTTTGCTGTTTTTGCCGAACTATGGCGAACTAAAAGTATTTGCAATGTTTGGAGCATTGTTTGAATTGCCTTACCTTTGCCTCGTAAATCATTAACAACAAAAAACTATGGGTGAGTATTTATTAGCAGTCCTTGGACATTTATTCTTGATGCCTTCTGGTGCTTATACGCAGTCTCAGAATCTTTTTTCTTTTGAGAATGTGTACCTGCATGTGAGAAAGATGGATTCTGCAAAATCTATCAAACGTAGTTCTGTCAAAGCGCCATCTCTAAGTTTAGAAGATCATACATTATTTTTTAATACTTCTTGTGATGGTTGTACTTTGCAACTTTTGAACGAGGATGGTGATGTGAAATATACAACGGTTATTCCTAAAGATACATCCAATATAACTTTGCCAAAAGAATTGGCAGGAGGGTGTGAACTCCAGATTATTCGTGGCCAATATTGCTTTTATGGGTTAATAGATTTGTAGATATTAGTGTTAATTGTTTTATAGTGTTTTTTAAGTGTTAATAATTGTTATCCAGTAGCTATTCTTCGATTTTTGTGAAAAAATCGAACAAGCTATTGGATAATACGAAAACCTGCTGGTTAAAAAATATAAATAGTCTGGCCTTTTGTAACTAAAAAAAGGAATAAACGACTAACTTTGCAATCGGAAAGATTGATACAAAACAGGAAAGTCCAGTGCAAAGGCTTGTTAACCCAGTGAAGGTAATTCTTATGATTACCATTGTATTTCTTGGCCAATTTTCAATGTTGGCCCAGAAACCTGACTCTTTGCTCTACAAACAGTTACCTGATTACCCGTTTGTTTTTGTATCTGATTCTATCGTCACTTCTCCCCCTGTCATTACGGATTCTTTGTTTGATGTGATTGCTCGCGGTATTCGTTTCCGAGTAAACAGAACGGAGTTGCTTCAGGATGACCCCTTTATACCTCTATATAATGATAGTCTTGTGCCTTGGCTCAAGAAGAATAATCTTGTTCTACGTGAAGTTTATGTAAAGGGTGCCGCTTCTCCTGAAGGTCCTTACCTGAATAATGTCCGTTTGAGTCGCGAGCGTACCAAGCGCTTGATTGAGTTCCTCAGTAGTAATTTGGACCAACCTATAGCAGATCGTCCGTTGAATGCGAAGTGTGTGACAGAGGATTATGCCTATTTGGTGAAACTGATGGAGCTTGCTGGTGATGCGGAATATAAACAAGTAAAGTATATTTGGGAAAGTTGTAATGGCGATGAGCGCCTTTGCAAAAAGAAACTGATGGCATATAACAAGGGAAAGACCTGGAAACGCTTGTTGCAGGTTTATTTCCCCACATTGCGTCAGAGTCGTGTGGTGCTATGGTTCGCTGTTAGTCCAAAGCACATGCCTATTCCCTCTTATCATTTCACAGCTAAGTCGGAGATGCTTGCTATTCCTGCTCTCCCCACTCATATAGCATTGTCGGAGCCTGTACCAGTTGCAGAAAAGAGATATGCGCGCAGACATCTGATAGCTGCAAGAACCAACCTGCTACATGATTTTGCTTACGTACCACAGTTTGGTTTTGCTTCCAGTGGAAATATTCAATTAGAGTATTATCCCCTTACAGGTCATTATACCTATAATGCTGGCTTTACATTCTCCAACCATCGCCATTGGGGGGAGCATAAGTTTATGCAAGTGCGTGACGTACAGTTAGAACTACGTCGTTATTTCAAGGGTGGGGGAGACTTTATAGGTCCCTATCTGGCAGCTTATGTAGAAGGAACAAAATACGGTATTGGTTTTAGTGCTACAAAAGGTTGGGAAGGTGAAGGAGGTGGTGCCGGTCTTACTATTGGCCATACCTGTAGATTGAATAAAAAAGGCAGTCTCCGTTTGGAGCTGAGTCTCAGTATGGGGGCTTTCATCACCCGCTATGACCCTTATGTGTGGGGTAATCCTATTACGGGCTTTGTTGACGGTCTTTACTATTATGACTATCATGGCAGTACCAGTCAGTTTAAGGAGCGTAACCATCGCTTTATGTGGCTTGGTCCTACTAACGCAGGTATTCATCTGACATACGATATTATTTACAGAAAAAAAAGGAGGTAGGCAGATGATGCGTGTACATATATATAATATAATAGCAGCAGTATTGTTTGTGATGCTTTGCTTGACCTCGTGTATCGAGCCGCCTCTGCATCTGCCAGGTCAGAACTTGGAGTTACAGATGCCTCAGGTTGAGACCGATTTGGAAGTGATATGGGATGTTGACGTGGATTTCCAGACCGACTGGTACTATGGATGGGACTTAAAGGACGACTCTATCTGGGGAAGCATTGGCTATACAATGCCTATAAGTTTTGAGGTACACCGTTATTTCAAAGGCGACGATCCTTATGCCAAGCATACCACGGACGAGAGCTTTTCTATACGCACCACACGTTTCCGTCGTTATTTCCAGTTTGGCTATTATGATATGCTTTTCTATAGCGATATCGATTCAAAGGATGGTACTCAGGTGCTGGTATTGAACGAGACGCTCGACTCGGTGACTGCCACGACAACTGGTACACGTGGTATCTCTCGTAGTATTTTGGAACATAGCAGAGCTAATGAGGCAGACCCCTCAAGTGTTATCGGCTTGTTGAATCAGCCAGAGATTTTCTACAGTGCTTATCCAGAGAATATCTTTATCTCGCGTGATTTGTCAGATTATGAATACGACCCTGTAGAGAATATCTACATCAAACATATTGAAACGAAACTACGTCCGCTGGTATATATATACCTCGTTCAGTTTATTCTCTATAACAACGAGGACGGAAGAATCAAGGGTATCAACGGTAATGCTGCACTTTCTTCTATGGCCAGCAGTACGAATGTGAACACTGGTCATACGGGCTATAAGCCTGCCCTAATCTATTTCAATACCCGATTAAAGAAAGATCAGAAGGTGAATGGACAGAAATGTGATATCATTGGTGGTAAGTTGACCACGTTCGGACTCTGCGATAATGAGCCGTTTACCCGTTCGGGTGCCCTCTACGCAGGTTCACGCTCAAATCTTAAAAACTACCTGTATTATGATTTGATATGGAAAGACGGACAGGTCAAGACCTATGAGTTTGATGTTACCGATCAGTGTCATGCGCAGGCGCACGGCGGTATCCTTACTGTGTGGATTGACTGTTCGAAACTGACACCGCCAGATCCGATACAATCGGGCACTGGCAGCCTCTTCGTTCCCACCGTCGAAGATTATAAAGAGGTGTTCTGGGAGATAGAAATCTGACCAGTCCCCCAATTTAAATTAATCATGTATATTTTAAACCATTAAATAATAAAGAATGAAAAAAGCAATTATTTTCGCAGCTGTTGCTATGACCATGGTTGGTTGTAGCAGCGATGAGTTGGTTAACAGCTCAACAGAGAACAATGAGGCTCCTATCGCTTTCAGTGTGGAGAAGAAGAACATCAGCCGTGGCACAGCCCTTGAGGAACTTGAGCGCTACAACTTCGGTGTGTGGGCTTACAAGGTGAAAGGTTCTGAAAGCCAGCAGGTGATGAACAACTACTTGGTGGGGTACTCTGATGGCGCAGGCAAGGGGTATGCTCTTAACGGTGCTACCACGTGGAATGCAAATGCAGGTACTCTGCAAGACCACCAGTCTCCTTGGTTCTATGAGAAACTCGGAAAAGAAGAGTATAAGAACGACGTTGCAGCTAATGGCTATCTCGCTACTCAGTCTGACATCATGTCTGCCAATGATTATCAGTATCTCCGTTATTGGGACTTGGCCTATACCAATACCAACTTCTATGCTTATGCTCCCTACAAGGCTACTGGCGTAAGCTATACTAATGGTAATATTATAGTAGAGAATGGTGCCCAAACAGCCAGCTACGGCAATAACAGCAAGACCGAATTCCTCTATGCTGGTGCCAAGGCTACTAATGCAGAAAAGCTGGATGTGAAGCTGGAGTTCCATCACCTCGGTGCAAAGGTGAATCTGCGATTCTATGAGAATATTCCAGGCTATAAAGTGCAGATTATTGACGTGACAACCGATGGCTCAGGTATCCAGGCTACTCCAGCTATCAAGACCGGTACCACCTATACAAAGACTGATGCCAACTACTATACCACTTGTGGTGCAACTATCAGTTATGACGTAGATATGAAGCCTGAAGCTACTGTTAGCCATGTTAAAGATGCTGCTAACTACACACAGGACAACCTGATGTTCGCCGTTCCCAACAGCGGTCTGTCAACATTTGAGGCTCCCGTTACGAATGTGAGCTACAATGTCATTCCTGAGCCTGTTACAGACGGCGATCAGAACTACGCTGTTTCTCCCACTACCTATTTTCCTGTTGCACAGCCTACAGATAGCAAAGTAGGTTTTACTTTCCACGTATCATACAAGATTATTGCTGAAGACAATGGTGAGGAGATTACAGTTCATGATGCACGTGTGTATGTACCAGCAAAGGACGATGCAGATAATTATATTGCAGCTTGGCAGCCAAATACCGCATATACTTACACCTTCAAGATTACAAGGGAGTCTACAGGTACGACAAAGCCAAATGACGAAGACATTGATCCCACAAGTCCTACCATCCCAACGACTAAGGCTCTTTACCCCATCGTATTCGATGGCGCTACTGTCGAGGATTACGCCCCGACAAAGATTCCAGAGACGGTTATATCAGAATAAAGCAATTAATGCTTCATATTAATAATTATAATAATCATGCATGCTGGTGGATTGGCGCACTTCTTATGTGCGTCAGTCTCACCGCTTGTACTTCCGACTCAACTATCCAAGAAGAAGTTGTAGATGACGGGCGTGTGCCTATGCAGTTCAGCCAGACTGTGATGAGTGCACGTGTAAGTCGTGCCGCTACTACAACAAATTATTTGGCACAAGGCTTCCTTGTCAGCAGCTGGAAAGGCTTTGGCACAGGAAAGCAGTATCTGATCATGGATAAGTATGAGGTAAAATATCAAACAGACCCTTGGGCCAACCTTTCGAAATGGGATTATGTAGGCTCAAAAGCTGATGGCTATTACAAGACGCAGATAGAGCGTTACTGGGATGCTACGGCATTCCCCTATCGTTTTTACGCCATTACGCCTTGTCCTGCAGCTGCTGACATCGATAACTTCACGCTGACGACTACAGCGCTTGAGATTCCCACCACGGTATCCTATGTTTACCAGACAAGTAATAACGGTACTTTGACAGCAGGAGCAGAGCCTTATATGCCAGCACAGGTGGAATGTCCTGATGGTTCAAACGTGAAAGATGTAGATCTGCTGAATAATACCGTAATCAACAAAGACCGCACGCAGAATGGGGCTACCACATCGTATGATCGCTATGTGGCACTGCCTTTCCATCATATCACCTCCAAGGTACGCTTTGCTATCTATAATGACTATGGCAAGGAAACACCAATCGACTTCTACCTTTATAATATTAGGATAAAGGTCGTTTCAGATGACTTCATCACCGAAGGTAAAGGCTACACCGCCAATTTAACAAACGGCGATATGCTTCACGGCACATTCACCGAAACTACAAAGGCAACAACCAACGATGAGAAAACACTGTTGCAGACAGACAACACCAAGAAAGGTGACCTGAATGCGGCAGTCGATAAAGAGCATGCCTACTATTGCGAAAGCAAGGACGGTATGCTGCAGATTCCCCAGCAGGATGTCAAAATGACTATCTCATTTGATGTCTCTGGACTGGATTATAAAGACGATTTCACAAGTGCAGATGGAGCGATCGTATATGATAAAGCGAGCAAAACCATCCACTACACGGATATCGTCATCAAAGATAACAAGACAAATACTGATTCCTTCACCTGGGAGTCAAACAACATATATACGTACATCATCAGGATTTCTGAGTTCTATCCGCTAAGCATCGACTTCAGCGCAGAACTGATACCTTGGGCTGATGTCACCGGCAGTATCGAGACAGATCTCGAGAAATAATCAGAAAGAAATAATAAATAAAAAATACATAAACGAAATGAAAAATCTTTTCTACCCGCTGCTTTTCGCTACCGCATTGGTATCAGCAGCATGTTCAAATGATCTGGAGAACGATGCTAATGTCACCGATCCCAGCAACAAAACAGCTATCTCATTCGTTGGACAGAACAACACTACGACACGTTATGGATTTACCGCCAATACGCAGATTGCTATGCATATCCGCAGTACAAAGGATGATAGCAATATCCGTGAGACACGCACTTGGGCAACTGCTCTAAAGGATAAAGCAGAAACCCAATCTGCTGATACATATTCTGAAATTCAAGCTCCTGCAGACGAGAATGTTCGTTATTGGGATGATGCATACGGACGCAGTGCAAATCTTTCTGTTTTTGCAATAGCCGTTCCTGGTAAAAGTGATATCACAAACGGGGCAGATGGTAAGACTTTGATAGATCATCTTACAAAGGCTACATCAGGAACATGGAACGCAGATTCTCTGTCAGAGAATATTACGTGGACAGTGTCAACAAATCAGACCTCTGATATAATCGATAATGAGGACATAACTTATAGTCACAACATTAGTAAAGATGGTGAGGGTGGTGTTGTTTCTTCAAATCATCCTACGGAAAAGAATGGCTATTTGAAGTTCCGTTTGACCGATAAAGATCAGAAAGATGGTCCTGGCAAATTCGACCAGGGTAACCTGAAGTTCTATCACGCCCTGAGCCGCATCACCATCAACCTCTTCAAGGGTACTGGTTATGACAGCAATAGTCCGTTCCAATTTGCCAAAGGTACCAACGTCAAAATCCTTGGAGTTCCAACAACAGGTACACTGAATGTCGAGAGTGGAGCTTGGAGTTCATCTGACTCAACGGGCATCGAAACTATGGCAGCCATAACTAACGATTCTGGCGCTGACTTCTCATTTTTGGCTCAGGTGTTGCCTGGATATACCATCAAAAGCGGCGTCACCACCAACGTACTGGAGTTCATTATTGATGATAACAAATACTTCATCACTCAGGACATGATGCTTGATGCTCTTAATAAAGGACAAGGAACATCAGAAACCTCTATTACCATGGCGCAAGGTAAGAACTACGTATTCAAAATTACCATTGGTAAAAGTAAGATTATCAACGTAACTGCTACACTTGAGCCATTTGCTAATGTGGAAGCCGCTAATAAGGATATGGACAACTCACACATCGAAGTGGGTCTATTCAAGAACGAGAACGGAGCAGCATGCAGCAACTTCGATCTATATAGATTAAATGACGGTTCTGACGAGATTAATACAGGTGCAAGTACAGCAACAAACTGGGGTGGTAACTATACTGATAAAGCATCACTTATCCCAAACGGCACTAAGTGGGAAACCGCATGGTTCTTTGAAGATAACAAGTCGTTCTATCACTTCCGTACAGTAGACAAGGGTACAACTATCGTAGGTGATGATGATGATAAAGTTGATGACTATTTCGTAATCACTTCAGGTGCTCAGGATGACAGTAAATATCATTGGGGTGCTCCATTCAAGAGTTCAACTACAAGTCCTATCCAGTATAGCGAGTCGGATGGTTACACTTCTTTCCTTAGCCCAGCTATTGGTGCCACAAACTCAACAATTAATCTGACTGAACTGCACATGAGAAGTAACATCAACGTGATTCTTCAGACTACCAAGACTTTAGATGCAGTAAAACTGGAAAATAACGGAGACCAATGTGAGGTTTCTCTGACTTACTTCTATGCAGAGGGTCAGGTGAAGATGGGTAATGGTTTGGTAACACTTACAGGTGAACTCAAAACCAGTGATGCTTTCACAAAGCCTACTGCTGGCATTGATGATAAAACTGATGCGACATACGACAAAACTGGTGCATTTACTTATGCTGTAGTACCACAGGCTTTGGTTCGCACATCAGGCACAAACCTCTACGTGGGCATCACCATCAAGACTCCTGACAACAACCAGTATTATGTGGTTAAATCACTGGCAGAGATCATTGCTACGGCAAATGGTGGCAGCCAGAATCAGGCAAAAGATGGTAAGATTAGCTTCTGGTATCCTAACCACACCTATACTTACACTTTCACCCTGACAAAGGCTGGTATCAAGAATGTAACTTGCACCGTGGAGGACTTCATTAACGTAACTGCTGACAACAAAGATATTTCACTGGAAGATTAATTCTTTGCAATGACAGGAAAGAATTTCATATATACGCTGATGGCCTCATTTGTGCTGGTACTTGGTGCCTGCACAAGTGAGGACGTGAGCGATTCGTTTGACAGGACGGCTGATGGCACGATAGACTTCAATGTTGGTGTTGAGGCTTCGCCTGTCAACCGCACCGTTACTCGTTCGCTGGTTGACGAAACTGCTCTGTCTGGTGATGGATATTATGCCATGCAGGCAAATACCCAGGTAAGACTACGTGTTGATGGTACTTGGTCTGGCAAACCCAATCCTAATATCAGTCAAGCAGCTACCTATAAGACTATAGCCGAGGATGAAACAAAGGCTAAACATGTAAACGCCTTATCTTTTGATTCCGATACTAAGCTGTATTGGGATGATTATGGCACAGGAGACCCTGAGAATAAGAACGAGTCGGATAAACTATATAAAGAAATAGGCTTAAATGTCTATGGCGTATCCGTAGATGGTGAGACCACTGCTCCAGATCCAAGCGATTGGCAGGCACTTGAGTGGAGCACAGTTGATAATGACGGAAAAACAGAGATTAATACGACGACTCATCTGCTTAAAAAAGATATTCTTGTATCAAATAATCTCACGGGTAATGATGCCTATAAGTTTGCTGATCGTAATACCTTGCCCCAGAACCTGCTGAGTTTTAAGCATGTTTTGAGTAAGATTACCATTAATCTTACAGCAAACAACGGCTTCCAGACTGAAGGTGGTGTTGGTAAGACTGAGCATAGGTTTTATAGCGATCCAGTCTTGACTTTAACCAATGCGACAACTGTTGCAGGTGCTGAAAATAATGGTGGTGCCTATGCCTTGACAGAAGGTGCAATCAATATAGAGAAAGCCGAAGCCAATGCTGATGATGCCAATACAAAGAAGAATATCATCGCTGGAACAATAAATACAGAAGGAAAACCTGTTACAGTTGTTAAGGAGGCTTTGGTATATCCTGGCACTTTACTTGGTGCAACAGATGATAACGATGTCATTGCGCAGCTTAATGCAGATGGTAATATCTATTATATAAAGGCTGCAGAGATCCGCGCGGCTATGGCTGATAAAACTCCAGGTGCAGACTATAAGACATTGCCAGGCTATAACTACATTATTAATGTAACTGTAAATAAGTCGGAAATCATCGTAACGTCTACTGTTACGAACTGGGTAACCGTTAATTCTACAGAGGTCGCTCCTGAAATCAATGTAACCGTTGGTATTGGAGAGAATGCAGAGGGTGCTCATCCAACAGATTTCACTGCTTTTAACTTCTACAGAAGTGAAACTAAAGCTAATGGTTACGGCACAGAGCCTGCAGCCACGCCAACTGGAACGCCTGATGGAAAAACAAAATGGGATTTTGGTACCAAGAAACTGTTTTGGCCAAATCACGAGAAACACTATCATTTCCGCGGAATCTTCCCAACAACTACATCTTTGGATGAAGATGCGGCTGGTAATCAGGTCGTAAAAGTGACAAATGGTAAGTATGACGCGGAAAAATTCCCCAGTAACTTCCTGATGGGTATGCCGATTTTTCCTGCAGACAAAAAGTGCGATAATCCAGACCACACACCTGTCAACATGAACGAGTCTGGTATCTGTGCTCGCACGGAGGCCATCAATCTCACCTTTAATTATATGATGAGTCGGGTGGAGGTGATACTCTATTCGAGCGATCCCAGTGATGATAACTATGTTGACTTGAGCAATATAGAGGTTGAGTTGACAAATGTATATGACGCTGGAAACATCCTTCTGAAAGACCGTTCTGCAGAGGTGACAGGTGATGCGGGTAATTATACACTCTCTGTGTCAGATGCCGCCAATCACGAATATAAAGATATCATCGTACCCCAGGCCTTGACGTTTACCAGTGCTGGTGCAGCTGGCAATGTACGATTTAAGATTACAGTTACAAACAAGGATAATACCAAGGATATCTATTATGCCGATGTGGCTCCTATCATGAATGAGAGTAAAACCGCAAAAGTTGCTCCACTTGGAAAATGGGAGTCAGGCACACGTTATGTGTATAAGCTGAAGGTAACTAAGACCGAGATTAAGGCAACTGCCACACTTGAGGATTGGGTAACAGTAGAAGGCAGCCAAGAGGTATGGTTCTAAACAAACAGTTAAGTAATGACAATTAATAAATATATCATACTCGCACTATCAATCCTGACGTTTGCAGGTTGTTCCAGCGACGATGACTTCTCGCAGGAGCAGAGTCGTCTGCCCTTGACGTTCGAGACAAGTCTGTCGGGCAGCCGTTCTGTGACGCGTGCTGTCGGTGGCGACTTTGACACCGATGATGAGTTGCTGTGCTATGTGCGTCACGTCGTTGGTACAGATACCGTCCAGACCAGACTCGTGACTATCAAAAACGATAAACCCACAAAGCCCCTCTACTGGGACGACTTCAGCGAATCCACGAACGATGGTTCTAAAGACCTTCGCACAAAAGGCCATGGTCTGCAGTCGTACTACGGCTACTGCTATAATGGTGGCACACCAACGCCGGTGCTTGATGAAGCTACGGGTGTGCTTGGCTGGACAACAAAAGCTGACCAGACTGCTTCTGGTGCCTTAAAGGCCAACGACCTGATTTGGTCTGCAGAACAGACAGCCATTACCTATAAGCATGCAAAAGAGAATGATCATGGAAAGCTGGTTGTTCCTTACTACCATGCCATGAGTAAGTTCACTATTGTGGTTGTTGCGGGCGAAGGTTTTGAGGCAACAGATTTAAATGCCGCAACGGTCACCTTGAAGGATATGAATCTGGAGGGAACATTCACCGCGCCGACCTCTACAGTGGAGGCAACTGGCACTACCGAAGTTAAGATGTATGCAAATGCAACAGATACAGAGAAATCTTCTCGTGCCTACGAGGCAGTATCAGTGCCTTTGGTGTCATTGACAAAAGATAAGCTTCTGGCTACCATCAATAACGTAGATGGTAATAACTATGATATCAAACTTACTGATGACATTCTCAAAGATTGGGCAAAAGGCATTGACAACGAAAAGAGTAAGAGTGGCGTCAACTACAAACTCACCATCACCCTGAACAAGCAGACCATCACTGTGGTGGCTACATTGGCTGACTGGACCGATGTGAGTGCTACGGGTACAGGCGAGATTAACTTCACCGCCGACGTGAAGAGCATTGATAAGGATAATGACGGTCTGACGGATGGTGATGCCTTCACGTTGTGGAAGATGAGTGCTCTGACAAAGGAGGCTTTTGCCGAGGCCAAGAAGACCATCGCTACCTACAGCGGAAGCGCATTTACATACGACAAAAAGCTCTATTGGGATAAAGCTTCGGACGATTCCTACTTCCGTGCTTTGGCTAAGAAAGAAACAAAGCTGACGGCTGTGGAAGATACAACCCTTGCTCAGGGCACTGACCTGCTATGGGGAACCACTGCAGAGCACACTGGCACCGAGGCTAATGGTACTGAGCACAAATACAAAGAAGGTGTTGCCATCAACCCACGTACGGGTGCTGTACCCCTGATCTTCAAGCATGTGATGAGTAAGGTAATTGTTAATCTTGAGACAACTGATGATGCTTCAAAGGTCGTAACCACCGGAGCTACTGTCACCATGACGAATGTCATTGACAATGGTACGCTGAACATCTTCACCGGAAAGGTAAAGTCTGGTGGAAGTAAATCTGATGTTGTCGTGAAGGATGAGAAACTGTCTATCACGGAAGCCATCATGGTGCCTCAGACCATTGACGACAAGGCTAAGTTGGTTATCACTCTTGCTGGCGGCACCACCTATTCCCTGTTGCTCAATACTTGTGAGGACAAGGATGGTAAGGCCGTGACGGATTGGTATAGTGGCAACCTGTATGAATACACCATTACCCTTAAAAAGGAGGAGATTCAGTTCCGTGTAATGGTCAAGGACTGGGAAAGGAACCTTGGAAACGGTAATGCCACGCTCGATTGGGACTAAGCCCGAAATGATAGGATAACGAATAGTGATAATGACAATTAGAAAGTATCTGTATATTGCTTTTGCACTGCTGATGGCCAGTTGCTCTGAGACTGAGATTGAAGAATCTCAGGACCCGGTACGAAGTATGCCTGTGCTCTTCTCCGCCGGTAATACCGAGGCAACCGTTACCCGTGCCACCGCATCCTATATGCCTAAGAACAGTCGTTTTGTCTGCTCCATGTTCTTCCATGCCGGTGTAAACGATACTATCGGTTCTGAGTTTGGTGCTCCTGTTGCCGATGTCAACATGACCACAGCCTGGCTGAAGATCAGTAACAGCACGGGTAATGCCGTCTATTGGAATAAGGAATACTCCGAGGTAGTCAAAGATAGTCTGGATATCTATGGCTTCGATGTGAACTCCAAGTGTTTCTATTGGCAGAACCGCTTGAACCATATCTTCCTGGCGCTGACAGACAATAATGATCTTGATGGGAGCATTAGCAATGGTTCCCTGAAAATCTATCCGGATGTCACCGATAAATATAAGGATAAGTATATGCTGGCCTACGACCTGACAAGAGGCGAGAAGAAGGCTATGTCGGAACAGCCAGACCCCATCCTGGCATTAGAGACTGCACGTCCTTCGGGCGGCACTCCCGAGGCCAACCGCGTAAAACTGTTCTTTAAGCATCAGTTCGCGCAGATACAGGTCAACCTGAAGAGCTCCCTTGATGCTTCCGCCGTTATTGATTCTGCCTGGATTGAGCGTGTGGAGTTACTGGGCGTGGCTGAGACGGGCTATGTGCCTTATTGCATCCTGTCCGATGGTACGCTGCCTGCCGCTACCTCTCTTCCCATCAATGTTGACGACAAGAAATATCAGACCACGATAAAAGATAATCCTTATGGCTCCTCTTTCAATATGTTCCAGCGCTCAACACCCGTGGGCGGCTATCTCAAGTCGTTCGAGTGTATTGCCTTCGGCACCCTGCAGGGCATCCGTATCACCTGGAGAGAGTCAGATGCTGCCGATGCCGTCAAACACGTAGCCACCTATAAGGGCGTTAAGAACCTGGCGCTGAAGAGTGGTACCAAGTATATCTACAACATGGAGTTGCGCCGCAGTCTGATAGCAGAGGTCACAGCTAAGATTAAGCCCTGGGAAATGGATACAGCCGACTATTCTGCTGATGGTACGATTAAGGAATAAAATCAGGATTAAGAAATACATGAATAGAAACTGTCTATATAAACTATCACAGCTGGTGCTCATGATGGCCTTCATCCTCGGGACGACAGGTTGTAATGAGACCCTTAGCAACCTTTTCTCCGACGATATATCTGAGGGCGAGGAAGTGATGTTTTCCGCCTCGCTGTCAACAAATACTGTTACCCGTTCTTTGGACGGCTATATCCTCCCTAAGGAGAAATATCAGTTTGCCATTGGTATGTATACTGATGATACGCACAAGGTTGACTCAGGCATCTATAACACAGTCATTGATGATGAGGTGGGAACGTTAGAGGCCGTGACGCCTTTGTTCTGGCACAGTACCACTACCGCCTATGGCTTTAAGGCCACCGCCGGCACAACAGATTTGGAGGCTGACCAGACTACAGAAGATAACTGGCTGCTGCAAGACCGTCTGGAGGGCGAGGCCAATGGATATAGAAAAGCCTGGGACTGGAAATCATATAATCAGGAAACACAACTTGTCAGTAATGATGCGGATTATAAGAAGATTTTCATTCCGATGCAGCACAAGCGCTCAGTCATCAGCATCATCCTGAAGGCAGGCGAGGGTGTGAGTCGTAAGGCCCTGGCCTATGATGTGGCCGAGAACGACCTGAGTGCCCGAATCTATTCATATTCCGCTGGTGCAGCAAAGCCATTGGAGATTATGCCATTGGCCAAGGAAGAAAAGATTCATTACGATAAAGATAAGAACGGTGGAGCAGAGGATAGTGTGAGTACCACGCGCTATGATGCGATTGTGCTGCCCTACGACTATTCTGCCAATCCCTCTACCGACCTCATTACAAAAATCAGTCTTTCAGGACAGCATTACTCGTTCTATGCCCAGAACGATTATCTGTTCGCTGATCCGGATAATTCCAACAAAGCCAGTTATAATCTGGAGCCTGGCAAGCGCCTTGTCATCACCGTCACCCTGAGTCGTGACAGTCGTAAGATATTGATGTCGGCCTATGTCGAGGATTGGACGGAGGAGGTGACCAATACCATCTGCGACGACTATGGTAATGCCGGCGAGCCTATCAAGATTAGTAACCGAACTGAACTTATCGAATTCCTTGCGTCCAACGAGAAGAATAAGCCCGATAATGTGGCGCTGGTTACAAATAATATTGATTTGCAGGATTGGGGAGCTGCCTACAATCTGAAATTCAACCTCTACTGTACGCTGAACCTGGGTGGTAAGACCATCATGAGTAATCACTGCTTCTTGGATTCGCTTCTGGATGCAGCCACCCTGCAAAATGGTACCATTCAGATTGGTGGCGTAGTCAATGCCGCTGTAGCTGAAACCAACAAGGGAGCTATCGAGGATATCCGCGTGACGGAGAAAGATACCACGGCAACAGTCCAGGCTACTGCCGCAGGTGTGGTGGTCAACAACACTGGTACCATCTCGAAATGTCATTCCGCTTTGAAAGTATCAGGTTCTACCACTGGTTACGTGGGTGGTATTGCCGCCACATCCCTTTCCGGAGAAAATAAGATTGCCATCATCGAGTCCTGCACTGTGACCAACCGCGTGGAAGGTGGCAACCAGAAGGGTGGGGGTATCGTAGGTAAGGCCAATGGCTACATCAACAACAACACCTTTGAGTATGGCATCACCCTGAATCAGAGCAAGTCTCAGTTCAAGAATATCGTTGGCGAAAGAGACGAGAGCCACACCACCTTCAAGGCCGATGGTAATGCCTGGCCTACGTTCGACGAGAACCGCGTTGAGGGTGCCGCAATTATCAATGCCGTGGCTGCGGACAAACGCTATTCGGGTATCATTGACTGTGAGGCAGAGTTGCAGTCATCTACTTTTGCTACCGGCTTATATAATAAAGCCGATAGCTGTTATCGCCTGGCAAAGGATATCACCGTTTCGGCAACTGCTGGCAACGTGGAATACGAACTGGATGGTAATAGCAAAACCATTACCAGCAGCGCCCAGCTATTTAATAACGTTACCGGTAAGGTACACGATCTGACGGTTTACGTAAATGCCGATTTAACAGCCACCCAGGATGCCACAACGGCAACCGATGCTATCGCTCCGCTAGCCTTTGCCGTACATG
>JAEEGG010008099.1_pt1 | contig 23954 bp, 11 predicted proteins | sample 9134161 | NCBI WGS metagenome assembly JAEEGG01 (sample SAMN16246543, study PRJNA631951) | gut metagenome | biome: gut microbiome; feature: rumen; material: CR-attached | host: Bos | place: Iran: Karaj | collected 2018-10
AACAGCTCCCGCCATCGTTAGCATCACACATAACAAACATAATCTGAGATGTTTCATCGTTATTCTCGTTTTTAGTTATTCATTCTTATCTACTCCGGTTCCACCATCAATTCCGGTTCTTGTGGAACATCCATCTTCGGTGCACTAGTCTCGCCACTTAGGATGATATTCACGACACTTACAGCATCAGTGATAGTCACCTTTCCATCATCGTTGACATCACCTTTCTTGGTATTAACGACAATATCCTTCGTCGCAACATTCGAATTATCATAACCGCTCTTCGTGGCATAGACACTGACAGTAAATGCCGAAATCAGACGAAGATCGCCTCCGACGCCATTCTGCTGGCAGGTGGGTTTCACGTCGTACACAAAGCTGGCGCCCTCAGTGGCACAGCTGAACGACACCCGATCTCCGTTTACGTTAATGGTCGGCGTGGCACACTTTTCCGGCACAGGGGGCAGGGGCGTTGAGCCGTCAGTAGCCACAATAGTTCCGAAGGAGCTCCATGGTGATGTTTTTTGATAGGTATTAACTGACTCGGCAGGAACGTGGAGAGTAGCATATTCAGGATAGACGTACTGGAATGTATATGAAGTCGCAGTGGGTGGCTCCACGGCATAGCAATAGAAATCCTCCAAATTCTCATCTTTGTAGAAAGCATAATCGTCAATTTTCTTTATCCCCGTACCAATCCATACCTTTGCAAGATTAGTGCACTGACTAAAAGCGTAATCCTCTAAATGGGTAACACTATTTGGAATACTGATTTCGTGCAGGTCGGTACATTTGGAGAATGCATAACTATCAATTAATTGAAGGCCTTCTTTCATTTCCACATTATACAATAGCGAGCACTCCTCAAAGACATGTCCGCCAATTGTCGTAACACTTGATGGAAGCTTAATAACTATCAAGTTTTTACATTTGCAAAAACAATACCACTGCAATTCGGTTAGTGTATTTCCTATAATATAAACGGACATCAATTCAGTACAATTCTGGAATGTAAAACTGGGTATTATAGACACGCCACTACCAATTTGCACAGAAAGCAGTTTATTACAATCTTCAAACGCACTTCCGCCCAATGATGTCACGCTATTAGGAATCTTAACAGAGGTCAATGGACATTTTTTGAAGGCAGAACCTCCTATAGTAGTCACATTACTACCAATTACTGCCTGAGTCAGACTTGAACAGTAGGAAAATGCACTTGAACCTATGGTCTTCAAACCATCACCCATAATAATCTTGGTCAAGCCTGTACCATAAAACGCATAGGTTCCGATGCTTTCCAGGCCATCCGGAAGCGAAATCGAAGTTAGAGCACTACAATTATCAAATGCTTTATTACCAATCTCTGTTACTGTACTAGGAATATTGATAGTTTTCAAAGCGGTACAATTATAAAAGTCCTCAGAGCGAATGGCGGTAATACCTGTTCCAAGATGGACTTCCACCAGTTTTTTACAATTATAAAAGGTACTCTCTCCTAAGTCTGGACGTTGTCAGGGATAGAGACAGAGATTAATTCTGAGCAACTATAAAATGCACTATTATTAATGGCTGTTACTTTACACTCCACGCCTTCGTATTCAACTGTCTCAGGGATAACAATGTTACCTGAATATCTAGGACTATTCGAAAGCACCTTTGCCGTCTTTCCCTTTTTAATAACATCGTATTTGATACCGTCAATCGTTACCTCTACAGCCCAAAGGTTTGCCGACATCGCAAACAATACAAATAATGCGGCAAATAGTCTTTTCGTTTTCATAATTTATTGCTTTAAGTTATTAATACTGTTTGCAAAGTTACGAATAAGTGAGGACAAAACAAAACAAATAAAGATTTTTTTTTGTTTTTTGTCGAGCGGGAGTATCTTCACCAAAGGTGAAAGTTACGAAATATTTCCGAAATCACAAAAAAGGGGCAAGTTTTTCACGTTGTCCCTTCTCTATATCATTGAACGGATATTTACTCCGGCTCTGTCGCCTCGATATCGTCAACATTCTCCAGTTCCATCTTCGGTGCACTGGCCTCGCCACTTAGGATGATATTCACCACACCCACAGCATCGGTGATGGTGATGTTGCCATCGCGGTTCACATCGGCAGCAGGCTCGATGAAGCCTGGTGAGGGATTGCCCAGGATCTTGTTGACGACACCTACGGCATCGGTGATGGTCACGGAGTGGTCACCATTGGCATCGCCCATCTTATAGACATCGGTGATGGGTTTCCATATCTTGAAGGCACCACAGAGGTGCAGCATCGCCAGATAGTGCACCATGCCGTCGTAATAGCGATACTGGCCCGTCATAGGAACCGCATCCCAAGCCATTGACAGGTTGGTCCACACCTTGTCTTCATAGCCGTCCTTTCCTATCAGTGCATAGCAGGCTACGGCATTACAGCCCGCCTCACCCAGCGTATAGGTTTCTGACGGATTTGAGCCGTCCCAATTAAAACGAGCATGCTTATAACCATCTCCTTCGAAAAAGTCTATCAACCGCTGTGCCATCACTGTCTGCCGCTCGGCATCAGCACCAAACAGGTAATAGTCCATACCAAAGTTCATGGCACAGCGCATGGCGTCATACATATATTTGGTTGCACTGCTATTGAAAGAAACACTATGCGGTGTTCCGTCGAAGTTATTATAGTCGGAGAATAAGCCAGATTTGGTATTCGAACTCTTGTACAAATGATCTCGAGTCGCTTTGGTCGCCTTCTTCCACTTGTCCTGATTGGTCGTCGACCAACGAGAAAACAAGTCAACATACGCCGGTAAACTGTACGACGGGTCAGACCAGGAATTGTTGCCGGGAGTCGGTTGGAACACCACAATGTAAGACTGTTCGCTGAACAGCGAAGCGCCATTACCTTTCCAGCAAGCCTTGAGGATAGCCTGCGCATCTTCCATATAACTGGCATCGTGCCAACGGTTTGCAGCAAACAATAGCGACATCATGAAATATATTTCACCGTCGGGTGCGCAACCCTGGTCCCTCACGCTTCCGTCCGTGTTGCATTGCCAAGAGAAATAGCCGTCACCGCCACTGGAAGGATTGTGCCACATGTGGCTCTTGGCGAAATTCCACAATTTGTCGAACTCCTCCTTGTGGTTGGTCTGCACACAGATCATCATGCCGTACGACATGCCCTCGGAGCGGACGTCTTGGTTGTTGACATCCAAGATGTAGGCTTCTTTGCCAACGTCGTAATAGACTTTCTGATTGTTATTGCCCTTGAAGTAGTGGTTCCACAGCTGATCCAGCTTTGCCTGTATCTCTGCGTCCGTCTTGCCCAGGAAGGTCTTGAACGGGCTCACATAGCGGCCTGTATAGTAGGTTCCGGAGTAAGCGTCAGCATCGGTAGTAGGACCATAATAGGCCCCGCTTGCGTCAAAGTACTGGGGTTCTTCGTTATACGGCTCAAACTGCCCATCGCTGTTCTTCACAAACGTCTCCCAGCCCTTTGCCTTGGCAGCAGCCATCTGGGTGGCTCCGAAGATGTTCCCTCCATCGTCCTTCCTAAAGGGAACGATGGTGCCTCCCGTTTCCGGAAGGCTGGCTACGAGACTGTTGAGGGCATTCTGGCTGAACTGGTTGTCGTAGCAGAACAATGCCTTCAGCTTCCAGTTCACCGTCAGGTCGAGTGATGTCAGCTGGTTACCACTACAGTCCAGAAACTGCAGTCTGGTGAATACGTCGATGTCACGCAACGTAGAAAGGTTCTGGTTCCTGACGCTGATGGCCTTCACCTTCTCCAGTCCACCCATCGAGACGCACTTGTATTTGCTGTCAGAGAAGTCCACATACCTGTCTTCCAACAAGCTACGTATGGGTGCCTCCGAGAAGCTGTCGTCGATTACCAGGTAGTTGATGGCGCTGCAGCTGTTGTCATTCAGCGTTGCCGTCAGCGTCGCAGCAGTCTCCTTCGTACCGTTCTCCAACACCCAGCAGGGGGCGTTCTCAGCCAACGTTTTCGCCTCCTTCGTACTCAGGTCTGGCCGTGCGTCCTTGATGGCATTGATTACGGTGATATTGACCGTCTCACAACTTTCGAGCCATACATTGTAGTGTGCGCCGTCGGCCTTGGCGCCAGACACCATCACTATCGTCAGTATCAATACTAAAAATACTTTCTTCATCTCGTTAAGAATTTCCTTATCTAAGGGTTAATGTCTATACTTTGCTGCAAAAGTACGAATAATTTGGCATAGCACAAAGTAAAGAGGCAAGTTTTTTATTCTCGGAATGAAGAAAAAGCCCCAAATATAACGAGCCATCGCTGAACAAGTGGTGGCTTTGTTGTTTTATTTAGGAGGACAAGCTTGATGCTTGTGCCGAGGAAACTACCCTCTTGTGGCATACCTCGTTTGGTAATCAGTAACCTTACTGTCGGTAAGCAGTAATCATAGCGCCGGTAAGCAGTAATCATACCACCCAATCTCTCGAATGTCCTTTGTATACAGGGGGTGAGCTGGGTAGAGTCATGCTTCGACACTCTACCCAACACTCCCCCTTTGACTCTACCCTACACTCCACCCTATACTCCCATCCGACCCTCAACCCAAGCACTTGCAAAAGAGGCTTAGAGTTTTTACAGCTTGAAATGTTAAAATGCAAAATATTGTGCTTTTTTTCTGGGTTTTCTTGCAAACCGCATTTTTATTTTGTATCTTTGCACTTGGAAACGCAAATGTGCGTTCCATTCTGGAAAATGGCATGACGCTGTGAGAAACACTTACAAGCCACTCTTAGCCTAAACTATTAAAAATTCTTTTTTATTATCTTATGAGTAAAGAACTTACCATTCATGGTGAGGCTCTTGGAGCTTCACAGAAGGGAGCGCTCGCAGTCGAGCAGTTCCTCAAAGACAATTACCTCTTCCGTTTCAATGAGTTGAGCGGAAAGGTAGAGTTTGTGACCTTGCCAGCAGGCGTAAACCCCGACTGGCGTGTGCTGACGGAGAAGGCGCTGAACTCCATCATCCTTCGTGCCAAGCGCGAGGATGTGTGCGAGGGCGCCAATCCTAAGTCTGACATCCAGATGCTGGTGAATTCGGACGATGTCGTAACGTTCAATCCCATCACCTGGTATCTGAACCATCTGCCCAAATGGAACGGCCAGAACCATGCGGCCCGTCTCTTCGGACGCTTGCCTGGGGTGAGTACAGAGCAGCTGGAGTTTTTGTTCGTCTGGATCCGTTCTGCTGTAGCCCACTGGCTTCAGATGGATCAGCTGCACGGCAATGAGTGTGTGCCTACGCTGATTGGTGCCCAGGGTTGTGGAAAAACGACCTTCGTGGCCCGTCTGCTGCCCCCGCATCTGCGCATGTATTTTCTGGACCACCTGAATCTCTCGAACAAGTTCGACAAGGAGATGGCCTTGACGAACAATCTCATCGTGAACCTCGACGAGCTCGATGCCATCCCTCTCAGCCAGCATGCTGCGCTAAAGCAGACGCTGTCGAAGAGCAAGGTAAACGGACGTCGCATCTATGCTGCCTCGCAGGAAGATCGTCTGCGTTATGCCTCGTTTGTGGCCACAACGAACAATCCTCATCCGCTGTCGGATGTAACTGGCAGTCGCCGATATATCTGTCTGACCATTCCTGACGGACAGTATATCGACAACACGGGCGACATTGACTACGACCAGCTCTATGCGCAGGTGCTCTACGAGATTCGTGAACTGAATTCGCCCTACTGGTTTAATAATGAGCAGGTTGCACGCATCCAGCAGTTGAACCTGAACTACATGGATCAGAAGGACATCATCGAAGTTGTTGAGGTCTGCATCCGCAAACCGAAGGAGGGTGAACAGGGCGTTCGCATGAAGAGCGGAGAGATTGTGAAGCTAATCTGTCGCGAGTTTCCAACCATCAAGGACAACCATAGCACGAAGATCCATCTGGGTAAGGCCATGAAGGAACTCGGCTATGAAGGAAAAACTCACAATGGCAGCACTTATTACAGGGTGATTCCCTTGAAGGCTGCCTGATGTCGAGGGTGGAGTGTCAGGTGGAGTGTCGGGTAGAGTATCGGGTGGAGTCTCAGAGCATGACTCCACCCTGCTCAATCCCAGTGTACAAAGGACTTCCGGGAGATTGGGTGGAGTATGTCGTCCGAGTATCTCCTTGCGGTCGTTGCGATGGCAAGTACGACATGTTCCGATATCTGTTATGGGGGGTAAAGTGCCATCGGAACGACTCGAAAGTGCCTGCAGAACACCAGCAAAGCATTATCCGGACAACCCATAGAAGGCATTGGCACTGAGCCAAAGGCTCACTCCGGCTCTACTGTCTCTTCGTCGTCAGCCTCAACATCCGGAACCTCGAGCTTCGGAGCACTGCTGCCACCACTGTTCAAGATGATGTTCACCACACCGACAGCATCGGTGATGGTGATCTTGCCGTCGCCGCTGACGTCAGCAGCATCGAAGTTGAAATTGTCCGACTTGTTGTCCAAGATGTAGTTCACGATGGCGACAGCGTCGGTAATGGTCACCTTACCGTCACCATTGGCATCACCCTCAACATATGGCTTGTAGAACAACTTCAGCATGGGAGCCTTGGCGCCCTGTACCCAGACGTCCTCTGCACGACCAGCCTGCAGGGCAGTAGCAACAGTACCGTCAGCCAAGGTCTCGGCAGTAGCCTTGGTACCTTGGGCGTTGCCTAACTGGTTGAGGTAGTAGTTGTTGCTGTCAACGTTGACCTTAGAAGCATAGCCGTTGCCGAATACTGACGAGAAGGTGCCTGAGCCGTTACCGCCACTAATGACGCCCTCACAGTCGAAGGTTCCCACCTGCAAGCTGTTGCTGATGGTCACGGTGCCGTCGGGCAGTCCGACGAATCCACCCCAGACCACATCGCGTGTCTCACCACTGATGCTGCCGTTGAATATACAGTCATCGATGTGTAGCTGACCATAAAATTGTAACTTTCCAATAATGCCGCCATGCATGGAGCCTCCATAGAAACCGCCCGTATTGACACGTGACGAGATGATATTCACCGAACTGATACAATTCTCTATGTAGCTGTGTTTCTGCTGTCCGAAACAGATTCCCACGATACCTCCTGCATGTATATATTCCGTTGAAATGGTACCCTTGACATGCAGGTTCTTGATAGTGGCTTCCTGGATGAAGCGGAAAGGACCTGTAATCTGTTCTGTAGCCACATAGTTGATGGTCAGCGTATGTCCCTGACCGTCGAAGATGCCCTGGAACTTAATCTGAGTCGAGCCGTCCAAATCAGCATCTGCCGGTCCGCTACCAATCATTGTCTGATCGTCGCCCAGGTCGATGTCGGCTGTCATGCGGGCCTTGGCGTCAGTTTCTCCTTCATCGACCAGTATGGCCAGCATCTTCCAGTCGTCGACAGTACCAATGAGGTAGTAGCCTTCGGCATCCTGCTTGAGGGCGGCTTGGTCAGGATTGTTGGAGAATCCGTCAAGAGTGCGATAGACGCGCTGGGCTGTGGGGTTGAACACAACGAGCTGGGGCCGTTCGTCAGTACCGATGGTCTGTGCCCAGATCAGGTCGTCGCTCTTTCCTTGCAGCTTGAAGGCGACATAGCCGGAAGTGAGTTGTTCGGTAGTAACCTTTACGCCCTGATCGCGACTGTTGAGCGACTGTGTGAAGTAGCAGTTGGTGATGGTACCGCCACCATTGCGTACCAGTGTACCACAGTCGTACTCATTGATGGCAATAGAGGTGGGGGCGCAGAGGCTGTTTTCAATGGTAAGCGTACCATTGCGATAGCCAATGAAGCCACCACAGCGATTAGACTGTTCTCCGACGATGCTGCCATCGAAGAGACAGTTCGTGATGGTCAGTGTGCCATTCTCCTGATAGGCGACCAGACCACCATGTGTGGCATCGCCGTTAAGGGAGGAAACGATGTTGACGCTCGACCAACAGTTCTGCATGTTATTTGTGCCCTTTGAGCTGGCCACGATGCCACCTCCGAAGCGATAACCGATGGAAATCTGACCTGTGGTGTGCAGGTTCTTGAGGGTGGCTCCGCTGATGAAGTTGAATGGTGCGCAGTAGTTTTCCGTAGCCACATAGTTGATGGTGAGCGTATGCCCCTGTCCGTCGAAGATGCCACTGTATGGAGTAGTGTTTATGCCTACCATCGAGTTGTCAGTCACTTCGACATCGGCTGTCATGCGGGCGTTGCTCAGCGGGAAGTCTACCACGAGGGCTGCAAACTCCTCCCAGTCGGCAGTTCCGCTGATGAGGTAGTAGTCGTCAGCGTCCTTCTGCAGGCCGGTGTATTCGGTAGGAGTATTGGTATAGGTCTGTCCGCGATAGACGCGTGTGCCGTTCTCTGTCGTGAGACGTGGTGCCGGGTCGGTGCCCAGCTTCTGTCCCCAGTGCTGCTCGTCGCGTCCGCCCTGCAGGCGATAGGCCACCATACCGGTTTTCAGCTGATCGGTACTGACCGGCGTATAGAGATTCTCAGGGCTGTATTTTCCACCGCCGTCAATATTCCCGTAACAAACCGCCGCCGTGGTCTGGCCCTTACTCTGTGTGGCACCTAAAGCATAGGCGTAATTGATGTCCATGTTGGTGAAGGTACCGTTGTTCAGGCAGTAGTTGTAGGTTATGTGGCCTCCATTATCCATCCATCCCATGAACGCAGCAGCATAGCGGAAGCTGCTGACACCTGTTATCGTACCGTTGTAGAGACAGTCGGTCAGATAGATGTCACCCGTCTTACCCTGTCCGATGAAGCCTGCAACATGCATGTTTGTGGTGGAGGGAGTGACGGTGAAATTGACGCTCGACTCGCAGTCCTGTATGGTCAGCGTAGTGCCGGGCTTTACGAAGCCGACGATGCCGCCGACCACCCTGTAGTAAACATCAACAGAGCCAGTTACATGCAGGTTCTTGGCGGTGGCATTCTCCGCATAGGCAATCAGGCAGCCCGTGAATTCCTTACCCGTCTTGTAGCTGATGGTCAGCGTATGACCTTGTCCGTCGAGTGTGCCCTGCCAGGTGATGTAGCTGGACTCGCCGCTGCCCACACCGAGTTTGCCCACATGGGCTGTCAGATCCAGATCGGCAGTGATACGACCGTTGACGGTGGGATTGGCACGGCTGTAAGCCACAAACTTATCCCAGTCGTCGGCATTGTTGATGAGGTAGAAATCTTCGGCATCCTTGGTGAGGTTAAACTCGATGTCCTTCACCTCGTCATTGGCTCCTAACGTTGCCTGGGCGTATGGCGGCATGATGATCTTGGTCGTTGCCGGCACGCCAAAGGTGATGTTATAGCTGCCACCACGCAAAGCGGTATAGCTATAGAGTTCCCACACATTAACACACTTCGACAGGTCGAGCACTTCCAGCTGATTGCACTGGTAGAACAGGTTCACACCGATGAAGTCGAGCGTACTGGGCAGTACAACGTTCTTCATGCCACTATACTGGAATACGTCGCGGCTGATGTTGGAGACACCTTCCTCGATGGTCAGGTTCTCCATAGCGGTACAGTTGGCGAAAGCCCAGTCTAGTACGGCGGACAGCGAGCCTGGGAGGGTGACGTCATTCAGCTTTTCGCAGTAGCGGAAAGCATGGTTGCCAATGGAGTTCAACCCCTTAGGCAGCGTCACGCTCTCGAGCTGATTACATTCGTAGAACGCACTGTTGCCAATAGTCTTGACAGAGACTGGTAGCATACAGCGCTGTATAGAGGAACCTCGGAAGGTCTCGTTCTGGATTTGCTGGAGCTGTATGCCGTCTTCAAACACGACTTCCTCGAGTCCTGTCGCTGCATAGAATGCGGCAGCACCCAATGAGGTAACAGAAGCCGGAATGGTGATGGAACCGAGTGCTGTCGTCAATTTGAAAGCATTGTCGCCAATGGTCGTCACCGAAGCGGGAATGACAAAGTCGTCAGACATTTTGCTCTCCTGGAACAGCTGTGGACTGATAACTTTCAGTGTGCTGGGCAGAGTGACCTGTTCCAGATTGGTGCAAGCTTGGAAACCTTGACTTCCGATGGTCTCAACCGACTCAGGAACGACAATGCTTGTCAGTTCTGCACATCCTCGGAAAGCACCGTCGCCAATAGTGGTCAATGCCGTGCTTGAGGGGAAATTCACGCTGGTCATTGCCGAGCAGCGACGGAAGGCCTCGTTATCAATCTTGGTGACTGAGGCTGGTATGCTGATGCTTTCCAAGGCGCGGCACTCATAGAAACAGCTGGCTGGGATGGTCTCCAGGTTGATGCCATCGGCAAAGGTGACTGTTGCCAACAAGGAACAACCATTGAAGGCCGAGGTTCCAATGCTGTTCACTGTTGCAGGAATCGTGATGGACGGCAGTGAGGCACATCGGCCAAAAGCATCATTGCCGATAGTGGTCACGCTTGCAGGGATGTTGATACCAGTAAGACCTGAGCTGTAGAAGCAGGCAACAGGTATCGTCTCCAACTGAATACCATTGGCAAAATTCACGGTGGTGAGCGCTGAGCAGTCACGGAAGACATTCTCATTCATGGTGGTTACCGATTGCGGGATGTCCACTGGCTGCAGTTTCGTACAGCCCTGGAAAGCTCCCATACCGAGAGTGGTCACACCCTCGTGGATGGTCACACTCTCCAGACTGGCGCACTGATAGAAGGCACCTTGTCCTAAGACTGTACAATAGATATCAGCGGTCTTCACGCCACTGTTCCAGAACACGTTCTTATCCATCGAGGTGATGGTGACAGGGATGGTTACTGCTGTCAGACCAGTACAGTCACGGAAGGCATCTTCCTCCAACTTCGTGACATTGGCAGGGAACTCAATACTCGTGAGACCAGAGCATTGATAGAAAGCCTGGTATTTGATGGTATTCACGGAGGTTGGTATCTCCACATTGTTTAACAGCGGATTCTGTGCGAAGGCTCTCGACGCAATCACTGTCAGCTGGTTCGAAATCGTTACTGTAGTCAGTTTGGGGTCTGCCTGGAAACACATCTCGCCGATGGTCTTCACCGTGTTAGGCATGGTGAACGAGGTCAGTGCGTCGCAACCACGGAATGCGCTGTTTCCAAACGACTCTACCACGCAGTCAGAGGCAAAGGTAACGCTAGTCATGCCCTTGGCCTGACGGAAAGCCTCGTCGCCGATGGTCTTCACGTTCTTACCAATATATAAAGAGGTGAAGTTACTCTTTTGATAGAAGGCGCTGTTGGCAATGGCCACCACGGGACTGCCGTCGATGTCGTCAGGAATGACGAGGGCAAAGTCAGCAGAAGGCGTGAAGCCTGGGTCGAAGCCAGTAATGGTGAGCTCGTTATCGCTATTGCGAGTGTAGTTCAGCGGTACGAGGTTCTGATCAGCAATGGCCTTGGTGGGATCGTTGGTATAGCCATCAGCAGAGCGATAGACACGCTTGCTCTCGTCGCTGGTCAGCACGGGTTGCGGATCGACGCCGATGGTCTGTCCCCAGACCAGGTCAGCGCGATCATTCTGCAAGTAGAAGGCCACCTTTCCGTTGGCTATCTCGTCTGCCGTTGCCTGATTGCCCTGAATGGTACCTAAGGGGTTCAAGAAGTGGCAATTGCTGATGGTGCCGACTTTGTTGCGCAAGAATGTGGCGCAGTCGCTGGAACCCATACCATTGGCAAAGGTTGCTGTCAGCAATGAGTTGGAGATGTTAGTGGTTCCTGCCCAGCTATATACCACAAAACCGGAGGAACCTGTCTTGTTGGATCCGGCAGTGATCGTTCCGTCATAGATACAGTCGTTGATGGTCAGTACATGGTTGTCATTAAATGAATTATAAGTCAAACCTGCTGCTCCACGGGCACCATTGGTATAGGTGATGTCAACAGAGCTGTGACAGCGCTCTATGAGCGTACTGCCATTGGTCCAGCCAACAATGCCTGCCACACCCTCATGTGTGGCAGTGATGGTGCCTGCCGTATTCAGATTGCGGATGGTTCCGCCCCACACATAGACAAATGGCGCAAAGCCGTAATAGCCTGACGACGGCACGGGTATTCCTGCATCCGTGTACATTTTCTGCACAGCGTTATCCGTCACATAGTGGACAGTCAGCGTGTGACCCTGTCCGTCGAAGATGCCAGAGAAGTATTTTCTGTAGTTGGTGTTACTATAATGTCCATTGCCTACCATCGTCTGGTCGTCGCCCAAGTCTATGTCGGCAGTCATGCGGGCATTGACATTTGCAAAGCCGTCGTCAATCATCATAGCGAACCGCTTCCAGTCATTGGCACTGCCCAGGAGATAATATCCGTCATCGTCAATCTGCAATTCACCTTCATCAGGCGTGTTAGAGAAGCCTTCCATCGTACGGTATACACGTTTCGATTCGTCGCTGGTCAGCACTGGCTGAGGGTCGACGCCGATGGTTTGTCCCCAGAACATCTTTCCGCGACCAGCCTGCAGCTTATAGGCAATCTCGCCACTGGCCAGCTGCGCGTCAGTAATCTGCGTGCCCTGCAGCACGCCGATTCCGTTGAGGTAGAAACAATTGGTGACAGTACCACTGTAGCGAAGGAAGGTAACCGTGTTAGAACCTGTTCCGCAGTCGAAAACAGCTGTCAGCAGACAGTTAGTGGCCGTGGTCGTCCCATTGTCGGTGTAACCCACAAAACCTCCGTTATGCATTTTAGCATCGGTGACAATAGAGCCGTCAAAAATGCAATCGTTGATAGTCAGCGTACCACGGTAGTTGACTCCTACAATGCCGCCAAAGGAGTCACCACTTCCTGTCGCCGTGATATTGACGGAACTGTGACAATGCTCGATGGTATTGACACCCTGCGCATGGCCTGCTATACCTCCTCCGCTGTTTCCTGCACTACCGGAAATCTGCATGGTGCCTGCCGTATGCAGGTTGCGGATGGTGGCACCTGTAATATACCAGAAAGGAGCAATACGGATATCCGTAGATACATAATTAACAGTCAGCGTATGTCCCTGTCCATCGAACACGCCGCCAAAGGGATGCGCTGAACTGCCAATCATGGTCTGGCAATCGCCCAGATCGATGTCTGCCGTCATGCGGGCATCGACATACGAGAAGCCTTCATCCACCATCGTGGCAAACGCCCGCCAGTCGTCCACACTTCCAATCTTATAGTAGCCGTCGGCGTCAGTCTGCAACATAGCGTCATCAGGATTGTTGGTGAATCCGCTGGCCGAACGATAAACGCGTTTGCTCTCGTCGTTGGTCATCACGGGAACAAGGTCTTCACCGATGGTCTGTCCCCAGAACATTTTTCCGCGTCCGGCCTGTAACTTATAGGCTATCTCACCACTGGCCAGCTTTTCGTCAGTAGCCTGCATGCTGGCGGGAATAGTACCCGGCCATTGTTTGACAAAACAGTTGGAGTACGTCCCCCTGGCAATGTCGTAGCTTCCACCAGTATAGTTGAACGTGCCAAGCGAGAGGCAGCTGGAGACAGTGGCAGAGCCCCCGCTGTTAATATAGCCGACGAAGCAGCCGTTGTAGCTGCCACTGCTGTTGACTGTCCCCGTAAAGAGACAGTCGCGCATCACAATATGGCCACTCTTGTAACCATCGACACAACCCACTAAGGCAGCAGCCTCGTCCCAACCGGTTCGCGTGTCGGTTGTGATGACAGAGCTCCACACATTCTCTATTGTCGTCGTTCCATAAATAACGCGAGCTATCACGGCCGGCTGGCTGCCAGAAGTGTTGTTAATCGTACCATCCACATGGATATTCTTGACGGTAGCCGCCTGAAGCATGGCAAAGGGAGCCGTCTGCGACGTCCCCGTATAATGCACAGTCAGCGTATGGCCCTGTCCGTCGAACGTTCCCTGATAGGCATATGTCGGACTGTCTTCGTGCCCACTGTCACCCAGCATCGCCTGGCTTTCGCCCAGGTCGATATCTGCCGTCATCTTTGCATTGGCCGTGGGATTGGTAACTACGAGTGTGGCAAACGCTTTCCAGTCAGCTGCTGTGCCAATCTGATAATACCCGTCGGCATCCTGCACGAGGGTCTGAGCCCACGTCCCCGTCAGTATTCCGACGAGGAGGAGCATCATGGTTGATAGTCTTTTTGTCATAATTATTTGGTTTTTAATTATTTACTTTTGCAAAGATACGAATTATTTTTTAATTCACAAAGAAAAAGGCAGGGATTTTTCGCTTTGCCTTTTCTTCCGTACTATTTCTATTTACTCCGGCACCGCTATTGGTTCCGGCTCCACAATATGATGCTCACAATACCCACGGCATCGGTGATGGTGATTTTGGGGTTATCATCGTCGTCGAAATCGTTATTGACATTAGCAGCCTTGATGTTAAAGCCCTCGGCAGGATTGCCCAGGATGTAGTTCACCACACTCACGGCGTCGGTGATGGTGACGGCACGGTCGCCGGAAGTGTTGTTAATCGTGCCATCCACATGGATGTTCCTGATGGTAGCCTTTTGAAGCATGGCGAAAGGAGCCGTCTGCGACGTTCCCGTGTAGTGCACGGTCAGTGTGTACCCCTGTCCGTCGAACGTTCCCTGATAGGCATAGGTGGGATTGTCTTTGTGCTCACTGTCACCCAGCATGGCCTGGCTTTCGCCAAGGTCAATGTCCGCCGTCATACGGGCATTGGCCGTGGGGTTGGTAACTACGAGGGTGGCAAACGCTTCCCATTCCTCAGGGGAGTCCAACAGATAATAACCGTCCGCATCAGTTGGCGGAACATTGGCCCATACTCCAGTGGCTATAGCCACCATCATGCATACAATGCTTAGTAATCTTTTCATTTCAATAGTTTTTATGGTTTCTGGGGACAAAGATACAAAATTTTTCTGAGACCGCCATAGCATGGGGCTTGTGTTTTTTTCGACAAGACTAAACTCGCGGGGACGAAGGGGAAGGGTGAACCCCAACGAGGGTGCACTCAGAGGGCGGCTACAGCCGACGTTAGGCAGCATCTCGGTAATGAAAATAAATTTGGTTTTTTTGCATTTCACTCGTTTTTTCGTAACTTTGCCACTTGAAACTAGAAAGAAGCAATGACTCAAGAAGAAAAAACCCCAATTGGAAGAGCGTATCGTAGACGTGCAGAAGACCGTCTATGCCCTGAGATACCTGTCGACATTTATAATGTGCACCTTGTCGACGTTCCATTGGGTTCTTGCATGAGACTGGCTCCGCGCTATAACACAACAATAGAAAACCATCAAAGCAAGCCAAAAGTTTACCTCAGGCAAACTCCTGGTCTGCCTGAGGTAAAAGTGTGGTTTACTTCGGGTAAACTATTTAGGGTGCTGCAACGGCGCCGCCGCCGAGGATGAAGTTCACCACCGTCACGGCGTCGGTGATGCTGACGTTGCCGTCGGCATTGGCATCACAGCGAACCTTCTCAGCGTTCTCAAGTACAGCAATATGATACTTGGCCGAAGCGGCAGCATACTCCATGTTGCCCTCTGTCGTAGCCGTGATGGTAGCGATACCCTTGCCACGAATGGTCACCTTACCTGTCGTAGCATCTACTATTGCCACGCTGGTATTACTGCTGGCATATTTGGCAGTCAGTCCGTCACTCATGGTCAAATGAGGTGCAGTAAACGTCTTGCCGTAAGTGACCAAAGCTATTTCACGGTTAAAGGCAAACTCAGGTGCATCACCCTTGCCGACAACAGTTAGGGTGTAGGAGGCCGAGCCAGGCCAATAAGTATCTGAGCCTTCAAAAGAGGCTGTGATAGTAGTTGTACCAGAACTCAAAAGTGTCAGTTCTCCCGTTGTGGCATCAACCATAGCTACAGTGGGATTACTACTCGTATAGCTGACGGACAACTCGTTGGGATTCGTCAGCGTGGGTACCTCGTAGGGCTCACCATAGGTCACGTCCAAATGGTCTGTTGAGAAGACCAATCCACAAGACAGCTTGGAGTCATCATCTTCGACTGTCCAACCCGTGGGGATACCATCCTCTCCTCTTGACCAACCTTCAAAACCACCTGATTTGGTAAACGTACCATTAGTAGGTACTTTATTCATCCATAGCTTAGTACAATTATAAGCAGAAATATTGGTAGCCATGCATCTCACGGATTTTAAGTTTGTACACCAACCAAACATCTCATAATAACATGAATTAACCAACACAGGCGCTGGCAAATCAGGGCCTTCTGTTATATATGAACAGGCAAAAAACATATCAGAATAACACGATTCTGCAAGCGTCGTAGCTGGTAATTGGGGGACACTTGTTATACCACTCTGCCTAAACATCTCTTCATAGCAATATTGAGCCAATTCCATTGCAGGTAGTTCCGGTGGTGTCTTCAACAGAAAAGTAAAGGCAAACATGTTAGAATAGCACGCGTTGGATAATTTAGTAGCGGGCAACAACAAACGTTTTGTAGGATGGTCTTTTATCTTTCTATTTTCATAAAACAATTTGTAGAAAGTAAGCCCCTTTGTTAATGTCCGTAGGGAGCCAAAGTTAGAAGACTGAATAAGACTCATCACATTACCATAGATATAACACTCAGCACTACATTTGATATTTGCTGTTTTGTTTTGCTGGTAATATGTTTCATTGTTTCCATAAAACTCTATTTTTTCCCCGGAAGCCAAAGTCACATTTATTGTCACATCACTCGTCCAAATCATCTCACCATCATTCACTTTGTAGCCAATCAGAAGTCCTGACGGGTTACTAAAAGTCACCGTTGCATCCTCAACGGCCTCAATGGTCAGCGGGGTCTCAATATCAGGCTTGGGAGCAACGATCTCTACCCACGCGTCCTTAACGGTGGTAGAATACATCGTTTGCACCTCACCAGAAACAATCTTTCCATTCTCGGGCAGTTCGACGGTGGCATTCTCATATACCGTAATCGCAGCGAGCTGGCAGATACTACCCTTGGTACCCTTGGCCCTGATGGTGCCATACACCAGCTCCAACTCACCATAGCCAGCATAAGAACCGTTCTGAGCACCACGGATGCCGTAGCCCGCAGCATTGTTTGACTGTGCAATCAGCATCGGTCCCCGCACAGTCAGCTTTGTGTGCTGGGCGCCATAATAGCCAGACGCCTGACCAAGAAAGACACCATCTTGCCCTACGGCCCTTAACATGCCGCTGCCCGTCAGGGTTACATGACCGTTCGGATTGCGAATCAGCAAGCCTGTGCCGTCAACGCTGGTCATCGTATTATTCCCTGTCACCTCAATGGTCAGCTCGTCCAGGTCGATAACTAAAGCATTGTCAATTTCGAAGTCAATGGTGGCATCGGTCAGCGACAGTACATTCGCTTCGCTGTCGTAGGTCGCCGTTCCTGTCACACCTTCGATTACCGACAGGTCACCCTTGTTCTCGTCAGTCACCTGCACGCCGGCAATCCGGATTCCGTACTCTGCTGCCTGCGTCGTCAGCGCCGTCAGCATCATCATCATGAGAATAAATAATTGCTTTTTCATAATTATTGGTTTTTATTGTTATGGCTTTTTGTTCTAAACCAGCAGCAAAGGTACAAATAATTTCAATAACCGCCAAAGGATTAGCAGATTATTTTCACTTTGGGCTATAAGAAGGGGGAGGAACATATTGGAAGAACGACGCAGAGGGATGAATAATCAGCCAAAACAACTAATTTTTATACTGATTTGGCTGATTATCCAATAAATTCTGGTTCCTCCTGTTCCAGCGTCGGAGCACTGCTGCCACCACTGATCAAGATGATGTTCCTCTCTATTTCGGCAATATGGCTTTCCCTGACGCCACTTTCTTGTGCATAGTGACGCCAATGGGCAACAACATCCGTTATTTCGTCAATAATCTCACCACAATGTCGGATGCCGGCCTTTTCTCCAACAGTCAGGAGATCCTGACGGGTAAAGTCATCCTGTTTCCCATTCAGCGAGAGCTGGTGCTGTCCTGTCCAACGGCCTCCAGGCTTGTAAGAGTAGCACAGATCGTAGGCAGGCGAAAACATCCATTGTCCCTGTTTGTCCATGAGGAAAGAGAAGTTCTTGGTGTGGTCGTCGTGATTTCTGGCCACAACGTTAAAGACCATTCTTCGGAACAGCTGAATGGAGGTCTCCATCGGCAGATTCATTCTTCGGATAATAGCGAAAATCTCTTCGTACGAATGACGTTGGTCTCGGTCAAGATGGGCAAGTCCGGCCACCGTCTGCATGTGAATCTTCTCACCATGATTCGTCCGGTCAAAACGTCGCGTCATGAAATGGTGATTATCCCCCTCGTCCAACAACCGGCATTCCGACATTTCTATACCACAATCTTGAGCCATTTTATAATAGGCATACTCCACATTGCCGATACCTTTAGGATTCTCCATGACAGAGCCATGTTCAGAATAAGTAACACCGTCGAACTTCAGCAGCCAGTAGCCAAAGCCATCGGGAGCCTTGATCTGCCCGGAACGCACTTCGTTAGTCTGTTCGTTATAGGCAATAATAGCCTTCGGCTTAGCACCACCTGCTGACGTTCCCACACGGAGAATGTCGAGGATGGTCTTGTCTTCCCGACACATCCGCTCTTGGAAGGCTTCCCGCTTTGTAAAAATATCCTCTGCCAGCCGCGTCAATTCATCAATATAAATCTCCGTCGATTGGTCCAGCAGAGCCGAAGCCTTGCTGGGTTCGAATTCCAAAGCGCCCATGGCTCGCCGTCCTACGTAGCAGAGGCGTTCCAAAGGTGTTATCTCCCCTATCGCCAGTCCCTGGCGCGTGAACCATTCTGTGATTATCTGATTACCGAATTTATCTGGCAGGGCATCGGCTATCAGTCCCGGTAAGCCTTTAAAACAATCTGTTCTGTTTGCGGGAAAAGAGAAAGGACGAGAACCATGTGTCAACGGCATTGTCAACGGAGCAAGCTCCAAACCGTTGCGACGATACTGGCTGTCGTATTCGAATACAGCCATTTCTGTCGAGTTGTCCCATATCAAAGAGCCAACGAACTGACCCCAGAGTTTTACATCTACGATTAAGTTCTCCATTTAGCTTTCCTTTCTGTGTCTTACACGTTGCACCGTTTTTCCCTGCATCCTGCGCAACTGCATCGGACTAATGCCGAGTTCGGGTAACAGGGTCTCCAGATTCTCCAGGACCCCCAACGTACGAAGGATGCTGATAAGCAATAGAACGGACACTGTTTCACCACGTTCCAATCTTACCACAGTTCCCATACTGACACCCGACCGCTCAGCCAGTTCGCTTTGTGTCATTTCCATCCGCATCCTATAGTCGCGGATTCTGCTTCCTATTCTTTGCAGAATGATAGGGTCACTCAACTCCGTCCACATAACCTTCTCCTTTTTGCCTGCAAAGATAGTGTAATTTCTAATATCTTGCAAATAAAATGCAAAAAACTTGCTTAATTTGCAAGATATTATCAATTATTCAGGATCAGCAGCCTCCTCAATCTCTGCATCGGGAGCCTCCAACTTCGGAGCACTGCTGCCACCACCCTCCAGGATGATGTTCACAATACCCACGGCATCGGTGATGGTGATTTTGGGGTTATCATCATCGTCGAAATCGCCATTGACATTAGCAGCCTCGATGTTAAAGCCCTCGGCAGGATTGCCCAGGATATAGTTCACCACACTCACCGCATCGGTGATGGTGACGGCACGGTCGCCGTTGGCATCGCCTAACAGTGCCGTAACGTCGAAGGTCACGGAGGAGGCTGGTGACAGCCTGCCGTCGGAGAGTTTCAGCTGGTAGTGCAGGATGTGGTCGCCTTCCTCAAGTTTTCTGGCATCGATGGTCGTCGATAGGTTTGTGATGGCACTCTCCCTGATGTGTGCATCGTCGGCGTCGAACCAGTAGAGAATGGCCGTAGCTGTGGTAGTGGCCAGTTTCATGAACATCTGGGAGACGGGAACGCCGGCAGTGCCCTGGTTGTCAACAAGCTGGTAGTGCAGGGTATGAATGCCGTCCATGAGGCCCGAGGCATCGATGGCGGTGGCTCCGCTGGGAATGGAGGCCGTCGTCGTGGCGGTGCTTGCGTCGTTGTCGTCAAACCAATAGCGCAGTTTTGCGGCCGTCAGTTGTCCCTGGGACTTGATGAAGAGCTTGGAATAAGGTATGCCAGGTACGTCGTTCTGGTCGACCACCTGGTAGTGGATGACGTGGATGCCGTCGACGAGCGCTGCTGCGCTGACGGTTCCGCCAGTGAGATCAGAAGCGTAGAGGTTGTCTGAGTCGCTGTCAAACCAGTAGCGTAGCGATGCTGCCGTTGTAGCCTCCGGCAGTCCTGACAAGTCGACGATTTCCGACAAGTCGATGTCGGGCACATCCTGTCCTCTGGCTCCGATGCTCAGACCTGAGAGCAATATAACTAGAAACAGAAACTTTCGCATAAGCTCACATTGTAAACTATTTCACTTCAATCGTTACGCCCAGCTGACCATCGGCATCAGTTTTCTCGTCAACATCCATCTTAGTAATCAGAGGATAAGTCGGTGTGGTATTGTATGGCATCAGACCACCATAGAGGCCGACCTCCTTGCCGTCGGTGCCCTTGAAATTAGCCTTGATGTCATCATTTAATTCGAAAGTATCCAAGTCCTTGAACACTTTTTCAACACCATGAGTGCAGTTAATGCATCCGCCATGAAATATATTAGAAGCATAATTGCCAATATTTACGAATGTGCTAATGCAATTTGTGGCTTGGCCTGTTTCAGCTATTCCTGCCTCGGAGTATCCTGGTGCATAGAAGATACAGTTATAGAAACGTACTATGTCAGATCTGTGATTGCCCAAATACGTTTGAAGTACACAATTCGTAGCTGTGATGGATGCATTATCAGAACGTTCAGAGATACCACAATAACTGTTAACTAAATATGCTGAACTATTACCCTTGACACCAATCCCTTCAAGAACTTTGCAGTTAACCACCATGATATTAGTGATAGCATCCGAATAATCATATCCCGAAATCCTTTGGATTTGGCTTTTCAAGAAATAGGGATTACTGAATGTTCCTTGTAAGTAAACAATATTTTGACACTTGATGCCTTCCATCGTAAATTGTTTGGCATCGTCTGAAGGAATATTGATAGTGAACTCTCCAGAAATGATAGTAGGGTTGTCACTGGCAATACCAGTACCACGTAATGAAATGGCTTTTCCGATATTTATTGCCTGAAAGATTCCTCCAGACAGACTGATGATATCGCCACTTATCGCGTCAGCTACTGCCTGTTTCAAGGCAGTACCCCCATAATAATACGTTGTATTCTCACCACTGGTTAGCGAAGCCACCAAAGCGTTCTGTGCAAAACTCACGGTTGCAACCAGCACGGCAACCAAAGATAATAAGACTTTCTTCATAACAGTATAGATTTTATTGCTTGCAAAGATACGAATAAACGAGGAAAATGCAAAATAAATCGGCATTTATTTTTATTGTCGAGTGAAAGTATCCTTCGAGACAACGTCTCAAAGATACGAATAAACGAGGACAATGTTCAATGGTCAATGGTCAATGGTCAATGTTTCGTTAACAATCAACAACCGAAACTAAAATTATTGTAATTATCCTTTGATAATTAAAGCTTTTTCAATACCTTTGCAACGAAAATGCTGCGGAAGCAGAAAAACAACCAGCCTATTATTTACATAAGCGATATGAATATAACTGAAAACATGAAGAATTTGTCAGCAAAGGCACTGATCACATTTGTACTGCTGACAGCCCCTGTCTTGATGATATGGGCACAAGAGGCCAACAAGAAGTATGCGCTGACCACGCAGATGTTTCTGAACGAACTGAAGGAACAGGCGAAACAGCCGGTGGGTACCCGTCGGCACACCCCTGCACGACGTTTTAACGGAAAGCTGAAGTCTGAACAACGCCTCATAGCCAGTCCCGACACAGTGGGCGGTGTGGTGTATATCTCATGCTTCATCCATCTGAAGGATGCCGGCAATCTGAGTGCAGTGCGTTCCCTCGGTGTGGAGGTTGAGGAGACCTTCGACGGGTTGGACTTCGTCACAGCCCGTGTACCGGTCAAACAATTGGAGGCGTTGGCAGACATTGACAATGTCACCAAGATTAAGGTGGCACGGCGTATGCGCCTGCTGACTGACGAAGCACGGAAAAAGACCAACGTTGACGACCTGCTGACGCAGTCGCCCGACGCCTTGGCGTTAGGTGTGAACAGCAAGTACGACGGTTCGGGGGTTATACTCGGTGTCATCGATACGGGTATCGACTTCAGGCACATTGCCTTCAAGGATAAAAACGGTAACAGCCGCATCAAACGGGCATACGTCTATAAAGGTTCGAGTGGCACAGAATACACAGAATCAAATATCAGTTCTGTCACAACCGATGACAGCACAGAAGACCACGGTACCCACACGGCATCCACTGCCGGAGGTTCCAGCGTCATTGTGAGTGGAAACAACGTCACCGTGACCGACGACCATGCCAATGCCACCTATGGTGGTATGGCACCTGGTGCCGACCTCTATCTGGCCGGTATTAATGGCCTGAACGATACAGGCTTGACAAATGCGTTGAAGAAGATGGTGTCATACGCCGACGCACAGGGCAAGCCGCTGGTGGTCAGCAACAGCTGGGGCTCCGGCTGGGGACCTCGCGACGGCACGGGCGAATGGGCAACTTTGGTGGAACAATACTTTGGCGACAGCCACCCCAACCGCGTCATCCTCTTTGCTTCTTCGAATGATGCCGGCCACAAGACTGGCAACGAAGGCGGTGGTTTCTTCGTCAAGAAGAGCTCTGCCAGCAGCAGCAACCCGCTCGGCACCATTATCCGTACTGACGGAGAAGGAGGAGACTATTACGTTGGACTGATGGCCTGCGCATGGGCAACGAGTAAGTTGAACTGCAAGCTCCACGTTCTGGATGCTTCTGGTACCATCAAAAAGACTTGGACGGTGACACAAAACAATACATCATCATTCAGCGGACTGAGTACCTATTACACCGGCTCAATGACAGTCTACATTGAGCAGAACAATGGGAAATACATGCTGGCAGTCTATTCTGAATACGGAATGGAAAATGAAAGCGAAGATGAAGATTACACGCTGGCTATTGAGGTCTATCCTGAAAGTGGCAGTGCCAATATCAACATGTGGTCGGGCGACTATACTTATTTCACTGACCATCTGACGACCTCCGGCCACACTTGGACGGAAGGTACTGACGACATGTGTGTGAGCGACGAGGCCACCATTCCCGATGCCATCTCCATAGGTGCCTACGTGTCGAAAAAGAACTGGAAGGCGTCTAATGGCAGTTCCTATACATCCAACGCCTATACACTGGGCGACATTGCCTACTTCTCGAGCTATGCCACTGCCGAAAACAGTCCTACGGGACTGGCATATCCTTGGATTACTGCCCCTGGCGCACGTCTTGCTGCCGGTGTGAACCATTACCATACAGACGACTATAGTTACTATGGTTCCACCGACCTCGTTGTCAACAACAGCAATTACCCATACGCCATGATGGAAGGCACATCGATGGCAACGCCTGTAGCTGCCGGTATTGTGGCACTGTGGCTGCAGGCATCGATGGATGAAAACGCTCAGCACAAGAACCTGACCGTCAACGACGTGAAGGAGATTATGGAGACTACTGCCATCAATGACACCTATACCACTACAGGTGCTAATGCCTCGCACTTCGGCAAGGGTAAGATTGACGCTCTGGCAGGTATTCAGTATATTCTGGGAAGCACCCCCAAGCCTGCTACGCCAACCATTATCGCTGACCCGACAACACTGACCTTTGTAGCCAAGGCGGACGAGCAGAAGAGCCGTACATTCGACATTCTCAGCGAATTACTGACAGACGATGTTTCAGTCACCCTCACCGATGCCAACAATGTATTCTCCGTCGACAAGACCACCATCACAAAGGCTGAATCCGAGGATGGCGCCACTGTCACTGTTTCATTCCGTTCTGC
>JAEEGG010008100.1_pt1 | contig 23954 bp, 12 predicted proteins | sample 9134161 | NCBI WGS metagenome assembly JAEEGG01 (sample SAMN16246543, study PRJNA631951) | gut metagenome | biome: gut microbiome; feature: rumen; material: CR-attached | host: Bos | place: Iran: Karaj | collected 2018-10
TACGCCGGCCTCCAACATCATATCAGCATGGATGATTGAATTCGTAAATGCTTCCCGTACAGCCTTATGTAACGGTGTGTCATCCACTCGCTGAATACCCTCCATGCGGAATGGACGTGGAAGGTCGAAGGTCACTTTAGGAATCACACGGCTAAAGAACTGATACAAATTGTTCTCCCAGCGCCCGTCGTAAGTCAATCGGTCGCTATAACGCTCTTCACCTATCAGATGGCAGAAGTCAATATAGTCCATCCTGAAGTTGGCAAATCGCTCTTGTATCGAAAGCCCCTTGCCAAACATCATCAGGCCAGCCATCGTCAGGCCCTCTTTCCCTGTTTCTCGGTCAACGATATAGCCGCCAAGATTCTTCAAGAAAGTCTTGTCGTCCACTTCATTCCACACATGTCCCTCGTTCCTGAATTGAAACAATGTGCGGTATCGACGCAGCGTGTCTGGGTCAACATCATTCATGTCGTAATGCTCCATTAGTGCACCATCATTTCCACCCTCGTATGAGTCACGAATCATCGCCCTAACCTGCTGCTCCGTGCAATGGAAGTCACCTTCATGGTTGCGTTTGAACGTGTTCTTATAGACATTCTCATTCAGATAGACAGGCTTCACCCGCCAATCAGCCATCGGCACATGGATGCAAACAACTTGTAGCCCATCTATATCCACCACCTCCACATCACTATCCGTCAGGATGTTGTCGCTCACCTTATTGCTATTGATGGTGTTCCAGAAGTCCTTACGAATCTTTTCAGCGTCATCAACACCTTCTATCCGAAACCTCTTAGCCGGGTCATTCTCTTTCATGTTTTCAAAGACACCCAACAGAATAGTTCCACCCATCGTATTTGCGAAAGCCGAATAGCTCTCCCAAACCGACTTGGGCACATCTGTTTTAGCCAGTTTTGCCTCTACAGTAATCCGTTCACCCTTTTGCAACAGCTTCTTTATGTAGTTCTTGTCCATATCTCTATTAACGTTTACATCATAATGTCACAATTCATCCCAGTCTTCTAATTCTGATTCAACAAAAAGTATACCATAGCGATACCCTATTGGTGGTTCGATAAGTCGAACATCTTTTTTGTGCGCCCTTAAATAACGCTTGATTTCCACATTACTATCAAACTCGATTTTTCGGGGCAAAACAAAGTAGGTGTATGCAACATGTCCATCTTTATCTTTCTTTCCATTAGCGAACCCTACAACTTTAAATTTTTCCCCATTGTCATTTGTTTTTGTCTTTATGATAAAGAGTTTCTTATCAACATTGTGCCGTTCAAAGAATTCATTTACGGTCATATTATCATCGAAATCAAAATCTTCTTTTTTCTTATTCAATGCGAATATACAATACTTCGCAGTATAGTCGTATTCGTTAGTCACGTCATGCTCATCTTCGTATAGAAGTTCGTAATCGTGAAAACATGAAAAGAATTTGTCAATCCGCTTGTTAAAGTTGTTGTTGGGTCCCATGCAGATGACAAAGGTCTCATTGTCTGACGCTTTCTTGACTATTCTAGCAAGTCTACTTAGATTTATATTCGGAATATCTAATACGTTAGCAAAAAAGTGTATAGTCAAATCTGCATTTGACTCGATTTCTGATAGATTTACTTGATCAATACATTTGTTTAAAGTCTTAATATCTGTTTCTTCCCATACATAATTATCATAGGCACAAACATGAGTCGTTGCTCGATCTAATGCTTCTTTTGAAGGCTCAATCAGAACAATCTTTTCTATTTCACACTTAATATCCTTTCTTTTCAGATAATCAAAAAAGCAGATAGTAGCTAATGCTTGGCCGCATCCCCAGTCCACAATCTGTATTCGTCGATTTTCAAAGTCTTCCCAAGAAAAATGATATAGTGCAACCTTCATTTTCTGTTGATGCATTTTACCGTATGCATATAAATAGTATTTCAATTCAGCATCTGTTCTCAGAAGTGCAACTCCTCTATTTAATATTTTCCACAATTCATCTTTCTCATCTTCTGTTAATTCTGAGACGAAATCATTCGCAATGGCTCTTATTTTATTGAATGAGATGCTCTTTATGGACCAAATCATATCATCGTATTCCTCTACAAATGAATTTCTCATATTCTTTTCAATCCTGTTATGGTTTCTGCGAAACGGTCTAATTTATGAGTGGAATAGTTATTTAGAGCCGCCTCTTTACTTGCATTCGCATAGCAATACTCGCAAACATGGGGGCAGGTGTTATACTCGCCAATATCTTTGCTCTTGATGCATCCGCAGAACTGGCGCTGGCCTTTGTCTCGGTTGTCACCATGAGTGGCGTAGGTGCCGTTGGGGAGGATAATGGCATCAGAGGGAAGTGGCTCAACATTGCCAAAAAGGTCGGCAGCGGGCATGGGATGGATGGCGACTTTCAGGAAGTCCATGAGGGCTTTATCTTCGAAGGAAAGACGGATGATAAGCTCGTCGTCTACGCAACGATTCTTTACAATGCCAAGCTGTTTTAAGTCGATTTTCTCGCCACAGGTGGCCAAAGTGTAGCCCCATTTCTCGTTAAGAGCAGCAAGGCGTTCAGCAAACTCCAGCATTTGAGGCTCCGTCCAATCTTGATAAGAGATATGGCTTTTGTTGAGATTGGCTTTCACCTTTCGGTAGCTCAGTATGTCTGCGAAGCTGAAGACAAGTTTCTCTGTATAGCCTACCAATTGGTCGCCTATACGTTCGATTTTCTTCAGTAAGCTGTCAATAGAGATGGCATCAGTCAATATCATGGGGTCGAAACGCCAGATGACACGTCCTTTTCCCAATCTGTCCACCAATTTCTTGAATGTCTCAATTCTGAAGGCAAGAGGCGGGACACCCTTTTCCAACCCTTCTGCCTCATAGTCATTCAGAGTGTACTGGATATAGCAGCCGATGTTTCGTGCCTCCAATTCATCTATATGAGTGAGCAATGGGAAGGGATTCTTTGACCAAAATACAATGAAGCGTGTGTTTTGGTAAGCTGCGTATGATGGTACGCCATTAAATGGGTTCTTCCATACAGAATATCCCTCTTCCAGTCTCTTGAAAAACCAGTCTGAATAAAACGCAGGAATGTCTGTGGCTCTGCTGGCCGAAACAATTACAGGGGCAAACGCCTCTACTGTTTTGCCGTCAGAGGTTGTCAATACGACTTTATCATTCTGCTTTTTCTCTTTTGGCAGTTGATTCTTGACCTTTTTTTTAATTGGAAGAACTTGTGACATATCTGGGTTCCTCATTTCTGATGCAACGTTACAGAACGTACTTTTTCGGCATTTGTCAAATTCTGACCACAAAGATAAAGAAATAATTGCAGACCAAAACATTTCATTCTAACAATATGCAATGATTTATGATTTTTTAAAAGGACAAAGTGGCTACGGGTAAGGGCACCGGCAAAGACTCAAACATTCATCGAAAGCCCCAAATGTGTTTAAAAGCCATTAACAAATAACGGCAAACAAGGAATTTGCCAGGGTAAATTAACGCTCAAGTAAAGAGATTGTTGATATAACCCGCTGGTATTACATGACTTGCAAAAATCTCTTGTACCCCCAGCGCAACTGTTCTCGAACTCTTTTCTGAAAGACCTTGATAAGATTTGGGCACTTAGAGAGTACATTCCTGACCCTACCAAATGCACGTATAGTATAAGGTGAAATTCTATTACTCAACAATAAGCCCCCACCGCAGGGGGCTTTGTTTATAAGCCTTTATGTAACCTTGCGCCTCTTTATCGACATTGCGTATAGTAGGCTTATATGCGTTCCTTCTGATTATGCCAGCCACGCCACGAAAAAATAATACGCTACTATACCAACTTTTTCAAACTATGCTACTATTTATATTAAAACGAAAGAAGATGAAAAGACAATTCAGAGACTTACGTGACGATACCAAGATGCGTATCTCACAGAGTTTGCGAGGTCGTTCGCACAGCGAGACTCACAAACAAGCTATATCAGACGCAATGAAAGCGTACTGGTCAACTATCCCATACAGGGACGAGGAAAATAATGCGAGTAACAACAAAAATGATGAAACGAGTATGTAACAGACCTATTCAACTTGATGCAGTGACCCTTTGCTACGAGGTCGTGCATCCCTACTATTATGAACAACTCAGCAGCCTCAATTGTGGCGAGTGTTTTGATATGGACGAGTTCAGACTATACAGAACAGAGGGCAGATACTTTGAAAATGTCTATGTCATTCGATTGGATAATGGCACACGTGATATTGAGTGGGGTGTGTTGAAATTCAATCTTGCACGAGGTGACGAGCAGAGCAACACGCACACCAACGGCAATCGCAAAGTTTGGTTCAGCCTCAACAACGAAACACTTTACTCAAAGGACACTCATTTTCTGACCTACATAGAGCAGAGGCTGGGGTTAGAATTCCACAATGTGACGAGCCTTGACTTGTGCCTTGATACCCCATTCAGTGTTAGTCCACTCGTTAAGGCATACCTCCATAACAAGGACGTGACCACTATCTTGAACGGCAAGCGCATCATTGACAGAGACGAGGACAGACCAGAAATCACATACACCAACAGCGGAAGCCTCAACAAGCAAGACAAGTATAAGACAGTAAACATCAAACAGCGTAACGCCATTAAGGACAAGAGCAAAGGCATAACGGTACTAACCTACGACAAGGCGGCAGAGATTGGCAATGCCTCTGACAAGCAGTACATACTCGACTACTACGGTAACCCCAAGAGACTCTATCGCACTGAAGTACATCTAAACGCAGAGGACATCAAGAACTATGTCGAGCGTATAGACATTCAGTACACGCCTCTTATTCTATTCGATGAGGCTGTTCTTGAAGGTTTGTTCTTTCATTACCTTGGGAGCGTTATACGTTTTCAGAGTCGCAAGATAGATGCCAGTTGGGAGCACCTATTAGGACGCTCGTAGGATTATAACAACCACCCCTACGAGATATGTCACAAATCACATATACCTTAATCTATATAGGGGATAGCGTGTCAAATTAAAAATGTATCAGTATAATCTATAAATCAACTATACTGATACATCATTTTTGTATCATTCTAACTTAAAAGATTACTTTAATCGGCAGGATAGAACATGGAAGTAATATCTACATCCTTTTCCCCTGAATGATAAAGAAGATATTTCCCATTCTCTTTCTTAATTCTGACAAAGAAACGCCTGCCATTTGCATAGTTGTCATTATAATCGGCATATTTAGCATATTCTAAAAGAATAGCCATTGGAAGTAATGCAATTCCTTGTTCTCCTAACGTAAAGCATACGTTATTCACTCCAAGTTGCGCCCATTCGTAAACAAATATGCTATACCACCATTTATCACCACCAAAATCTTTTGAGTTTGAAAGAGCTACAATGGAATTGTCAGAGGCTCTGAAATTATTTTGCCTCCCTATCCTGTTCGTTATTTGCAAATGAGGTGATAGTATCTTTTTCACCTGTTCAAAACTAAGATATTCTTTTTTCATTTTGTCAGTATTTTATTCAATTCTTCTCTGCTGTTGAAATGATAGACCTTCTTATCTATGCGGATATACCCCTCAACATCGCCAAGGGGTTCAAACAAACTTTTCATAGACACCCCCAAGGCGTTAGCCATCTTTTGCATCGTGTCAAGCCGACAATTACCACCCAAGGCACGAGTTAGGGCAGCTGGGTCAATGCCCATATTTGCAGCAAGGTCTTTCAGTTGGAGTTTACGTTCTTTGCATATTCTCCTAACATTTTGTGATAGTAGGTTCTCCATTTTACTTGATTTTTGGTGCAAAATTACGATAAATTGCTCAAACGAGCAAGAAAATCAAAGAAAATTAAAAAATAAATCAATAAATGTTTGGAAATTTCAAAAATAATTTATATCTTTGCACTGTAAAACTTGATAGATATATCAAATATTAAAATATAGATAGTACATAAATATCAAATTGGAAAGATAATGAAAAAGGTAGCAATCTTCGCCAGAGTGAGTACGAACATACAGGACTATGACCGCCAAGTTAACGAACTGACCGCCCTCGCAGTGCGCAATGAGTGGACGGTTGAGGCTACTTTCTGCGAAAAGGTTAGCGGAGCTAAGAAGAACAGCGAACGCGAGGAATTGAGCCGCTTAGTGGACTACGTGCAAGCCCATCATATTAACAAGGTGGCAGTGACAGAACTCAGTAGGCTGGGACGTGACACGCTGCAAGTGTTAGAGGTGATAGAGCAGTTTAACAAGTTAGGCATCAGCCTCTACATTCAGAACTACGGCATTGAGACGCTGACCGAGAACGGTGAAGTCAATCCAATGTCCCAGTTCCTCATCACCATACTTGCAGAAGTCGCTCGTATGGAGCGCAAAACCATCCGTGAGAGGGTTGAGAGCGGTTACAAGAACTACAGAGCCAATGGTGGCAAGGTGGGGCGCAAGCAAGGCTACAAGAAGTCTGACGAGGTTATGCGTGAGCAGTACGCCGAAGAAATCCGACTACTACGTAAAGGCATCAGCCTGCGCAACGTCAGCAGAATAACAGGCACAAGCGTCAATACAATACGCAAGTGTCAGAGCCTCATCAATTGAGGCTCTTGAAAATAAGTGCCGAGCAAGGCACACCGTAATACTATCACTTAGTGCTAACTTTAGACTACTGCAAGAACATTCTAAACAAAGGAGGAAGGAAATACACAGAAGAAGAAATAAAGAAAATAAGGGAGTTTCTGTACTTTATAGGTGAGCTCCAATTAGAAAATAATGAGAACTAAAATTTACAAAAGATGAACGTAATACTTTATTGTCGAGTGAGTACAGACGAGCAAGCTGACGGCTGTTCGTTGGATATGCAAGAGAGGTATCTGAGAGCCTACTGCAACAACCATCACTACAACATCGTAGGCGAGGAACAGCCCTACAAAGAGGACTATTCTGCCAAGCACTTTGACTTGCGCAGACCCAAACTAAAACAAATCTACAACTATAGCAAGAAGCATAGGCATGAAGTAGACAAGGTGTTATTTCTTCGCTGGGATAGATACTCTCGTAATGTTGAGTTCGCTTTTACCTATAAACGCAAGTTCTATGACGAGTTAGGAATTGAGATTAACGCTATTGAGTCACCTATTGACTTCAACGGTACAGAGTGGTCGCTAATGCTCTCTATGTACTGCGGCACAGCACACGCAGAGGATGACAAGATTTCACGTAGAACAAAGGACGGCATACATGGCACGTTACTCAAAGGCAGATGCTCAAACAAAGCTCCACGTGGCTATGTGAACAAGAGGACAGAGAGCGGAGAGCCATACGTTGAAATTGACGAGACCCAAGCTAAAGTCATACGCAAAGCGTTCCAAGAGGTTGCAAAGGGTGTTGAGACTGCCAACTGCATAAGACGTAGACTTTGCCCATCCATTCCACGAGGTACATTCTTTAAGATGCTGCATAACATCTTCTATAAGGGAGAAATCAGAGTGCCAGCCTATAAGGATGAAAAAGAGCAGATTGTCAAAGGACAGCACAAAGCCATCATTGACGCTGATACTTTCGACAAGGTACAAGACATCTTGGATGGTAAGCGTAAAAGTGAGCCCAAACTAAGCAAGGCGATAGACCCAGACTTGTTCCTACGTAAGTATATCGTCTGCCCCATTTGCGGACATTCCATCACAGGAGCCACAAGCACAGGCAAGGGCGGCAAATACAAATACTACAACTGCTGCCACGATGGAAAGCACCTGCGCAGACCAGCGGACTACGTAAACGACAAGTTCGCTACTTGGGTAGGAGGTTTGAGACCCAATAAAGAGGTGATAGACCTTTATAAAGAGGTGCTGCAAGACCTTCGAGGAGAACGCAAACAAGACGTTCAAAAGGAGGTTGAGGCTCTGCGTAAGGAAATAGAAAAGGTTGAGGCTCTGCGCAATGGTGCTGACGATAGATTATGCGAGGGCACACTTTCTTTTGAGGCTTACACTCGCATTACTGAGAGATACGAGCACCAAATCAAAGAACTCCAAGGGCGTATAGACCTCCTACAGACCGACACTAAAGGACTGAAAGAGAAGATAGACTACTCAGTAAATATCATTGCAAATTTAGGATTTTTTATGAAAGATGCACCAGTCAAAGTGAAGTGTAAGCTGTTGAGTTCGATGTTTCCGCAAAAAATCCAATTTGACGGAGAAAAATATCGAACTCAGTCATACAACCAAGTGCTCGACCTTATCTTTCAAGAAACCAAGAAGTTACGAGGGTACGGAGAAAAAGAAAGTGAGAAATCCGAAGCGGTTTCTCACTCAGTACCCCGACCGAGAATCGAACTCGGAACTAAGCTTTAGGAGAGCCTTGTTATATCCATTTAACTATCAGGGCCACTTAGCAAAGCAGGACGAAGAAGGATGCGACCACACTTTTGCGGGTGCAAAGATACACATTATTCTCTTTTCCTGCAAATTTTTCCATTAAAAATTAGGCAATGACATAGCAGTTGACCTGAATTTACTTTCCCACATGGCGCTCCCCTCCCCATGATGGGAGGGGAAAGGTTGCGGGTAGGCGACCGCAGGTCGGGCACTCGACCTCCGGTCGCTTGCTACCAAAGGGACGCAAGAATGCAGCTACCGCCGGAGAAGAATTCCTGGGTCAACTGCTATGTCATTGCAAAAATAATGCAATGACATAGCAGTTACCAAAGTTTTGCGACTTCGCGTGCGCGTGCGCGTAATATAGGGCAAAAAAAAGGAGCTACAAGCGCTACTATAGCATCTAACCTGTTGGTAAACAAATCATTATCTGTAGCTACAAGCCGCCGATTGGTGCTACTCTTGTAGCTACACCATCTGCTATGGGTCTTTTCCGGCAAATTCTCAGAGGATTCGACCAAACAGCGTCACCGTTTGGAAAAACACTGCCGCCATGTTGAAAAATACTGCCGCCGTTTGGGAAAAAACTGCCGCCGTTTGGGAAAATACGAACGCTATTTTTTCGTCCCAAGCCGTGGGACTTTTTTGTAGCCTGGGGTTTTCTCAGCATCGTCAGATTATTTTCTGTCGTGAAGATTTGTTCTCTGCCAACTAACACCGCTGTAGCTACAAGAGTAGCGCCAAAAAGCGTGCTGTAGCTACCTATAACCACATGACAACCAGCATGTTTGGTGCCAAAGTAGCGCCTGTAGCTCGCTTTTTCGTGTATTATTACGCGCGCGCTCGCGAAGGGAGTTAGCCTGCGGCGCTACGCGAATGGGACGTGAATGGAACGTGAATGAAACGTGAATGGAGCGTAAGGATTCTTATATATAGGCAACAATACAGCAGTTGACCTGAATTTGCTTTTCCGGCGGTAGCCGCTCCACTCCCTTCAAGGGGAGGGGTAGGGTTCAAGAGGGGAGTGGCTACCGCCGGAGAAGAATCCGGCGTATAGCTCATTTTGCAGGGTAAAATGTTTTTATGTCAAATCTTTATACGGCTTATTCTCTAACTAACAAAAACATTCTTAGAGTTTTAGCTATGCCAAAGACCCCCCAGTAAAGACTTTTCTATGCTTCAAACTTTTGAATCTCTCAAAACACCTGTAGGAATAGGCACTTGAGAGGAGTCGCACCCTGCAAAATGAGCTATAGGTCAAGAATTCCTGAGTCAACGGCTATATTGTTGCCAAAAAATAAGTAGAAGTTATTTCCTACCTGCAATTACCTCCGGCAGCGAACACAGGCGAATATCTTAATGAAGTTAACACATGCGAGTCAGCTCGCAAGCTACTTAATAGGGAGAGATGTTGTTCAGCTCGCGCAGCTGCCGCTCGTCGACCTTAGTGGAAAAGAGCTGTTGCAGCTGCTGGAGGGTGACCTTTGCTGTCGGGGCAAAATGGCGGGAGTGCATGTAGTTCAGCACTGAGGCATAGAACTGACGGCCTTCAGGATAGAGGGCGGCCTTCACCAGATTGCTCATCACCACCAACAGGCGACCTTTACCTACTTTAAATTCAAAGACGAGGCCCAACTTGTGGTTGCGCTCGATGTTATCGATGACCTGCACCAAGGGACGATAACTGGGGTTGGTATGGTCGAGCATGAAAGGATGACTCTCTTTGATGACGGGCCACCACTGCCAGTTGGTGTGGTTCTCGGTGGGGAAGTCGCGGAATAGCGGATGAGCTGAGTCGCAGAGGATGCCAAGTGTGCCGGGTGACACCGCTTTGTTGTTGTTCTCGGAGATAGTCTTGAACATACGATAGTTCCAATAGTCGGTCTGGAACAGGCCACCCACGCACAGTTCCGAAGAGTCGGGCATGAGGAGGACGCTGGCTCCTTTTTCTAGTTTTTTGCCGATTTCATCGGTCATTTTATGGGTGATGACAATATCTTTGTTATTCATCTTCAGCTGGTCGGGATAGGCCCAGAGGTCATAGGTGTTACAATAGCCGCTGCCAACAATTTTCAGGGTGAGCAAGAGGCGGGTGGCCATTTCAAGACGTGAGAGGCTGATATCGAGGGTACCAACTTCGAGCAGACCTTCGCCACCGGGGATGGTCATCTGGCCATTAGCGACGGGAGCATATCCACTTCTTGCATCAAAGCTGGAAAGCGTCCATTCCATCGAGCGTCCGGCCAACGACATGCCACCATAATTGGCCAACTGCACCTTTCCGTGGATGCCTTCTCCGAAGGTGAAACAGTAGGCATCGCAGACCAGCAGCGGCACCACCGGCGAGCAGAACTGTCGCCACTCCTCTTTCGTACATACATTTTTCTCGTCGAGGAAGGCATCGAGAATGCCCACATAAGCAGAGCCCTGACCGGGATAGTCCTGCAGATCGAGCAACTGGAAGCCAGCCATAGAGGGTGTCCGCAAGTCCATCTCGATGTCCTGCTTGTAGAGCAGGTAGGCCCATCGTCCGCTAGCCCGGTGAAAGTCGCCAGCCTGGTCGGCCATGCCAGCATCGGCCAGCCGTTTGCGGAAAATTTCCAGGTTGCAAGGACGCAACACACCCGTATATTTGCCGATTTCACCGTAGTTTGGGTATATCTGGAACTGGCCTGTCTCATGGCTAATGACAGGAACTGAGCTGAGCTGGCATCCCTCCTCGAAATTCAGCGAGGCATTCGGCCGGAAATGGTTGATCATGCCGCCGTCGAAGGCATCGGCAAACGAGAAGGAGCCACGAGTATGGGTGTTGTAATTGCCCCAATCCATTCCCGACGTACCGTCGGCTCCCCGTCTTTCACCACCCACGCGACAGGTGGTGAAATAGTCCATGCCGGGCTTTACCCCCTGATAGCCCAGGTAATAATTAGAGCCAAAGGTGAAGAGTTTGTCGGGAGCTATCTGCCGGAAATCATCGATGAAATCAGCCATTTTATCAATATTCCCCCATAGTTCGTTTCCCAAGGCGAACATGCGGAAAGAGGGATGGTGGCCATACTTCCGCAGGATATTTACGCCCTCTTTATGGAGGAAAGCCATCAACACGGAGTCGTTGGCATTGAAGTCGCCCCAGAAGGGCAGCTCAGGCTGCAGGATGATGCCGGCCTCGTCGGCAGCCGTAAAAGCAGCCTCCGGCGGGCACCAGCTGTGGAAGCGCACGTGGTTCAGCCCGTAGTCCGTACATATCTTCATATAATGACGCCAGGAGTCCAAATCCATAGGCACATGGCCTGTCAGCGGCCATACACAGGCGTCGTGCCGACCACGGAGGAAAACCTGATGACCATTCTGAATGAAATGATGTCCATTGACAGACAAAGGCTGCGTGGTGGAAGAAGTCGAAGGAGGACAGAGACTGATTTCGCGGGGACTTGAAAGGGTCATCTCGCCGATGATGCCGTTCCAGTTGGTCTGCGTGTCCTCGGTGTAGGCATGACTGTTGGCATAAATCTGTTCTGGCACGCCCTCGGCATTGCTCACCATGATGGTGAGCGCGTGAGGCAGCCCCGGAGTGAGCAGAGACGTAAGGTTATAGACTTGCGGCGTGGAGATGTCGTTGCAAGATCCTGCCAGTCGTCCGTCCACATAGACTTCCGTATATTTGGTACGTTCCAGCGTCAGCCACACCTCTTCCCAGCCGTCGGGAATGGTGACCTGCCGGTTGTACCATGCCCGTCCCTTGTAACTATAGCGGCGGCTGAGGTGTGTGGTCTCATCGAATTGACTCAGCGGAGTGCCCTTTCTATTGGTGTCGGTAGTACCGGGCAAGGTGATTACATCGTTGAAGACCAGCGGCATGTCGCTCCCCAGGGCGAACTGCCATTGTCCGGCCAGACTGATGACACGGTCATCGGCGTATGCTGCAAAGGACGTAAGACCCAGCAGCACTCCTAAAAGGATTCTTTTCATCATGGTTGGAATTTTGCCTACAAAGATAATAATAATTGATGAAATAAACTGCGGAGAAACGGAAAAATGTATGAAATTAGAAAAAAGATGCAATAAAATTTGCGTATCTCAGAAAAAAGCAGTACCTTTGCACCCGCTTTTAAAGAATATCGCGGAGTGGAGCAGTTGGTAGCTCGCCAGGCTCATAACCTGGAGGTCGCATGTTCGAGTCCTGCCTCCGCAACTACAGAAGTCCGATTACATCGGGCTTCTTTCGTTTTCTACGGCAGTACTCTTCACATGCTCTAGGTCGCAGTTCTTCGCAGAGCGAAGCGGCCCTTTGGGCCGAGCGCGAGTCCTGCCTCCGCAACTATAATTGGGTAGCAAGCTAATTGGCTTGCTACCCGTTTTTTGTCAATCACCTGACAATCACTTTCTTGCCATTCCTGATGTAGAGCCCTGGCTTCAACGTTGGACGTTGGACGCGGCGGCCTTGCAGGTCATAGGTGCCGTCAAACCGTAATTCGTGATTCGTTGAATCGTGAATCTCGTTGATGTCCGTCGTTTCACCATCCTCGAACACCAGCTTAAAGCCGCGTACCGACGTGGCCAGCAAATTGAAGTATCCACGGAAGGCGTTCACGAAGATGTCGGCTGCGGGATACCACAGCAGGTCGCTCTTCAGGTAGAGCTGCGTCTGGTCACCGGCGGTAAGCTGGAAAGGTGAGTAGGTGCCGCAGAAGGTGATCAGGTTGTTCTGGTCGGTATAGGGCGTGGGTTCCTTGGCCTTGATGGTGACGCTGGTGAAGTAGGGGTTGGTGATGTCATCATCCCAATATGGATACTGGAAGATGTATGCCTTGCCCGCCTTGAGGTTCTTCACCTCCCAGAAGGTGACCTTCAGCATGCCGTCGTCCTCCAGCTCGGCGTCGTGCATGGCCATGATAACCATCTCGTTCAGCGGCGAGTCGGCAATCTGCGTGGCACTCATGTCGAAGGGCGGGCAGAAGGTGTTCCAGCGTCTGTCCATGTAGAAGGTGCGTCCGCTCATCACCACGTTGTCAGTCTTGCCGTCGTTCTCTGCCAGCGTGGTGCTGTTGTCCTCGTCGTCAAACAGGTAGATGGCGTCGCGCGGGGTGAACACAGTGATGGGGCTGTGCAGGCCGGTAGTCTCGTCGCTATAGACAGGCTCCACCTTGGCCAGGTAGGAGGTTTCCGGCACCAGGCCGTCGATGACGTGCTCCATCACGCCCTCGCCGAGCGGCACCACCGTCCACGGCTCCACGTCCTCCGGCTCCACGATCTCTATGTCGGTGACCCAGAGTATGCCGCCTGTGGTCTCGTTTTGACGGATGAACAGATAGCCGTCCTCGGCTTCCTCGTCGGGAACCAATGAGCGGGCTTCGGAAACCGCCCCCTCTGTGTCGTCGTTGGCCTCCAAAGCGTCGGCTTCCTCGTCGCTGGTGTCGTATGCCTTTATAGTATAGCGCCTGTTGATTTCCAACAGATTCTTCATGGTTTCATCACTCACCTCCTCCTTGTTGGCGGGGTCACCGCCGTTGAGTTTCTTCTTGGGTATCCAGCCGGTCTCGTATGGCTCCTTCTTGCCGTGGCCGGTTTTCATCTGCTTCACCTTGGCCACCAGCTGCGAGCCTTTCTTGGCGGGGATGAGGGCGACATTGTCGAACGAGCCTCCCTGATGATTCTCAGACATGATACCATATTCATCTTTACTGATATTACCCTTGTTTTTCTCAAGCTGCCTGACCACCACCTCGTCCATGTTGACGGCTGTGCGCTTGGTGCTGAGCTGGCTGTACCAGAGGTTGTCTTTCTTCTCTGTGCCGACATACTTATTCAGCTCAGCCTTGGCCTCGTTGCGATTGAGGATCTTGGCTTTCTTCAGCTTGCGTGCTCTGGCCTTCTCCTTCTGTGTCGTGAATTGTGACTTCTTCGACCAGCGTGACTTCTTTTTCCATTTCTTGGCCTTCATTGGAGCTTTGCCCATGTCGCGGGCGGCAGCCTCTTCCTCGTCAACGGCACGAACGACCCAGTAGTAGGTGGTGTTGACTGACAGTCCCGTCAGCTCGAAGGGGTTGGTGTCAACATCTGCCAGCGTGCCCTCATCAGGGTTGAAGTTGGGGTCGGTGGAGTAGGACAGCTGCCACTTTGTGGCATCGTTCGACTTCCAGCTCAGCGTGACGCCCTGCCAGGTCTCGTCGTAGGCTGTCAGGTTGGTAGGCATCTTGAAGTCGTAGTCCGTGCAGTCGGCGGTGAAGGTGATGATTGTATGCGACTCGCTGAGTTCGTTATAGTCATCGTAGGTCTTGCTGATGAGTTCGTCGCCATTGGCATAGTAGAAAGCGAAGGCACATTGCGAATAGCCATAGCCTGTGTCAGTGTCATCCTTGACCCACTCCAGGTCGTACTCCGTGTTGCAGCACAGAGTGACGTAGCCGCCGGAGATCCCTCCGCTGTGCATCGTGAGGTAGGCCACCTCCTGGCCTGACTTGTCCTTGACGCGGATGGCATAGTCACCCCAGCCATTTCCATCACTATCCATAAAGGCATAGATGATTTCTGTGGTTTCGTCGGCTTTGCAGCTCAGGGTGGTGAACGAGGTTGAAGCTGTCCAGTCGCTCACATTTTCGCCGACGACGCTCTGCACCTGCACCTCGTATTTCGTGCCGGCGGCCAGCCCCTCCAAGGTATGGGAGCGGGTGGTGATGTCATTGACCTCCGTCCAGTCGGTGGCGGTGGCCATTTTGTAGCGCAGGTTCCAAGCGGACTCGCCGCCACGGGCTGTCCAGTTAATCAGCGCACTCTCATTCGTTACATCAGACGCTTTGATCTGGTAGGGCTTTACGTAAGTCTCGAAGCCCAGTGCAATCTGGTTCTTGTATTGGGAACTGGAATATTTGGCCTTGATGGTCCGTTCCTCTCCATCGACTGTGACCACGATGTCCTCCGTCGGTGGGTCCGTTGGGTCGAAATGAATCGGGGCCTCGCTGGTTTGGTAGATGTTGGAGATGACCATCGCCTGCTGCTCGCTGGCCCTGAAGCCATAGCATGAGAGGGGATATTGTCCTCCTTCGTTCTCACCTGTGTCATTGACGGTCAGCAGCAGGTTTTGCGTGCCGTCGTACTCAAAGGGGGTGTCGAAGTCGATGACTGTCCATTTGTTTTTGGCCATTGTCACCGTTCCGCTGAACACTTTGTCAGCAGCTTTGACGGTGCCCCAGTTGTATAAACCGCTGAACGCTGTCTTGGTGGTATGCGAAAGGTAAATGTCGAAGGGTCGGTCGCAGGTTTCCTTCCAGTTGTAGAAGGCCATGCTAGTAATCTTTCCTGCCTGGCCGATCTCCGTTGCTGTGTATATCTGCTGACCCAACGAGGGACCATACTGCGGATCGACAGGCAGGTAAAAAGCGGTATTGCTGGTATGCTCACTGCCGCTTTCGCTGGGTATGTACACGGTGTTGCTTTGTGCCCATGCCATGGTGGCGGACACGGCGAGGAGCAGCGCTGCGGCTGTCCGCACCAGGATATTCTTGCTGTTCATCTTTTTCATTTACGATTTGACGATTTACGATTTATTTTCGATTTTACGATTATGAGATTTCCATGCGGTAGCAAATATCTCATTTTCTCATTTTCTCAATTTCTCATTCTGGAATGTCGTCGGGGTCGCCTTCTCCTCCCAGTCCGAATTTCGCCCGTTTGCCACTGTCTACCAGCAAATGGACAGTTCTCGTTGATACCACCTTAGTCAAAGGTTCAAAATACATTTTCTTTTTCATAATGCTTTTGTTTTTGGTTAATATGATAGGAATTATAAATCTCTCATTTTCTCAATATCTCATTTTCTCAATTTCTCAATTTCTCATTTCCTACTCCGGTTCCGGGCCGTTGTCCGTTGTCGGGCTAGTGGCACGTGCGCCGTTATTGCTGTTGCCGCTAGCTCCGAAATACTTGTAGAGCGTCTCGATGGCGTCGGCAGGCGTGATGTTTCCGTCGCCGTTCAGGTCGGCGGCCTCAAGAATGAATCCATTCTGCTGCACGTTGAAGTAGTGGTAGAGGATCATGATGGCGTCGGCGGGTGTCACCTTGCCGTCGCTATTCACGTCGCCCTTGAGATGGGCGTCCTGATGCTTGGCCAGTCCGTGCTTGGGGAGGTAGGGCTGGTGGAAGGTGCCCGCCTCGGCGACAGGAGCCTCGTTGTAGATGGGCTCGTATTTCCAATGGATGTGCCCCGATGCGCTGGCCTCTACAAAGACGGCCTCGCCCGGCGCCAGCTCCACGTAGTTCTTATAGCGCGTGAAGCCGTCGCCGTCGGTGTTCATCTTGTAGAAGTTGCAGTCCACCGGTGTGAGCACCCAGTCATTGTCGAGCATGCCGTATTCCACGTAGGCGTTGCTGACCGACGTGTTGGCGAAGATGCGCCAGCCGTTGGTGAATGAGCGGACGTCGCCATCGACGACGACCGACGAGGCATACTCTCCATCCGATGGGCCTGTCAGTCCGGTGAACGTCAGAGTCTGGTCGCTGCTGTTGGCATAGAGGCAGGCGCTTTCATTGTTGGCATACAGGTCGAATGCCCCACTCTTGTAGTTGCGCCATTCCAGCTCTTCATTATTGTTGAAGTCATAGATGTCGTAGCTGCCATTGGTCATGCCTGCCTCTTCGGGGTAGGTGCCGAAGCGCTGCTCACTGAGGGGATTGGCCAAGAGACGGTATCCGCCGGTGGCACTCGTTCCGTAGCCGCTAATGTTCTTTTCCACAGTCACATACAGCTCTTCTGTGCTGTGGCGCAGCTGGCCGCCGTCCTTGAGGGTAATAGAGGGCGTGCTGGCGGCACGTGTGTTTTGTGGAGCCGTTGCACGGGCAGCAGCCCAGCCGCCGCCACCGATGTTCTCCATACCCGAAATGGTGATGTTCCTGGCTGTGGCCACGACGCCGCTAGGGATGGTGGCGGCTGCCATGATGTAGACATCGTCGGTGGCTGAAGGTGCGCCGACGGGCTCCCAGTTGGAGGCATCGTTCCAATTGCCGTCGGCAAAGAAAATCTTCGTTGAGGCCGACTGGGTGGTGAAGGTTGCCGAGGGTGACCAAGCCGACACAGCCTCGCCTACAATGCCCTGCACCTGCACCTCATACTCCGTGTGGGCCGTCAGGCCTGTAATGGTGGCTGTGGCCTCGTCGGTATTCACCGCCTGCCAGTCGCCAGCTGTGCTCTCCGCGCCCACAACGATGTCGTCGATGAACAAATAGAATTGGTCGTATGACGTGTGCTTCAGGCAGATATACTTCGTTCCGGCGGGGATGCTGCCATTGTAGAGATGCCACTGCGCGTCGGAGGCCGTCATCTCGTCGCCGAAGTCGAAGGCGCTGGTTTCGTTGGTTGTTTTGCTGAAGCCCACTTGGAAGGTTTCCTCGTAAGTACTGGAATAATTCTTATAGTAGAACTGTAGCTTCATGCCCTCAGTCACGCCCGTCAGTTCCGGCGAGATGAGGTATTGCGGGGGATTATAAGTGTAGCCGAACAAGAATGCCCTGTTGCCAGTATGGGCAACCATGTCTTCTTCAACAACGCCTGTGTATTCATCACAATCCACGAGCGTGCCCTCCATGCTGTCGCCTTCAAAGTCCTCGCTGTAGACGGGGTTCGTGATGCCGGGCATTGTGCGGTACTGCACGTTGTAGCGGTCACTAAAGCCCAGCCATTTCACGTTGGCGGTGGTGTGGGCGGCGGCAATCTCAATGTCACGTGGCACGGGATTCACCTCGGTGGTGGTGAACACAAGCTTGTCGCTCCACGGGCACGTCTCGCCTGGGATAACGCCACGCACCTTCAAGGTGTATTCCGTCTCAGGTGTGAGGCCCGTCAGGTTATATGAGCATTGAGCATTGAGCATTGAGAGTTGAGAATAGTTAACGTCGATGAGGTTCGCCTCGTCACCGTTCACGCAAATCTGCCAGGCGGTGACGATGTCGTCGCCATACCAGCTTAGCACGGCGCTGTTGGGACCTATCTGCCCGGCTTCGAAGTCCTGTGGTTCCTCGTTGGCACTGGTGGTGAAAGTGATGGGGCCTGCCCAGCGGCTGTATTGGCCGTTATAGACCGAGCGCACCTTCACGGTGTATTCCGTCTCTGGACTGAGTCCTTCCATCAGGTAGGGTGTCTGCGTCACCGTGATGAGGTTGTCCTCGTCGTCGTTCACGCAAATCTGCCAGTCGCTGGCCTTGCCCTTCTCCTCCCATCTCAGCCATGCACTATGCGAATAAGCCCATGTGCTGCGGAATGCTGCGGGCTTCGGCACGGCTGCCGGCTCGTTCATCAGCAGGCGGATCTGGTTCTTCGTCCTCGCCATGCCACCGTTACTGACATCGCTAAGACTTAGTGTCGGGTTGAGGTTTGTGCTGCTGTTTCGATAATAGAGGGAGCGATATTTGGCGTCTTCAAAGCTATAGAAGTAGGCCAAGGAGCCGGAGCTGCCGGTGTTGTCGTCGACGACGAGGAGCATGTTGGTCTTGCCGTCGTATTCGAAGGGCGTGTCGAGCGTGATGGTTGTCCATGCGTTGTTGGCGAAGGTCACCGTGCCGCTAAAGACGAGGTCGCCGGTGGTGACGGTCACCCAGTCTTTGTTGTTGGCAAACTGGTCTTTGTCTGTAGCCACCATATAGATGTCCAATGAACGCTGGACGTTGGTGTAGGTATTGTAGAACTCGATGGTCTCGATGCTCTTCGCCTCGTCGCCTAGCTCGGCAGCAGTATATATCTGCTCCGACAAGGAATAGCTGTACCAGTTGTTCAGGGGTAGGTTGTTGTCTGTGGAGGTGCCTGTGCCGATGGGTGTCGTGGTGGTTACCTCAAAGCTGATTTCATCGCTCCATTTGCTGATTTCATCGCCATCGACGGCCCGCACCTTGGCAGTATGGGTGGTCTCGCCGGTGAGGCCCGTCAACGTGAACGGATTCGCGGTCGTTCTTCTCAGGTTGGTCTCGTCGCCGTCCAGGCAGATTTCCCATTTCGTCGCCGTGCCTTTCTCCGTCCATGTCAGCGTGGCCTTCGGCGCCACAGAGCGGGTGCAGGCCAGGTCGACAGGCTTGCGGAGATATGACGTGCAGTCGATGGTATAGGTGACGGGGGTTCCCAGCTTTTCTTTCCCCGACAGGATGAGGTCGCCGTTGTTGTCGTAGACGGAATAGATGCACCGCTCTGACGCTTCGCCGTCCTTCCACTTGAACTGTATCTGGCGGCCATTGCAGACGGCGAGCGTGCCGGAGGCTGTTCCGCCCTCGGTGATGGTCCAGCTGTCGAGCAGTTCGCCGGTCAGCACGTCAATCACTTGGATGGCGCAGCCGAACCACTCCTCGTAGTATTCAGAACTGATGGATAGCTCGTAGCTGATGAGGCATTTGTCCACGTCGTTGCAGAGGATGGTGTTGAAGCTCACGGCATTGCTCCAGGGGCTGACGCTGCCTCCGCCGCAGTTGGTGCGCACCTGCACCTCGTGGACGGAAGCCATCTCCAGGCCGGTCAGGGCGTAGGACTTCGTGGTGATGCCAGTAGCTATCACCACTCCATCCAGCATCACGTCCCAGGCCGCGGCCTCCGACGTCCAGCTGATGGCAGCACCAGTAGCCGTTATGTTGCTGACGGTGATGGCCGTCGGCTTCTGGCAGGTGTTGTATGCCCCTTTGCCCAGACGTATCTGGTTCTTCTTCTTGAGGGCATAGCCATACATATTGGAAAGGTTCGCCGGGTCTATCTCATAGCTTCCTGAAGCATAGAGACCTTGGTAGTCGGAGGTGTCGTAAGTCTTCCAGGAGAGGCTGGAGTGGGAGCTATCGGTCTTGTTATACACGACGAGGAGCACATTGTGCTGACCGTCGTACATAAAGGGCGTGTCGAATGTGATGGACGTCCAGGCGTTCCAGACGCTCTGCACCTCGCCGCTGAACACCAGGTCGTCGGCGGTGAAGGGTACCCAGTCGTTGCTGGTGTAAGAGCCACTGTTGAAGCTGGTCTTGTCTGTCAGCAACATGTAGACCTCGACATTGCGCTTCAAGGCCGTAGAACCTGACAGGTAGAAGTCAACGCTAGTGATGCTGCACGGCGTGGTTCCCAGTTCCGCCACGGTGTACAACTGCTGCGACAGCGATTTCGGGTAATTGCTGTCCCAGGGCAAGCCGCTATTGGAAGATGTGCCGTCCAGTCCGAGGCACAGCTTGTCCGTGGGTTGCACGCTGACGGCATCCGACCATTTGCTGTTCATCCCGCCGTTGGTGGCTCTCACCTTGATGCTGTAGATCACATCCTCCGTCAGCCCCGTGACGGTGAAGGGATTGCTGTTGGCGGCAATGAGGGCCGTCTCGTCGTTGTTCAGGCACACCTCCCATGCCGTGGCCTCGCCGTTCTCCGTCCATTGAATCGTGGCGGAGCTGGCCGTAAAGCTGGTACATTCCAAACTGGAGGGCGTGGGGACAGCCTCTGCAGTCTTGAACGTGATGTACTTCCACGGCGACTGCTCGCCTCCTCCACAGTCTGTCTGTACGCCCACATAGTAGGTGGCGTCCTGGGTGAGCGAGGTCAGGGCGCGAGTCTTTGCAGTCAGCCCGTTCACCGTCGTCCATTCCTCGGCACTAGCCAGTTTGTAGCGCAGGTTCCACTTTGAGCCGCTGCCCTCCCATGTCACGGTGGCGGAGTAGGGCGCGATGCTGCCCACGCTGACCGACGTGGGCTTCTGGCAGGCGGGATATCCGGCCACCTTCAGGCGTATCTGGTTCTTGTAGTCGGTGTAGCTGCCTTGGATGCTTGACAAGTCTGACAGGTCGAAGTCGGGGTCTTGATCATAGGTTCTGTAAGCACACAGCGACTGATTCCCTGCGTTAGCGTAGAACACTTTGAACTGGCCGTATTTTCGCTGCGTTCCCTTGCGGTCGTGCACCATGAGGAGCACGTTCTTCGTGCCGTCGTAGTAGTAGGGCGTGTCGAAGGTGATGGTTGTCCAACTGTCCTTGGTGAAGGTCACATCTCCGCTGTAGACGAGGGTGTAGTCCTGCACGTCTACCCAGTCGTACCGGTCGCCGAACTTGGTCTTGTCGGTTTCCGTCATATAGATATCCAGCATAGCCGAAGGCTCGTTCGAAGTACTTGTATTGTAGAAATCAATGCTCGTGAAGGCGCAGGGTGTCGTACCCAACTCGCTTACCGTATAGATTTGTTGCGAGAAGGAATACTGAGCGCTAAAGTAACCGGGCACGTAGGCATTGGTGTAAGTCCCCGAGCCGATGGTGATGACGGGATTGATGGTCGTAAACGAAGCCCTTGTCCAGTACGACGTGTCGTCGCCGCAGTCGGTCTGCACACGAACATGGTAGGTGGCTCCTTCGGCAAGCCCGGTCAGGGCATAGCTGGGCGTGGTCAGCCCGTTCACCTCCGTCCAGTTTTCTGCATCTGCTGCCTTATACTGCAGGTTCCACCGCATACCTCCGCCCTGCCACGTCACCGTGGCGCTTTGCGTGGTGATTCCGGTAAACGCCAGGTTCGCGGGTTTCGCGCAGGCTTTGGCGGCCTCGTAGGTGAACGTGGTCTTGGGGATGAAGTTCTGAGTAGAGAGGCTCACGTTTGCCAAGCTGCTACTGCTGGAACCATAGACAGCGGCACCGCTGACCGTCTGGCCATAAAAATAGACACGCGCGTAGCCTTTGTCAGTCGTATTGTCCAAGCCTATCAGGAGGTTGCCGCCATCGTATCCGAAGGGAGTGGTGAATGTGATGGTTACCTGGCATTTGTCACCTGCCAGGACAAAGTTCAGCTTCCCATGATAGACAATGGTGGCAGTGGCCTTGTCCTCAAAGGCAGAGAGGCTGGTGCTGCCCACCTCTTTCAGGTAGACGTCCACTTCCGACGTGGTTTCATATTCGCTGGTTAGCGTAGTGTAGTACGTGATGGCGGTAATCTCGCCGCCTTTCATCGCCGTGAGGTCGGCAGCAGGAACGACAAACTGCGAACGTGTGAAGTCGTCGAAGTAGTAAACATACATCGGCACGTATTCATTCGTCGCTGTCCCGTCGTACACGGTGAGCGTCTCTTGTGCCTTTGTCTCCTGTGCCATTGCGCACAGCAGGGCAAATGTCAGGATGAGTGTCTGTTTCATGTTGTATTTTTTTAAATTCCTATTTTACTTCCTTTTTTACTTCCGAAAGATGAATCTTTATCCTGTTTTCTGATTGCTGTCCGTGTCGGGCACTCCCTCGGTGAACAGCCGGCGCAGCCCCTGCTCGTAGGCATGGAGGGCCTCCTGGCCTTTGCGGGTGATGCGGCAGACGGTATGTGAGAACCTGCCCAGCCCCGACTTCGACACTTCAATGTAGCCTGCCTCTTTCAAGGTGGTAATCTGTACGCTCAGATTGCCTCGCGTAGAATCGGTAATCTGACAGAGATAAACAAAGTCGGCGCTCTCCAGACTGTCGAGAGCCACCATGATTTTCAGCCGCAGCTCGTTGTGCAGCAGGGGATTGATGACGGGGAACTTGAATGCCATATTGAATTGAGATTTGAGATTTGAGAATTGAGAGGTATGATTAGTTTTGCAGCGGTAGCAAATTCTTCGTTCTTCATTCTTCATTCTTCATTTTCCCAACGTAGTGTCTGAGCATGTGTCCGGGAATGATGAAGACAGCAATGGTGACGAGGGCGGCAATGAGGAACTGCCACGCCCATCGGTCACCCTGAAAGAAGAGACAGGCAATCGACAGGATGCTGCCGATGATGCCGCAATACGTCATCGGGCGGAAACGCGAGACGACACCCGTGAGAAAGCCGCCCATGCCGATGAGCAGGCTCTGGATGAGGCAGTAGCACACGGGGTAGATGCCGCCGATGCCCGTGGTGAAGCCAAGGATAGCGCTGGCACCGCCGATGAAGAGCCACAGCTGAAGGGCGATGTTCGCCTCCAGCGTGCGGTGACCCGTGCGCTCGTAGTCCTTCCGCAGGAAATAGATCATCAGCGGCCCACCCATCAGGGGGATGCCCGCCCAGAGCCATACATACCAATGTTTGTGCAGGAAAAACAGAGCCGCAAATTCCAGCAGGAAAACGATGAGCGTAGGATAGCCCCACACCAGAAAAAGGTTCACGCCCGTATGCTCCTTGCGCCACACCACCTCGCTGCGGATGTGGTTGATGATGTCGAGCGACCTGCGTGTGGAGCCGCCTGGGGGGTAGTCGTTAGGTTTTCTCATTGGCTTGCGCTTCCTTGCTGGAATTATTGGGACAAAGATAATGTTTATTTTTTAAACAATACGCTTTCCCCCTCCTCTTTTACAAATTATTAACAGATGAAAGGCGGCGGGATAACCTCGTTTTTTCGTAACTTTGTAAGATTTCTCAGCTTTTCTTTGTATAAAGGCAGTCTGGGAGATTGAGGAAAAACTGGGTTACGAATTGGCAACCGTACTCAATTCCACATTTTGCTATAAACTGCATCAAAGAACACCTGACGATGAACCACCAGCCGTACTATAGCCCATCATCGAGTGCAAAGGTACAAAGAAAAAATGATAACGCCAAATTCTTCAGGAGGCAAATTGCATTATGTCATTGTTTTTATGAAA
>JAEEGG010008101.1_pt1 | contig 23954 bp, 20 predicted proteins | sample 9134161 | NCBI WGS metagenome assembly JAEEGG01 (sample SAMN16246543, study PRJNA631951) | gut metagenome | biome: gut microbiome; feature: rumen; material: CR-attached | host: Bos | place: Iran: Karaj | collected 2018-10
GCGCAAGCCGTTCGCCGCGATGGTCAAGGATCTCGACGCCGTCAGAAGATACGCGCGCCCCACCGCCGCCGAAGAGAGGGAGCTGGCCTCGGTCCACAGGCCGATAGTGCTGGTAGAGAAGATCCCTTCCGAGGAGACGGAGCTGCTTTCGCCGGGGCTGGACAACGTGGGCCTCTTCCTGCCCTACACGGGAATGCACCACATCCTGTTCTCCAGGCTGCGCCATGACGCCCTGGTGATGACGTCGGCCAACGTCCCCGGGGAGCCGATGATCGTGGACGACGTCCGCATACGCGAGCTGGACGCCGACGCGTTCCTCCTCCACGACCAGCCCATAGTCAACCGCGCCGACGACTCGGTTCTCAGGCTTCACGGGGACGGGACCCGCTTCATCAGGCGGTCCAGGGGCCATGTCCCTTATTCCCTGGAGATCGGGATGGACGGGGACGCGCTCGCCTTGGGGGCGCAGGAGAACCTGACCGGATCGGTCGCGTCCGGCGGAAGGATATGGCCCACTCAGCACATCGGCAACGGCGAAGGCGTGGGGGTGCCCGACTATCTGGAGGAGGCCGTCAGGACCCAGGCCGGGATGGTCGGTTGCTCCCCGCAGGCGATCGCCATCGACCTCCATCCGGGCTATTCCAACCGCAGGCTCGCCAAGGTCCTTGCGGAGGAGCATGGGGCAGAGGTGGTGGAGGTCCAGCATCATTGGGCGCATGCGGCCTCCCTCATGGCGGACAAGGGCCTGGAATCCTGCGTCGCGCTGACCCTGGACGGCACCGGCCACGGGGACGACGGCTCCGCATGGGGCGGGGAGGTCCTCTCAGCAGACTTCTCCGGCTACAGGAGGGTCGCGCATCTCGAGCCGATCCCACTGCTGGGGTCCGAGCGCGCCCTGTACGATCTGAGGCGCCTGGGATTCGCCATAGATTCGATGAACGGCGATCCGAACCACGACTTCCCGGACAGGGATGCGGCAGTCCTCTCCAAGCTCATGGGGAGAAGCGTCAAGACGACGTCCATGGGCAGGCTGTTGGACGCCTTGTCGTTCTATTTGGGTGTATGCTCGGAGCGCACCTACGACGGGGAGCCGGCGATGAGGCTGGAGCCGCTGCTCAGGCGCGGGAAGATGATAGAAGGGTTCGAGACCGAGACGGTCGGGGGAGTCGTCAGGACGGCCCATCTCTTCAGCGGAATCAGAGGGAGAGAGGACAAGGCCGATGTCGCGTATTCGATAGTCAAGAACGTCATGGACGAGCTCGTCGCGGCGGCGTGCGGCGCCTCGGACGGCTCCCCGATAGGCATGACCGGCGGCGTTTCCTATAATTCGGCGATAGAATCCATGTTCGTGGATACGGTTAAATCGTATGGCTTTGTTCCTGTCCGGCATGAAAACGTCCCCAACGGGGACGGCGGCATTTCGGTCGGCCAGGCCGCTATAGCCTTGAGGAGAATCCAATGACCAACACGCTCTTCGTCCTTCTGGACGGCCTGGAGGACCATCCCAACCCCCTCATGGGGGGAAGGAAGCCCTATGAGGTCGCCGACATGCCGTTCCTGAAAAGGAAGGCGTGCCATCGCCTGAACACCTCCGGGCGCGGATACACGCACCTGTTCCTCAACGAGTTCTTCACCGGCCACCCTCCGGATTCCTCGAGGGCGGCGCTGGAGGCGATGGGCCTGGGGCTGTCCATGGCCGATCCCGGCAGGACCGCGTACAGGCTCAGCCCTGCGGTCATCTCCGACGGCATGATACGCTGGTCTTACGGAACCGCGAAGAACAGGGACAGGCTGGTCCCCACGGTCAGGTCCCATCTGGACCTCGTGGAGCCCTACGATCCGGAGATAAGGTTCTTCATAGGCGGCAGGGCGGTCCTCACGATGGACTGCGACGAGATCCCCGAGCTTCCGGCTCCGCCGGTGGACGCCCCGTTCAAGGAGGTCCCAGGGGACCTCGGCAAGCTGGTGATGTCGGTGGCGGAGGACCTCGAAGGCACCACCGACTATCCATGGGGATGCGGAAGGCTGGGCCGTCGGTTCGGCCCCGTAAAGGGGTTGGGGAGGATGACCGCGGTGTCCAACAGCCCCACTTCGCTGGGAATATGCGCCACCATGGGCAGCGAGATAAGGCTCGTGGACGACCTGGACGAGAGGTTCCCGGTCGCCAGGGACGCCTTGAGGCATGGGGACGTCTTCCTCCATGTGGACGAGGTGGACGAGTACAGCCACATGAAGGACCCGTTCAAGAAGAAGTGGGTCCTCGAGCACACCGACAGTCTGATGGAGGAGTACTTCTCGGACGTCGAGAACATCGTGTACTTCGTGGACCACGGCACCTCCTGCGTCACAGGCGAACATATTTTGACGGACGTCCCGCTATGGACGAGCATAGACACGGGTCTTCCCGACGGCGCGTCCGTCCCGCTGGACCGCATCGTGGAGACCTTGATGGAGCATAGGTGATTCAGATGACTGGCATACAGATTCCGCCCTCGCTCGGAGTTTACGGGGACAGAGGGATCGCAGAGGACATCCTCGGCAGGATTTGGGGAAAGAGAGGGGTCTTCACCTGCACGGTGGCCAACACCCTCACGTCGACGATACCCGGCGTCTCGGACGCAGGAGACACCCCCGAGCTCACGATGTTCACTCCCGCCGCGGATGCGGAGATATTGATCAGCGGGAAGACGACGTGCATGAAGGGGATACCGATAAACCCCGGAGGCATCCCCACCCCGGCCACGCTGACCAAGGCCGCTCTGAGCCTCTCCAACATGCCTTACTACATCGTCAACGGCGGCTGCAAGATAGACCCGTACGTCCCGTACTTCGACATGGGAGGGGAGTGCGGGGAGAAGATAACCTGCGGGAACTCCGTCAAGAACGTCAAGGAGAGCTACGAGAAGGGCCTCATGCTGGGAGAGATGCTGGCCAGGGCCTACGACTTCGTCATCGTCAGCGAGAGCTGCGCCGGAGGGACCACGACGGCGCTGGCCGTGATGATGGCCATGGGCGTGCTCAAGGAGAACCTCGTGAGCAGCAGCTCCCCCAAGAACCCCAAGGAGCTCAAGAGCCGCCTGGTGGCGGAGGCCCTGGAGGCCGCCGGGATAACGCCCGGTGATCTCGCCGACGACCCTCTGAAGGCGATCTAGTGCGTCGGCGACCCCATGATGCCTGCGAACGTCGGCATAGTGGCGGGCGCTGCTAGAAAGGTTCCGGTCATCATCGGGGGCGGAACGCAGATGGCGGCGATAATCGCGGCCGTCGTGAGGATCCATCCGGAGGCCGTGGGCAACATATTCCAGGGGACCACCAGATGGCTGATGAACGACCCCAACTCCAGCATGAAGCGCATAATGGACTGCATATCCGACAAGGTCCCCATAGTGTACGTGAACGTGGACTACTCGGACAGCCCGTACGAAGGCCTTCAGGCTTACGAGTGGGGCTTTATCAAGGAGGGTGTCGGATGCGGAGGCGCCTCGGTGGGCGCCATCGTGGAATCCGCCGGGAAGGTCACATGCAAGGACCTCTCGGACAAGGTCCATGAGATCTATCGCGGGATAATGGGGTTCGACTGAGCCCGCGTCGGCTCCAGTTCCCCTGTTCCCCGTCGTCGCCGATGTCGGAGCCGTCCCCGGGGTCGGCCGACATGAACTCCCTGTCCTCGGCTATGCTGACGTACTTGGGGCGTATGATCTTCCCGGACGTGATGAGCTCCTCTATCCTGTGGGCGCTCCATCCTACCGCGCGGGCCACCGCGAACATCGGGGTGAAGAGCTCGGAGGGTATCCCCAGCATGTCGTAAAGGAATCCGCTGTAGAGGTCTACGTTGGCGCACACGCTGGTGGCGTGCGGCCTGCGGGAGCGGATGATGTCCGGGGACAGCTCCTCGATCGCCTCGAAGAGCCTCATGTCCTTCTCCCTTCCCTTTTCCTTGGCGAGCTTCCCAGCGTAGGACCTCAGTATGACCGCCCTCGGATCGGACAGCGTGTAGACGGCATGCCCCATCCCGTAGACCAGCCCCTGGCGGTCGAACGCCTCCTTGTCCACGATCTTCGTCAGATAGGCGGCGAGGGCCTCCTTGTCGTCGGTGTCCGGGACGTGGGCCTTGATGTCGTCGGCCATCTCCATGACCTTAACGTTCGCCCCTCCGTGCTTCGGTCCCTTAAGCGAGAGCAGCGCGGCGGTTATCACCGAGTACGTGTCGGAGCCGGACGAGGAGACCACCCTGGCGGTGAAGGCCGAGTTGTTGCCCCCTCCGTGCTCCATGTGGAGGGTCAGGGCGATGTCGAGGACCTCCGCCTCGAGCCTCGTGTACTTTCCGTCCGGACGGAGCATGGCCATGATGTTCTCCGCCATCCCGAGGTCGGGGTCGGGGCGGAGTATGATGAGGTGTCCGTTGTTGTCGTAGTGGTTGTGGGAGTGGTATCCGTATACGGCGAGCATCGGGAGCCTGCCGATTATCGCCATGCATTGCCTCACCACGTTCTCCAGGGAGCAGTCCATGGCCCTGTCGTCGTATCCGGAGAGGCCCAGCACCCCTCTGGCCATGGTGTTCATTATGTCGTGCCCGTATTCCCTGAAGATCACGTCCTTGACGAAGACGCCGGGCAGGTCCATGTTCTTCATGAGCATGGAGCGGAAGGTCTCGGTCTCCTCCCGGGACGGAAGCTTCCCGAACAGCAGGAGGTAGGCGGCCTCCTCGAATCTGGGCCCGTCTCCGGAATGGCGGGATATGAGGTCGCGGATGTCGTATCCCCTGTAGGACAGGCGTCCCTCGCACGGGACCAGGCCCTTGTCGGTCTTCTCGACTCCGACCACCTTGGAGATCTTGGTGATCCCGGCCTTCACGCCGTTGCCGTCCTTGTCTCTGAGGCCTTTTTTGACGTCGTACACGTCGTAGAGCTCGGGGGATATGGCGGACACCCTCCTGCAGTCCTCCGCCCTTTCCGCATAATAATCGCAACCATCCATATGTTCCACCCTTGCGGATACGACCACTCCGGTCTTCTCCCTTGAATCGGGAGGCACCCTATTAAAGATTGGGAGGAGGAGCCATGGAAAACCCGGACGGTGTCACCGAGCGTCATCCCCGCTTTCGGGAATCAAGATAAATAGATAGGCGTGATTGACCGAGGCGATGAGGGGTCGCATTCTGCCCAGGGAGGAGCTCTCAGGGCTTCCGAAGACCGTCCACGGCGGACAGGCTTGGAGGCTGGAGGACGTGGAGGACTACAGCCACAACCTGAATCCGTTCGGGCCTCCTTCGGACCTCGCAGAGATCATCGCGTCGGCGGTCGACGGCATCGGCCATTATCCCGACGATTCGTGCTCGGAGCTCAAGGAGACCGTCTCGAAGGCGTTCGACGTCGACGTCGACTGCATAACCGTGGGCGCAGGGTCCTCGGACATAATCAGGAACGTGCCCAACACCTTCTTCCGCAGAGGGGACAGGGTGGTCCTCAACAGGCCTTCCTTCGCGGAGTACGCCCAGCAGTGCAGGATCGTGGGAGCCTCGATAGAATGGAACGACCTCTATCCCGAGGATGATTTCAGGATCGACGCCGATGCCCTCATCGAGAAGGCCCAGGGCGCCAAGGCGCTGTACATCTGCAACCCCAACAACCCCACCGGAAGGATAGAGCCCAGGGACAAGGTCGTGTCCATCGTCAGGGCCTGCGAGGAGACCGGCACCCTGGTCTTCCTCGACGAGACCCTTCTGGAGCTCGTCCCGGGATACGTGGACAACACCCTTTCGGGGATGGTAGACAGGTTCTCCAACCTCATAGTGGCGTCGTCCCTGACGAAATCGTTCGCCATACCCGGGATAAGGATAGGGTTCGGATTCGCGAATCCCGACCTGATATCCGAGATGGAGAAGGTCCGGATGACCTGGAACGTCGGCCAGATAGAGCAGACGGTGGCGAACGTGTTGATCCGCGACAGGCTGGACTACGTCGACGACGCCGCATCGGCGATGGCTGAGGAGTCCGAGGTCATGAACGGGTCCCTCAAGGAGATCGAATTCCCCGTCGGGCCCGTGTCCGACTCGTTCTTTTATTTCTGCTCGGTGGCCCCCCTCGGAATGAACGGGGAGGAGTTCAAGCGCCGGATGCTCCGCAAGGGGGTAATGGTCCGCGATTGCGCCTCGTTCGGAGAGAGGTTCGAAGACTACGTGAGGTTCAGCGTGAAGGACCGCGAGAGGAACTGCCGCTTCATAGCCGCCGCGGATTCCGTAATAAACGGATGATCGCATGCCGCTGTGGATAGACGCGCTCCTGATAATCGTCCTCGCCCTGCTGATAGACCGCTATATAGGCGAGCTTCCGAATTCGGTGCATCCCCTCAGATGGATGGGGAACCTTCTCGGCTGCATAGACAGGCATGTGAGGAACCGCGCGTCCTTCTCGGCCACGGCCATAGGCTTCCTGTCGTATCTTCTGGTCTTCCTGCTCTTCTCCTTCGTCGGACTGGCGCTGACCACGCTGGCCCGCTTCGCCCTGTCGACTCTGGCGTCGCCGGAGTGGGGCGAGGCCGCCTGGATCGTGGCGACCGCCTTCGTGTTCAAGGTGACGTTCGCGGTGTTCTCTTTCAGAAGCCACTGCCGTCCCATCGCCGAGGACCTGGACGCCGGAAGGGTCGAGGCCGCCGCCGAGAAGGTGCAGATGATAGTCAGCAGGAACACCAAGGGGATGGACGCCGAGCACATAGCCTCGTCCTGCTGCGAGACCGTATCCGAGAATCTGGTGGACAGCGTGATCTCGCCCACCGCATGCTTCGGGCTGCTGGGGATCCCGGGGGCGGTGATGTTCCGCTGCGCCAACCTGATGGACGCCATGTGGGGCTACTTGAATGACAAATATGCCAGGCTCGGGCGCTTCCCGGCGAGGTTCGACGACGTCCTTGGATACGTGACCTCCAGGATTTCCCCTTACTTCGTGGCGCTGGCCGGGCTCATCCTGAGGATGGATTGGAGGGCGGCGGTGCCTGCCGCCAAGGCGGAGCACGGGAAGACGCCCAGCCCCAACAGCGGCTGGCCCATGACCGCGGTCGCGGCCGTCCTGGGGATAAGCATGGAGAAGAAGGGCGTGTACGTCATGGGGACCGGCCCCATGCCCGGCACCGACGACATACGCCGTTGCTGCAGGCTGGTGGAGACGACGTCTGTCCTGTTCGTCCTGACGGTCTCGTTCCTATTATATGCGTTCATAGGCATCCACGTCCAACTCTTCGCGGAAGGGTACGTCAACGTCTTATGGGAGGCGCTATTCTGAAATACATAGAGTCATGCCGCATAGCCGAGCACGACGGCCTAAAGGTGGGCGTCGTCAAGTTCAAGGAGACCATGGAGGTCCTCAGCTCCGCTGTGGTGAACGGAGGGAGCTCCGAGACCGATGCGCTTTTCATAATGCAGGTGCCGCACGACTACTCCCATTCGGACCCGATCGCCCACGCCTGTTCCGTAAGGGATGCGCTGGGGCTTCCGGCGAATTCCGTGGGGATGATGACCGCGGCCGAGGTTGGCTACGTGTTCAACGTGCAGGAGAGGGATTACGACGGGTCCTCGGCGGCTGCCATCGCGACCGCCGGCCTCAGCAACCACGTGGTGGCGGGAGACGTCCTGGAGGACTGGGAGTCTCGCCATCTGGTCTCCCTGGCGCGCGCCGCCAGGATGATGGCGGGAACCATCAACATAGCCGTGGTCTCCGACGTCCCCCTGACGGATGCGGCCAAGGTGAACCTGTTCATGCCGCTGGTGGAGGGCAAGTCCGCCGCCATGGCCGACAGGGGATTCAAGGAGACGGGGACGACCTCGGACTCCATGGCCGTGATCTGCCCCAAGCATGGGGACAAGGCCGAGTACGCCGGTACCGGGTCCAGCCTGGGGATAGCGGCGGCCAGGGCGGTTAGGGCCGCAGTAGGGTACGCGCTCAGCGTCAGGCTGGAGAGGCCGGTCCCCGAGGAGCCCATGAAGCTCTTGGAGAAGCTGGGATACGATGCGGCGACCATGTGGACCCTGTCCGGATCCCCGATGGACGAGAATGAGTACAAGGCCGCATTGGCGCGCTATCTCGAAGGGGAGCGCATGAAGGCCTTCCTCGATCTGATTTCATTCATATCCGACCGCGCGGATTCGCTGATCGACGACGGGAATCCGGCCGTGGTGCCTATGTTGTCAGACGTGTGCGACCAGCTGGCCGGCATAACCCCCGAGTTCGGACACGGGACCGTCCAGGGAGTCGTGACCGCCATCGCGGAGGCCGCGGGGAGGCCCCGCAAATGAGCGGCAAGGATACCAGCGCCCTGTCCGCCCTCAAGGGTATGGTGTCGTTCTTCACGCTATGGCACCTGGACATAACCCAGAGGGAGATGGACTCGATGGAGACCAGGTTCCACCTGGTTCCGGCCGTAGGCATCCTGTTCGGCGTGCCTCTGGCATTGGTGCTGGCCCTGCTCGTCTATTCCGGCGAGGCTTTGGACATCCCGACCTCCCTGCTTGCGGCGGCGGCCTGCATGCTCGTGGTCTACGTGGGAAGCAAGTTCATCCATTTCGACGGCCTGACCGACTTCGGGGACGGGATGATAGTCTCCGGGAAGAGGGAGGACCACGTCCGCGCCCTCAAGGACACCCTGGTCGGTGCGGGAGGCATAGGCGTAGCCCTCGCCGTCGTCCTGACCTCGTTCGCCGTCTATTCCACTTGGGGCGCGCTGCTTCTGATCCTGATCGCTCCCTTGACGGAGGTCTTCGTGAAGAACGCCATGGTGTTCGCGGCCTCCTTCGGGATCGCAGGCAACGGCATGGCGGGGCGCCAGGTGTCCAAGACCACCCCTCTTTCCGCGGCCAAGGGCGTCGCGGTGTCCGTCGTCTGCGGTCTGGCCCTGTTCGCATTCTCGTCCTTGTTCTACTGTCATTTCACTGGATCGCCTTTGGAATCGATTCTCGTGCCCGCCGTGTCGGCGATAGTCGCGGGAATCGCGGTGTCCGCGCTAGTGGGATACGTCATGGCCCGCAACGCCAACCGCGTGTTCGGAATGGTGAACGGCGACATACTGGGAGCTACCAACGAGGTCTGCAGGCCCGTCGTGGCCTTCGTCATAGGCCTCGTCCTGACGCTGGTGATCCGATGGAGGCTCTCGTCAACGCCGGAGGAAAGGGCTCACGCATGGGCGCATGCGGCATAGAGAAGCCGATGCAGCCGGTAGGCGGGATTCCGACGGTGATGAGGGTCGTCAAGGCCCTGGAGGCCTCCCGCCACATCTCCCGCGTCCTCGTCTCGGTAAGCGACAACACGCTCACCACGGAGGACTATCTGAAGGGAATGGGCGTCGAGACCGTGCGCACGTCCGGCGAGAGCTTCATGGATGATCTTCACACGGCCTTCGAGGTCATGTCCGGCGAATACGTCCTCACGTGCCCCTCAGACCTTCCGCTCCTAACCACGGACGTCATAGACCTGTTCGCGGAGTTCTTCGTTCCAGGGGAGATGGAGTCGGCGATAGCCGTGGTGGACGAGGAGACCGTCCGCAGCATAGGGATAAAGCCGTCCTATACCCGCGAGGACGGCGGCAGGAACTGGGTCCTGTCGGGGATATGCATCATGAATCGGATGGGGACCTTGAGGGGGGACTACCTCGAGGAGTGCCTGTTCAAGACCGATCGTATAGACCTGTCGGTGAACGTCAACACCCAGGAGGAGCTCAGGCTCGCCAGGGGCCTCGATTACGCCCTTCAGCGCCGCCGTTCCGGGCGCGGCTCCTGTCCCCGAGACGTTCAGGACATGGACGGATAAGGACACGTAGTTCGGCTCGAAAGAACCAGTCCCTTGATTCGTTCCGCATGATGCCGATGCCTTCACGCTTCGCTCAGGTTCTGATTGCTTCGTCGTGCTCAGATGCTGTATATCCCAAGGAACGAGGTCAATCCCACGGCCAATATCAGCGTCAGGAACACCGGACACACCCACTTCACCAGGATCCCGTACCCTTCCTTGAAAGACATCCTGCCTGAGCTCTCGACCTCGTCGATGATGAAGGACGGCTTCAGCACATATCCCACGAAGAGGCAGGTGAGGATGGCCACTATAGGCATCAGCAGGGAGTTGCTGAGGAAGTCGAACAGGTCCAGGAACGCCATGCCTGCGAGTTCAAACCCGCTGAGAGGACCGTATCCGTAGCATGACAGGGACCCCAGGCCGAGTATAAGCAAGCCGACCGCTATTACTGCCCGTCCGCGGGAGAACCTGAGGCGGTCCATGAAGATCGAGGCGACCGTCTCGGCCAATGAGACGGCCGATGTGACAGCGGCGAAGAGGACCAGGACGAAGAACAGGATCGCGACCATTTCCCCCGCCGGCATGGCGTCGAACACCTTGGGAAGGGTCACGAACATGAGGGAGGGGCCGCTGGATATGTCGGCGTCGCTGAACGCGTACACGGCGGGGACGATCATCATCCCGGACAGTATCGCGACCGAGGTGTCGATTATGCTGATGCCGCGCGCGGACTTCGAAATGTCCACGTCCTTCTTCATGTACGACCCGTAGGTTATCATGATCCCCATTGCCAGGGACATGGAGTAGAACAGCTGCCCCATGGCCCCCAGGAAAGTGGATGCGGATATGTCGGACATGTCCGGAATCAGATACTCGGCCACTCCTTCGGACGACCCAGGAAGCGTAAGGACGTACACGGTGATGATCGCGATCAGCGCTATGAGGATGGGCATGAGTATCTTGCTGGCCTTCTCGATCCCCTTGTCCACTCCCAGGTAGACCATGGCGAGGACCAGGACGGCGAACAGCAGGAACCACGTCATTGGGTCCCCGAGGACGCCTCCCAGCTCGCATCCGACGAACGAGCCGAAGTAACCGGTGTCGGCTATCGCGTCCATGGACCCGTCCGCCGATTCGAAGAGGTACTTGGCCACCCATCCTCCGATCACGCAGTAGTAAGGCACGATGATCATCGGCACCGCCGCGGCCATCCAGCCTATGAACCTGTGCTTCTCCGAGAGTTTCTTGAACGCGGCGATGCAGGACCTCCCGGTGCGCCTTCCCAGCGACAGCTCGGTCACCAGAAGGGTGAATCCGAACACCAGGGCGAGGATGATGTAAACCAGAAGGAAGGCTCCTCCTCCATACTTCTCGGCAAGATACGGGAAGCGCCAGAGGTTTCCCAGACCTACCGCGGAAGCGGCAGCGGCGAGGACGAAACCCACCTTGGATGAGAAGTTGGCCCTGTCCGTTTCCGCTTCCATGAAGCTGTGCATGACGCTGATGATGATATCCTTAACTGTTTTTGCCGCCGGGCTTGATGCATGAATCCGCTTCGGCGGCCATCTTCCCTATCATCTCGCCGGGGCGTGAAGTCCAGAACGCCTAATCGCAGACGAGCACCAGCCTCTTCTTCGCTCTGGACACGGCGGTGTTGATCACCTTGGGACCCATGGCGCTTCCGACGGTGCTGGTGAACTGCAGCAGGTTCCTGGACCTGCTGGGTATCTCGTCGTCGTTGTCGCATACGGTCAGGATCACGGTGTCCCATTCCATCCCCTGGGACCTGTGGATGTTCATGATCTCCTCCCTCAGTTCGGGCATCATGCTCCAGAGCAGGTACATCTGCTTGTTGTAAGGCGCCAGGACCACGAAGCTGCCGTACGGGAGGTGCTCCGCCTTGATGTAGTCGCGGACGGCGCAGGCCTCGTCCTGGTTGGAGCGGTCCTTCCTGCCATGGCACACCACGTCCACGCAGACTATCTCCAGCGGATTCTCCGCCACCCCGGTTATGCCGTTCCTGTAGACGCATTCGTCCAGGATCCTCCCGAGGTTCTCCCCGAACCTGTGGGATGCGGTGAGGTCGCATCTGGCCATCCTGTTGAAGGCCGGCTCCTTTCCGGAGACGTACTCCTTCAGCACGTCCACGAAGCTCCCGTACAGGTAGTTTTCAGCGTATATGGCGGACTGGGACCACAGGAACGTGTATTTCAGGTCGCGGAGGTTATCGTCCTCGAAGCCCGTTAGGCAATCCACGGCGGCATCCTTGACCGTGCTCTCGTCGATCTCGCACACCGGGGGAAGCTGCAGGTGGTCCCCGAGCAGGGAGACCGGGACTCCGAACGCGAACAGCGGGATCAGGTGGATCATGCTGCAGTACCCCGCCTCGTCCACGAAGATGTGGTCAATCCTGAGCTCCTGGAACCCTTCCGCCTCCTGTCCCTCCGGGCAGAAGCGCCCCATCAGCGCGAGCGGGGTCATGGCTATGAGGCTGGCCTTCTCCGCCCTGCTCTCCGTCGTGTCGGGCTTGAGCTCCGAGACCTTCTTGTCTATCTCGTCCCGCTTCTTTTGGATGGCGTCTTCCGTCCATTCGTCGAAGGATCCGAGGTCGTCCGGAGACGATTCGAACTTCCTGAGGTCGTTCATGAGGGACATGACCGCGTCCGGTGAGTCGCTGTTCATGAGACGGCAGGCCTGGATGTAGAACGGGGTGCCCTCCAGAGCCTCCATGACGCCGGTCAAAAGCTCGCTTATGTCTCCCTTGTCCTGACCGCTGCAGAGATCCAGCATCATGGAAAGGCTTCTTTTGACGGTCCGGATCCTCCTGCGGAGAAGCGCCATGGACAGCACCTTACGGGTGCCCCTGAGGTCTTGGATGCGGCTCGCTATGCCTTTGGCCTCGCATACCTGGCCGTAGTTCAACGCGAACTCCTCGGACGGGATTCCTATACGGAGGACGCCGTCTCCGCGGTTCACTATCTTCCCGTCAGGGTCCTCCGTCCTCAGGACGTCCAGGACCCCTCTCATGACGTTCTCGATGGCGTTGTTGGTGGAGGCGATCACCAGCACCTTCTTCCCCTTGCTAAGCAGGGTGAGTATCGAGGTGGCGAGCACGAACTTGGTCTTGCCCGTGCCGGGGGCGCCCCAGACGTAGGAGAGCCCGTTGTTGAGGACCATGTCCACCGCCTGTCTCTGCTCCTGCGTGGGGTTACCCTTGGGGAAGACGAATTCGCTTTCGGAATACGTATCGGAGACGGCGGGAGGACGTATCATCTCTCCGAATTCGGAGTAGTACTTCCTGACGCGGGTTATCAGCCACTTGAGGTCGGAAACCAGGCGCACCTTCGGCTGTCTGGGAGAACGGAGGGCTGCGAGAATCCTCTTGCTGGGCTCCATCACGACGGCCTTGTTGATGGCGTCGAACATGGTGAAGTTCGCCTCCGCGGAATCGTACAGCGTTCCGTCGATCTCGATGCTCAATGACTCCTGGTCGGATGCCCTTGTCGCGGTGTACAGCGTGACCGTGTCGCCTGAGAACTTGTAGCTGAGGACGTCGTTCTTCGAGGAGCCTCCGTTATAGCGTGCGAGATAGGACGCCATCTGACGGCACGACTCTGTGCAGATTCCGGAAAGCTCACGGGCGTCCATGCACGCCAATCATCGGCATGATACTTTATTACATCGGATTTCGAAATATGCGGCCGCAGACGCCATGGATGGGTCGAGAGTCCGACGGCTCGACCATATGAATAAGACTATAGTCTGTCCAATGATCGGCGGTTTTAATCTCGCATTTTCTGTGAGCGATCGAGAAGATACCGCTTCGCCTTGAGATATTTCTCAGTTCTTTTGATTTCCCGGTCGTTCATCGGACGACAGTATCTGCCCTCGTCCATGTTGTGCTCCAGATCGGACAGCTTGACTTTCGTGGCGATCGGATCGGTGCCTATCGATTTGATGTAATCCTCATACGGGACGCTCCTGTCATGGGTCAGCAGCTTTAGAGGTCCGATCACGGATTCGGGGACGCCCTTGTCGCGGAGGTCGTCGAAGGTGATGTCAGTGTCTTCGACGACGTCATGCAGGAACGCGACAGCTGTAGAGATCTCATCGTCCATGCGGGATGCGACCTCGTAGGGATGGAAGATGTATGGCGCCCCGCTCCTGTCCAAGACGCCGTGGTGCGCATCGTATGCGATCCTCATCGCCAGATATGTGAGCGGGGTGTAGATCATGCCTCGATGAATACCTAGGGCTATTTGGCGGTTATTGGCACCCCTCGATATGGAAGGCCGGCGAGTCGGGGGACCTTAGGAAAAAGGAATGGAAGGAATCGCCTGCAATCGTTTTCGTGATTGCAGGCGGATGCCCCGACAGTCCATCCGTCTCATCGGAAGGCTCAGGTTTTTTCCTTCTTGGTTGTCAGGCGCTTCAACACGGTCGGCCCGTAGGCGCAGATCAGATAGCAGATGGCGAGGGAAGCCACGGCCAGCACGTATCTCATCGGACCGATGAAATCCGACGCCAGGCTGACGTCGGAGCCGAACGTGAAGAAAGGCGCAAGGATCATCTTTGCGACGAACAGGTGAAGCAGCAGGATTCCCAGCGTGTGCTTTCCTATTTCGGAGAACAAGGTCGATATCAGCGGAATCTTGGATAAGATGAAGCACAGGCATATCAGCATGAAGAATGCGCAGGTCGCCTCGACCGTATACGGTATGGCCGAGTATCCGCCGTACTTTCCGAAATTCATGAAGTCGAAGTCTATGCTCGGAGGGAGCAGAAACACCATCGCCAGCGTGGCTGCCATGCTTCCGAGGAACAGCATCCATAACCTGCCGCTCTTGAGTCCCGTGGATTCTATCTTCTCGACGACCTCGTGCTTGGCCAGATACATACCGATGATCATGAATACGGCGGCGAGGGGGCACAGGTTGAGGTTGAAAGGGAGGCTGAATGAGAAAAGCTCCCTGTACGCCACTGTCACGCCCAATAGAACCGCGATGACCAGGAGGCCCAGCTTCCTGTTCTCCCTTATACGATCCGCGACGGCGTAGAAGATGACGCAGGCGAAGAGAAGCACCCAGAGGAAGTAGTATCCTGCGGAGAAGCCGCATATCGCCCATGGGATCCTCGGGTCAGGGGCCCTGATATCGAAATCCAGGAAGCTGCGCTCCAGGTTGAAGGCCCTTTCCAGGCAGAGGGCCAGGTCGTTCAGATTGGTGGGCTGGCCCCACAGGAGGCACCAGAGGAAACAGATGACGGACAGGCAGACGCTGGCCGTCACGAGCGCATAGAACAGGACCTTTATGCGGCGCCTCATGTTCTCGCGGAATCCCCTGCCCGGCTTGAAGAAATACCCGGAGATTATGAAGAAGGATATCAGCCCCAGATACAGCGCCTGTATTATCGGGGAAGGCTCGCCGACATCGCTCTTGACCACTATTCCGATGTGCAGTATCACGATGATCGATATCGCCGCGCCCTTGAGAATGTCGATGGAGCGCAGGCGGACCGCCGAGTCCTTGCTTTGCGTTGTTGTCAGGTCAGTTCACCACACTGCTGGCTCGTACGACCGCCGCCGTATAAAAAGTTCAGCGGATGGCCCTGGATCTCTCCGAGCATCGGACGTCCAGCTTCATCCTGACTTATTTATAGCATGGAGGATGAGTTCCGGAACATGTCCGTCCAACCTGAAATACCCGAGAAGACGTTGTATGAGGTCCTCAGGGATTCGGCCTGCAGAAACCCCGATTCCCCGGCATGCTCGTTTCTGGGAACCAGGGTGACTTATGGCGGTCTATTGGGTCAGGTCGAGTCGCTTTCGTTGAGCATGAGCTCCGCAGGTGTCTCGAAAGGAGACTTCGTCATGGTATGTCTTCCGAACTGCCTCCAGGCGATCCTCGCGGTCTATGCGGCTAGCAGGCTCGGTGCGGTCGCGGTGATGGTCCACCCGATGTCCTCTAGGGATGAGATCGCATTCTTCATCCGTGACGGAAACTGCAGGACAGCCTTTACTCTGGACAATCTGGCTGTTAACCTTCCTGCAAGTTCCGGGCTGGAGAACATCATACTGGTGCCGTCCGGGAAGGCTTCGTCCGCGGTGGACGGAGCCATCAAATGGGATGATTTCCTCGAGAAGCCTGCGATCGGACGTCCGATGCCCCAGGTATCCCCGTACGACCCCGTTTCCGTGATGTACACCGGAGGGACGACGGGCACCAGCAAGGGCGCGGTCCTGTCAAGCATGAATTTCAACGCCTCCGCCCTCGGAATGAAGATCTCATCCGGACTCAAGACCGACGGGCAGAAGATGCTCTCGGTCCTTCCGGTGTTCCACGGATTCGGCCTCTGCACGGGAATACATCTGCCTGTCATGATGGGGATGGAGATGATCCTTCTCCCCACCTTCTCGCCGGAGGCGTTCTTTCGCACGCTCATGAGCGAGAGGCCCAGCATGATGTTCGGGGTCCCCACGGTGTATGAGAAGCTGTTAGTCGGAGAGGTGCCTCCTGGATTGCGCACGGACTTCATCACGGGGCTGTTCTGCGGCGGGGATTCCCTTTCGTCCGAGGCGAAGACCGGTTTGGACGAGTTTCTGCAAAGCCGGGGATGCAAGGCAAAGATCAGGATCGGGTACGGCTGCACCGAATGCCTCTCCGCTGTGACGATCATGCCGGACGGGGAGGACCGCTACAAGAGCGTCGGGACTCCGATCCAATGGAACAGAATCAAGATCGTCAAGGAAGGGACCGAGGAGGAGGTCCCATGCGGCTGCAACGGCGAAATCTGCGTCTCCGGACCGACGGTAATGCTCCGCTATCTGAACCAGCCCGAGGAGACGGCACAGGTCATCCGCATCCATTCAGACGGCGTCAGGTGGCTTCACACCGGCGACATGGGCCATGTCGATGAGGACGGATTCCTTTACTTCGAGTGCAGGATCAAGCGCATGATCATCACCTCCGGATACAACGTATATCCGGGAGAGATAGAGAAGCACCTGAATTCCGATCCCTTGGTCAAGGCCTCATACGTCGTAGGGGTCCCGGACAGCGTGAAGGTCTCCAGGGTCAGGGCGTGTCTGATCCTGAAAGATGGCGTGGAAAAGACGGAGAAGACCGCTAAAGAGATAAGCGAGCGCCTTGCGGAGGCCATCCCGATGTATTCCCGTCCGAGGGAGTACGTCTTCCTGGATGCCTTTCCTATGACCAAGACCGGAAAGGTGTCCTGCAGGACCTTGGAGATCGGGGAAATCGGAGGAATAAGAATCAACCTTCCTTGAGCCATGATCTTCAGTCGCCATTATTTCGGAAGAGGCTCAAAGCGCAATGGAAGTCGCACGATTCGACCGTTATGGAATCATTTGAAAAGGAATGACCTTTCAATCGCTCGTCGCGGAGTCTGATCGTTCGGCAATCATGCGGCGTCTGGGTGGATAGTCCGATTCCAGTGATGTTCTGGAGCTTCAGTCTCTTTGCACAGACAAAGGCGGTCGGGTTTCACTCGTCATTCTTGCCCAGCGTCGGTTATTGAAACCGAATCTTCGGCCATGGTGAATCTGCTTTCTCTGTTCAGACCTATTGATCGGCCGTCCGATGACGGACAGAACGCGAGTCTAAGAAAGAGGTTATCGCATCGTCCATGAATACGAGTATGTTCTGTATTGACGGCGTCTATTCACGCGGGGGGGGGGGGTGTATGTTCATCGACTTGCTAAAGATTGCTTGGCCCTAAATCGCGACGTGAGAAGATTGCGCTGATGGGCCCAGACGACACGGTCGCGGGTCAAAGGTCCGGGCGGTCATCGTCAAGGCCGGTAGATCGGCAGGACTGATGAGAATGACATTGTAAGGAATCAAGGAGAAGGCGATGGAACTCCCTCCTGATCGAGGAGAGTGAGGAAGGGCCGGGCGGGCGCATCTGAGAACTCGCCGACGGCCCTTCTCGTTAAAGCGATGGTTTGCTCAGGAGGTTGTGCGGTAAAGCCTCCCGTCGACTCCCTTGTAGGCGTATCCTGCGAGACTCTCGGCATCCTGCGGCAGCCTGTTTCCGTCTTCGTCGAAGAAGACCATCTGGTAGAACGCCTGGTTGCCGATGGTCTTCACCGAGCCTGGGACGTTCACGGAAGACAAATAGCAGTCGCTGAAAGCGCTGTCTCCGATAGAGACCACAGTGTCGGGAAGTGATACCGAGCTGATTGACGAGACGTACTCTTCCGCGTCCGCGTTCTCCCAGTCTCCAAAGCAGTTGTCGTTGAACGCATGACTCCCCACCGTCGTCACTCCTTCTCCGATCACGATGTTCTTTACGGGGGTCGAGTTGCGTGCCAAGAGGCTGCTGAAGCCATATGGATATTGACTAAACGAGTCTTCTGGAGCTAGGTTCTCAAACCACGGGGCGGTTGACTTACTGTATGTGATCCTTACAGTACTCGGACTGTCCCCCCACCAGCTCGTGCATGTCTTGGAGTATGATTCCCAGGAATAGTCGTACATCGGCCCGGTGCCGGTTATCATCAGGTTCCCCTGGCTGTCTAGGTAGAACCGGACATCTTCCCCGCATAATCCAGATAAGACAACGTAGGGAGAAGCATCCTCGGCCATGCGGAGCACCCCTCCGGTGCCGGTGAAGGCGCGTCCGGCCAACATCATCGGGTCTGGCTGGAGCTTGATGTTCTCATAATAGAACGAAAGTCCGAAGAAGGCGTAGGCGCCGACAGACGACAGATTCGCTCCGAAAGACGCCTCTTCGAGGGAATCGCAGTACGCGAAGGCCTTCATGCCTATCGATTTCACGTCGGTCAGGTCGGCGGACTTCAGGGTCGAACAACCGTAGAGGGCTTTGGCAGCCACGGCCGTCACCTTCAGAGGCCATCCCTTGTAGGTCACAAGGCTGGGCACGGCGACGGCATCTTCTTTATAGCCTGTGACGGTGACCGTGCAGGAGTCTATCGAGGAGACGAAATAAACGATTCCATCGACAGAGAAGCTTTCCCCCTTTTCGAGAACATCGGTCATGCGGAGGACTCTTTCGGAGCCGAAGTAGGTATGGCCGCGGAGCTCCAGGGTCGGATCCACGGCATTGCCGTCAAGGTCCTGGAATTTCATGCCGTAGAACGCGTTAGGGCCTATGTACTCCAGAGTTTCCGGGAGGTTCGCCATCTCCAGAGACCAGCATCCGCTGAAGACGCTCCTGTCGATACTCCTAACGCCGTCCTCTATGGTGATTTTTTTGAGGTTTGCGCAGCTGAAGAACGCGTACCCTTCAATGGAGGCGATGTTTCTCGGGATTACGAGAGAGATGAGTCCGTTGCAGTATGGAAACGCTTTGAATCCTATGGACGAGGCCCCGGAGAGATCCACGTTGGACAGATTCGTGTCGTTGTAGAACGCTCTGGTCCCTATCGTCGTGCCACGGCCAGCGAAGCTCACGGTATTCAAATCTTTGCATTCGCTGAAAGCCCCTTTCCCGACGGTCACGTTTCCTGGAATAACTACGGACTTGAGACCGCATCCGTAGAATGCATATCCGCCTATTTTCTTCAGGGTTTCGGGCATATGAATCGATTCGAGGGACTGGCAGTAGGAGAACGACTTCAGCCCCATGGATTCCACCGACCCCAATCCGACCGACTCCAGGGACGTGCACTCGAAGAACGCGTAATTCCCGATGGTCTTGACGGAGGACGGCATCGATACGCTCTTCAGATCCTCGCAGCCGTAGAACGCCCTGTCTGCGATGGCCGTGATCCTGTATCCGTAGTAGATCGGCAGGATCGTGACGTCGTCAGCGGTTCCGCGGAACCCTGTCACAGCGGCCTCCTGTCCATTCGCGTTTACGGAATATTCAAGCTCATAGTTCTGGCGGTATAGATCGCCGTTTCCCGTCCCCACGTAGGCACCTGGACCGTCGCCGTGGAAAGTCAGCCTGTCGGGATCGTACATGGTGTTTTGGTCCAGTTCGAACGCATAGTCGTCGACTTCCTTTAGGGATGCGGGCATGTTGATGTATTCCAGATACTTGCAGTTGCTGAAGGCTCCGCTTCCGATGTATTCTACGGAATCTGGCAGGAAGACGTATCTGAGATTGGTGCATCTGGCGAATGTCATATCATAGATCGCTTTCACGGGACCGGCTATGGTTACGGATGTGAGGCCTGTGCTGTTGTAGAATGCATAGCTTCCGATGGATGTGACTCCTTCTTCCATCCGCACGGACTCGACAGTCTTTCCCCAAGGGGCATCCCGATATCCAGGATAATAATGATCCATCTCGCCCTGTCCTGATATGATCAGATTGCCACTGTCGTCGAGATTCCATGTGAGGCCGTCCCCGCACGTCCCCGATGAGGCTGCGTCTGAGCATTCCGTAAGGGCGGATACGAGGGCGATGCTTGAAACAGCCAGGATCGCTAAGAACAGAATATTCAAAATAATTGAAATTTTATGAAATTTATTATCAATTTTTCTCATGTATTGACAATATTGATGCGTTTTAATTAATGTATCGTCGGAATGTTCAGCGTCCTTCCATGGCGTTTTCGGTATTTTTCCGTTATTAGCGTTTTTGTCTTATTTTCATTTAGATTGTGGCCATGTCGGACATGGCGAGTCTGAGGTACTGCGTCTTCCTTTAGTGCGCATAGTTCAAGGAGATAGCTTCCAGCGGCTATCTGTCGGAGCAGGCAGGCGCGTTCTAAAGGTCTTGTTTTACGGTTTGGACGGTGCCGAGCTGTTCTAGACCGCTCTGAATCTTGCTGGGAAATCTTTCAAGATACTCGATTGGAAGCTGACCGTCGTCTCTTGATTTCGATAAACAACGTTCCTGGGACCTTGTAGGAGTTTGTCCTTCACCTCGCTTTTTCTGAGGCGGTATAGAAGGGGCAGTTAGCCTCCTCGCCGTTTTTGGTATGGGGAGGAGGTTGTGAGGCATCGGATTCGGGGACGACTGGATGGATATCGGAGGGATGGAGGATTGACATAGGGGATTTGGATTCTGGTGTGGGCTTCAAGACGCAGATCGTTCACTATACGGATGAGGGACACGGCAGTCCCTCCGCATTCCCAGTTTCACTTTATCGAGTTCAAGATCATCTGGAGGTCAAGTTCCATCTGAAAGGCCCCAGGTGTTCCTTTTGGAGAGGATTTCCGATAGGAGCGTCCCGATCGGGTTCGTGTCCTACTGCATGGGTAATGACTCTTTCAAGGCCATCCAGAAGTACTACGCGAACTACCGCGACAAGAACATGCTCAGCAGCGTCCACGGGATACTGAACGGGAGGTCTGCCACGTGAGCCAATGGGAAGGCGTGAGTCGGATTCCAGAAGCCGCGGACCCATGCATTTTCAGACAGCAGAAAAAAGGAGTGGTTTGAGTATAGGAATAAAGGCCAGCATGTCCAAACTGAGAAAATGATGTAAGTCAATTAACATAATATGAGTGGGCCCGCCCGGATTTGAACCGGAGTCAATGGCTCCCGAAGCCACAAGGATACCAAGCTACCCCACGGGCCCACATGCGCCTCCATCTGTTCAAGCGATTTAATAGTTGCGAAACGGCGTCGGATGGGGATATATAGGACCTCGCCATCGCCCCATGCTATGGACGGGGAGACGGACGGCGTCGGGCTCCTTCTGGGCAATCAGAGGAAGGGAATCGTAGCGATAGCCATTCCTCTGGCGGTCGCCCTCCTCTTCCAGAATCTGAACAACATAGTCGACAGCCTCTGGGTGTCCGACCTCGGCGGAAGCGCCATGGCCGCGCTGGGCATTGTATATCCGTTGTACTGCGTCCAGCTGGCCATAGGGAACGGGCTGGGGATCGGGGTCTCCGCCGCCATCGCCCGTCACATCGGGATGAAGGACAGGAAGGGGGCGGAGAAGGCCGCCGCCCAGGGCCTGGTGGTCTCCGTCCAGGTCTCTTTGATCTTCACCCCTCTGCTGGTGATAGTGGCGCCGTACCTTTTCCCCCTGATGGGCGCCGAGGAGATAGCCGACGAGTGCATGGGATACGCCTTCCCGCTGTTCGTTTCCACGTTCCCGATAGTGCTCAGCGGCATAATGGCAGGAATGCTGCGCGGCGAAGGGGCTGCCAAGCGCTCGATGATCATGCAGGCCGCGGGGGCGGTGGTGAACATCGTCCTCGACCCGATAATGATATTCTGGATGGACATGGGCGTGGCCGGGGCGGCCTGGGCGACCGTTATATCGTTCGGATTCTCGTGCGTGCTCGCCATCGTCTGGTACATCCGCGGCAGGGGCCTGTTCGTCCGCATCAGGAAGGAATATCTCATGCCGGATGCCGTCGTGAGGAAGGACATATTCTCCGTGGGCCTCCCGGAGGCGCTGGAGCTCTCGGTGATGAACGTGTTCAACATCGCCCTGAACTATTGCGTCCTGTACTGCGGAGGCACCGACGGCGCGGCCATCTACTCGTCCAGCTGGAGGGTGTTCTACATCCTCATGGTCCCGGCCCAGGCCATGGGCGGCGCGCTGGTCAGCGTATGCTCCGCCGAGTACGGCATGGGCAGGTTCGACATGATCCGCGACGGATTCCGCTTCACCGCATCCAGGGCGTTCCTATTGCTGGTGCTGTTCTCGATGATAGCCGCCACGATGGCCGATCCGATCGCCGGGGTCTTCACGCACAGCGAGGGCCTCAGGCACATGCAGACGGAGATGAGGAACATGATACTGATGTTCTGCCTCTTCCTGCCGATGATGTCGTTCATCTACACCGGGTCCTCCCTGATGCAGGCCGTGGACCGCGCTCGCGGAGGAATGTACAATTCCCTTGCCCGCAACCTGATGCTGACCGGCCTCTTCTTCTTCGGCGCCTATTGCTTCGGGACGCTCGGCTCGTTGTGGATACTGTTGGCGATCGGCGAGATCACCGGCGGTCTCATGATGCTGGTCCATGCCGTCGTCGTCTTTAGGAGGGCGGAGGCGGCAGGGCCTCCGTCAGACTGTGAACGAGGTCGCCGGTCACGGTCCGCTTCTGTCGCGACCTACCAGGAAGACCGATATGCCTTGGATGTCTTCATCGTATTCCACGCGGGCACGCATGCCGAACACGTCGCGGATCATGTCTTCGGTGATGACCTCCGCGGCCGTCCCCATGGAGATTATCTCTCCCTCGCGCATCACTATGATGCGGTCGCAGTACCTCGCGGCCAGTTGAAGGTCGTGGGTGACTATCACTATGAGGATGCCCCTTTCGGAGACGATGCTCCTGCAAAGGTCCATGAGGTCGAACTGATGGTTGATGTCCAGATGAAGCGTCGGCTCATCCAGAAGGAGGATCTCCGGCTCCTGGGCCAGGGCCTGGGCGATCATCACCCTTCTCCATTCCCCTCCGGAGAGCTCGCTGACGTCGCGGTCGCTGAATCCGAGGACCCCTGTGGACTCCATGGCCGAACAGACGATGTCCATCTCCGCATCCGTGTTCTCATCCAACATCCCGGCGCGGGAATACCTCCCCATTCTGACGACCTCCATGACCGAGAAGGGGAAGTTCATGTGGGAGTTCTGCTCCACGATGGCCATCACCTTCGACCTCTCGTGCTCGGACATGTCCCTCACGTCGATGGAGTCTAGCGCCCTGTGGCGAGGGTCCATGGACTCCTTGGAGAAGTCTAGAAGCTTCACGGCTCCTTTCTGGGGCTTGTATTCGGCATTTATGCAGTTGAGCAGGGTGGTCTTTCCCGACCCGTTCTGCCCCAGGATCCCCACGACCTCTCCCTTGGAGGCCTTGAACGTGAGCCCGTCGAGGATCTTCTTCGAACCGTGGGAGAAGCAGACCCCGTCCACGTCCAGCGTTGCCATCTCAGCTCCTCCATACCTCGTTCTTCCTCGAGCGCAGGATCCACAGGAAGAATGGGGCTCCGATGACCGAGGTCACGGTCCCCACGGGAAGCTCGTAGGGAGGAAGCGCCCCTCTTGCGAAGGTGTCCACCAGCATTAGGAACACCGCTCCCCCCAGCATGCATATGGGGACCAGCTTCTTGTGGTCCGGGCCTACCAGCGACCTGAATATATGCGGGACGATGAGTCCGACGAACCCTATCACGCCGCAGATGGAGACGCACGTCGCCACGAGGACGGAGGATCCCACCAGGACCATCAGGCGCACCCGGCGGACGTTCACTCCCAGGGCCTTGGCCTTCGACTCCCCTGCC
>JAEEGG010008102.1_pt1 | contig 23952 bp, 18 predicted proteins | sample 9134161 | NCBI WGS metagenome assembly JAEEGG01 (sample SAMN16246543, study PRJNA631951) | gut metagenome | biome: gut microbiome; feature: rumen; material: CR-attached | host: Bos | place: Iran: Karaj | collected 2018-10
TCAGCACGCCCTCGACCACTGCGCGTCCGTAGATGCTTCCGTGATCCACCATGTGCTGTGCGAAGCCTCGCAGGCTCAGCGTCTTCTGAACGTCCACCTCGGGGTAGTACTTGCCGAAGCCGCTACTCGTCGAAATCTTGTTCTTTCTCAGGTTAATTCCCAATGCAATTTTCTCTACTGCCATAATGTTAAAATAGGTCTTGTGTGTTTTTGTGGGCTTACGCCCCGCGCCGTCGAAACGGCGGTGCACTTGGTTCTCAAATGCAATGCAAAGTTACGAAAAAATCTTCGTACATGCAAATAATATAACCATATTTACCTTGCTTTTGCATACAACGACTGTAACTAACTTAAACACAGATGCTTACATCGATTATTATGGGCGAATAATAGAGCACTGATTCTCTGCGACCTCTGCGGCTCTGCGCGAGAATGTTTTTCTTGCCTCTGCGCGAGCAAAACGAAAATACTTTACGCCTATCACTCTTTTTCTCTTTAGTCCCCAATGCACCGTTAACCTTTAACCATGAACCGTGAACCGGCAAGTAGTGGGCGCGACGCCCAAAAGAACTAAACGGGCGGTCGTTGGGAAGTAAACCGGCCTTCTACCGGTTGAGGGTTAAAATCGGCGTTTTGAGGGTGTTTTTCTGTTGCGTTGGGTGGAATTAGGAATTAAAAGGGTTAATATCTTGCAGTTGCCATGTGAAAGAAAAATTATTTACAAACTGAATCTGCTTAAATCAATAAATCAAAAATCAGTTTATTCTATGAGCGGTAGTATTAGGGAGTAAAATATTTATTACTATATATAATATATATATTATATATAGTAATATAACTAATTTCAACAAAACACACTTACGCAAGCGTTTGAGCCCCAACAAAACTGATATCTGATTTACTGATTTTATTTGCAAGAATTCATTTTTTTTCCGTTGTTATTCTTGGAATTCGATATTATTGTGTAAAGAACCGCCCCTTTCGTGTTCACAGAGAAATTGGGGACGATGATTTACTTTTCACCCTATACCTCGACGCCTATACTCAAGAATCGCTATCATCCGCTGGTGGCGATTCTATTTTTTACTTTTGGGATAAAATGCTAGTATAATCAAGAAAAAAATCAGCTTTTTGTTGCGCATTTAAGAAACAATTTGTATCTTTGCACTCGAAATATGTAATAGAATGGAGCAAACAGTATTTGAACTTGATTTGTTGGAAGAAGCACGAGACTTCCTGAAATCCTTGACAAAGGAGATTCGGGGCAAGATAGGCTACAATATCCGTCGGGTTCAGAAAGGAGAACGTGACAACGAACTCTTTAAGAAACTTGATGGCACGGAGATTTGGGAGTTTCGCACAATCTACAATAAGACCTACTATAGGTTGTTCGCCTTTTGGGATAAGGACATCAACACGTTGGTCGTAGCCACTCACGGCATTGTGAAGAAGACGCAAAAGACGCCGAAGAGTGAAATCATTAAGGCCGAAGGAATTAGAAAACTGTATTTTGAAAATAAAAACAAGAAGATATGAAAAAGGTAGGAGACATGAAGTTGTATAGTTTCGAAGAATTGCTGGAAGAGGATTACGGCAAAGTCGGAACGCCAGAACGCGACGCATTTGAACGTAGCGTGGACGAGGCTGTTCAAGCCTATCGCGTAGGAGAGGCCATCAAGCAAGCGCGTGAGTCCCAGAATCTTACCCAAGCAGAACTGGGTGAGAAAATGGGTGTTCAAAGGGCTCAAGTCTGCCGTTTAGAGAGCGGCAAGAGCATCACACTTGCTTCTATGATGCGTGCTTTCCGTGCGCTTGGTGTACAGGTGGCACTGGAAATGAAAGGAATAGGGAAGGTCGCATTATGACTCACAGCTCTAGTGAGTCAAAAACCTGACAAATTAATGAAAGGGGTCGGAGAAGATGATCACATTCTCCGACCCCGTGGCTTACTGAACATAAAATAAGGCAGCATTATAGCATGAAGACAAAGGAATATGCGATGCGTGAGATGATAATCGACCAGTGTCTGGGCACGGGTCGGGAGTTTACGCGCGAGGAGTTGCAGGAGGCGGTGAACAAGGGACTCGAGTCGCGCGGCATGCAGCCTGTGCGGTCGAAAGCCACCATCCTTCAGGATATCGGCGAAATGAACGAGAAGTTCTATCGCGTCTATCAGATGTATGGCATCGTCAGCGAACAGCGCGGGCGCAAGCATTACTACCGTTACAGAGACGGCATTGAGTCGATATACAACCGCGAACTGACGGCGGAGGAGATTGAGCGTCTGCAGGAGGTTCGCAGCCTGTTGCAGGGCCTTCGCGGCATGCCTCAGCTGGAGTGGATTGACGAGATGGCGGCTCGTTTCGACCAGAACATCATGGGTTCTGAGCGTAGCATCGCGAGTTTCGAAGACGGCACGCCGGGCGACGCGCAGTTCTTCCTGCAATGTTTCAACGCCATCAGCCACAAGCACGTGCTGACCATCAAATACGGCCCCTTCGGTGCGGAGGCAAAGGAGCGCGTCATCCATCCCTATTTTCTGAAGCAGTATCTGCGCCGCTGGTATCTCTATGCTACTATCGAGGGCAAGGAATTCGTCACCTGTTTCTCGCTCGACCGGGTTCGTTCCGCGCGTATCAATAAAGAAGTGGTGTATCGTGAGAGCGCCATCGACTTCAACCATTATTTCGACGACATCGTGGGCGTTACTCATCCTCAGGACGGCGTGGTGGAGGAGGTCGTCATCGAGGGTGACAGCTGGGCAGAATACTACCTGCGCACGCTGCCCATCCATCCGCTGCAACAGTTGGAGAGCCTAGGCGACAAGGGTTGTCGTTTGACGATGCACCTGATGGTGAATCACGAGTTGGAGCGTGAGATTCTGTCGTACGGCGAGCACCTCCACGTAAAAGCCCCCGAGCATTTCCGCCAGCGCATAACCCTGCTGCACAAAGCCCTTTCGGAAGCCCCCGACGATTTCGCAGAAAAGGTTTTGTGATGAGAAGATAAGATTTTTTTTGCTTTCCGTGATGATTTTTTTCAATGCGTTTACACTGGGTGAACGCATTGGACTTAATTTTGCACCCGTAAACTTTGATTTTAATAACTTTAAAACGTAAGATTATGGACGGAATATTTTTTTTGTTTGCAGTAGCAGCATCGGTCGGCAGCTTGCTGGCAGGTTATGTGAATGAGGCTAAGAAACTGAGTGTTTAATTTAATGTGTAACTTAAAATCAGAAGAAAGAAATGAAAACAAATGTATTGAGGAAGACCGTAAACATGTGGGAGCCAAGTGTGATGTCTGCCGATGAGGCGATGGAATGGCTCGACGGCAAGGGACTCAAGTACGAGCTGTGTGACACGCCAGTACCTGTATCGGGAAACAAGGTAAACTGCGGAAAACCACTTGACGCAGGTGAGCAGACGGTTGATGACTTTTATTACTTGCCGAAGTCGGTGGTGGGGTTGCATCCGTTGCTGGAGATTCCTGCACAGGGAAATTCTATGACGGAAGGCGATATAGAGGAAGGTGACTTGCTTCAGACGGAGATAGGTGCCATACCTACGGACGGTGAAACCGTGATTGCCGACGTGAACAGTGAACATACGGCGAAGGTGATATTTACGGATAATAAAAATCGCCACTGGCTGATACCCAGAAACAAGGATTATGATGCCATTGAGCTTACCGCTGATATGGATGTTAGAATTACAGGCGTAGTACGTAAGGTGGTGAAAAAGAGCGTGCGTTGCTCGTACAGCGAGTGTATGGCTGCCGTAAACAGAACGTTGGCAAAGCGACAGCAGCAGGGCGACATATTCCAGCGGTTGGCGAAGGCTGTCAGAGAGGGCAGTCTGCTGTTCTGGGCAGCTTCCGCGTGGGCTGTGGCCTATTGTGTGGTACGCGACTGCTGCAACTACGAAGACACGGTGAGTGACTTCGAGCGCAAGGCCATCAATATGAATCTGCCCATGAGGTTCGACTATCCCTGTTCTGTGGGCAAGGTTCAGCGCACCATCAGCAACCATCGTTATATGCGCCTGCACATTGACAAATGGAAGGAAAACGGGGCCTCCACACGTGAGATTGTACTGATGGAATTTCTGAGGAAGAACATCTAAGACTTACCGAAGGTGTTACCGAACGTCGGTAAGTTTGATACCGATTTTTACCGAAATTCGACGGACTTACCGAAAATTGTTACCGAATGCGTTTCAAGAGATTGGAACGCATTTTTTTTGTGCGTAACTTCGCATCGTGAATCAATCACAAGCGCTCTTTGAGACTTCGTCTCGAAAAGCACCATCGCCTCAGCATAGCTCGAACAAGTTCGGCTCTGCATTCGGCTCAAGCGCTCTTTGACTTATTGATACAACGACAACGACAGGAAGGCCTGGCGGAGAAATAACTATATGCGATGGGAAACACACACGCACACGTAAACATTAATTATTAACTTATAGAAAACAAATAAAACAATTATGAAAAAAACAACAGCAATTACAATTAGTATGAATCGCACCAATAGTGCGGTGGATGGTGAGCAGCGCATGACGTCCATAGAAATTGCAGAGCTCACGGGTAAGAGTCACTTTAATGTGATGAAGGCTATCCGTAACATGGAACCAGCCTGGGTAAATGTCGGCCAATTCCATTTTGAATTGACCTCTTACACGGACGCTCAAGGTAAGGAACGTCCCTGTTACTCGCTGACGAAGACCGAGTGCCTCTACATCGCTACGAAGTTCAACGACGAGGCGCGCGCACGACTGGTGTTGCGATGGCAGCAGCTGGAGATGGAAGATGTAAGAAGGAAGAAGGAAGAAGGAAGATGGAAGAAGGAAGATGTGAGATATCTGCCGAGTCCGCAGGAGATTCTGGACGAGGCGGACGACATCATCGGTGAGGAATTGGACGAGTTGAACAGCGCCAGCGACGACTGCTACTCGCCGACGGAGATCGGTAAGCCGTTCGGACTGGAGGGGCGCGACTTGAACTCGTTCCTCTGCGACCGAGGCATCATCCAGTGGTCGAAAGGGCAGTGGCGGCTCACACCGAAGTACTTGCATCAGGGTCTGACGGAGAACCGCAGCTTCATCTATCACGGTCGCAACGGTCACCGCAAGACGCAGTCGCGACTGGTATGGACGGAGAAAGGCCGCGACTTCGTGCTGGGGCTGATAGGATGAGCGTATGGCAAGGAAAACAGTTGAGGTCAGCTACACGACGAACCGTTACGGCGTCACCGTCAAGACGTGCTGTGCTTCGTGTAAGTACCGGCTGCTGATGTCGCGAAAGCGGCAGTGCAAAATCACGAAAAGGGCGGTGGAATCCGGACACGTTTGTCGGAAGTGGGAAATGGCGGAGTACTTGGAAAACGCGGGAAGATTGAAAGATTGAAAGATTGAAAGATTGAAAAATTATGATTAGAAGTGAACGATTATTGGATCAGCTGAAGCTGATGGAAGGGTTGCGACTGACGGCGTATAAGGATGCGGCAGGTGTCTGGACTATTGGTTACGGTCATACGCAGGGAGTCCGCAAGGGTGACAAGATTACAGATTATTGTGCACGAGAGTTCCTGTTGCAGGACTTGTATCCGGTGGAGCAGGCCGTGAACGAGCTGAACGTTGCACGCACGGAAGGACAGTTTGATGCGCTGGTGTCGTTTGCCTTTAACTTGGGCATCGAGCGACTGAAGCAATCGACGCTGCTGAAGGTGATTTGCAACGGCGGGTCGAAGAACCAGATCACGCGCGAGTTCAAGAAGTGGGTGTATGCCGGGGGCAAGAAATTGCCCGGACTGGTGAAGCGACGTGAGTGGGAAGCGAGGAGATTCTTCGAGTAACTCCGTAGTTAAAAAATAATCTTGGGATATCATGATGCAAAAAAAGGAAATTTAGATGATGAGAAAAATAGCATGAAGAAGTACATTTTTGTGATTGACATTGTCAATTTGATGAGTCAGCTGTTGGCTGGCAGGCATCTGAAGGGTTCGCTGTTTATCGACGAGGAGACGGGCAGGTTGACGTTTAAGGCCTACAACATTTCGGAAGCGGTGCGTGGCAGGGACGAGCTGGTGAAGAAGACGCCGTGGGGCTGGGTGAAACGTTCGAAGCTGCGCCTGAAACGATTCTCGAGCGTACCGCTGGACATGACGCTGCATACGAAGCTCGCCGCCTTCGACCGTGAGAACACGATGCAGAAGGAGGCCATCGTCGACCAGGAACTGATAGAATTCTGCTAATACTGCATGAGCGTACACACAATCTACATGAAGGACGGGGTGAAGATGATGCGCCCCGTCTTGAACCGAGAGGAGTATCTGAAACTGAGGAATGGTGGGTTTCAGTGCGAGAATGTTGCCCGCATCCGCAGTGGTGACGAGAAGTTGAAGGCCTCGTTGGTGCAGATGAACTACTCGTGTCTGCCGAATGACGACGGGAGCCTGAAGGGCGCAACGCGCATGAGCACGACGGTGGGCATGGACATCGACCACCTGACGGCCGAGGACATGCCTGTGGTTCGCGAACGCATCCTCAGCAAGAAGGACGAGCTGGGGCTGCTGATGATGGAGAAGAGCGCCCGCGGATGGGGTTATCATCTGGTGTTCCAACGGCGCGCGGACTTGGATCAGGTGGGCAATCTGAAGTGGGCATCGGAATTGCTGAATGTAGCTTACGATGCGCAGGCGAAGGACATTACGAGGGTGTTCTTTACCACGACGGAGGAAGACCTTTTGTATTTGGATGATGAAATTTTTTCGAGGAAGGAGGAAGGAGGAACGAGGAAGATGGATGATGTAAGAAGGAAGATGGAAGAGGGAAGAAGTCAGACCTCCGACCTCAGCCTTCAGCCTTCTGGAAAGCAGTTTCCGACGCACTATCACGGGATTTCCTTTGCGACGATACTGAAGAAGTATTGGGAGGTGAACAACGGCGGGTATGAGCCGACGGAGGGCGACCGGGACACGCTGACGTTCCAATTGGCAAGCGACCTGCGACATATCTGCGGCAAGAGCTTCGAGTGGCTGGATCAGGTCATTCCCTGCTACGACGGCTTCCCGCTGGAGGAGAAGCGGCAGAAAATCAAGAACGCGCTAGCGAGCAAGTACGAAGGGATGCCGCAGCGCTTGCGAGACACGCTCGCTGCGCTTGATGTAAGATGTAAGATGGAAGATGGAAGAGGGAAGATGGATGATGGAAACCCTCAGACTTCCACGCCGCCGGAGATGCCGGAGAAGATGCCGAAGCTGATAGCGCTGCTGACGAGCAAGACACCGCAGATGTATAAGGCGGCAGTGGCCCACGCCGTGTTCCCCGCATTGGGTACGCACCTGAAGGAGGTTCGCTTTCTCTACACCGACAATGTGGAGCACGAGGCGACGCTGATGAACGTGCTGATGGCAGGAACAGGTGCCGGTAAGGGTTGTATCGACAAGCCCATCAAGCACATCATGGCCGACATACGCCGACGCGACGCTGAGAACGAGAAGCGTGAGCGCGAGTGGAAGAAGGACTGCCAGAAGAAGGGTGCCAATAAGGACAAGCTGGTGCGTCCGGAAGGCTTGGTGATTCAGATTATCGACCCAGATATGACAAAGCCGGCACTGGTGACGCGTATGGACGAGAGTGAGGGCCACTTCGTCTATGTGAAGCTGAACGAGCTGGACTTGTTCGACCAGCTGAAGGGCACGACGGGCAAGCAGCACTTCCAACTGATGTGCCTCGCCTTCGACCCCGACTCAGAGTACGGTCAGACACGTATCGGTACGCAGTCGGTGACCGCCCGTCCGCGCTGTCGGTTCAATTGGAACGCCTGTACCACCGTTCAGAAAGGGCAGAAGTATTTTAGGAATGTCCTGACCGACGGCCCCATCAGCCGTATCAACTTCTGCACCATTCCTGAGTCGGAGATTGGCATTGAGCAGCCCATTTACGGACAGTACGACGCAGCGTTCGACGAAGCCCTGAAGCCGTACATCGACAACCTCTGTGCCGCCCGAGGCTTTGTGGACTGTCCGCAGGCGACGAAGTTGGCGAAGAAGTTGCAGCAGGAGTGTGCCGAGTTTGCCCGCTTGTCGCAGGACGAGGTGTACTGGAACCTGTCGTTCCGTGCCTGTGTGATAGCGTGGCTGAAGGCCTGTGTGCTGTATGTCGCCAACGGCTGCAAGTGGGAGAAAAGCATCGAGGACTTCGTACGGTGGTCGCTGAACTACGACCTATGGTGCAAGATGCAGTTCTTCGGTGACGCCATCCGTAAAGCAAACTGTGTTGACGAAACCTCTGGACGACGCGGGCCGCATAACCTCTTGTTGGACTTGCCAGATGTATTCTCGCTTGAAGATGCAAGAAGGGTGCGTAGGCAGCAGGGGCTTCCTGATAAAGGGTTGAGACCCATGATTTCCAATTGGAAAAGCAGGGGCTATATAAATCAGATATCAGAAATCAGTTTTCAGAAACTTAGGTTCAAGTCTGACAAGTAACATCGATTGAAAAACTCTCCGGGCCGTTGTGCTCGGAGAGCTTTTTTCATACAAAAGTGTATAAAAAGAACTCCGCCCGGCTCCTTCGCAGGAACCGAGCGGACAAGTATTAAATATAATTTTTAATGCTTTATTTTCTATTAGAAGTTGTAGTAGAGACCGAAGCTAACAGCGCTGTGCAGGTTGATGTCGATGCTGTTCTTAGCCTTAGCACCGTCAGCCTTAGACTTGCTGGTAGACCATCCGAGCATACCGAAGTGAGAAACGAAGCTCAGCTTGTCGTTCAGGTTCACAGCAACACCCGGGCGAACGTTTACACCGAAGTTGTTGTACTTAGCAGCATCATTGTCAGCAAGCTTCTCGTACTCGTAGTACAGGCCACCGTCAACGAATACGTTCACCTTGTCGAGCTTCAGGAAAGTGTAACGCAGATAAGGATTTACCTTGAAAGAGCTGGTCTTGTTCTCAACATCACCAAGAGTCTGCTTACCGCTTGTGAAGCCAATTACCATACCTACAGCGAAGTTGTCGTCGAGGTTGTAACCAATCTCAGGCATTACAGTCCAATCGGTGTTCTTAGCCTCATCCTGCTTGTCATAGCTGAAACCAAGGCTACCTCCAACGTAAACCTGAGCGTTCATTGTTGCTGCAACTGCCATAGCGGCAAGTGTCATCATAATCTTTTTCATAATTTTCTTTTTACCTTTTAAAGTGTTAAACTTTGACCGTTGGTCTATAAAAAACCGCAAGTCGTTACTAAAATCCGGTGCAAAGTTAGGAAGAAAACTGAATGTAACAATAAAATTTTCTGCAAAACTATTAATTTTGCTTAAATCCTTGATAAAAATCAATTGTGTGCGCACAAAATGCCCCAAAAAAGGGGGGAAAGCGTCTCATACCTTAATAATAATTTATGTAAAATATGGGGAATTTCTTGCAGGTTTCAAATAAAATACTTACCTTTGCAAGGTAATATGCAAGAAAAAGGCATCATGAACGCAACATTGATAGCAGGCCCATGTGTGATTGAGTCGGCGGAACTGCTCGATACTGTAGCAGCTAAGCTGGTGGAAATCAACGAGAAACTGGGCACAGACATCATATTCAAGGCCTCGTTCGACAAGGCCAACCGCACGTCGATCAGCTCATTTCGCGGTCCGGGGATAGACCACGGACTGCTGATGCTGAACGACATTAAGGAAAAATACGGACTGCGCGTGCTGACGGATATCCACGAGGCTTGGCAGGCAGTACCTGCAGGTCAGGTGTGCGACGTCTTGCAGATTCCCGCCTTCCTGTGCCGACAGACTGACTTGCTGGTGGCTGCTGGACGGACGGGGCGCATTGTCAACATCAAGAAGGCGCAGTTCCTGAGCGGTCGCGACATGCGCTGGCCATTGGAGAAAGCCCGTGAGGCTGGCGCCAAGGACGTATGGCTGACGGAGCGCGGCAACATGATGGGCTACAACACGCTGGTGGTGGACTTTCGCAACATTCCCGACATGCTGGAGCTCTGCCCGACGGTCATCATGGACTGCACACATAGCGTGCAGCGCCCGGGCGGCAGTGACGGCAAGACGGGCGGCGACCGACGATTCGTGCCCCAGATGGCAATGGCCGCCAAGGCATTCGGTGCTACGGGCTGGTTCTTCGAGGTGCACCCCCACCCCGACCAGGGACTGAGCGACGCCGCCAACATGCTGGAACTCGAGAAGCTCGAAGAGCTCATTGAGAAATTGAGGAATTGAGAATTGAGAATTGAGAAATTAAAGAATGAACGCGAGGGCATACGCGATACAATGTATCAAGGACGAGGCACAGGCCGTGCTTGACCTGATACCGAAGATGGACGACAACTTTGACCGTGCCGTAGAGCTGATTATGCAATGCAAGGGCAAGGTCATTGTGACGGGTGTGGGCAAGAGTGGCCACATCGGCGCCAAGATTGCCGCGACGCTGGCATCGACAGGCACCCCATCGTTCTTTGTCAATCCGCTGGACGTCTATCATGGCGACTTGGGCGTGATGGCACAAGGCGACGTCGTAGTGGCCATCTCGAACTCCGGTCAGACCGACGAACTGCTGCGATTCATACCGATGGTGCTGCACTTCGGCATTCCCATCATCGCCATGAGCGGAAATCCGCAGTCGTTGCTGGCCAAATACTCTACCTGCCACCTGAACGTGAGCGTGGAGAAAGAGGCCTGCCCGCTGAACCTGGCTCCGACCAGCTCGACAACGGCAACGCTCGTCATGGGCGACGCGCTGGCTATAGCACTGATGGAGCGCCGCAACTTCAAACCGCAGGACTTCGCACAGTTCCATCCAGGCGGTGAACTGGGCAAGCGTCTGCTGACAACGGCTCAGGACGTGATGCTGACAGAACACCTGCCCATGCTGACAGCCGACATGCACTTGGGCGAGGCCATTATCCACGTGAGCAAAGGCAAGCTGGGACTGGGCGTCGCCATGAAGGACGGCTGTATAGAAGGACTCATCACCGACGGTGACATCCGACGGGCTATGGAGAAGTGGAACGCAGAGTTCTTCGACCGCACGGTAAGCGACATCATGACGCGTACGCCGAAGACCGTCGGTCCTGACACCAAGATTGCCGAGGTGCAGAAGTTGATGAACCGACATAAGATACACAACGTGCTGGTGGTGGACAGCGAGAACCATCTGCTGGGAATCGTAGACCGCTATGCGTGCGTCTTGTGAAATTGAGAAATTGAGAAATTGAGATAATGAGAAATTGAGATATTGAGATATGAACAGACTGAAGAGATTACTCATAGTTTTATTGCTTGCAATACCATTGGCTGTTGCAGCTGTATATCTGTTTAAGACGCTGGATGCACGCGACGGACTGACCAGCAGTCAGGTGAACTGCGTGCTGAAGGACTCGCGTGGCTACATCTGGTTTGGCACTACAGCCGGACTCTACCGCTATGACGGCTACACGTTCCGCACGTTCCAATGTAACTCGCAGGACGGCTCGTCGCTGCCCGACAGCTACATCATCAGTATGCAGGAAACGCTGGAGGGTACGTTGTGGATAGAGACATCGGCAGGTTTCTGCGTCTATCATCCGCAAACGGAAAACTTTGAGCGTGACATGAAACAGGTATATGCCCGCATGGGTATTGAGGGTATGCCTAACGTCGTTTACGTGGACAGGCATAAGAACTTCTGGGCCTCTATTCCCAATAAAGGTGTCGTGGCCTACAACCAGCAGCAGCAGACCAGCTACGAGTTTGGCTACACCAATGATGCTGTGGGTATTCCTCAGGGAAATATCGTTTCAATCAGCGAATGTCGCGACGGTGCCGTACTCGTGTATGAGGACGGACGACTGGTGTGCTGCGACATCATGCACCAGCAACATACCGTATGGCAGACGGACTATATCGCCGAACACGGACTGAGACGCAGCAAATCGCTGAAGGCCTTTGCCGACCAGATGGATAACATCTGGCTATACGGACAGGGCACGCTCATGATGTATAACAAGAACACCAACCAATGGGACGCCACGATTGGTAATCAGTACGGACTGACTGGTATCAGCGTGGACCACAGCGTCAACGGTATGGCAGGCGACCGCAGCGGTAACATCTGGATAGGTACCGACCGTCTGGGCTTGTTGCGCATGGATGTCAACACACATGAAGCAGAGTATGTGCCGCCTTACAACTTCAACGAACAGCAAAGGGTCACACAAGACATCATTGGCGTACAGAGCCTCTACGTCGATGATACCGACCTGCTGTGGATAGGAACAGAAAAGTCGGGTGTGGCCTACTATGGTGCCAACATCTATAAGTTCGAAGCTGACATGATAGGCGACGTTACCGCCATAGCAGAAGACAAAGACGGCAAAATATGGTACGGAACGAGCGACAAGGGAATCATCAATTATGACGGACAGCTGGCCAGCCGAAAAGTCACCTGTATGGCTACGACACCAGACGGAAGCCTGTGGGTGGGTTCGAAACAGAACGGTCTGACTCGCATCAAAGATGGCGTCAGCACGTTCTACTCTGTGGCTCGCGACAGTATGAAGACGCTGATAGACGACCACGTCAATGCGCTGTGCGCCGACAAAACAGGTAATCTGTGGGTTGCCACCAACGGTGGTTTGCAAGTTTATAGTCCCCAAATGAACACCTTCAGCAGCTACACCCGTGAAAACGGTATGCTGAACACCAACAACATTACCAGTCTGTTCTACGGTACTGACAACAACTTGCTGATTGGTACAGCCGAAGGACTCGTGATGCTGAACCTGTCGACACGCAAGAAGACCGTACTCACAGGTAACACCACCAATCTGCTCTCGTTCACCAACAACTATATCACACAGGTCTTCGAAGACTCGCGCGGGTTAATATGGATAGGTACGCGCGAGGGCATCAACGTGCTGAATCCGGAATCGGACGAGCTTTACTACGTCACGGAACACGACGGACTGTGCAACAACTCTATCTGCGGTATTGCCGAGGACAAGAGCGGAAGCATGTGGGTAACGACCAGCAATGGCATTAGCCGTATTGTGGTGCAGCGCAATCATGAAGACGGCACCTTCGCCTTCGGACTCTACAACTACAGCATCAACGACGGTCTGCAGAGTAACGAGTTCAATCTGGGTGCCGTTAAGCTGATAGATAAGTCGGGCAAAGTGATCTTCGGCGGACTCTATGGTATCAACTGGGTTCGTGAAGCCGCCAAGGACGATCAGGAAACACTGCCACGCGTCATGTTGACCCAGCTGTTTATCGGTGAAGAGGAAATTATGACGGGACACGCCTACGACAATCGCGTCATCCTGACATCAGCCCTCAACGAGAGCAGCAAGATAGAACTGAAGAACAGCCAGAACACCTTCACCATCAAGTTTGCTGCCGGCAACTACAACAAGGGTGAGCGCCTGCAGTTTATGTACTGGATGGAAGGTCGCGACAACGACTGGCGTAACGGCGACGCCATGCTGCACGGTGTGAAGTTCCAGAACCTGAGTAGTGGCAACTATGTGCTTCACGTAAAAGCTGTCAGTGCCGACGGTGCCGTCAGCAATCAGGAACGTAAAATCGAAATCACCATCGACCGTCCCTGGTGGCTGTCGTGGTGGATGCTTACATTATATGTTATTTTCGCCATTGTAGCTCTTGTCATCTGGCGTTATGGTATCGGCAAGGTGAAGCATATCTGGATGAGCAAGAAGGCCGTTATCGAGGAGCTGAAACGTCAGCGCGAGGAAATCAAGATGGCCAGCGACGACTTGCGTCAACCTATGGCTCGCATGACGACCATCATTGGCGGAATGGCAGAGAAGGAACAGACGTTAGAGGGTCGCGAACAGCTGAACTCGCTGCACTTCCAGCTGCTGCAAGTCATCACACGTATCTCTGAGATGCAGTCGGGGTTGGAGAATCCGGAGAAACAGGCTACATCGTCGGCAAAGGATCGTTTGGAACTGAACGACAAGGGACAGGTAGCTTTGGCCTCCAGCGTCAGCAACGAACTGGCTATCGAGGTGAAGCCTCTGAAGGTAGACTCACAGGCCAAGAAGTTTGCCGTCGTACTGATAGACAACAACCGGGAGTTCCTGAACTTCATGAATGCCCATCTGCGCGACGTCTACAACTTCCACACCTACGACAACATCAAGGAAGCGCTGCCTGACATTGAGACGCTGAATGCCGACCTCGTCATCTGTAAGCAGGACATGACACCAATGACGGGTAGCGAGCTTTGTACGCAGTTCAAGATGGACAACCGTCGCGGCAAGACGAAGTTCGTGCTGATGACCGACGGTGTGCTGACCCAGCAGGATATGGCCGACCAAAACATTACGTTGGCTGCCGACGACTATCTGGCTAAGCCATTCAACATTCAGGAAGCCGTGATGCGCTTCAACAAGTTGATGGGTCTCGGTCCTATCGAGATGGATCAGTACGTCATTGAGGGCAGTGAGACACGTATGATTGAAGGCCGCAACGCCAGTATGACCACAGCCACGATGGTTTATGAAGACCTTGACGATTTGAAGGCCAAGCATCAGGAAGAGGCTGGCAGTGACGCTCAGCCAACAGAAGACCAGCAGGCTGACCAGCAGCAACAGCCCATTGAGAATGCACCTGCCCAACAGCAGAACGCAGGCGCCCTCATCCATCAGCAGTACTACAACGGCAACACCATCGGCGACTACTCGATGAGTGAGTCGATGGACCAGCAGTTGATGCGCAACGTCGAGCAGTTTGTGCTGCAGAACATGAGTCGCGGACAAATCAGCCTCGAAGAAATGGCTACCGCTATGGGTATGGGTCGCGTGCCGTTCTTCCACAAGATACGTTCTATTACAACGAAGACGCCTGCTGAGGTGGTACGTGACATTCGTCTGAAGCATGCCTGCACCCTGCTTGTCAGCACAAACGTCAACATGAGCGAATTGGCTATCAACATCGGTTTCAAGACGGCTGAGAACTTCGTCAACATCTTCAAGGAGAAGTTTGGTATGACACCGTTGGAGTACAGACTGAAGAACAAGAAGTAATCATGTTCCGGATACTTATTCTAACCCTCTTTGTTATTTCAAGCCTATCAGCGAATGCTCAGACGAGCGATTCGCTGATAGTGCAGACTTTGCGTGAGAGCAACATTCGTTTTTCGCATGACAACAGTGTGACGCTACTGCTATCGGGACAACAGAAGTTCGACGATATGTTCGAGGCCATCCGACAGGCTAAGAGCAGCATTCATCTGGAGTACTTCAACTTCCGCAACGACTCGATTGCCATGTTGCTATTCGACCTGCTGAAGATGAAAAGCAAGGAGGGCGTAGAGGTGCGTGCGATGTTCGACGGCTTTGGCAACGACTCGAACAACCAGCCGCTGAAGAAGTATCATTTGAAACCGCTTCGCGAGGAGGGTATCGACATCGTAGAGTACTCCCCTATCCGATTTCCGTGGGTGAACCACATCTATGGTCGCGACCATCGTAAGATAGTGGTCATCGACGGACGCATAGCCTATACGGGCGGCATGAATGTGGCCGACTATTATATAAAAGGTACGGAACAGGTAGGTGAATGGCGCGATATGCACTGCCGCATTGAGGGTGATGCCGTCAACGAGTTGCAAAGCATCTTTCTCCGCATCTGGAACCGCTCTACCAAGCAGAATGTGCATGGTGCTAAGTATTTCCGAGGCGGGACACTCACGGAGTTTACGGCGTTGAAGCCCGACACCACCGCCACGAAAGGCCGCAAGATGGTGGGTATCATCAATCGTGAGCCAGGCGTGACGCCCAAGATTATGCGCACGTTCTATATCAACGCCATTAATCAGGCGCAGGACTCCATACATATCATCAATCCCTACTTCACGCTCATACCTACCGTAACGCGTGCCCTGACGAAGGCCATTCGTCGTGGTGTAAAGGTAGAGATTATGTTATCGTCGAAGAGCGATATTCCTCTGACGCCCGATTGCGCGCTCTATCAGGCACGTAAACTACAGAAGCGCGGCGCAATAGTATGGCTCTACAAACCAGGCTTCCACCACTCGAAAATCATGATGGTTGACGGGCGTTACTGCACCGTAGGCAGCACCAATCTTGATGCACGCAGCTTGAAGTGCGACTTTGAGGAGAACGCAGTCATTATAGATAAGAATACGACGCAGGAACTCGACGATATGTTCTGGCGCGACAAGCAGCAGTCATTCCAGTTGACAGACGAGACATGGGATGAGTTCCGTACGGGTTGGCAGAAATTTCGCGGCTGGTTTGCCCACTTGCTGCAACCGTTCCTCTAAGGTTGCATCACCATTGCCTGCATCAGATGAATGTCAATATCGCTGATGCCCCGTTTGCGCAACCACGTCCAGTTAAAGGCTTCATTGCTGTCGCCACCCAGCGACAGGTATTTCTTGAAACACTCGCAGGCCTCCCTGATGCGACCCATCAGCCACTGACAATAGCCCTTGTTCAGATAGTCCTCGCTGGTAGCACGATCGTTGCTGGTCAGTTGCTGGTATAGTTTGTCGGCTTGTTCCAATTTTCCGTCACACGTTAACGTCCAAGCTAAAACACGCTGGATATTCACGTCGTCCTCATGCTCGTAGTTCAACTGGTAGAGTAGTTTCAAAGCATCCTCATATTCCTCCATATTCACCAGACAGACGGATTTGTTCAGCATATAGCTCACCTTGCCAGGATGCTGTAGCAACAAGTGGTCATAGTCCCCATCGGCCTCCTCATACATGCCCTCGCTGAAATAGAAGCGCGCCCGTGCTGCCAAAGCCCGCTCGTTGTCGGGATCCAGCTCCAGCGCCTTTTCATAATTATCGCACCACAAATAATACTGCACGTCGCGCATCGACTCAGGGAACGTTAAGAGAAGAGCATCCGACGCCTGATCTACATGGTGTTTCCTCATAACCCTTAGCACCTCGGCCTTATGGGCATCGAGCGGCGTATCACAGAATATCTTCGAGCAGAAGAAACAACAGGCGGGCAAGTTGAACCGATCATGCTCGAAGGGATTGAGGAACACCTGACGGTTGGGGAACAGACGGAAAAAGCGGTACATATCCATCAGATAATTACGACGGATAAAGGCCGGCGTCTGCTGCTCGGCATCATCAGTCTCCATTCCATCCAGTCCGGCCTCACCATGCTTCATGGCCTGCCGCATGCTTTCAGGCAATTGGTTGAACACCTGCTGGAAGGCTATCACAAACGAGTATTTGTCGCTATTGCAGAAAGGCCCCTTTCGCATGATATACGCCATGAAGCGGTTATTGTCCTGATTATTAACGAACTGGGCGATGTCGGGATGTTGCATAAAGAATGGCACGAACCAGTTGGAAACATCATAGAAGAACGGGAAACGCTTGGTCTGAGAAAAACCACCGTAGAAGATGTCGGCACCATTGCGCTGCATATCTATCATGCGTTGAAACGACTGCTCCAATTTCTCCATACGTTGCTCCGAAGCATCGGGATGCAACACGTCCTCCAAGGGATCATCCTCCACCTCCTCGATACCATTCTTGGTCACGCGGAAGTTCTGGTTATTGATGATGTCAGGCATGATTTCCTGGTTGATGGTATTCGTATCCTGCTCGGCATCCATCGTATAAATCATCTGCATCTGCAACTCCGTCAGTTCGGCACATACACGTTTCGACTTGAGCAATTCCTCGACCAACGCACGCTGTTCGGGATAAATCTGCTGCATATCATCATCGATGCCCAACACCCAACCGACGAGGGCCCGCTGTCGCACATGTTCGTCGGTTGAACGTCGGTATACACCAACCAACGTGCGGAACTTGACAATATCGAAACGGTTCATCAGCGACAGCATCACCGCCGACACCAACAGTTGCTGGTCGACAGTATCAATGGTGGGCGAAGCCAACAGTTCTTCCATCACGCGTCCCGTTCCGTCCGACCACATATTCGACGTCAGCAGAAAGTTGAACAGTTGGTTCATCTGCTGCTGATGGGCCTTGTAGAGCGCCACACTTTTCTCTTTCCGCGTGTGTTCCGGCTCCAATTCCAGCATGGCCACCTCGCTCACGAAGTTCTCCATTTCCTGCCGAGTCTCCTCCAGATTCATTGGCCGTCCCGTCTGTCGCGCATTGCGGTGCAACTGTTGCAAGAACGACGTTGCGCTCATATAACGGTGAATGGCGATATTGGCCATCAGCACGTAGATGCGTTGCAACAGCCGGCGATACTGCTCGTCGCGTTCAGGGTCGGTAGCGCCCTGCATCCAGTAGTCCTGCATCAGTTCGTATTCACTCTTCAGCGTCTCCAATTTCTCGCGTGTCTGCTGGTTGGGCCACGCCATCAGGTATGTGTCCAACTCGACGATTGCCAATCCGGCATTGCCCTTTCTCAACTGCTCGTAGATGCGCTGCAGCGATGTATCAATCGTTCCCATTACTTCTTACCTTTCACTTTCGGCTTTGCGCCCTTCGTGTCCGCCTTCTTCTCGACTTTCACGCCCAGCCATTTCTCTATTCGAGCCACGTCCTCCTGTCGCGGACCCTGCATATAGACATACGGATTCTGCTTCACGTCGGGCAGCGAGTCGACCCATTCTTTACGGACTTTACACTCCTTTACGATGATGTCGCGATAGCGTTTGAATCCATTGCGGTTGATGGAGTCGCACGCCTGGTTATAAGCCTTGACGAACAATTGCAGCTGCTTGGAACGCTCGGGATGGCGCATCTCCTTTTCGCGGAAAGCCAGCACACCGGGCTGTATCTTCGTGGTACGCGAATCAAAGATGACAGGATGCTTCATCAAACGAGCCATCGACGCCTGCGGTTCGGTCATCCAAAGCGCGTCCATCTCGTTATTTTGTAACATCTGCATCCGCACGTTCACGTCGTTTATCTGCACCTTAAACACGCGTTCCTGCTTCAGCTTCACCGAGTCCACCACACGATCTGTCAACATATCGGTAAACGAGAATCGTGTCATAGCCACCATCTTGTCGTCCAACTGCTTCAGCTGATGAATGCGGGCGTTGCGGTTGGTGATGAGCTGCCAGTAGGCATTGGTCACCGTCACGTAGCGCAACTTCGTGCCGCGCTGTTGCATGTGGATGGCCCGAACCAAGTCGGTCACCGTACCCTCTACTCTGCTCCGTTCCATAGCCGTGTCGCAGTCCATCTGAGCCGTGAAGCGCTTCAGACGGACGCCACCGTTGATTGTATCAAACAACTGGTAGTATTCGGCCACATATAACGGCAGACAGTCTAACGTCGGCAGTACGGCCACCTTCAACGCCGCCGAATCCTTGCGCATAGCCTCGCGACGGTTCTCGGCAGCCTCGCGCTTCGTTTCTTCGTAACTCTTCCCGCAGGCCGTCACCAACAGGACGGAGATTATTATATATATAAGATGTTTCATAATTCGTGTGCAAAATTACGGAAAATCTTGCAAAACTACAAATTATTTTGTACTTTTGTAGCCACTATGGCAAAGGACAAGACAATGTACGTCTGCGAGAACTGCGGACAGGAATCAGCGAAATGGATTGGCAAGTGCCCGGCTTGCGGTCAGTGGAACACGTATAAGGAGATAAAGGTTACCGATACGAAGAAGCAGGCTGTAGCGACGTCGGCAGCGGCGTCGGCCGGTCGGCAACTGCGCGAAAACAAGGTGCTGAGACTGCGCGACATCTCGGCGCACGACGACCCGCGCATCGACATGCACGACGGTGAACTGAACCGCGTCTTGGGCGGCGGATTGGTACCAGGCAGCATTGTGCTGCTGGGTGGCGAACCGGGTATCGGCAAGTCGACGCTCACACTGCAAACTATGCTTGCCCTGACGGACAAACGTGTATTGTACGTCAGTGGTGAGGAGAGTGCCCATCAGCTGAAAATGCGTGCCGAACGCCTCAGTGTTGTCGGTGGTTCTGCTACCGATGATAATTTTCTCATTCTCTGCGAGAACTCCCTCGAGGCCATCTTCGACCACATCAAGGAAGTACAGCCCGACCTGTTGGTCATCGACTCCATCCAAACCATTTCCACCGAAGACGTAGAAAGCAGCGCCGGCTCCATCGCCCAGGTCCGCGAGTGCGCCTCGGCTCTGCTGCGCTTCGCCAAGACCAGCGGCGTACCCGTCATCCTTATAGGCCATATCACCAAGGAAGGCACGCTGGCCGGCCCGAAAATCTTGGAGCACATTGTCGACACCGTCATCCAGTTTGAGGGCGACCAGCACTATATGTACCGCATCCTACGCTCTATCAAGAACCGCTTCGGAAGCACATCAGAATTAGGAATCTACGAGATGCAACAGACAGGTCTTCGACAAGTCAGCAATCCTTCAGAACTGCTACTGACAGATAATCACGACGGTCTCTCAGGCGTCGCCATATCCAGCGCCATCGAAGGTGCTCGTCCCTTCCTTGTCGAAACGCAGGCATTGGTATCTTCTGCAGCATACGGTACACCTCAGCGCTCGGCAACGGGTTTCGACCAGCGACGTCTGAACATGTTGTTGGCCGTATTGGAGAAACGCGTCGGTTTCAAATTGATGCAGAAGGACGTCTTCCTGAATATTGCAGGTGGACTGCGTGTAACCGATATGGCTATGGACCTCTCGGTCATTGCCGCCGTCCTGTCGAGTAATGTCGATACACCAATCGAAGAGGGTTGGTGTATGGCTGGCGAGGTGGGATTAAGTGGCGAAGTTCGTCCTGTGGCCCGTATCGAACAACGCATCAGCGAAGCCGAGAAGCTGGGATTCCAACATATCATTATTCCGAAATACAACCTCTCGGCCCTGAATCGCAAGAAGTTCAAGATTGAACTTGTGCCTGTCCGTAAGGTTGAAGAAGCCCTGCGTGCCCTTTTCGGATAAAGTTTATGACTAAAGTTTCGGTATTTCTACTCTTCGTATAGGGTCGTGTCGTTGATGCCGGCTTGGGCGAAGGCCTCACGACGCTCTACACAAGTACCGCACTTGCCACAATGGTGCTCACCACCCTTGTAGCACGACCACGTCTCGCTATAGTCGATGCCTAACTCACGTCCCCGACGGGCAATGTCGGCCTTGGTGATGTTAGTATAGGGTGAACGCAGGTGCACATTCACATAGGTACCTGCCGCAGCAGCTTGGTCGAAGGCGTCCACGAACTCCGGGCGGCAGTCAGGATAGATGGTATGATCGCCTCCGTGATTGGCCATCATCACATACTTCAGACCATTCGACTCGGCGATACCCACAGCAATAGAGAGCATGATACCATTACGGAAGGGCACCACCGTCGATTTCATGTTTTCGTCGGCATAGTGGCCCTCAGGAATCTCCTCGCCTCCCTCCAACAGCGAGCTGACGAAATATTTCGTCATGAAATCCAGCGGTATCGTGATGTGCTTGATGCCTAACCGCTCGCAATGCAAACGGGCAAACGGTATCTCACGTGCATTATGCTTCGAACCATAGTCAAACGAGATAGCCAACGCTATGCGCTCCTGCTCATCGTATAACAAGGTGGTCGAATCAACGCCACCACTTAGTATCAATACTGAATCCTTCATATTTCTTCTAGCCTTTTACACTTAATTCCTACGTTTTTGATTTTGCAAAGATACTGCAAAAATTCGATTAAGCGAAGAAAATGAGAATATATTTTCAAATACTGCATCCTGTTCCTTGGTACTTTCTTTCCACGCCCCAAACAGACATTTTCCATAGGGTACGACACTATCATTTCCATAACTTATTGATTTTTAACCGTTTCAATTTATACCCATTTTTGAAATTTTCCATAGGTATCTGATACATCGTAAGAGAAAAAAATCGTAACTTTGCATAGGAAATCAACAGCTATGCAGACGAAGACGTTCTACATATTCATTCTAGGCGTTCTGCTGATGGCATGCAGTCAGCAGGAACCCAATTCACAGACAGCAGCAAGTTGTCTGGAAGAAGCGGAGGCTGCTTTGTCTAACGATAGCATCCGTTTGGGTGAGACGCTACTGCGAAAGACCATCCATTTGGCTGAAGCATCTGAGGATTGGCACACCGATTATATTGCATACCAGCGATTGGCAGAGGCTTTATCGCAGAGCAACCCTGAAGAGGCCTTGCGACTGATAAAGCAAGCCCTAACCATCTATGAGCAGCATCCTGACAATGAACACAACTACGTTATCTTGCTCGATTTTGCAGGCACCTTCGCTGCACAAGTGGCTTATATTAATGAGGGGTCATTCGACGAGGCACTCGATTTCATCCATCGAGCATACGATATAGCCAAGAAAAACCAGATGAACGACATGATGTGCCAGACGCTTACCAGTCTTGCAAACATCGCATGGGCGATGGAAGACTATCGGCAGGCACTCGACTATGCTCATCAGGCAGAACCTGTGGCAACAGACGAGCTACGACCTGGCATATTACAGGTACTCGCCCGCAGTTACCTCAGCCTTAACATGCTCGACTCGGCAGAAACCGTCTATCGGGAGATCAATCCTGGCAACGACGTCCATCTGGCATACATCGTACAAAGCAACCTCGCCAAAATTGCGCTTCGACGCATGGGGGCTACACAAGTGGAGGACAGCGTGGCTGAAGCCTTCGATAAAGTGGAGGACATCTATTATAAGGCACTTGGGCAGAAAGATGAGTACTATCAGGAAACGCTGCGACAAGAAATGGAGAACCAGCAACTGGAGTACCGCTCACAGATGTACGCACGTACATTATTTATTATTATCATTGCATCGCTCATCGTCATCTCAGCGATAGTGCTGGTGGTTCGATATAGGATGCAGGTGCAACGTCAGGCACAACGTCAACTCCAGCAGGAGGCAGAGCACCAGAAGACCCAACTGCATCAGGCAAACGAGGTTGTAGCATTCCTACAAAACTTCATTCTTGAACGCACGGAGGTAATGAAAAAACTCATCAAAAGCGGCGATTCGCTTATCTATCTCAGTCCGCACGAATGGAGTGAGATAGAGCGCACGCTCGATGCCATCGACAACAATCGCTTTGCCAATCTGCGCGAGCAGTACCCCAATATGCAGGAAGACGACATCCGCCTATGTCTGCTCACGCGTCTGGGCATCAGCAATCGCACCATCGGCAACATCTACTGCATCTCCATCTCTGCCGTCCAGCATCGCAAGCTCAAACTGAAGAAAGACGTGTTTGGAGAGAGTCATCCGGATATCACGCTGGAACAGGTACTTACTAGATAGAAGTAAAAGAAAAAAAAGACAGATATGAAAAGAACATTACTATTTATGACGTGTATGCTGGCATCAATGACTATGCTGGCTCAAGGAAGTTACGTAGAGGATTCTGATTTCGAATACCTTCCCTTTGTGAAGGAAGGCAAGAAGTGGCATGTGGTTCGTTCAGAATTCGACAAAGGCTATCATTTCGACCAATTCATGTTGATGAATGAAAAAGTGGAGAAGGCTGGAAAGACTTACTTCGGTATGTATCGTACTGAGAATTTATTGGCGGTGGTCTATGATGCCGGACTGCTGCGTGAGGAAGACCGAAAGGTGTATTTCTTCGACTCTGGCATGCAAAAGGAATTCCTTTTATTCGACTATTCTATGAAGACAGGCGACACATACGAAACCTATTCGTATGATGAACAGAAAATGGTGACATACAAAGTGGTGTCAGTTGGCGATTATCGGGAAGGGCCTAAAGTTGAGCGCTCAGTCTATAATCAAGCAGCAGACAGTGCGGAAACACAGCACCGCTATTTGCAAAAATGGATAGTATGCCGTACAGGCAACGAAGCTCTCCAAAAAACTTGGATAGAGGGCATTGGCTCCCTTGAAGGACCGTTAGCCAACCTCTACGATGTAAGTCCCGTCTCTGTCAGTACTAATCTGGCTTATGTGGAGTTTGGAGATGAACTATATCTACCATTCTCATTCTATGACACCATGAA
>JAEEGG010008105.1_pt1 | contig 23949 bp, 19 predicted proteins | sample 9134161 | NCBI WGS metagenome assembly JAEEGG01 (sample SAMN16246543, study PRJNA631951) | gut metagenome | biome: gut microbiome; feature: rumen; material: CR-attached | host: Bos | place: Iran: Karaj | collected 2018-10
AGGACTTTAAGCAAGGTGACTGCAAAGTGAACGCAACCCGTTTGCAGTCACCTTTTTGGGGTGTTTTAAAACATTTTAATTGTAAGAGACTTGCAAATGTGCCGACGAGACTAACCCGACATTATGCAGCAGACGGGCTGTGTCTTCCTGTCCATCGAAATTCCGAAAAATGCTGATATACGAATCGACAGTTGGCTTACAGCAACAAATTACGCCAAGAAAAAACTGAAGAAAGATTGCACCTGCCGAATGCAAAACGTATTAACTCTCACACCAAAACAACTTGTTTTGGTATGCTCGGAAAGGCACTTTCTATCGGAAATCACGGTACTTTCCTGACCAAAACAAGTTGTTTTGGTATAAGTGACTGCAAGTGACTGCAAACCATTTGCAGTCACTAAGCATAACTTTCTCGTACACAAGGTGTTAACATTAAAAGTGAACGCAAAATGAAAAACAGCCCTTTTGTGAAGACAATACATATCAGGCTCATCCGCAATAACATCTGGAGTGTGCAAGGCTTGATGGGTTCCAAGCGTGGTGCAATATCATTGCCCAATGCAGGCAATATCTCTTCCTTGATAATACCCTCTTCCAGTTCCTCTACTTGCTGAAGAACATCCTTGCTCAGCTTCACTCCCACTTCGCGAGAGTTCTCAATGATGCTGAATAATTTTACGAGTTTTGTCATATTGATAGAATATTTTTTTTGTTCGCTATTAGTTGTATAATTCAAAATTTATGCTTAATTTTGCAGCGGAAGCAACTAAAGAAAGATGAATCATGACATTTCTCAACCAGTTCCACAAGGAAGTGACGGAGCGCAAGATGCGGAAAATAGCCGCATCGCAGCAATCGCCGATCAGCTCGAGCGACTTTGCGCAATACATGAAGCGCAACGTGGAGATAGCCTCAAAGATGTAAGCCGTTTTGAAACCGAGCAACGTGCCGCTGAGCAATCATGATGCACAATACCCTTTTTCCAGATACCGCTTATTCCTTTTATGGCTTTGCAGGGTTTGATGGGCGCACCATTCAACCTGTTATCGTCCAGCCAAGAATAGCCAATGCCCATCCAGCCACAAAGATTCAGATTGACACCTATTTGGCTGCCCTCGGCTTCGAGAAGACCACTCAGGAGGGCCGTTTCAGGAACAGTCAATACGAGGTTTGGGATGTAGTGCCTCGTAATGTTCTTGTCGATGATGAAGGAGACATCTTTGTGGTAGATGCAGAGATTAAGCATATTGGATAGTACTATTCTTTTCCTTCAACTATTTTGATTTCTTCTTCCGTCAGGCCGTAGAGCTGATATACAAGGCGGTAGATTTCGGATTCAAAGCAGATTACAGGAACCGTCCGTTTTTTTAGGAGTGAAACGCTGACCTGTCCCTAGTGTTCTTGTCCCTAGTGTTCCCTTATCTCGCAAAAAAGTTGTTTTCCGACTTAATATTTCGTCGTGTTCTGCGTATTAAATATGTATGACACGCTCAGAATTCGAACATATTGCCTCGCAGTTGCGCCAGAGAGTGCTGAAAGTCGGGTTCGACTTCTTCGGCTCCCGTGAGGATGCCGAGGATGCAGCTCAGGAGACGATGGTACAACTCTGGCGCTACTGTGAGCATATCGATGCTGGGCGGAACGTAGAGGCGCTGGCTGTCAGAGTGGCTAAGAACTGCTGCGTGAGCATGTATCGCAGACAAACACCGCAGACCGATGTTCAAGGTGTAAAGCTCAATGCCGAACTGGAGGCTTCGCCACAAGAAGAATTAGAAGCTAAGGATGCTCAGCGAATGCTTTCCGAAGCACTTGGTCTGCTGAGGCCACGAGAACGCCAACTCTTCGAAATGCGGCAAATGGAAGGACTCTCGACGGAGGAGGTCGCCAAACAGACGGGCATCCCTAAACTCTCTGTAACAGCAATGGTCTCAGCGGCACGAAAGAAAGTATTCACTGAACTAAAAAGGAGGATGAAACAATGACGGACAAGGACATACAACGACTCACAGACCGATACCTGGCAGGCGCAACAACACCGGCCGAGGAGCGCCGGCTGGCCCTGGCCCTGCGGCAGCGCGGCGAGCTGAGCGAGGAGTGGCAGGCGGTAAGCCTGATGCTGGGCGAACTGACGGCAGGCGAGGCCGAATATGACGCCATCATGGTTAAGCGGAAAGCCAAACCGTCGGCCGTCGTCGTCGCCCTGCGCATCATGCTCACTGCGGCAGCCGTCTATCTGGTGGGGCTGTTCCTCTGGCTGCAGCAGGAGCCGACGGAGCCTGTGCGGCTGGCCGCCAAGCAGCCGGTGCAGGAGTCTGTGGTTCCCTGCACAGAGGGGACGCCCGACGAAATCATCGTATGCTATCTTGAACAAAGGGAAACTCGGCCGAATACTTATAGTTTAATCAGACAAACGCTTTATGAAAACAAACAGTAAAATGATAATCATGGCGATGATGCTGGCGATGATGGCCGCATCATGCCGGAACAAGGACGACCGCATGCTCACCATCGTCAACGAAGATGGCACGTGCTGCCGTGAGTACACCTTCCACACCTCGCAGCAATGGTTAGCGGCAACGCCCGACGAGGACTACGACAGCATTGTCGACAAGAGCTGGGAGCGCAGCTGGTCGGTGCTCGGTGCCGACTCCGTACGCTACCCGGTGCCCCTGACCGAGGCCCAGTTAGACAGCATGCAGGCGCTTGATAACAGCCAGCCGTTAGGCAACATGCTGATGGTCCACTGTAGGAAGACGTACGGAAGCGTCGAGGAAATGAGCGCCCACCTGTACCGTGCCGACGGGTCGCATCTTGTCGAGGTCAGGGGCATCAAGGCCAGCAGCAGGCTGGAGAAGCGCTTCAAGTGGTTCTATACCGACTACACCTTTAGCGAGACGTTTACCTACGAGGGCGAGCCCGTGTTCCCCGTGCCCATCAGCCGATTCCTCGGTGCCGACACCGTCGCCTACTGGTTCACGGGCCAGCCCGACCTGATGCGCAACCTCAGCGGCGCCGAGATGAAGGACAGGCTCGACAAGATCGAGGCGAAGGTCAGCCAGTGGGCCAATGCCAACTGGTGTACCGAAATCTGCAACATTATTATCGAGAACTACGACAGCATCAAGAATCCGCCCGTCAGCAGGGAACGCTTCATCAGCATGCGCGACTCGCTGGCCATGCATCCCCGTGTGCTCAACTTGTCGGAGAAGGAATGGGGGTCGCCGGTCTTCGATGGTGAGCTAAAAGACATCTTCCAATCGGAGGCCTATTCATCGTTCCTCACGTCTTACGACGGTGGCCCTGGCCAGTACAAGGACCTCATGTCCTTCGGTATGCCCTACGACCTCGTGATGCCGGGCACGGTGACCGATGCCGGCATGGGCGAATACGACGGCCGGGTGATTCATTATCAGCTTGGTGGCGAGCGCCTCATACCCGGTGCCTACACCATCAGCGCCACCTCGCGCGCCGCCAACGTCTGGGCCTTCATCGTGACGCTGCTGGTCATCGTCCTCGCCGTCGGCAGCTGGCTCTATCAGAGGAAGCGGCAATAGGGCGAAGAGAGAATTGTTAGGGGTTTATAAACTCCATTCTTACTCTTTTTTTTCTGCAAAGATGGCTATTATTTTTGAAATCGCGATAGCGTACTCCTTTAAATCCATTACTTTTTTATTAACTACCACTTTCTACAACCTGTATTTGATCTTCTGCCAATCCTTAGAACTAATATACAAGGCGGTCGATTTCGGATTCTAAATGGATTACGAGAACCGTCTCGCCCTTTCTACTATTTTCACTTTTTCATGAGCAAACCACCTATATACCAACATGCAATAATAATTAACTGACATGTTATTTATCTTCTATCTTTCATTATATTTCTTCTACTAACAACTTTACCCCCAGTTTTATTGCAATCTTGTCGAGAATTTTCTTCTTATCGTGGGTACTGCTGTGAGTTAACACGTAGAGGCCACCTTCAACAGGAACTTGGGTTTTACCGTATTTCTTATCGAGGGTGTTAGATACGATAGGCACGCCACAGAAGGCAATGCCAAGATTGCGCACTCTCATCAAGCCAATCTTCTGAATGGTTATAGTGAAAGTAATCTTTGCTTTCTTATCAACTATAACTGTTCCATCAGGGAACGTTACTCGCAAAACGGATTTCCCGTTGATGTGCTCAATAGGTTTTCTGCGCTTAGTTCCATCACGATGCTCCACCTGAGGGTCTTGCTCCAAAAGCTTAGCATCAATAAGTTCGGCGATATTAGTTTTACGAGAGAGTGAAACACTGATGGGTTCTCCCGGATGATAATCCACCACAAGAACTAACTCCCGTTGCACTTGTTTAAGTGCAGGTTCTATATTCTGAGTCACTATTGGGAGAATCTCTTTCTTAATAATATCCTCATCCAGTTCACTCACTTGCTGAAGAACATCCTTGCTCAGCTTCACTCCCACTTCGCGAGAGTTCTCAATGATGCTGTATAATTTTACGAGTTTTGTCATATTGATAGAATATTTTTTTTGTTCGCTATTAGTTGTTTGCTCGGCGGGACGGTTCTTTGACCTAAAGGTACAAAGTGTGGCCTTGCAATCTCTCTGCGAGAGTGTGGCGTTCTCCAACCGAGGTTAGAGTGTGGCGTTGCAATGCAATCTTTTTTTGTAAAAATCTGGTACAGCAAAAAAACACTTCATGAGGAAAAGTAGTGAGAGATTGCCTATGTTTTAGAATGGTTTTGATGATCGTTGCCTATATTTTAGAAAGTTTTTTGGTAATTTTTGCCTATGTTTTAGAAATTCTTCGTATATTTGCAGCGCAAACGCGGCGAAATTACAAGGATTACTATGTACGAAAGAGAACTTATAACACAACTGAGACGATGGAGTGAAAAGACACCCCACAAGCCTCTCGTCATCCGAGGTGCTCGTCAGGTGGGGAAAAGTACGTTAGTCAGGGAGTTCGGACGCGAATTCGATGTCTTTGTCGAGGTTAATCTCGAACTGTCTGATGACGCTGCCATCTTCCAAAGGACGGACAATGTTCTTGAGATATGGCAATATCTGTGTCTGCGAAACCATGTGGTTTCCGGCCCGAACAAGCGAATGCTTCTGTTTATTGACGAGATTCAGGAAGAGCCTCTGGCGGTTGGTCTGCTTCGCTATTTCTTTGAGAAGATGCCCTGGCTGTACGTCATCACGGCAGGGAGCCGTCTGCAGAGTCTGCTCAAAAAACACGTCTCATTCCCTGTTGCAAGGGTGGAATATCTTAACCTGCGCCCCTTCTCCTTCATGGAATATCTCAATGCCATGGAAGGCAAAGAGTGGGTAGAAATGCTCAAGAATGTCAGTGTCCCTTCAGTCATGCACGACAAGATGATCAGCCATTTCAACCGCTATGCACTCATCGGTGGAATGCCGGAGGCTGTGGCTGACTATGCGGAGAACCACGACATTGAGCGGCTGTCGCCTATCTTCAACTCACTCCTGAAAGGCTATAATGAAGACGTGGAACGCTATGCCAAAAATGAGGAACAGGTCAAGATTATCCGCCATATCCTCGATACGGCATGGTTCTCGGCTGCAGAAACCATCACGTTTGCCAATTTCGGCAACAGCAGCTATACAAGTACTCAGATTCATGAAGCGATGGACTGCCTGGAACGGGCATATATCCTTTCATTAGACTACCCCGTCACATCTTCCGATATCCCTGCCATCCCGTCTAAGCGACGCTCGCCGAAACTGATTATGGTTGACAGCGGGGTTACCAACTTCGTATCCGGCATACAGATTGAATATCTCCAGAACAAGGATCTCCTTGACACCTGGCGGGGCAGGGCTGCCGAGCAAATCGTGGCACAGGAGCTGAGAATACTGCTCGACAAGAGTTATAAGGAGAAGCAGTTCTACTGGGTTCGTGACAAGAAAGGGACGAATGCCGAGATTGATTTCGTATGGCAGACACCAACACAGATCATACCCATTGAAGTGAAGTCTGGTACAAACTCACACCTACGCTCACTTCACAGCTATGTCAATACCGCCAGTCATCACGTAACTGCCGTCCGGTTCTGGAGTGGCGAGCTATCCATTCAAGACGTCACCACACCTGCACCCGACAACCGTCCCTACCGGCTTGTCAACATACCTTTTTATTATGTCGGACAACTTCAGGACATTCTGAAACGTTAATGAGTGCACAACGGAGACCCTATTGTGCTACTGGGCAGGAGCTTGGTGGTGATGCCATCCGCAAGATGGAGCCGGCATGAAAAAAAGCCGGGCTCAAATTTGAGCTCGGGTCTTGCAATGGAGAATTGAAGAAGGGTGGTCAAAGTGGTCAAGGTCATTTTGGTCAAAATCAAAAACGAACTAAAAAAGGCCGATAAACGGCCTTTTTTGTGCAATTATACGTCCTGTCAACTTAGTATCAAACGTTTCTGACAGCTCAAATCCTCACGCACATCATGGTGAGGTCGTCGTTGGGTTCTGCACCGTCGCGGTGGTGGTCGATTTCGGTCTTGAGGGTATCGACGACTTGTCGGGCGGAGTCGAAGTGGCGAGTGCGCAGGATATCGATTAGTCGTTCGTCGCCGAACTGCTGATGCTGGCGGTTCTCTGCCTCGTTGAGTCCGTCGGTATAGATGAATAGCAGGCAATCATGGATGTTATCTATTTCCTCGCCCTTGTATTCGAATCCTGGGAAGACACCGATGGGCATATTGGGAATCATGTCTAAGAATTGGCAATTGCCGACGTTGCCGTCAGAGGTATTGTTGCAGAAAATGGGTGGATTATGTGCTGCATTGCAATAGTCGAGGTGGCCGGTGGTTAGGTCGATGAGTCCGAGCCATAATGTGACGAACATGTTGCTCTGGTTGTCCTCACCGCTTAGTGCGTCGTTAATGCGAGTGCAAATCTCAGCAGGCATCATCTGTTGGGCAGCCAGTGTACGGAAGAGGCGTGTTGCCTGGGCCATGAAGAGTGAGGCGGGCACGCCCTTGCCGCTGACGTCACCGACGGCAAAGTAGAGTCTGTCGCCAATGAGCACGTAGCCGTAGAGGTCGCCACCGACCTCTTTGGCGGGGGTCATTGAGGCATACATATCGAGGTCCGTACGGTCTGGGAACTGGCTGGGGACCATCGACATCTGGATGTTTCTGGCAATGCTCAGCTCGCTCTCGATGCGTTCCTGAGCGGCCTTCATCTCAGCCATACGTTGGGCATGACGGCGACGCAACAGTATGTAGATGATGAAAAAGACGGTAAGCAGCACCATAGCGACAATGAGACCAATGACGCGCTGTTGCAGCAGTTCAGCCTTCTGTTGGGCTATCTGTCGCTCCTTGCCCTGTGTGTCGTAGATGGTGGCTATTTTTGCGGCGTCCATCTCCTTCTGCCTAACGAGTGCGGAGTCGAAGTGCTCTACTATCTGGCTTGCCACATACATCACCGAGTCCTTGCGTCCGGCACCAATGTTGGCCTTTAGTTTCTGGATAAAGGCGGGAATGTTGTCCATCGTTATGACAGCGCCTGTCTGAAGGAACATTCTGTCGAGGACGGTCATTTGGTCGGCGGCCTCCTGATAACGGTGTGCCTTTACCAAATATTCAGACGCATAGAGACGTCCGTAGTCCGTAGCGGCAAACGGGAGTTTCTTGAACTCCTCATAAAGTTTTGCTGCTTCAGCCTCGCGACCTTGTGCCTGTGTAATAATGATATGTTGAAAGGCGATTACACCGTTTCGGTCGTCATAGATGTGAATCTTGTTCCACGCTTCGGCGTATGCTTTCAGTGCGGGCAGCAGCGAGTCGGCACGTGCCAGCCACACTTCCGCTTCGTCGTATTGTTTCTCGTCGAGATAGCATCCGGCAATGTTGTCATAGTCCTCGACGGCAATGAACGCCGCCCTGCCCGTGGTGTCTTGGGGTATCCACTTACGGAAACCACTCAGGGCGCATGCAAAGTTCTCTTTGGCAAAAGCAGACTGTTTGAGTCGCATATTCGACTGTCCCAGGATGCTATGAATTCTGAGTCTTGCTTCAGGGTCTTCCGTTTCCACCGAGTCAAGTACGGTGAGAATGGGCACTGCCTCACGAACCAGTCCTTCATAGTCTTGTTTGATAAACATCATTCTGATGTAGTTTCCTGCAGCTTCCTGATAGCACCACAAATCGCCATAGTCCTTCAGTCCGTTGGCAGTAGCGTGGCGGTAGCACTCCAAAGCTTCTTCTCGCTTGCCTAAGTTGTACAAGAAGACGTTGCCACGGTAGAAGTTAGCCCGGATGGCAGAAAAGTCGCCTGTATTCTCAAAGCTGTCGCATAGAGCCAGCATTCGAGGAAAGTCTTTATTGTCGTTGGCATACCACACAAGGGAGTCAGCCACAGTTACCTTTTTTTCTATCACCTTTGGTCCGCTGGGTTTGTCGGTACAGTCTGTAAAAGCCAACATCACCAGCAAGGCCCATAACCAATGCATCATGGCCCGCCGCCTGTTTATGGTAGAAATAGTTTCCATTAAATTTAGTTTTTTTTTAATGTAGAATTAGGTATATTGAAGAAAAACCCTCAGACGTTGGTGACGATGCCTTCGATGTAGGTCTTGAGGATGTGGATGCCTGTGCGGTTGTCGGAACCCCAAGGAACGATGAGGTCGGCAAACTTCTTGGTAGGCTCGATGAACTGTTCGTGCATGGGCTTGAGGACTTTCTCGTAGCGGTCGAGCACCATGTCGACGGTTCTGCCGCGCTCTACGACGTCGCGGCGGATGTTGCGGATGAGACGGACGTCGGAATCGGTATCGACGAAGATCTTGAGGTCCATCATGTCGCGCAGCTTCTTGTAGTGGAGCGTCATGATACCTTCGAGGATGATGACGGGCTTCGGCTCGACGTGGACGGTCTCCTTCAGACGGTTGGAGATGATGTAGGAGTATGTGGGCTGCTCGACGGCATGTCCGCTCTTGAGTTGCTTGATGTGGTCGGTCAGCAGTTTCCAGTCGAAGGCGTCTGGATGGTCGAAGTTGATGGCGCGCCGCTCTTCGTCGGTCATTCCGGTGGTATCGTTGTAATATGAGTCGAGAGGTACCACCGCCGCACAATGTGGTGGGAGTGCGTCGATAATTTTCTTGACGACGGTGGTCTTTCCAGAACCCGTTCCGCCTGCGATTCCTATGATAGTCATCTTAATTTATAATTTTCAATTTATTGCCTGAGGGTCAAAGTATTATCTCTTTTCACTTATACCTTTACTTCTGTTCCTTGACGACATAGACGAGTGAGGGCAGGTGGTCGCTGTAGCCGTTAAGCCATACGCCGCCGGCATGGGTTCGCTTGGTGTTGCCCTTGTACTTGCCTTCTTGTTGGAAGAGGTAGTCGCGGCGGAATATCTGCGGCTGCCAGAACTTCAGCGTCTCGTAGTTCTTCTCGTTGTTGATGTTCAGCAGGTTTTTCGAGAGGATAATCTGGTCGAAGAGGTTCCACGAGCCGTTGTACATCAGGGTGCCGGTTCCGCTGTCATGAATCTTCCAGAACGGGTTGTAGAGTCCGCCGTCCTCGACGTCCTTCATCTCGCGGCGAGCGCCGAGTGCCTCAGACATGGAGGGGTCGCGCGGGTCGTCGTTCATGTCGCCCATGATGAAGAGCTTGACGTTGGGGTCGTCGCGCAACAAAGAGTCCTTGACGACGCGTATCTGTCGTCCGCCGAGTTCGCGGTAATATGAGGTGGCGCCACGCGAAGGCAGGTGGTTGACGATGATGGTGACATGCTCGTCGGCCAGCGTACCGCTTACAACGAGGAATCCGCGGGTTGCACGGCCACGATCGATGTCCTCCTGCTTATCATATATATAAGGTACGAGCTTGACGTCGCGAACGGAGAACAGCGCGGGGTTGTAGAGCAGTCCGCAGTCGACGCCACGCTGGTCGGGACCCTCGATGTGGCAGAACTGGAAGTTGCGGGCCTTGAGCGGTTCCTGGTCGCAGAGGTCGGTGAGACACTTGGCGTTCTCGACCTCGCTGACGCCGATAGCTGCACAGCCTACCATCGGAAGGCGGTCGGTACCCATCTCGGCCAGCACGCGGGCCATGTTGCGCAACTTGTTGGTGTACTTCATGCCGGACCACTTGTTGCGTCCTTCGGGCAGGTACTCGTAGTCGTTGTGACCCTCGTCGTGACAGGTATCAAAAAGGTTCTCGAGATTGTAGAATCCAATGGCATAGACAGAAAACTTCTTGTCCTGCGACCAGCCGTTCATGGTTCCCACCAGGAGCATGAATGCGATAATTGATAGTAGTTTCTTCATAAGCTTATAAGGTTTTATGTCGCGAAGATAAGGATAATTTTTGAGATATAGCAAACTTTTTCTAAAAAAATTGCGAAAATGTGTTGTTTTTTACATTTATTTCGCTATCTTTGCACCAAAACAATAAATTCATTACTTAAAACAAAACTAATTTGCTTATGCAGAAGACGCTGAAATTAGCAGTGATGGCATTATGCATCACTCCTGCGGCCTTCGCCCAGACTGACGACACGAGTAAGAAGGAGGGGCAGAGCGACGTAGTGAGTGAACAGGCCTTCACCTTCACGGAAGCACAGTTAGGCGAGGACGACGACATGTCGTCGAACGTAACCATCATCTCGTCGAACACGAACATCTACGCTTCAGAGGCAGGCTTCAAATGGAGTCCCGTACGCTTCCGCTACCGTGCTTTTAACCAAAAGTACAATGAGATCTACATCAACGGTGCCCCGATGAACGACATGGAGAGCGGACAGTTCCGCTACTCGTTGGTGGGCGGTCTGAACCAACAGACGCGTGGCGTGGAAAACGCCCTGCCGTTTGAAGTCAACAACTTCTCGATGTCGGCTATGGGCGGTTCCAACAACTACGACTTCCGTCCCAGCCACATGGCTACTGGCCAGCGTGTCAGCCTGAGCGGAGCCAACCGCAACTACACCGTCCGCGGCATGTACACCTACAACAGCGGACTGCGTCCCGACGGCTGGGCTTTCTCCGCCAACGTCACCTACCGCTGGGCTGACATGAAAACCAGCAACGTGGCAGGAACGTTCTACAACTCGCTCTCCTACTTCTTCGGAGCCGAGAAGAAACTGAACGACCGCCACGCCCTGTCGTTGGTCACATGGGGTAACCCCACGGAGCGTGCCGGACAAGGTGCTGCAACTGACGAGATGTACTGGCTGGCCAACGACCTCCACTACAACCCCTACTGGGGCTACCAGCAAGGCAGCAAGCGCAACTCGCGCGTCATCACCGACTTCGCCCCCACTGCCCTACTCACCTGGGACTGGGACATCAACCACAAGATGAAGCTGACGACGTCGCTGACTGGACGCTACTCGATGTACAAGAGCACCAGGCTCAACTATAACGACAGCGAGAACCCCCAGCCCGACTACTGGAAGAACCTGCCGTCGAGCTACTACGACGTTTGGTTCCCCGAGGACGAAAAGGGTCGCACCGAAGCAGGATACGAAGACTTCTGGCGTGCCTACTCCTACATGACTGGCAGCGAGCGTTCGCGCCAGATACAGTGGGACCGTCTCTACTATGCCAACGAGATGGGTAATACCAACGGACGCGACGCTATGTACTTCGTCGAGGCCAAGCATAACGACAACCTGAACCTGACACTGGCTTCGACGCTGAAGACCGAACTCAGCAAGAACGCCAACTGGAACATCGGCTTCAACCTGGGTTCCAACAAAGGCATGCACTACCAGACGATGGAAGACCTGTTGGGAGCCAACTCCTTCCACAACATCAACACCTACGCCTTAGGCAACTTCCCCGCTACGGCACCTCAGGTTCAGTACGACCTGAACAACCCCAACGCCGAAGTAAAGGAAGGCGACCGCTGGGGATACGACTACAACCTGCTGGTGAACAAGGCCAACCTCTGGTCGTCACTACAATATAAGAAAGGCGCCCTCCACGCCTTCGTAGCCGGACGCATCGGCGGCGTCACAATGGAGCGCGACGGTAAGATGCGCAACGGTGTCGCAGAGGCTATGGGTTGCTCATCCTTCGGCAAGAGCGGAATGAGTAAGTTCCTCGACGGCGGCGGCAAGGCTGGCCTGACCTACAACCTCGGCGCAGGCAATACCATCCAGCTCGGTGGCGGCTACGAAATGAAAGCCCCCACACCGTCGACAGCATTCTACGCACCGGAATTCAACAACGACTTCGTACACAACCTGAAGAACGAGAAAGTCATCAGCGCAGAGGCAGGCTACCAGTTTGCCAACGCCTGGATGAAGGCCAACATCAACGGATACTACAGCAAGGTGAACGACCTCTCCGAGTGGCAATGCTACTACGATGACGACGCCAACTCGTTCACATACGTCTCGTTGTCAAACATCAAGAAAGAGTACTACGGCATTGAGTGGGGTTTGAGCTTCAAGCTCAACTCGGCGTTCACCATCAAGACCATCGGCACCATCAGCGAGGCCAAGAACACCAACAACGCCACGGCAGTCTATCAGAAGTCTAACGAGACCAGCGGCACCCAGCTCGGCTACCATGAGGAGTTAGTATATAATAAGAACATGCGCGAGGCTGGAACTCCCCTGTCGGCATACAACCTCACCCTGAGCTACAGCGCAAAGGGTTGGTTTATTGACGTCATCGGAAACTACTACGACCGCATCTACCTCTCCTACTCGCCCACATACCGTTACAAGTCGACGCTGGACAACCGCCAGAAGATCTACGAAGCTACTGGCATCAAGGAATCGCAGGTCTATGACGTCAACGAGCAAGGCGAGAAGGTCATACTCTCCGACGCCCTCGCACAGGCTAAGGGCAAGGGTGGATTCATGCTCGACCTCTCCATAGGACGCAGCATCCGCATGAAGTCAGGCAATCTCTCCGTCAACCTTATGCTCACCAACCTGCTGAACAACACCAGCATGGTGACAGGCGGATACGAGCAGAGCCGAAGCAACTACTCTGTGAACTCTACTTCGGGTGAGGTGGGCAGCGCCCGCGTCTACAAGTTCGACAAGAACCCGAAGAAGTACTACGTCTATGGTATCAACGGAATGCTGAACATTTCATACAAATTCTAAAATGCGCTACGACTATGAAGACAAGTAAATATATTCTCCTTGCACTTGCAGTCATCGGACTGGCCACGTCGTGCCACGATACCGAATGGAACGAAGTGAACCTCAAAGAAGGAAGTGAAGCCTGGGGCAACCAGTATCTTGAGGAGACCAACCTCAAGACCATTGCCGAGGTCAAGGCTCTCTTTGCTAACGAAATCAACAACAACGGACTCAAGCTGGTCAAAGACCCCATGCAGATCAAGGCCGTTGTCGTAGGTAACGACGAGGGAGGCAACATCTACAACAGCATTTACCTTCAGGACGGTACTGGCGGCATCGCAGTCAGCATCGCACAGAGCGGACTCTACGGACCGTTCTGCATCGGACAGGAAGTACTCGTAGAACTCCAGGGCCTCTACGTCGGAGCATACGGTAAGCAACCGCAGATAGGTACTACATACACCAACCCCAACAAGGAAGGTGCCACGCCACAGGTAGGCCGCATGAGCCGCTACGTCTGGCAAAACCATTACAAGCTCCTGACAGAGAGCATCTTTGTTGACCTCGACCCCAACGTCAAGGAAGTGAATTGGAACTTCAACATGCTCGACCTGGCCAAGGACTGCGGTACATTGGTAAAGCTGAAGGGCGTCCGACTGGCAGAGGCTGACGGCAAGGCAGTCTTCGCACCCAGCGACGGCAGCGTCTCACTGACCTCCAACTGCGCCAACCGCATCATTGAGGGTGTCAGCAACGTCGTGGTACGCACCAGCACATACGCCGACTTTGCCAATCAGGCAATGCCCACCGACCTCGTCGACATCACGGGCGTAGCCACCCGCTTCAACGACACCTGGCAGCTCCTCATGCGTACAGCAAAGGACATCCAGAAATCATCGACCGAGCCCGCTCCCACATCACAGCCACAGGGCAAAGGCACATTGGACAATCCATACAACGTAGCCGGTGTCACCGAATACACCAAGAGCTTGGCAGCCGACAAGGAGTCACCAAAGGATGTCTATGCCGAAGGTATTATCGTCAAGGTAAGCGAAATGGACACCACAGGCAACTTCGGCAACGCCACCTATCTTATCTCTGACCGTGAAGACGGTGCAACAGGATCGTTCCAGGTCTATCGTGGATTTGGTCTCGGAGGCGAGAAGTTCAACAAGCCTGGCGCCCTGCTGCTTTCTGAGGGCATGCACGTGCTCATCAAGGGTAAGGTCATCAACTACAAGGGTAACACCCCGCAGTTTGCCCAGGGCAGCATCATCGAAGGAGTCAAATAAAACCAATAACGAAACAATAAAAACATAAAGATATGAAAAGAACAATTAATTATCTGATTGCGTTGGCCCTGACGGCCTTCACATTCACCAGCTGCGAGGATGTGCCCTCTCCCTTTGGGAATATCCTGCCACCCGACAACGGTGAGAAAGTAGTTGTAGAACCAACTGGTTCAGGTACGGCAGCAGATCCGTACAACGTAGCTGCTGTCCTCGAGTTCGTCAGCGGACTCGGAGCCGACACACAGTCGTCTAACCAAGTTTACATCAAGGGTATCGTCACCGAAGTACAGGATGTCGACGTCTCCGGAACGTACGGTAACGCCACATACTACATCTCCGATGATGCCGATGGAAAGGCCAACAAGTTCATGATCTACCGTGGCTTCGGTCTTGGCGGCAAGAAGTTCAACGAGGGCGCCACACCCGTCAAGGCTGGTGATAACGTTATCATCAAGAGTAAGGTCGTCAACTACAAGGGCAACACCCCCGAGACTGTTTCCAACGACTGTATCATCGTCGAGCTGAACGGCGACAAGGCCGAGGACACCCCACAGCCTGCAGGCGATGTCAAGACAGTCACCGTGGCTCAGTTCATTGCCGCAGCCGAGAGTGCCACACAGTGGTATCAGCTGACGGGTACTGTCAAGAACCTGAAGGACGGCGACCAGTACGGTAACTTCGACTTAGAGGACGCCACAGGTTCCGTCTATGTCTATGGCCTGCTCGCAGAACAGGGCGGCGAGAGCAAGAAGTTCCAGGAGCTGGTAGCAGCCAAGGGCATCAAGAACGGTTGCAAGCTCACCATCAACGGTCTGCGCAGCTCGTACAACGGAAACGTTCAGGTGAAGAGCGCCTACTTCGTCAAGGTCGAGGCAGGCGAAGGTGGCGATACACCAGTAGGTGGCGGTGACGGTACTGAGAACAATCCTTACAACGTCGCAGGTGCTCAGGCCAAGGCCGAGCAGACAGGTGTCTATCTGAAGGGATTCATCGTCGGCTTCGTCGACGGTCAGGCTTACGAATCAGGTGCAACGTTCTCATCGGCAGCAACAGGCGCAACCAACATCCTGCTGGCTGCCAGCGCTGACGAGACAGACGCCAAGAATTGTATGCCTATCCAGCTGCCAAGCGGCGCAATACGTACCCTGCTGAACCTGCAGGACAATCCTGGCAACTATAAGAAAGAGGTACTGCTCTACGGCGACATTGCCACATACTTCAAGGTGGCTGGCTTAAAGAACACCTCGTATGCAGTCATCGACGGCAAGTCGGCTGGCACCAAGCCCGGCGGCGGTTCTGGCGGCGGTGGTGATGACACGGGCGGCGTCAAGACCGTTTCCGTTGCCGATTTCATAGCAGCTCCCGAAAGCACAGACGTCTGGTATCAGATTACCGGTACTGTCAAGAACCTGAAAGAAAACGACCAATACGGAAACTTCGACATCGTCGACGAGACAGGAACCGTTTACGTCTATGGTCTGCTCTCTGAAAAGGGCGGCGAGAAGAAGAAGTTCCAGGAGCTGGTTGCCGCCAAGGGCATCGAGAATGGCAGTAAGATTACCATCATCGGTAACCGTGGCTCTTACAACGGCAAGGTTGAAGTGTTGAACGCTTACTTCGTCAGCATCGACAACAGCGGTAGCGGCGGTGGCTCGGCAGCTACAGGCGCCGACGGCTCAACCATCATCTCCGTAGTCGACTTCAACGCTGCCCCGGAGAGCACCGATGTCTGGTACCAGCTGACAGGAACCGTCAAGAACCTGAAAGACAACGACCAGTACGGTAACTTCGACCTGGAAGACAGCACAGGTTCCGTCTACGTCTATGGCGTGCTCTCTGAAAAGGGCGGTGCAAAGAAACAGTTCCAAGACCTTGCCAAAGCCAAGGGCATCACCAACGGTAAGAAGATTACCATCGTCGGCAACCGAGGTTCCTACAACGGCAAGATTGAAGTCCTCAACGCCTACTTCATTAAAGTCGAATAGCATTCATCGAATAGCATTATCCTATACCCTCTCCAGGCCGCAGTATCCATCCAGATGCTGCGGCCTTTCGCAACCTGACCTGAAATCCAGTACTTTTCCGTCAGTTATCCAGTACTTTTCTGTCAGTTATCCTTAGGAAAACCTTCAGAAATCCAGTACTTTTCCATCAGTTATCCTTAGGAAAAGTTGCGACCTGTACGATTGAAAAGTTGCAGAAATCTTAAGGAAACTCTCAGAAGCCTCACAAAATAAAAAATGTGTTTTGTTTTGCCGTTTCCATTTTTTATACTTACCTTTGCACCCAGAGCATCCCCCCAAACGGGTGAGCAGCTTCCGCAAAGGGGGCAAGAAAACGATGGAAAAAGGAAACACATTAAGACGACTCTTTCCACAAGACATGAAGCGTATAGTATATGTTTTGATGGCGTTGATAGGGCTGACTGCCATAGGATGTAACAGGCAGCAGACCTACGACCGTGTGTTGGCTGATGCAGACAGCATCATCGAGCAGAACACGGACTCGGCATTTACCATGCTGCAGACCATCCCCGATGTATTGGACGACGGCGACGAAGCCAGCCGTGCCCTCTATGCTGTACTGATGGCCCAAGCTGCTTATAAACTCTACAAGCCTGTTCCCCACGACTCCCTCATGCTCAAGGCAACCCGCTTCTACGAGCACAACAAAAACACCCGCATGCTTTACAGGGGCTATTACTACCGTGCTATGCCCCTATATGAACAGGGGCGCCATGATGATGCCCTCATATTATTAAAGAAAGGTGAAGAACTGGCTACTAAGACACACGATGTGCTCTACATGTCGAAATATCACGAAAGCCTGTGTATGGTGAACGACCGAGCTGGTTGTTATGACTTGATGCTCAAATATGCACAGCTATTCTTGCAAGATGCCATAAATTTGGGAGATTCTGCCATCATTTCCCGTGGATTTAGCGATATTTTTGGCGCCTATTTCAAACTAGAGAATTATCAAGAGGCGGAAAGAAATATATTGCAAGCTGTACGGTTGATAAAAAGTCTGCCCTCTACAGAGCAAGCATACCTTTTAACGAATATAGCATGCCTTTTTCATAAAAGTGGGAATCTGCTATCAGCAAAACACTATTTACATAATTCCTTGGAATGTAATCCCATGCCTAACACTTATGCCGAACTTGGCGACGTTTATGCTGATGAGGGGAACTTCAAAGAGGCTGAAGAGTGTTGGCAGAAGGCACTATCTTCGGAAAATTCGAGAATTGTCCTTAACACGCTGACGTCTATTTACAAACGATACAGGAATCAAGGCAACCATTCCAAGGCGCTTGATGTCTTGGAACAGATAAGCCATTTTAAAGACTCACTGAGCGAGGTCTCAGAAAAGAAAGCCATTCTCGAGATACAGGAAAAATACGACAAGCAAGCCATTGAGAACAAATACTATAAAGCCCAGACGTGGATTTGGCGTTGCATCTTCATGGCGTTTGCCGTAGTAATCCTGATACTATATCTTTATAGTCGATCTGTCAAGGCATATACCACTAAGCTGAACAAGAGCAATCAGACGATACACAAGATACAGCAGCAGATAACCCGTTTAGAGGATGAAAGAGACCGTAAAATAGCCGAGATAGATGCCGAAAAGGAGCTTCACGGCAAAGAGGTTGCCAGCATCAGCCAAAAATATGACAAGAGAATAGAACGTCTCAAGGACAAGATAGATAGTGTTCAGCACGAGGCTTACGAACGTATAGGCCATGGCCGCGACATTTACAGATCCGCTATGAGAAACATGCCGATTCGTCTTCGTGACGATGAGAAATGCCTGATAGAGTATTACTCAGTATTCCATTATGCCACTTATCAGAAATGGATGGAAGAATACGAAGACCTGTCTGTCCGATACCTTGTGATACTCATCCTGCAAGAACTGGGTAAGAAGGACTCCGAAATCGAACAACTATTAATCGTTTCTCCGGGAGCTTTACGTACGGCAAAGTCACGCATCAATGCCAAAAAGAAGAGCTGACTGCCCCCAGTTTTGTTACATCTTCCACCTTGAAACACCATCGTTTATGTGTTTTATCTTACTGAATATAAGCTATTTAGCAAATTTCTTCATTTTGTAACACTCAAACCACTTTTTTATTTTTATCCTTTTTTCTTTCATTTGTTTGTTCTACTTTTGCACCCCGAATTTTAACATCAACGATAAAAGTATGAACAAAAAGAATGTTATGAAGCTGCAGAAACTTAATTTTCGCTTAATTCTTTTCCGGCAGAAAGTTTGGAGGGAACAGGGGAAATGACTACCTTTGCACAAAGATTTAACACAAATAATGTTAACGCCATGCAGTCTTTTTGACGTTTGGTTATCATAAGAGAAAAGAAACAACGTTTATACGTCATATAACAATATGAATAAAATATTAATCTCCTGCTTGATGGTTCTATTCTTCCTGACAGCTGATGCACAACAACGGTATTCCTCCATGCTGACTGATGGTAGGCTATGGAATTATGATAATCTTATAGTTTGTGGCACACAGTTTTCAATGCCTGGTTCTTGGATTTTCATTTATGGAGATACAATCATCGACAATCGCGAGTGTAAGAAAATGTACAATTCTCCTGAACGAGCGGGGGCGCATCTGCCTGAAGAATTTGCTGTGTTTGAAAATTTGGGGCTCTATGGCTTATATGACTCGGCCTGGTATGAAGAAGACGGGAAGATATATCGTATAATGAAAGACAGCGTCGAGCCAGTGCTAATGTTCGACTTTGCGCCTGCCGCTGGCGACAAACTACCACAGGATGAGTCACTGACTTACTGGTATGACGATGAAGTCACAAGCAAGTCGGTCACAAACATTAATCATTCACAAGAGGAATTGCTTACCTTTAGGCGTATGCGGTTTGCCAAGGGAGACATTACGACAAGCCCAGAATTGTCTGATTGGTGTCTGGTGGAAGGAATCGGAGGCAATGAAGGAATTCTCTATACGGAGTTCCAATATCCACCAGAGAATGAAGAATCCTATATACTGGATATCTTTCAGTATTGTGCTCAATACATAGGGAATGAACCTAATGGCCATCCTATTTTTAAGTATTTGTTTACCAGAAACGACTTCTTGAAAGCCGGCAGCACGTCTGTGAACGACATCAGACTGGATCCAAAGTCTGAAAAGTCATCGACTTCGTGCTACTTCGATCTCCAAGGCCGCCGCATAACAGGTCAACCCACAAGGGGCATCTACATTCAAAAAGGCAAGAAAGTCGTAATAAAGTGAGAATAGTCAAAGTTAATTCTTGTTACTATAGTGCAAGGAATGGCGGACTTCTGCGTTTAAGCAAAAAAGGATATAAACAAAAAGATAAAAACAAAAAAGATGAAAGTAAGATTTTACCGTTGGTACAACGCGGTTTTGACAGTTCTGCTGTCGATGTTAGGTTTTGGGTGTTCTTCGTCAGATGACGATATGTTAGAGTATGGCACTCCGCATGCTGACTTTATCCTGAAAGGGCAGGTGACTGACGAGGCTGGCACACCTATTAAGAATATCAAGACATCGGCGAAGATAATCGTCAAGTCAGGAACAAGTGTATATAAAGATGAGTTCAGCACAGCCCAGACGGATGACTCGGGTCGTTACGAGTTGAAGTACGACGGACAAGGTAGTTATGACCTCAAGATTATCCTTGAGGACGTCGACGGTGAGGCCAATGGCGGCGAGTTCCAGAGCGACACCATCGATGTTGACTACGCCAAGGCCGTGAAGGTCGGCGAGGGAGACAACCGCTGGTATGGTGGAAAGTACGAAGTGACTACCGACGTCAAGCTGAAGAAGAAGTCATGAAGGCGACACCGCTGACCCTGAAGAAGCGACTGGCCCTTGAGCTGTGGCGGCAGAAAGAGGAAATGGTTCGCAGGGAGCATCCCCTGAAGCAACTCTTCTGGGAGTGTACCCTGCGCTGCGACCTGAAGTGCCGCCACTGTGGCAGCGACTGTAAGATGAAGTCTGAGAGTCGCGACATGCCCAAGGAGGACTTCCTCCGCGTGCTCGACGGCATTGCCGAGAAGACTGACCCGCACAAGGTGTTTGTCATCGTCTCTGGCGGTGAGCCGCTGATGCGCCGCGACATCGAAGAGTGCGGACGCGCCATCTATGAGAAAGGCTTCCCGTGGGGTATGGTGACCAACGCCCTGCACCTCACGCCCCAGCGCTGGCAGGGACTGCAGCGGGCCGGCATCCACACGATGGCCATCAGCCTTGACGGTTTGGAGGCCGACCACAACTGGATGCGCGGCAACGACGAGAGCTTCCGGATGGTGAGCCAGGCCATCGACATGCTCGTAGCCACCGAGGGCTTCGTCTTCGACATCGTCACCTGCGTCAACCGCCGCAACTATTCCCATCTCGACGACATCAAGGAGTTCCTCATCGCCAAGGGCGTGAAGCGCTGGCGGCTCTTCACCGTCTTTCCCGTGGGCAGGGCTGTCCTCGACCCTGACATGCGGCTGACGAACGAGGAGTTCCGTGGCGTCTTTGACTATATAAGAAAGGTGCGCGAGGAAGGCCGCATCCGCGCCGACTATGGCTGCGAGGGCTTCCTCGGCAATTACGAGGGTGAGGTGCGTAACCGCCTGTTCTCCTGTCAGGCTGGCATCACGGTAGGTTCCGTGATGGCCGACGGCGCCATTGCCGCCTGTGCCAGCATCCGGGCAGACTACAACCAGGGCAACATCTACAAGGACGACTTCATGGACGTATGGGAGAACCGCTATGCCGCCTATCGTCATCGCGAATGGATGCACACCGGCGAGTGTGCCGACTGCAAGTACTTCCGCTACTGTCAGGGTAACGGCATGCACTTGCGCGACAGCAACGGCAAGCTCCTGCTCTGTCACCTTCACCGAATAAACAACTCAATCACGGGGTCAGGTTTTTCTTAGAATCATGGGTTCCGGTGAGCACTTTTTCAAATATTAATTTTGAGATATAGAAAAAGGTTATTAAATTTGCAGCATTCAAATACGGATAAAGATGCCACGTCAAAGTCGAGTGCTCACCAGTCCCCGCGATTCACAGAATTTAGACAAGAATTAAAGTAATTCAATTATCAGAGAAGTATGCAAACAAGGTGCAGTATTCAAGCAACTGGCCAGAATAACGGGGATAAGCTACGGAATTATACAAAGAGTAGCAACAGATCAGAGAGTCCCCTGATCTACGTTAATGGCAGTCATCTGTCCCTTGCCATCCTTCGGAAGGAATCGGTGAGGAGCTTGATTTCTCATTCTCTTTATTTCATTGCATTTTCTAATTCTTCCTTCATGACCTCCACGCCGGGGAAGCCTGTCATCAGATAAGTCCTCTCTCCCTTGGAGTTATAGATGGCGTAGGTGGGGTAAGCCTGTTCTCCATATTGCTGAAGAATATGATTCAACTGTTCTTCTGTCAAGTAGTAGTGCTCCCCGTGTATATCAGGGATAAGTTCTTTCCATCTGTCGAACGGAGAAGTGGATGAGGTCATGTAGATGTACACGATGTCCTTGCCGTCCAGTTCCTGCTTCATAGGCTTCATTTGGTCAATGGCGACCCTGCAGGGAACACACCATGTTGCCCAGATGTCGATGAGCACCGTCTTGCCTTTGTATCGATTGAGGATAGTTGACAAGATGCTGTCGGGCGAGACATCTGTCATGTCCAGATAATGGATATGGTCATTGCCTGTTATCTTCTCCTTGTTGGATGCAACATTCTGTTTGTATTCCTCCACGTATTTGTCGTACAAGTCCGAAAGATTCTTGTCCTCGATGAGCGGTTTGGGAACATCCTTCCCATTGAGCACCAGGGGCAGGTAGTAGCAGTAGCGGGCAAGGTCGGCATTGATGCCGCGTGCGTCAGTGGCTTTCACATAATATTTGCTGGCATCGACAAAGGGATAGCCAAACACTGCCGTCGGAGAATACAAATTCTTGGTGTAATGCCGAAGGACAAAATCCGTGAATTCCTTGGAGTTGAGCAACGAGTCCGCAACAACGTTATCAAGGTAGGGAGGATTATATTCGTCTGCCATCAGATAGTCCATTGCCGTTTTGCTGCATGAGAATCCTTTTAATATATCCACACCATCATCTTTTTCTTTCTTTACAGCATTCATCAAAGTTGCCACATCATGAATTTCCTTCCAATTAGTCCCTTCCGTCTCAGCAAACGCCTTATTATAATTCACCACAAGTGGATACATTTCCCTGTCGAACTTGGCGAAATAGCCCTTGAATCCCACAAATTTGCTGTTGGCTCCTGAATCATCGTGCAACATGTCAATCAACACTGTCACTTCCTTGCCTGAGGCAAGATAGAGAGCACATTGAGAAGTCCACGGAACGTTGAAGATGGAAGCCCATCCTATCTGGGGAAAATATATTGGAAGACGAAGGGTTGCCTCTCCGTTATCGTCCAGCCTCACGTCCACATCCACGGGCTTTGAAGGATTCTTCAAGTCCACATACTGAACCTGCACCTCCGTATTCATTCCCTTTCGGTAGTTCATCGCCTTGAAATGGATGGTGGCTGGTTCATCGCTGTATTTCATTTCCGCCAGTACATCCTCCTCTGCATAGTCGGCTTTGTATTCATCCGGCACAGGAGTGACGGGCATCGTGTAACTCTTCTCATGGATGGCGAACACCTTGAAATCGTTCAATGTCGTGCCTTCCAGAAAGTCAAACTCTTTTGTGTCAAGAGGCAAGGGTTTGAAATAAAGGACAAATTTCCTGAGCCAAGTATCCTTGTCGGTGTAGCACTCCTCATCCAGCGCGATGCTGTCGCTTCCAACAATGGCATACGTCTTCCCTTCCGATTGCAGATAACTCTCCCCGGAAATCCGAAACCACCCATCTGGTGGATACTGATAAGCGGCATATAGCGTTGTCTTCTCTTTCGAGAATTCCACCTTTGTTATCATAAACTGAGGATTGGGAGAATAGCTAACTGCCAACTCCTCCCATACCACTTTCTTCTGCCCCATCGCTACCACACTGACGAGGGCAAACAACAATGTTAAGATCTTTGTTTTCATTTGTTTCTTTTACTTCTGTATATAATAACGAGAAAACTCCTTTCTTCTTATATTCAAACGCCACTTTCTGCAAAAACACACAAAAAAAACGGGATTACCGCAAGAATATATCTCCGCTGAAGCGCATCTTGCTGAAGGTCAAGAATGCTACCACTAAAATAGGGATTGTCGTTTAATTCTTCCGATCGCAATTGGTTAGAGGTCTGCCAAGCTTTCTGTCACACCTTACGACCAGTTTCTATTGCATCTGGGTGGTTAGGTTGCATTCCTAAGTTGTGATTTTGCAGACTTTCCCGATAGCATATCTGGAGTTCTCATCGGAGGACTCCATTTTGATTCCGTTTAAGATGTTTCTCATGCAGCTTTTGTCTCTTGCTGTTCTGCCAGCCGCTCCGCCAAATGGACTGCGTTCGCTGTGTGGATGCCGAAGAAGATGTACAGGATTTCCGTTTTCTTCTTCCTGGCCTTGATCCTGCGCATGGCGTAATGCTCTTTCT
>JAEEGG010008108.1_pt1 | contig 23943 bp, 20 predicted proteins | sample 9134161 | NCBI WGS metagenome assembly JAEEGG01 (sample SAMN16246543, study PRJNA631951) | gut metagenome | biome: gut microbiome; feature: rumen; material: CR-attached | host: Bos | place: Iran: Karaj | collected 2018-10
CCGTTGCCGGAATCCCCGGCGGCTCCGGCCGGGGAGGGCTCTCGGTGCCGCTCGTCGACGAGTCCGCCCTCGAACCCGCGCCCACCGCCGTGCTGGCCGACATCCTGGCCGGCAACGCGGCCGAAGCCGAGGCCTTCTCCGGGGGTGCCGGGGACGGCGCCCCCGCCGAAGACGTCCTGCCCCCGCCGTCCGCCTTCCTGGACGAAACCGCCGCCGAAGTCACCGACGTCGCCCCCCTCGAGCAGGCCCTGGAGGTCTCCGTCACCACGTTCCGTGCGGGCGACGAGGATGCCGTCTATTTCGAGGCCGAAATCCAGCGCGGCGGCGTCTCCCAGCTGCCGGTCATCCCCAAGGACGTCCTCCTCGTGCAGGACTGCTCCGAAAGCATCACCCGCACCAAGCTCGACTACTTCAAGGAAGGCATCGTCGCGTACCTCCGCACCCTGACCACCGCCGACCGCGTCAACATCATGCGCTACAGCGACGAGCCGACCCTCTGCTTCGACGGCTGGCAACCCGTGACCGCCGAATCCCTGGCCAAGGCCGTGGAATTCACCGACGACATGCGCGCCCGCGGCGCCACCGACCTCTTCCGCCCCCTCCAGCGCATCCTCAAGCTGCCCCGCGACCCCGCCCGCCCCATGATCGTCGTCCTGATGACCGACGGACGCCCCACGGCCGGCACCGTCGACTCCTCCGAAATCATCGCCCGCTTCAGCAAACTCAACGACGGCAACGTCTCCGTCTTCACCGTCGGAGCCGGCGACCGCGTCAACCGCTTTCTCCTCGACCTCCTCGCCCACGACAACCGCGGCGGCGCGTGGATCCAGCCCCTGCGCGAAGAAATCCCCTCCATGGTCGCCCGCGCCGGCAAGGAACTCTCCCGCCCCGTCCTGACGGGCCTCGACTACCGTTTCGCGGCCGATTCCGACGCCGAAGTCTATCCCCCCCGCCTGACCCACCTCTACCTCGACCGCCCCCTCCGCCTCGTCGGCCGCTGCCCCGCCACCAAGAAGAACGCCGTCCTGCGCATCCTCGGCGACAGCGGCGCCCGCAAGAAGGACATCGTCTTCTCGCTCGACTTCGCCGACGCGGAACCCGGCGGCGAAGGCATCCGCCGCGAATGGGTCATGCAGAAGATTTACCGCCTGATCAACGACCACATCCTGACGGGCCGCGACGACACCCTCCGCGAAATCCGAGCCCTCTCCCTCAAGCACAACGTCCCCCTCCTCTACGGCTCCGACTTCCCCGCCGTCCCCTGACGCGGCGTCCCGTCCCCTCCCCCGCAAAATTCCCCTCCCTGTGCACGGCGTCCCGCACTCCGTCCTGTCTTTTGCAATTACGGGAAACCCCAACAAAATCCCCCTTTTTGCACCACATTCCCACCCATGAAAATCCCCCCGTTTCGTCCCCCGCTTATGGACCGTCCGGACTGGCGGAGTCCTTCCAGACGCTGTCCGCCAGCCGATTCTCCTCCCACGTCTCCTTGAGGAAGTAGGGGCCGTAGGCCCACGAAAGCCCGCAACGGTCCCCCTGCTCCGACACCTCGTACTCGATGTGCCGGCGGCAGTCCGGATCGACCGCCGCCCCGCCGTATTCGAACCGCTCGGGGAGCTCGCGGGGATAGACGCCCTTGTCCGCATATTGCTCGCCAAGCCAAGCCCGCGCCTGCGAAAACGCATGGGAGATTTCCGATGCGGCCGTGGCTTGGCGCACGTTCCGGGCGTAATGCACGGCCACCTTCCCCGCCCCCGCCAAGAAGCCGGCCACCGCCAGACCGATCGCGATGACGCCTACCGTCTTTCCCGAACCCATGGTTGCCGCTCCTTTTCCATTTCTTGCGGGATTGTTTTGCCCGTTTTTGCAATGGCTGTCAACAAAGCTCCAGTGCCCCGCCAGCACCCAAACCTGGCTGGAACGTCCATGGCGGGGAGGATGGTTGGAAAACGCGGGAAACACGAGAGTTTTCCTTGATATCGCGATTTGTCCGGGACGGGCGTCCGTTTGTCTTCCGGACACCGCCGTATCACTTCTCCCGGTCGCCGCGCGCGACCATGACCTTCCCGGTTCGGATCAGCGCGGTTCAAGAAAAAGCGTGGCCTCAAGCCGTTGTCTCTCCAGCCATTTCCACTGCGGACGCGCGGACGCGCGTCCCTCCCCTTGGAGCGCGAGGGTCGCGCTTCCGCGCGACCGTTGCGGTTGGAAAACATCTGGGACCCTACAGAAAAGGGCGGGCAGTCCCGAATGCTGATCAGATAAGCTCCCCCCCCCATGGGGCAAGCCCGCTCGCTCTCCTTTCTCTTCTGCCTGCGGCGCAAAACACGGAGCGCGCGGAGGAAGGAGACACGGAGAGTTTGCAGGGAGGAGCTTCGCGCGTCCAAAACTGAAGACAAACGTAAAGCTTTCCAGACACACGGCGGCGAAGGGACTCGCCGCCCTAGCACTATACGGAAGGCGGCGGGCGGTCAGACGCGGAAGACGGCGCCGAGCTTCTTGCCGAGGAGGAGGGAGCTTGAGACGAGGGTGGCCGTCAGGAATGCCATTGCCCAGACGCCCAGGGCGGCGGCGATGTATTTGCCGGTGCCCAGGAGCTGGAAGAGTTCGAAGATGGCCTTGGTGATGGGCATGTAGGCGGCTTGCTGGGCCAGCATCAGGCTGTCGCTCACTTCCAGCATGCTGAAGGAGAAGGTCAGCAGCGCCCCGGCGATGAGATTCGCCGCGATGAGGGGCAGGGTGATGCGGCGAAGGGTCTTCCAGGGGGACGCGCCCATGTTCCAGGCGGCTTCCTCGAAGGCCACCGACGTCTGCTGGAGGCCCGCCACGGCGCTGCGCACCATGTAGGGGAGGCGGCGGACGGCGTAGGCGAGGACGAGGAAGAGCGTCGGGTTGGTGCGGACGTCCACCCAGCGCTGCCAGGCTTCGACTTCGGCCATCGGTTTCCAGTGGGAGAGCGCGGCGCTCACGGAGAGGAAGCCGAACGCCATGACGAGCCCGGGCACGGCGAGGGGCACCATGGAGATGGCGTCGAGGAGTCCGCGCACGCGCAGGCTGCTGCGCACGACGACGAAGGCGATGGCGATGCCCGCGACGAGGTCGAAGGCGACGGCCAGGGAGGAGAAGAAGAGGCTGTTGCGTATGGAGGAGATGGTCATGTCGTGGCCGAGGGCGGCGATGTAGTTGTCGGCGGTCCACTGTCCGGGAAGGATGGTCTGCCACCAGCTGCCGGGGCGCGCGAAACTCGTCAGGATGACGCCGAAGTGGGGCAGCAGGGCGAGGCCCGTCACGATGGCGAAGGGCAGGGCGGCGAGGAGGCCCGCGCCGGGGCCGAGGCGGCGGACGGCGCTCTGCGTGGAGGCCTTGCTCTGCATGGCGTAGGCGCGGCCGCCGAAGAGGACTTTGCCGAGGCCGTAGAGGCCCGTGCTCGCGGCGAGCATGACGAAGACGAGGGCGTAGGGGAACGGATTGGAGCCCATTTCCTTGAGGGAGTCGTAGATCTGCACGGGCGTGCAGCGGGTGTAGTTCATGATCAGCGGCGTGCCGAGTTCGGTGAAGCTCCAGATGAAGATGAGCGTACCGCCCGCGAACAGGCCGGGCGCCATCAGCGGCAGCACGACGCGGAAGAAGCGGCGCAGGCGCGTGCAACCGAGGTTCGCCGCGGCTTCCTCCATCGCGGGGTCGATGTTCGCCAGGGCGGCGACGGCGTTGAGGTAGAGGATGGGGTAGAGGGAGAGGGTCTGCAGGAGGATGACGCCGAGGTACTGGCCGCCGCCCAGCCAGTCGATGGGGCCGAGGCCGAGCGCGGTGTTGAGCATCCCGTACGCGCCGAGGATCTGCTGGAAGCCGATCGCCCCGACGAACGGCGGCAGGATCATGGGAACCAGCACCAGCGACGTGAACAGCGCCTTGCCGCGGAACTCGAACTGGTTGGCGATCCACGCCAGCGGCAGCGAGACGAGCATGGCGAGGGCGGTCGTGCCCATCGCGATCTTGAGGCTGTTGAAGAGCCCTTCGACGTAGACGGGGTTGCGGAAGACCCCGAAGAGGTACTTGAGCGTGAAATGCCCGTCCACCCGGAAGCCCCCCAGCACCACGTTCCCCAGCGGCCAGAAGAAGAGCAGCGAAAGGATGCCGGCCGTCAGGGCGAACACCAACCATGCCATGCGGTTTTTCATGCCCCGGAGCATACGGCGGCGCGCCGCGGTTGGCGAGACGGTTTTTGAGGGGGGCGGCGGAAGCTTCGCGCGGCGGCAAAACTCCAATGCGGGGGGCCGCGATTGCGGGTTGCGGAGGGGCGGGCGGCTTGGTAGGGTGGGGGGGCAATCGGCGGGCGGCGCCCGCGAAAGGAGTTCCAATGAGGTCACGGCGATTCGGATGGTTGGCGGCGGCGGGCGCGGCGGGCGCGCTGGCGCTGGGGGTTTTCGCGGGGACGGCCCAGGCGACGCCGGTGTCGGAGTCGATGCCGGAAATCCTGCCCGTCGGCTCCGAGCCGCAACCCCCGCCGTCGCCCGTGGTGTGGGAGGGTGGCAACGTCCGGTTCGGCAACGTGCTGCTGGAGACGGCCACCAAGACGGTCGTCGTCACCGGCTGGGTCAACCAGACCGAAGGGCCCATCGAAGTCATGGTGTGCGGCGCCAAGGGCAAGGTCCACGAGGCGGTGCTGGTCGCGCCCGTCAACCCGCTCGACCTCCAGTCCGCCTGCGTGCTCGCGGGCATGAAGGGCGGCAAGCCGATGCCGGAGTTCGGGATGGGGCCGCCGGACGGCAGCCCGGTGGACATCATCGTCGAGTGGGAGGCGGACGGGGAGACGAAGCGCGCGCGCGCGGAGTCGTTCGCGTGGAACGTCAAGACGCAGGCGCCGCTGCCGGACGGACCGTGGCTGTTCACGGGCTCGATGTTCAAGGACGGCGAGTTCAAGGCGTTCGCCGAGGAATCGCTCGCCGTCACCTACTGGGATCCCTACGCCATCCTCAACATCGCCTCCGAGGTCGGGCGGGACGACGAGCTGCTGGAGGCGAATCCGCGCACGGTCCCTCCCTACGGAACCCCCGTGCGCATCCTCCTGCGCCCGGCGGGCGCGCCCCCCGCCCCAAGCCCTTGACGACGGGGGGGAAGGGCAGAAATGGTGTGGCCGTTTTGGGAGGGCCGCGCTTCGTCGCGGCCGCGCGAACGGTATGTTCCTGTCATGTCCCTGAAACGCCCTGTGGAGACGGCCCGGACGAAGCCGGGCCCTCCCCTGATGCGGATACACCTTTTCTGAATCTGCAGTAGTACAGCGTAAAGTTCATTCTTTCGCATACTGGTAGGGCGGCGAGTCCCTTCGCCGCCGCGTGCCTGCCAAGCACATGGAAAACATTCCATTTGCCTCCATGCGCGGCCATTTCGCACGGCGGGCAGGGGACTGCCCGCCCTACCAGCCCGATACAGCCCGACAAATACGAATGTTTTGACTTTACGATTCACTACCCCGATGAGAGCGGGTTCCGTTTTCCCGTTGCTGCCCGGAGGTTTGCACAGCACAAGGTCGCGCGGAAGGGAACAAAAAAGCGCGCCCGCTGGGGGCGCGCTTGCCTTGGCCGTGCCGGTAGGCCGGGTCAGGGTGCGGGTGCAGCCATCGGCTGGCGCGTGTCGTGCGCGGGGGCGTCGCCCTTGCGGATGTAGACGTCCGTGCGGCGGTTGTGCTGCATGTGCTCTTCCGTGTCGTTCGGGAAGACGGGGCGGTCGAAGCCGTAGCCGACGGCGGTCACGCGCGAGGCGTCGATGCCGCTCTTTTCGACGAGGTACTTCGCGACCGCGCGGGCGCGCCGTTCGCTGAGCCGCTGGTTGTAGTCGCGGCGGGACTTTGCGCGCTTGTCGGCATGGCCTTCCACGCGCACGGTCACGGAGGGGTCGCGCTGGAGCACCTTGACGACGGGCGCCAGCTCGTCGAAGTACTGGGGACGGATGAAATCCTTGTCGTAGTCGAACTCGATGAGCAGGGTGAACTTCTGCAGGTCGTCGGAGGGGTCGAGCGGGTTGGTGCCGTCCTCGATGACCTCGTGGCCGTCGCTGACGCCGCCCTTGTCGGTGTCGGGATCCAGCGGATCGGTCCGGTAGGCCAGCACTTCCGCGCCGTCCTTGAGGCCGTCCATGTCGGTGTCGGGATTCAGCGGGTCGCTCGGGGCGCCGGAGAACGGATAGGCGCCGCCGCCGGGGGCCTTCCGGGCGTAGGTGCCCTGGATTTCCTCTCCGTCGCCGAGGCCGTCGCCGTCGGTGTCGGGATTGAACGGATCGGTGCCCAAGGACGCCTCTTCGCGGTCGGTCAGGCCGTCGCCGTCGCTGTCGATGTCGCCGGGGCCGGCGGCCACGACGTAGTTCGGGGCCACCTGCCGGCCGGTGCCGAAGCGGTAGCTGACACCCAGCTCGACCAGCCAGTAAAATTCCATTTCGCGGCCCTGCGCGCCCACGGAAGTGTCCAGCCGCAGCGCCCAAGCGTCGTCGAAGTGGTAGAACAGGCCGGCGCCGCCGTGCAGGCCGCCCTCGGTCTTGCCGTTGTCGATGTCGTCGCCGTAGATGACGAGCGACGGGCCCGCCTTCAGGAAGGGATCGATGCGCCGCTCGAGCGCGTTGCGCAGGTGAAGGAGCACGTCCACGCCGAGGCGAAGCGCCCAGGTGTCGTCGTCCAGCGGTTCGACGCCGGGGTTCAGGTCGTCCGCGTCGCGCGCGGAGAGTTTGGGCATGTAATGGATGGAGCCCTCGACATCCCACCAGGAATTGAGGCTGTACCCGAGCTTGCCGAAAATCCCGAATCCGGGCTTGGCTTCCTGGTCGCCTTCCAGATGGTAGTAATTGACGCCGGCGGTGGCGAACAACGGTGCCCGCTCGAACAAATCCTCGTCGGCGGCGCAGGCCGCCGCCGCGCAAGCCGCCACGCAGGCCGCTCCGGCCAGCCATTTCTTCACGCTCATGCTCATTCGTTTGCTCCCTTGTAAAACAAATCTCCGCGCATCCTACCCTGCCCGCCCCTTCCTGCGCAACCAAAAACGCCCTGCGTCCGCCATTTCAGTCGGCGGCGCGGATGCGGTAGAAGGCGGCGGGGGCGCCTTCGGGCTGCAGGATGCCGAGTTCGCCGGTGGGCGGGAAGGTCTGCTCGACGGTCCACACGGCTTCGGGGTCGGAGAGGGAGGGGATGCTTTCGAGGACGTAGGTGCGGAGCGGGTCGAGGCCGGCGACGGAGAAGTGCAGGGCGCCCGTCTCCGCGTCGGTGCCGATGGCGCGCACGGCCAGTTCGGCCGGCGCCAGCACGATGGCGGGCGCGCTCGCGGAGGCGGAGCCGTTGACGTTGTAGCCGTTGTTGGAGGCGGTTTCGGGGGCGCCGCCGAGCATGCGGATCACGGCGCCGTTGGCGGTGAGGGCGGCCGCGGCTTCGGCGTCGGCCAGCAACGGGGCGAGGTCGAACGCCAGCATCGACTGCGAGGCGCTGTCGGACGCGATGACGTGGGCGTCGAGGCAGTCGCCACCGGGCGTCTGCCATGCGGTGTCGGCGGCGGCGTTGTTCCAGGTGGCTTCTTCGAGGCGGAATGCGGTCGCGGCGGGATGGAGGGCTACCGGGTTGACGCCGTCGTCGCCGGGCCAGCGGCGGAAGTAGCTGATGAGCAGGGTGACGGAACCGGCGCTGTGCAGGTCCACGCCGGAGAGCGAGGGCGGGAAGGCGACCAGGGCACGCGCTTCGTGGCCGGATGCGGCGTTGTTGAGGGTGACGAGGGTCTTGTTCGCGGCGGAGAAGTTCCGGTCCGGGGCCGAGCTGTCGATGTAGGTGGTGGCGGGGACGCCGGCGAGGGTCTCGTACTCGGTCACGCGGACCCAGGAGTGCTTGTTGCGCAGGGCCGCGACGATGTCGTCGGGACGGTAGAGGTTCACGCGCGCCATGCGCTTGTCGGCCTTTGCAGCGTCGAAAGCGGCGGGATCGAGGAACACGATTGCGCCGTTCGCCAGCAGCGCCGCGCGGGCCGCGTCGTCGTGCCAGAGGGCGGTGAGGTCGAACTCCGCCTTGCCGGCGCCCGCCCCGGAGGGCGGGGTCACCGTGCCGCGCACCGCGCGGTCGGCCATCCAGTCGCCGCCGGGGACTTTCCACGGGGCGTTCTCGACGGTCTCGCCGCCGATGAGGTAGGAGGTGGCCTCCGGGTCGATGGAGCCGTCGGCCCACGTCCACGAGGGACCGTGGACGGGAGACGTGTCGTTGTTGGGATGGCGCTCCAGCTTCGTCGCGGTCGCGAGCGGCGCGAGGAAGATGGCCTCGCCGGCCCAGTCCTGGATTTCCGCATCGAACTTCGCCACGACCGACTGCACGCGCGAGGGCGGGACTTCCGCCAGGCTCTCCGGCATCGTCAGGATGGCGCGGCATTCGGAGCCGTCCTTGCCGTTGAGGATGACCTTGCCGACGAACGACTCGCCCTGCTCCCAGTAGACCGTGGAGGCGTCGCGGCTGTCGATGTAGGAGACCGCGAAGTCGCGCGCGTCCCCGTACGGGTCGAGCTCCACCCAAAAGACCTCCGGCCGCAACGACTCGTCCGCATGCAGCGGCGTCGGCAACTGGAACATCATGGAGCCTTCCGCCGGACGCTCCGTCCCGTCCAGCCGGACCAGCGCCCCGTTCGCCCGGAACGCCGCGCGGGCGTCCGCGTCGGAGAGCAGCGGAAGCAGGTCGAAGGTCAGCGTCCGCCCCTCCGCATCGTATTGTCCCGCCACCGCCACCCCGTCCAGCACATCCCCCCCGCCGACCGACCACGCCTCGCCCGCCGCACGGTTTTCCCACGTCGTTTCCGCCGCCTCGTACCCCGCCGCCAGCGGTTGCAGCCAGATGTCCCGTCCGTCGTAGTCCCGTTCACGCGCCACCCGGAACGTCGCCATCGCCTTGGCCAACCGCGCCGGGGCGGCCCCGAACAGCCCCTCCGGCGCCCGGAACAGCACGTGCGTCTGCCCGTCCGCCTCGCTCGCGTTGATCAGCAGCTTCGCGGTGTCCTTCCCCGAATAATTCCCGTCCCGTCCGCTGTCCAGATACGTCATTCCCGAGACGCCGTCCGCGTCCCAGGACGTCAATCCGAACGCGGCCCGCGCGAAAAGCGCCAAGCCCAGGACCAAGGTGAGTCTGCCGTGTGACATGCGAAAGTTCCTCCGATATACATCTGCTTATATATCGGAGATCCTACACATCCAGCCAGCCCGTGTCAAGCCGGGCGCGAAAAAGGATGGGTTACGGGAGGACCTTGAAGGACTTGACGTCGATCTTCGGCGTCTCGAACATTTCCTTGTCCAGTTCGCCGGAGATTTCGAGGGTGGTTTCGGGGGTCACGGTGATGCCGCGCCATTCGTCGTCGTCGATTTCGACCACGACCGACCCGGTGGCGTCCTGGAACGTGTACTTTTCGTCGCCCAGGCTGGCCACGATGCGGCCTTGCAGGACGACCCAGGAATCGTCGCGCTGCTTGAGCGCGTCCTTGACCGTCAGGGCGGAATTCCCGGGCCCCGGACCGGCGAACCCGCCAGGATTGGGATTGGCGAACCCGCCGCCCGTCTGCGCCTGCGCCGTTGCAACGACGGCAACCGCCGCCAAGAGAGCCATCATCGTTTTCTTCATGTCCGATCTCCTCGTTTTGTTTGGGGAACGCCGCAACCCTAGAGCGGTTTCCCCACCCTTGTCCAGATGAAAAATGCACCGGCATCCCTGCGGATGCCACCGGGGCGCGCATTCGCTTGAAGCGCGCCTGGTCTCCCCCCGCGGCACTGCCCAGACGCGGTGTTTTCATGGTGGGTGGAATGCAAAGAATCCAATAGTAATCGGATGTTTTTCCATAATCTCAAATGTGTATTCCACACAGCGTTTCCCCAGTGTTGGGTGTTGCGGAACAGCCGGCAGGGCCCGCTCCGGTTTTGGAGGGCGGGAGGGGAATGCGCCGAATGCTGATCAGACAAGGATTTCCCCTGGCGGAACGGGGCCTGCGGCGCCAAACACGGAGGGAACGGAGGCACGGAGACACGGAGGAGATTTTGGATGGGGTGTTTGTTGGAGGAGCCTTCGCACCCGGAAAACGCCGGACAAACGTTTCATCGTGACGTTTTGGACACGCGAAGCTCCACCCCGCAAACTCTTCGCGTCTCCTTTCTCCGCGCGCTCCGTGTTTTGCGCCGCAGGCAGATGCGAAAGGAGAGCGAGCTGTGGGCGGAGCTTATCTGATCGGCATTCGGGGATGCCCCCTCGGCATTCTCCCGTCATTCGGGAGGGAAAACGAGGGCCAAGCCGACCTTGTACAGGCCGCTCGACTTGCAGCGGTAGATGACGAGCCCCCCATGGTAGGAGCGCGAATCGGCTCCCGTGCAGATGCATTCCACGCCAATCTCGATGGGTTCCCAATCGGGGTTGTCGGACGTGACGTCCTTCGTCTCCGTCCCGACGGTTTCAATCGTGGCGTTCCGCCAGTTTTCGGTCGGCTTTGGGAAATCGTTCCGTTCAACCTCCCACATCTCGACGAATTCGGGCATCGACAGCTCCTCCATCCTGGCCATGTCGCCCGCGTTGTACGCCTTGAGCCACGCGACGGCCACGGCCTCCGGCGTGTTCTCGACCGCGTCGGGACCGGGGCCCGGGGACGGCTGGGGCTCGTTCTCCTCGGGCGATGTCCCTTGGGACACCTCGTCGCCCCCGCTTGGGGAATCGGAGGGAGACTCCTCCATCTCCGGCGTCTCCTGCGGGGTTGGCCGGGGGGCGACCTCGGCCGGGGCCATCTCTTGGCCCCCTCCATCGCCATCGTCCTGCGGAGCGGGAAGTTCCTCCTCCGGTTCCGCTGGCTCATCTGGAACGGCCTGTTCCCGGTAGCGCTCATGTTCCCAGCAGATTTCGAAAAAGCGGTTGATGGACAGGGGGGCTTCCCGGACTTCCTTCCGTGTCAGGGGTTCCCCGGTGTTGGCATCGACGATGCAGTAGCGGTTCGGGTTTCTCTCGTCGGTTTTCCAGACAATGCCGACGTACATCATTTTCCTGGAATCGTCCTTCGGATTGTCCTCCCAAGGCCAGACGTCCTTCGGCCAGTGCATCGGGCCACGCCCCCTGTTGTACGTCCCCAGATTCCCGTCCACCACGATGGTGCGGGTCCTGCGGTCGTAGACGCCTTCGCTCCCGTCATCCAGTGTCCACTTGTCGTTGAGACCGGCCAAACCCCACAGGACGAAGCATTTCGCGAGCTTGGAGCCCGGTCCGTCCGGGATATCCTGGTGGTAGAGGTCGCTGACGCAGTGCCACTTCCGGTCGGGGTTCCCGGCGCGGGCCCCTTCGCTGCCCTTCCGGAACTCCAGTTCGGAATAGGGGACCAGATTCAGGACATTGCGTCCGGCATCCGTTCCCGCCGCCCCCGCGTTCTCGCGAGCGCATTGTTCCGCGACATGCAGGACGTCCTCCCAGGACCCGGACCAGATTCCTTCGTCCGGCTGGATTGGCCTGAAGGGCGAACCGGAGGGAATCGAATGGGACTTGAAAAAGGACTGGGCGGGAGTGGACTGCGCACAAACCGGCCTGGCCAGCGCAACCGCCAAGGCAATCAAAACGAGTTTTCTCATCTGGTCTTCCTTGCTGCCCGCACCGAGAAGCGGACTTCGCAGAGGTCGTCGTCGCGGATGGACATCGCATCGATGGCGAAGGCAACGCCTGCGGGGAGGGCGTCTTTGGGGGGGAAGCGGTCGGCGGCCTCGCGGACGAGTCCGGAGAGGTGGGTACGGATGCGGGTGGCGGCGGCGCGGAAGGAGCCGCTGCGGATTTCGACGAGGAGCGTTCCCTGTTCGGTCTCCCCGTCCCACTCGAGCCCCGCGACGCGGAGGTCGAGCCTTTCCGCGACCGGATGCGGGACGGTGTTGGTCCGGACAATCACAATGGGTTCCGGCGGTGGGGGCGGCGGGACGGGATGCACAGGCCGGGCGGGAGGGAACTCCTCCACGGTGGTGGTCGTTTCCGTCCGGATCCGCGTGTCGGTCCGGGTGTCGCTCTGGCTTTCGGAGTGGTACTCGCCGTTCCGTTCCGTTCGCCGGTGGCGGACGTGGCCGCGGAGACGCTGCCAGGCCTCACCCTCGACTTCCGCTTCGGACACGCTGCGGTCGACTTCGACGTTCTCCACGGCGGCGCCGCGCACGAGCTTGAACTCGCGGGGGGGCTCCATCGTCACGCGCTGGCGCTTTCCCCCCTCCCGGCTTCCGTTGCCGACCTGGGCGGCGAAGTCCCAGGCGCGGAACTCCCGACGCCGTTCGGAGGCGTTGAGAATCCGCGCCGTGAAGGAGAGTCCGCCATCGCCGGAGATGTCCGAATAGAGGTTGTCCTCGATTTCGCCGTAGCGGAAATCGGACGCCGTCCGCACGGTGGAGGTCCGGCCCATTTCGGTGAGGGTTTCGACGTGGGTTTCCACGCGGCGCACGGCGTTGGTCCCGGAGAGATCGGAGGCATCGTAGGAGAGGTTCCCGACCGCGATGCGGCCGTCCCCGGCGGAATTGCCTTCCTTCCTGGCCTTGCGGGCGTTCTTCCGTTTCATCTTCTCGTGGTACTTGAGGAAGGCGCCGCGCCGGCCGGCGCATTCGTCCAGCACCCGCAACTGGGCGTCGGTGAGGTTGTTCGCGAGCGGATCGTCGGTCCCGGCGGTGCGGATGGCCCAGACGAGGTGCTGGGGATTGTTTGCGAGAACGGCGGGATCGCCCCGGGCCTGGCGCAGGAGGAGGTTGTCGTACATGGTGCGGAGCCGGGGCGGGACGAGCTTGCCGACATCGACGAACTGCATTGGCTCGCCGGTGTCGGGGGCGGGCAGGTGGGGATCCATGCAACGGCCGGCGAGCGAGAACTCGACCATCGCGCCGGGCGGGATGGAAATCGAGCCGTCCTCCGTGAACCAGGCCGCATCCCCGCCGAGGTCCGGCGCGTTGGTCGCGGAGACTTTCGTCTCCGGCAAACCCGCCGGGACGGCCGCGAAGTACGCCTTGGCCTCCGGCGACGCCGAGAGGCCGCGCACGTAATCGTCCGCGCGGACGGCGGCGGCCGCGAGGAACAAGGCGAGGAAAAGCCGTGCCGGCGGCAGTGCGGTCCGTTTGCCGGGGCGGTTTCGCATGGGGCCCCTCCGCTACCGCTTCATGAGGAATTTCTGGAGGTTTTCGGAGATTTCCTTCGGGCCTGGCGGGACGGCGAGGTCGCCGGAGTCGGTGGAAGGCGTGGCGAACTCGATGTTCTCGGCGCTTCCGTCGGTGATGGCGATGCGGCCGTAGCTGTTCTGCCAGTAGAGGGAGGTCCCGTCGGCGATGGTGGTGCGCACGTAGTCGTCGGCTTCGCCGGAGAGCCGGTAGCGTTCGACCATGGCGTCGGCGAGGTCGAGCTGTTTCTTGAAAAGCTCGCTCCCCTCGGCGAGTTCGCGGTCGAGCTGGCGGCGCTTGCGGTCGAACTCGAAGTTCAGCTCGCGGCGGGCTTTTTCGAGGTCGAATCCGGCCTGGCCGCGGCGGGTCTCGAAGTCGAGGTCCTGGTCGCGTTTCCAGACGTCGAGCTCGGCCCGCTTGCGTTCCCAGTCGATGACGCGGAGGCGCTGTTGCTCGCCTTCGGGGGTGATCTGGAGGACGACGGCGTAGGTCTGCCCGTCGGTTTCGAAGCCCGCCTGCCGCGCGAAGGGCAGGTAGTAGGGCGGGTAGCTGACGAGGACGTTGTGGACGCCGGGCGCGACCGAGAACTGCCCGGGGCAGGTGCCCAGCGAGAGGCCGTCGATCTGCACGTCGGCCCCGAGGACGTTGCACCCGAAGAACACCGTGACCTTCTCCGGAGCCACGTCCGGGACGGTCACCTCGGCGACCTTCGCGAGGAACTGCGCGGAGGCCTTGGAGACGAGGCGGCCGAGGAGCTCGGAATACACCGCGTCGGCGTTCTGCGCCATGACGTCGAGGGTCAGGTTGGGGGATTGCTCGGTGACGGTGACGGCGGCGAGGGCCGCGCCCGACGGCAGACGCTTCGCGGAAAGGGTCAGCGTCATCCGCACCATCTGCGCAACCGGCGGATAGCCGATCCCGGACACCGACGCCTCGCCCACGGAGGCCGTCACCAGCGCCTCCGCCCCGAGGTTCCCGGCGAGGCGCGTCGCGGAGGTGTCCGGCATGCCTTCGCCCCACGGGGCGCGGTTCTGGTTCACGCCGATCGCGTCGTTCGGATCGATGATGTGCAGGAGGTCGCCGGAAAGGGCGGCGGAGACGCGGTCGCCGAGGTCGGCGAGGGGTTTCCGGAAATCGTCGGAAACGTGGTTCTGGACCACGAGGAGGGCATCGAGCGGGCCGGGTTCCCGCGCGGACAGGGTCTGGGGGAGCGCAAGCGCGGCGGCGGCGAGGGCGGCGGCGGCGAAGGCGGACGGGATGCGGTGGGCCATGGCGGTTCTCCGGATTACTTGAGGATTTCCTGGATGCCTTCCCAGACGATCTTGCCGTCGTGGAGGCTGTGGAGGGCGAGCCGTGCCCGGTAGACGCCGGGGAAGCTCCGCATGTCGCCTTCGACGTAGAAGTCGGGGGAGCCGTGTTGCTTGAGGGCCGCCATCAACTCCCCATCTTCCAGCGGACTGTTCCCGCTCGCGATGATGCGCTCGGCGAAAGTCACCATCATTCCGTCGTCCTTCGTGTCGAACAGGCCGGAACTTCCCAGCGCGACGCGGATGCCGTCGGAAGCGGCCGCGAGCAGGTCGCCGAGTCCTTCGTCCGTCTTGTCGGCTATGCCGCCGACGATGGCGATCGGGCGCCGTCCCATCTCCCCCTGCGCCGCACCGTACTTCTCCCGGAAGAGCGGGGCCACGCGCATCCGGTCCATCAACCGCTGGTACGCCAGGTCCGCTTCGGCCACGCCCAGCGGCCTGCCGCGCAGCTTGATGGCAAAGGCGGAACCCGCGGGCGCCTTCTCCGGTTCCCATTCCGCGATGGCCGGGTCCGCGAGCAATTTGTCCGCGCACGCTTCCACGGCCGAATGCAGCAGCTCGCCGAGGTACTCCAGCCGGTTCGCTTCGACCTGCTTGGCTGTGTACTTCGGGGTCCGCACCTTCACGCTCGCCCCGCACACCCCCGCGCCCGAACCCGCGTCCGCCAGATTCAGCGTCACGCGCGCCGAGAAATCGAACAGGTCGGGCCCTCCTCCGTACGACGATTCCAGGAACTCCGTCACCGAGGCCGTGACGATTCCCTCCGCACCCAGTTCCCGGGCCAACTCCACGGCCGACTCCTCCGGCATTTCCTCGCCGGCGGCCGTGGTGTTCTGCCCGAACCCGATCGCGTTGTGCGGATTCACCACCCGCAACGAAGCGCCCGTCAGCCTGGCCGCCAGCGCGTCCGTCAGCGCCATCATCGGCACACCCGCCAGCGGCACGCAGTGGTTCTGCACGACCAGGGCGACCTTGCGCCGCACCGCGGGAGCCGGAGGCGGCGGGGGCACGTTTTCCACTTCCACCACGATTCTCTGGCTCCCTCCCTCCGCCATCGCGGGAACCGCCACCAGCGACGCTCCGCCGCCGCCGCGGTTTTCGATCACGGCGCGCTGTCCGTCGTCCACCACCACCGGGGGGCGCGCCGCGGCCCATGCCGCGCACAGCAACCCCGTCATCATGATTGTCGAAAAGGTTCTCTTCATGGTTTGTCCTCCGATGGCGCTCTCCAGCAACCTTGCCGAAACGAACTCGAACAAAATCAAAGCCTGGCCCGCCGCGCGCCGTCCCGCATGGGGCGGTTCGTGCGGCGGGCCGCAGGACGCTGCCTACTTGGTCTGGACCGCCGTGCCGGTCATCGTGTACCAGATGATGTTGACGAAGACGAGATTCAGGCTCTTCCTGTCCATGGTGTACTCAATGAGCGCATCGGCGCCGGGGGCCTCGTGCAACGCGCTCTTGTACAGCCGGCGGCTGGTGGACCCGCGCAGGTCGCTGAGGCCATAGCCGAAGATGTACGCCTGCATCTCGGTCGCGGACACTTCCGGGGCGACGACCGTGTAGCCGTTCTGGTCGAGGGGTTTGGTCTTGTCCTGGATCACGCCGGGAATCGACGTGCAGCCCGTCAGCGCGACGGCCGCCGCCGCGACGGCCGCGAGGGCCAACGCTTTGATGCTCATTTTCATACTTTCTCCTTGGTTTGTTTCTCTGCGCCACCGTGGCGCAAAAGGGGTTATCTCGGCAGGTGGAAATCGATCTGGATGAGATTGTAGGTCGGGTCCGTCCGGATCCCGTCGAAGCGGACGTACGCATTTTTCTTCTGCGGGTCCTGGTTCGTCACGATTCCCGAATGCGACCGCATTTCCTCGAGCACGTAGGCCTTGAGAACCTTTGCCGCATTCTCCGCATCCATCTTCATCAGCTCCAGGTCCCCGATCACCGTTCCCATCTCCGTGAACGGATTGAAATCCAGGACCCGTTCGCACCGCGCGAAGCAACGGAAGGCGAATTCCCACGTCCCGGCCCTCGCGTCGTAGTTCTCCGAGTCGTACACCACGCGCAGGCGTTCCCTCCCGATGTTCCCGAGCTTCGTCCGGCAGGCCACCGCGATCTGCGCGTTCGCCCAGTGCTTCGCCCGGAACCCTTCGAAACCGTTGCACGCGACCGTGCAACGCCCGCGCTGCACCTTGTCTTTCGACGACCCCGGCTCCCACTGGATGTCCAGCAGCTCCGGCGGAGCCACGCCCGGCCCCGCCTCGTCGCCCCAGCGGGCCACCGCATCCGGCCCGCCGCTCCTGTCCCACTCCCCGGAAAACTGCGATATCGCATCGAAGAGCGCCCTGTAGAACGCCTCCGGGACCTGCCGTTCATCCCCCCACGGCGCGCTCGCGGCCGCCTCGATGGTCGCCGCGAACGCCTTCTCCCCGCCCTCCGACCGCGTGACCTCCACGCCCATGCGCAACGACGCCTCCACCGGTGCCGTCTTCGACTCCTGCGTCAGGATCGCCGAATGGATTCGCACCGCCAGTTCCGCGACCGGCTCCTCCCCGCCCACCGGCTCGCGGAAGTCCGCCTCCAGCACCTTCCCGAACTCCCGCTCCACGATCGCCCCGCCCGGGAAACACCCCACGATGGCCGTCGTGCCCAGCAACTTGTTCTGGCGCATCACCGAAACGTCCACCTTCCGGTCCGGAACGTGCAGCTGCATGGGGGCGTCCAGCGTCCGGTGGGCGCTCTCCGCCGCGTACGACGCCGCGACCGGCGGGAACTCCGGTTCCGCGAGCCGTTTCGTCGTAGCCCCGCTTCCCAGGCCCGAAATCGCGCCGGGGGCCATCGCCTGCTCCAGGTTCGCGCACCCGGCCGCCAAGGACAGTGCCAGGGGGAGTGCAAGGAGAGCCCATGCCGTTTTCGCCTTCGCGGTCATCTTCCGTCCCTCCGCGTCAATCCTTGCGGATCCGCACGGTTTCGTTCCAGGTTTCCACCCCGCTCGCGGTGTCCGTCATCCGCAGGTTGAAGAAATGGAAATACGAACCGCCGGTGCTGGTTTGCTTCAATTCTCCCGCCATGACGAATTCGCCGGCCGCATAACCGTTGTACGAGTCGAGATTGCCGCCGGCCGCGCCGCCATCCACGTCGGCGATGACCGTCCCCGTCATCAGCGCGCGTTCCTGCAGGTCGACGACAAGGAACTTCTTCGTTTTCCTCAACGCCTCTTTCAGTTCCGTGCGCATCTGGGAGGTCGCTTCGTAGTTGGTGGTTTCGGGGTCCGCGCCGGCCTCGATTTTGTCCACGATGACCACCGGCCTCACGTGCCCGCGCGCCTTCGCGCGCTTCTTCGCGAGCTTGTAGAAATCGGTGAAGTCCGGATCCGTCAGCATGGCCTCGATCGCCTCGGTGACGCTGCGGCTCTGCTGCGTGTATTCCATCTTGTCCTTGCGCCCGTAGATGTCGTCGTCCACGTCCCCGTAGCGGCTTGTCGGCGCCGTCTGGCATCCCGCCGCGAGCGCGGCCGCCAAGATCGTCATGCCCAGTCTTTTCATCCTGTTCCCTTCCTTTCCGCGGCGCCCGTCAGTCGGCCCGGCGGATTTTCAGCCGGAAATCTTCCACGCCCTCGATGGTCGCCACCGCATCCAGATCCTTCGTCTCCCGCCCGTGCAGCTCCAGCGGGCGCCACGGCGTCCGGGCGTGCTTCATTGCCATGCCCGCCCCGTCGAACCAGACGAACTGGTACTGGCAGCTGTAGTCGTGGCGGTTGGTGTTCTTCACCGTTGCCTGCGCGTGGAGGAAGCCTTCCTTCGTGCGCGTCCGCGCGTCCCGGACCAGTTCCAGGTTCAGGGCGAACGAGGGATCCTCGACCAACAGCCGCCGCCCTTCCGCTGTGACGCCGCTCGTCATCCGCCCCCGCAGGCACCCCGACCCCGCCGCGACCGCCAGCGCGCAACCCAGCACCGCAACAACAAAACGCTTCATTCCATCCTCCTGTCTTTCAGAACGCGAAATTGATCACCGGCATGAACGGCATCGTCGAATCCCGGTTGATGTTGATGGCCCCGATCTGGAAGCCCGACAGCCGTTCCGCCACGTTGATGACGCCGATTTGCAGCCCCGTCCCGGGCCCCGCCATGTTCAGCGCGCCGATCTGGACGCCATCCAGCCGACCCGCCTTGTTCACCGGGGCGACCTGCAGGCCGGAATGCAAGCCTTCCGTCCAGGAAAAGAGGCCCGAGACCTGTCCGCCGCTGAAATTCCAGGAGGAGTGGTTCACCGCGCCCGCCACCAGGATGGCCGCCTTGGAGGAGCCGCAATCGTTGAAGAGCCCGGCGACGCCGATGCCGCCCATCTCCCCGACCGTGAAGTTCCCCAGCCCGCCGATGTCCAGGCCGTGGAAATTCCGGTGCCGGCCCACGAGGATGTCCAGGCGGAGCATCACGACATCCCAGGATTCGTCGGGAAATTCGAACCGTGGGGCGAAAGCGATCGCCAAAGGGCAGGTGGCGACATAGGGCGAGGGTTCCGGGATGGCGATGTCGCGGAATTGCACTTCGCCCGGTTTGACGGGTTCGGAGTCCCCGTAGTGGCGGATGGCGACGTCCTCCGCGGAAGCGGGGACGGAGGCCAATGCCGCCATGACCAATGCAATGCCCAAAAACGTTGTTTTTGCGTCCATGCCGTTCGAATTCCTTTTTGCGTTCCCTGCGGCGGTCCGCCGGAGCCATTCCAAGGGACTTCCGGCGCGTCCGGGAGCCATGGTGCAGATATACTACGGGATTCCCGTTCCGGGACGGCCTCCGGCCCCGTGCCGCCCCGCCGGGCGGAACAACGCCGTGCCGCACGCTTGGCTGGAAAGCGGAGGGAGTTTTCTTCCGCTGGAAGATATTTCTTCCAACCCGGGCCGTGTCAACCGCGCGGGGGGAGGCGGGGGCGTTCCTCCGCGCCGTTGCCCATGAGGGACTTCCTGGCCGCCTGCAAAGCCTTCCACTTGTCGGGCCACATCTTGCGCAACCCTTCGCGGCAGGCGGAATACTCGCGGAGCGTGTCGATTTCCGCGGCCATGGCCCGGTCCGCCGCAGGGCAAGCCCGTTTCGCCCAGACGCCATAGAGGCGGAACTCCTCCACTTCCGTTTCGGGGCACGCACCGGCGCCACCGGCACGCCAACACCAGGACAGGAATTGGAAAACCATCCTCTTCCTGGCCGCCGGGTGGGGGCGCAACTGGCGCCCGCCATGGCCTCCCGCCCGGGGGCTGGAAAGTGTCTGCAAGGCGAGTCGGGCTTCGTCCATCGCCGCGGCCAACGATTCCAGCGCATTCCGCAAATGCCCTTCCGCCGCCATGCGGGGATCCCTGCTGTCGCTCGTTTCCATCTTCATTCCTTTTGGCATGGCGCCCATGGGCGTGCGCGGAAGATGAAGAAATTTGTTTCCGAGTTCCGCAATCCGCAGAAATCGGGAGACTTGTTGCTGTTGCTCGTCATTCTTCACGCGAAATCCCGTGGGGTGTGGGTGCGTCGGCGGACTTCCCGCCTGACGCATCCTGGCTTCTACTACAAGATGCGCCGCAGTTTGTTGTTTCCCGCCTTCAGGCGGCCTTTTGAGCGGAATTTATCCATCTGGCGGCATTGGCGGCAAGGCCAAGAACAATTTCTTCCGCCGGAAGATATTTTTTCCGGCCATGTTCGTTGCGACATGCGCCCTCCGTGTTTGTCCGAACGGTGGGGAAAACGGGCGGCAAGGGGGACGGGGCGGCAGGCATGTTGGGGGGAGGCGCAATCCGGTCGCTCGGCGGAAAGCTGGAGTTTTCCAATGATTGGAAAATTTTTTTCCAATGGTTGGAAAACTTGGACCGTTTTTTCCAACGATTGGAAAAAATTTCCGGCGGTTTTCCAATGATTGGAAAAATTTTTCGGTGCGGGAGGCGTTCGCCCCCGCGGGCGGGACATGAAAGGAATCACCAGGGCGGGGTGCGTTTTTCTGTGGCATCCCAGAAGTTTGCCACCCACAAGGTCGCGCGGAAACGCGACCCTCCCATTGCGCTCCCCACGTGGAGGGACGCGCTTGCGCGTCCGCAGTGGAACTGCCTGGTGGGACAACGGCTTGAAGCCACACTATTTCCCAAGCCGCTCAAGAAGCAGTCGTGAGATTACAGGAAAATCAAGAGTTTTCACCATGTTTTGCCCATTGTGACACCCATGAAAACGTAGATCGTCCGGGCGCGGAAGCTTCCATCGACAAACAGAACCGGTTTTCCATCTCCATGCAACCCGCGGGCGGGACGCCCGCGCCCCCAGAATACACGCGCTTTTCCATCCGTTTCCCATCCGCCGCCCGGTTGGAGCGGCGCACCTTGAAAGAGTTGTCCCGAGTTGTCCAGGTTGTCCCTTTTCCTCCCTCGCTCCATCCGTCAGGGCGCGGCTGGAAGCCGCACCTGCCAGGGGGGCGCAGCATTTCTTGGACCGCCCTGCCCTCCCACGGCGGCGAGGGGGATGCAACCGTCCGAGTCTCAGGAGACGGCGGATTTGAGGGCGGCGAGGGTTTCGGCGTAGGTGGAGGTTTCCTGGAGGCCTTGCTTGAGGAAGGCGGTGACGGCGGGGTTCTTGGCGATGGCTTCGTCGGTTTCGGGGTCGGAGCCTTTTTTGTATTCGCCGATCTTGAGGAGGAGTTCGACTTCGGCGTACTTGGCGAGGAGGGTGCGGAGCTTGGCGGCGGCCGCCTTGTGGTCGGGCGCGATGATGGCGGTCTGGCAGCGGGAGATGGAGGCGAGGATGTCGATGGCCGGATAGTGGTTCTGCTGGGCGAGCTTGCGGGAGAGGATGATGTGGCCGTCGAGGATGGAGCGGGTTTCGTCGGCGATGGGCTCGGTCATGTCGTCGCCTTCGACAAGGACGGTGTAGAGGGCGGTGATGGAGCCCTTGGAGGAGTTGCCGGCGCGCTCCATGAGCTTGGGGAGTTCGGAGAAGACGGAGGGCGGGAAGCCGCGGCGGGTGGGGGGTTCGCCGGCGGCGAGGCCGATCTCGCGCTGGGCGCGGCCGAAGCGGGTGACGGAGTCCATGAGGAGGAGGACTTTCTTGCCTTTGTCGCGGAAGGATTCGGCGATGGCGGTGGCGACGTAGGCGGCCTTGAGGCGCTCCATGGCGGAGCGGTCGGAGGTGGAGATGACGAGGACGGATTTCTTCAGGCCCTCGGGGCCGAGGTCCTTTTCGATGAATTCGCGGACTTCGCGGCCGCGTTCGCCGATGAGGGCCAGGACGGTGACTTCGGCCTCGGTGTTGCGGATGATCTGCGCGAGGAGGGTGGATTTGCCGCCGCCCGCCGCGGCGAAGATGCCCATGCGCTGGCCTTCGCCGCAGGTGAGCATGCCGTCGATGGCCCGCACGCCGAGGGAGATGGGGGTGGAGATGATGCGGCGGTCGAGGGGGGAAGGGGGATCGGCGTAGACGGGATAGTAGCCGTCGGGGCGGAGGGGGCCTTTTTTGTCGGCGTCCATGGGGCGGCCGAGGCCGTCGAGGACGCGTCCGAGGAGGTTGGGGCCGACGGGGACCATCTGGACGCGGCGGGTGGGGATGACTTCGGTCTCGGCGGAGATGCCGATCATGGCCCCGAGGGCGGTGAGGAGGACGGCTTCCTTGGTGAAGCCGACGACTTCGGCTCGGACTTCGAAGTCTTCCCAGGGGTTCCGCAGGATGCAGATTTCGCCGACTTTGACGCCGGGGACGGACGCCTTGATGATGGTGCCGACGACCTGGATGACCTTGCCCTTGACGTCGATGGGCTGGGCGTCTTCGACGGCGCGGTCCAAAACCTGGGGAATATAGTCGAAAACCGTGCTCATGGGATCATATCCTCGCCTTCAGGCCAGCGATTTCCGATGCGTCCAGCTTTGCAAAAGCGAAGCATTTCCGTCCAAGGTCTTTCAGGGACGCGCCGACAAAATAGAGGGTCTTCCCATCGATGATGAGAAAACGGTCATGGAAATTTGCGGATTCGCGAACGGTCAGGCCGCCGTATTGTCCATTGAACGTGGCAATATCATTTGCCGAAAGCTTGTTGCCTTTGTGGGAGGTGACGATTTCCACCGCAACGCCCCGCGACTTTTTCGCCAGCAGTTCAAGCGTTACGATGTCCACCCAGCTGTCGATGAGAAGAATCGACTTTTTGGCGTTCAAAATGTGCCTGGCGGCAAAGCTGGTGGCGTCGAAAACCTGGCCGTCGTAGAACACTCCCTGCACGGGCGGCACCGAGGTGCGAACAAAGAAATCAACTTTGTCCTTCAACTCGCCGATGTCGCGATCGTGTCCCGCGAGGCGCCGGTCTATCTTGTCCTCGAGATGGTTGAGCCTCTGGTTGAAGGCATAGCCTCGGAGGAGGTAGGCCTTGAGAACGCCTGTCGCCCAGATCCGGAACTGGGTGGCCCGCGCCGAATTGACTCTGTAACCGACGGCGATGATGGCGTCCAGGTTGAAAAATTCCTGGATGCGGGAAACGGTCCTGCCGCCCTCCTGACGAACCGTTTCCATTTTGGAAACAGTTGCCGCCCGGTCCAGCTCGCCCGTTGAGAAAATGTTCTTCAGATGCTTGCTGACGGCCGCTTTTTGCACGCCGAAAAGCTCAGCGATCTTCAATTGCGTGAGCCAAATGCTCTCGTTGGAATACAGCGTCTCAAGCCGGATCGTTTCGTTCGGCTGGTAGACCACGATTTCGTTCTTCGCGGCATTCAAGTTTGGACGGCCGAGGTTCATCGTTGTCCAAGATGCCTTTGGATGGATTTTTCGATGGCGGCGAGCTGGGTGTCGACGGAGGCGTCGGCGACGCCGGCTTCGGTTTCGAGGATGCAGGCGGGGCCCTTGAGGCGGGGGTCTTCGACGACGTCGAAGGTCTCGACGGTCGGGCAGGAGGCCTTGAGTTCGGCGACGCGGGCGGTGACGGCGTCCTTCATTTCGGGGGCGACCTTGAGGGTGACCTCGCGCTGGGTGCGGATGACGGCGTTCATGGTCTTGCGGACGATTTGCAGGACCATCTCTTCGTCGCCGACTTCCACGACGAAGGTCTTGAGGGCCTTGAGAACGACGTCGGCCATCTTGCGCTCGACGCTTTCCATGAAGGTGACGGAGGAGTCGACGAGTTCGAGCTTCTTCATGGCCATTTCGAGCTTGGCGTCGTTGATGCCCTTCTCGTAGCCGCGCTTCTTTTCCTCTTCGAAGGCGGCTTTGGCTTCTTCGCGGATGCGGGCGGCCTCGGCTTCGGCGTCGGCGACGATCTCGGCGGCGGTGCGGACGGTGGCGACGTCGTCGGCTTTGACGAGCCGGCGGTCGGAGGCGAGGGCGAAGTTCTTTTTGTTTACGAGCAGCATAGCGCAAAAGCCTCGGGGAAGCGGAGTTTCAGGAGGAGTTTGACCGTTTGGCCGTTGGATCGTTGGATCGTTGGATTGTTGGATCGTTTGGCCGTTGGGGCGTTGGACGGGTCGGGAAGATGGGCGGAGGCGGGGAGTTTGAGGGCGAGTCGGCGGAGG
>JAEEGG010008109.1_pt1 | contig 23937 bp, 23 predicted proteins | sample 9134161 | NCBI WGS metagenome assembly JAEEGG01 (sample SAMN16246543, study PRJNA631951) | gut metagenome | biome: gut microbiome; feature: rumen; material: CR-attached | host: Bos | place: Iran: Karaj | collected 2018-10
CTGGCTGCTGTTTATAGCAGCCGTGGCGGCCGTGTGCGCCATCTGCTTTTACATCAGCACTTTTATGATGCCCAACACCACCGCCGGCAAAGAGGCCATAAATGTCTATCACACCACAGATTATCCCGGCTTCATCTCAGCTTTGGAGCAGAGCGGAGCCGTGAAGAATATGAAGTCTTTCCGCAGGGCCGCCCGACTTATGAAGCTGGACCAGAGTTTCAAGCCCGGCCACTACGAGCTGCAGGGAGGCCTCAATAACAAGCAGATAGAGAGGGTTTTCTCTCACGGATGGCAGACTCCTGTCAAACTGATGGTCAAGCCGCATCTGCGCGACCTGGGCAAGGTGGCGGCATCCCTGGCCAGCCAGCTGGAGGCCGATTCCACAGCCATTATGGAGGCCCTGAACGACCGCGAGATGATGGCCGCCAAGGGCTTTAACCGCTACACATATCTGGCGATGTTCATCCCCGACACCTACGAGGTTTACTGGACCATCACCCCGCTGCAGCTGCTGGACCGCCTGAAAAAGGAATACGACGCTTTCTGGAACGACAGCCGCCGGGGCAAGGCGCGCGCCGCCGGGCTTACGCCCGAACAGGCGGTGACGCTGGCCTCCATCGTGATTGAGGAGACCAAGTACGAGCCGGAGATGCCGACCGTGGCAGGTGTTTATATCAACCGCCTGAAGAAGGGGATGCTGCTGCAGGCCGACCCCACGGTGAAATATGCGGTGAACGACCCCACCCTGCGCAGGATTCTGAACGTGCATCTGCAGGTGGATTCACCTTATAATACTTATAAGCATCCTGGGTTGCCGCCGGGGCCCATCACCACCCCGCCCAAAAACGCGATAGACGCCGTGCTTGGCTATCAGCACCACAACTATCTATATTTCTGTGCCGACGCCAGCTTCAACGGTCGGCACCGCTTTGCCACCAACCTCAGCGAGCATATGAACAATGCCCGCAGCTTCCACGCTGCGATGAACGCCCAGCAAAAAGCAAAACAGTAGTATTATGAAACGCCAAACCCTTATTCTTGTCGCCTTTATCTGCGCCCTATTTTCACTCTCAAGCTGCGAGGTTGACACTTCGTCTTCTGCCTGGCTCAACGGCACCGGCTGGGAGGCCGACCTTAAAGGGTACGTCCTGGACGGAGAGTCTATCTCAGGCTCCCTCAGGCTCTACTTCAAAAACGGAGGTTACGAGTTCGTTGGGGGTTATGGACACTTCAATGAATCTTGGGGGACCTACGACCATGGTTTCCGAACCGAATTCAAGTCCGCTCCTGAATACGACTTTCCCCGGTTGGTATTCAATATGACGAATAGCGCAGAAGAAACTGCCGTCTACAATACTGGCACTCTCTCAGACGACCTTAAAGTCATTCACTTTGACAGTTTTAAGATATTCAGCAACGACGTAGACGAATTCAAGAATATCGACTTTGTGAGAAAGAAATAGTCATCAATCAGCCTGACGAAGGGCTGGAATAACGTATTTGTGCTGCTCTTCGGCCAGGAGGGTGTTGGGGAATACTTCGCGGGCCTGGGCCAGCATATGCTCCAGGTCTTTGTATCTGGCGGAGAAATGGCCAAGGATTAGCTGCCCGGCACCGGCGTCAGCGGCGGTTTGGGCCGCCATACGGCTGGTGGAGTGGCAGTACTTGCGGGCGTGATCTTCGTAGTCGTCTGCGTAGGTGGAATCGTGATAAATCAGATTGGCGCCGGCAATCCACTGCGGCAGCTTCTTGAAAGGCGCAGTGTCGCAACAATAGGCCAGTTTGCGCGGCTCATACGGCCGGTAGGTGAAGTCGGCGGCCTTGAGGCACTTGCGGCCGCGGCGGACATCCTCCCCTCTCTTGAAGGCGGCAATTTCGGTGATGGAAAGCTCATACTCCTCTATCAGATCCTTGCGCACATTAAGGCGGGGCGCCTTCTCTTCGAAAAGGAAGCCGAAGGTGGGCACGCGGTGGTTCAGCGGGAAAGCATATACCCTCAGCGGCCGCATATCTATAATCTGCTCCTTCTCTTTCATTTCCAGCGGCGTAAAGTGAATGTCATACTTGACGCCGTCGGCGAAATTGGCGTAGAAGAAATCCAGCATCGTCTGGAACCCGGCCGGCGCATAAATGTACAGCGGCGCGGTGCGTCCCTGCATCGCCATAGTGCTCAGAAGGCCGAAAATGCCGAAAAGATGGTCTCCGTGAAGATGGGAAATGAGGATATTGTCAATCCAGGCAAAAGCGACTTTGCACTGCTGCAGCGACATCTGGCAGCCCTCGCCGCAATCTACCAGAAAGCGGTGGTTGTGCACCGTGACCACGTGGGCGCTGGTGTGCCTCACGGGGTTTGCGCTGGCACTGGCCGTGCCCATTGTTATCAGGGAGAATTCCATACTATGCGCTAAGTTACGATTTTTTTGTGCTATATTTGTTTAGACAATAATCATATTCAAATATGAAAAGAATAACCATTTTGACGGCGGTGATTTTTGCTGCATTATCTTTTACAAGTTGCGCACCTTCGACAGAATCGTCCGGATGGCTTAACGGAACGACCTGGAAAGCCGATCTTGCCGGGCAGCAGTATACTTGGAGTATTGGCTCCTGGTCTCATGTAGAAATTATTACTGAAGGTTTTATAAAGATACACTTCTCAATTCTGGGCTATAAGCTGACGTATGAATATGGCAGTGACGATGCCACGGGTGAGGGCTCGATTGTTTCACGGCTTTCTCCAGACTACAACTATCCTGAACTGCTTTTCCCCATTGTAGTTGGAGGAGATAAAGACAACCCTGACATTGAGTATTGCGAGGGCATAATTTCAGACGATTTCAAGACCATCCATTTTGACACGTTCAACACGGGAAACTTTGTGTTCACGAATATAGACTTCACAAGGTAATCTACTCATATATAGCAAAAAAGGGGTGCTCCTCCTATAGGAGCATCCCTTTTCTTTGGGCAGTAACTTACAGATTATTTCTCTGCAGCTGCTTCCATCTCGCTCTTGAGAGCGGCCAGGTCGCTGATGTCACCGAAAGTGGTAACCTCGTTTGCAGCGTTGTTCTGCTTCATCACCTTGGCGGTGGCAGCCTCTTCGCTGTTGCGAGCGGGCTTAGCGGGCTCCTCTTTCTTGGGCTCCTCGAAGGTGCGGGTGTGAGAGAGGATGAGCTTGCGGCTGTTCTTGTTGAACTCGAGAACCTTGAAAGGAAGGGTCTCGCCTTCTTTGATGGTAGAACCGTCTTCCTTGGTCATACCCTTAGCCACAACGAAGCCCTCGATGCCGTTGGCGAGTGCTACGGTAGCGCCCTTCTCAGTAGCGGATACAACGGTACCGTCGTGTACGCTGCCGGGAGTGTAAACGCTCTCGTACTCCTCCCAGGGACTGGGTTCGAGCTGCTTGTGACCGAGGCTGAGACGACGGATGTTGGGTTCGATGTCAAGAACAACGACCTCGATGGTGTCGCCTACGTTAACCACCTCGCTGGGGTGTTTGATCTTCTTGGTCCAGCTAAGGTCGCTGATGTGAATCAGACCCTCAACGCCTTCGTCAAGCTCTACGAACACACCAAAGTTGGTGATATTGCGAACGGTAGCAGTGTGCTTGCTGCCAATGGGGTATTTCTCTGCAATGCTCTGCCAAGGATCCTCCTTGAGCTGCTTAACGCCCAGGGAGATCTTGCGCTCTTCGCGGTCGAGAGTGAGGACGACAGCCTCAACTTCGTCACCGACCTTGAAGAAGTCCTGTGCAGAACGCAGGTGCAGGCTCCAGCTCATTTCGCTAACGTGGATCAGACCCTCAACACCGGGCTGAATCTCTACGAATGCGCCGTAATCTGCGATAACGACAACTTTACCCTTAACCTTGTCACCTACCTTGAGGTTGGGATCGAGTGCATCCCAAGGATGAGGATAGAGCTGCTTGATACCAAGGGCGATGCGCTTCTTGACCTCGTCGAAGTCCAGAATAACGACCTTGATCTTCTCGTCGAGCTGAACGACCTCTTCGGGGTGATTTACGCGGCCCCAGCTAAGGTCGGTGATGTGTACGAGACCGTCCACACCGCCCAGGTCAACGAATACGCCGTAGCTGGTGATGTTCTTGACAACACCTTCAACGACCTGACCCTTCTCGAGCTTGCCGATGAGCTCAGCTTTCTGAGCCTCGAGCATAGCCTCTTCGAGAGCCTTGTGAGAAACGACAACATTGCGGAACTCGTTGTTGATCTTGACGATCTTGAGATCCAGAGTCTTGTTGACGTATGCGTCATAGTCCCTGATGGGCTTGACTTCTATCTGAGAACCCGGCAGGAATGCTTCGATACCGAATACATCCACGATCATACCGCCCTTGGTGCGGCACTTCACGTAACCCTTAACGATTTCGTCCTTCTCGAAGGCCTCGTTGACACGGTCCCAGCTGCGCAGACTGCGTGCGCGCTTGTGAGAAAGTGCCAGCTGACCCTTCTTGTCTTCTGTAGATTCTACAAAGACCTCAACCTTGTCGCCTACCTGGAGGGTGTCCTCGCAGTATTTGAACTCGGCTGCGTTGATGACTGCCTCGCTCTTGTAGCCGATGTTGACAACGACTTCGCGTTTGTTCTTGGCTACCACGGTGCCTTCGATGACCTCACCGTCGGCGATGTGAGAAAGTGAATTTTCGTAGGCCGCTTTGGTGGCCTCTACGTCTACGTCGCCTTCGTTGTCGCTCTCAAAAGCGTCCCAGTCGAAGGTGGCGTTGTCTGCGGATGCATTGTCTGCAGTAGCGACGGTCTTCTTAACCTCTTCCTGTACAGGCTGGGCGACCTCTTCTTGCAGCTGCTCCTGCTCGAGTTTGTTTTCTTCGTTCATGTTAAATTAAAGTTTTGTTTAACAAGTAATTAGACATTATTTATAGACCCATCGCACGCGCGAAGGGAGCGCAAAGATAGACAAAAAATCTTAAAATGCAAGCTAAATCAGACACTTACAACATTTTCCGGCGGCGGAAAATGATGATGACCATACCCACCAGCAGCAGCATCAGCATCATTATCATAAGAAAGTCCCAGATACCGCCTATCAGGGGCAGCTGGACGTTCATACCGTAGATACTGGCCACCAGCGTGGGAGGCATCAGCAGCAGGCTTACCAGCGTAAAGATTTTCATAATCTTGTTCTGCTCTACGTTGATAAGACCCAGCACGGTATTCTGCAGATACTCGAGACGCTCGAAATTGAAGTCGGTATGGTTAATAAGGGACGAGATATCCTTCAGCAGGCCGGAGAGCTTGTCGTTGATCTCGTCGGGGGTCTTCTCGCTCTTGAGCACGCTGGAAATCATACGCTGCTTATCCACGATGTTCTCACGAACCATCATAGTGTTTTCCTGCAACTGATTGATGTCGATCAGGAAGTCCTCGTTGACATCCTCTCCCATGCTCACGCGACGGCTGTACTGCTCCAACTCCTTGCTCATCAACTCAATCATATCGGCGTCCAAGTCGATTCGGTTGTCCAGGATGCCCATAAGCACGTGGAAACCCGTCGGGTAATAGCGGATGCCAGCGGTGATGCGCCGCTGGATGTCGGTAAAGCTGCGCAGGGCGGCCTGGCGCACAGAGACTATGGTCTTGCCGCACAGAATGAATGACACCGACTCCATAGAGTAATTCTCCGGGCCGGGAATCAGGAAGTTGGTGTTGATGAAAATGGATGTGTCATCTTCGCTGTAGCGGGATGAACTCTCGATTTCCTCTGCCTGCGCGCGGCTCTGCAGGGTGGTGTTCAGATAGCCCTCTACGGCGCGTTTCTCCTCCCCTTCCGGATCGCACAGATCCAGCCACAGCACATTTTCGCGCTGCAGCGTCTTGAGCATTTCCAGATTGTTGGTGGATTCGAATTTCGATTCCGGGTTCTTGTAAAAAATTTCGATCATGACTCGCCAATAATAAACGGTTGATAACTGGGGTGATTAACCAACAGATATCAACTACCGTTCTCGGGGCGACGTCTTCACGAATTTTATGTTAAGTACCGAAATCATTTCTGATTTTGAAATTGTCCGGCAAAGGTACGCTTTTTTTCTAAAAAACAAGATGTTCCAGCAAAATCTTGATACCTATGGCTATGAGGATTATGCCGGCAGCGATGCCCGCCTTGCGGCCAAGGACCTTCTCGAAGGCGCGGCCTCCCAGCAGGCCGGCGGCGGCCACGATTGCAGTTACGGCAAAAATCGCGGCGAAGGTCACAACCAGTTTGGCGGCGCCCAGAGACACCATTGCCAGCGAAATGCCCACCGCAAGGGCATCTATGCTGGTGGCGATGCCCGCCACAACCAGCGGCCCGAATTTCATAAGGTCGGCCTTCTCTTCTTCTGCCGGCCGAACAGCCTCAACAATCATCTTGACACCGATGAAAAGCAGCAGGCCGAAGGCTACCCAGTGGTCAAAGGCGGCTATTAGATTGAAGAACGCCTCTCCAAGTGCCCAGCCGATAACGGTGAAGGCGGCCTGGATAAAGCCCAGCGAAAGGTCGATTTTGAGATGGCCGGCCAGCGGCACCTTGCCATAGGCGGCACCGAACGCCATAGTCACCGCCAGAGTGTCGGCGCAAAGGCCAAGGGCCAGCAGGAATATCTCAAGATAGGACATTATATGCTGAACAACTGACGGTTGACGATAGCCTTACCCAGGGTGAATTCGTCGGTGTATTCCAAATCATCGCCAAAGGCCACTCCGCGGGCAATGGTAGAGACTTTCACCGGGAGCGACGCCAGCTGCCGGTAGATATAGAGCGCGGTGGTCTCCCCTTCCATATCGGTGTCCAAGGCCATAATCACCTCTACTATGCCGTCCCGGCCCACCCGCTCTGCAAGCGCCTTGATTGGAAGGTCGTCGGGACCGACGCCGTCCATAGGGGAAATGACACCGCCCAGCACGTGATACAGACCGTGGTACTGGCCGGTATTCTCTATGCTGAGCACATCGCGCAGGCTCTCCACCACACACACTATGCTGCGATCGCGGGAGTTGTCGCTGCATATGGGGCACACCCCCTCGTCGCTTATCATATTGCAGTCGGGGCAATAGCGAACCTCGGTGCGCATTCGCGCTATGGCAGAGGTAAACTTCTCTACATTGGCGGCGGGGGAATGCAGCAGATGCAGGGCATAGCGCAGCGCACTTTTGCGCCCCACGCCCGGCAGCGAAGCTATCTGCTCTACCGCATCTTCCAGCAGCTTGGATCTATAGTTTTGCTTGTACATTGTCTAAGTATGCTTTTGCAGCTTTGCGCACCGTCCCGTGCCTCTGGATCAGTTCTATGGCACTCTCACGGTCCAGCGCGGGCAGTTCTTTCATAAGCGAAGCGGCGGCGCGCTCCAGGAAACTGTCCTTTGCGGCAGCTTCTGCGGGACCGTCACAGAGGCCGGAGGCATCCAGGCCAAGTGTGAGCGCTGCATCCAGCGCCAGCTGCTGCGCCTGAGCGACCTTGAGGCGGCGGCTTTCTTCGGCACATTCCACCTTGAGGATGACGGCAATTTCGGCTGCCGAAACCGCCGGCGATGCCGTTTGGCCACTGATGCAGGCGGTGGCCACTCCCCGGCGCCGCCAGGTGCGCAGTTGCTCTGCCAGAGCAGCGTCCGAGCCGCCGTCCAGGGCAATGACGATATCTTTCAAGCCCGGCTCATCGGCATAAAGATCTGTTTCAGAGGCATATTCGCCTATCACAGGACTTTTGCAGCCAATCAAAACTATGTGCCCGCCGGCGCGCAGACATTCCCCCACCCGGCCGGCAAGGCGCCTGAGAACAGGCTCAGCCTGCTCCACGGCATCCAACACCAGCTTGTTATTGGAGAATATGGTCTGCAGCAAATCCACTTATTTTCCCGAATGATATCTTACAAGCCCCTCTATGGGTTTGGGGCACAGCGGCCCCAATTTGAAGCCGGAGGTCTTGAAAATCTGATGGATGAAATGCTGATACGCCTCTGCCACACTGCCCACAAAGCCCACCGGATTGCGGCGGGGGTCGTAGTGCATCACGTTGCGGTCCACAAAGTCCTGGAGACTCTCCACAATAAGATTCTTCATATACGGATGGTTCTGGTGCTCCCCGATGAAAGTCGAGAAGCTTGCCAGGAAGCGGCTGGGGGCCTCTTCGCGGTAAACTTTGCTGACTATATCGGCATAGGAGAGATGATAGCGCTTGTCAAACTCGCGCACCAGCGCGTCGGGCACCAGTCCTTTGATGTAATCTGAAATGAACCGTTTGCCCATATTGGCACCGCTCCCCTCATCGCCCAGGATAAAGCCGCCCGCCTTGGTCACGGAGGTCATGGTTTTGCCGTCCCAGAAGCAACAGTTGCTGCCGGTGCCCAGTATGCAGGCGATGCCCGGGTTGTCGCCAAAAAGGGCGCGGCAGGCCGCCAGCATATCGCTCTCCACAGAAACCTGTGCCTTGGGGAAAACCTCCGCAAAGCACTCTACAAGTGCATCTTTGAGGTCACCTACCACTCCGGCGCCGTAGAACCAAATCTGCTCCACATCGGCGCCCGCCACGGGCAAAACCTCCTTCTTAAGAATCTGCTTGATTTTGGCCGGCTTGAGATACACCGGACTGATGCCTATTGTGGCGACCTCCTTTACGCTGCCGTCACAGAGTACACGCCACTCGGTTTTGGTGGCGCCGCTGTCTGCAATAAGTTGTATCATACGCTAAATAACACTGCTGTCCTTTTCCCAGACGCCGTTTTTCTTCCAATTGAAAAAGCCGATGACCGCCATCACCACATAGCAGGTGAACAGCGCGGCCGTGGGATACATACCAAGTTTGATGTAGATGCCCACCGCGATAATGTCGAACACAAACCACATCACCCAGGAGATTATGTAGCGGCGGCCGGTATAGAAAGTCGCCAGGATAGTGTTGGTGGCCAGCAGCGCATCCACCCATTGTTGCCAGGACGGCACCACTCCGGGGATTCTGGCCAGCAGGAAGTGCAGGAAGAAGAAAATACCGACAGCCAGAGGTATCGAGATCAGGCCGACCTTCCACTCGAAGGGGCGGATTATGATCTTGCCCTGATTTTCTGTCCCCTCCTCTTTCTTTTTGCTGCGCGTCCAGTCAAGCAGGCCGTAGATGCCCGCCACTATCAGATAACCTTGCACCCCAGCCATGGCATATAGAGGCTCGTGATGACGGTCACCATGCAGATACACAGCGAGATAGGCCATAGCCGCCAGTATGGCGAGATACCACATAAGCGGCTTCTGCAGTATCTGGAATATCACATAAGAAAAGGCTATCGCCGCAGCCACATATTCAAGATAATAAAAAAAAACGTCCCAGTTCATTTCGTAAAGGGTTAATCTTGACAAAGATAATAAAAAACGGGGGAAGACACTCCGTCTTCTCCCGTTTTTAAAACGAATGAACTATTGTTTACTCGCCGATGATCTTGACTTCGAGAACGCGCTGACGCTCGCGAACCTGATCCCAGTCGATGAAGTATACGAAACCGAAGTCACCCAGTGAGAGCTTGCCCTCGTCTATCATAAGGGTCTCGCTGCGGCCAAAGAAAGAAGAACGCAGGTGAGCGTCGGTGTTCAGGCTGCCGCGCTCTACCTCACCGGGGTGAGCAAGTGCAAACTCGATATGTTTGGGACCCGGGTGCAGATACTGGCCTTCGTAGCGGCAAGTGGGAACGATCTTCTCCATAATGTTGATAAGATCCTGCTGCAGGAACTCACGGTTGAAATAAGTCACATCGTGAGAGCACTCCTGAATCATCACAGAGCAAGTGGTGTGGTGGGAATAAAGCACGCAGATACCGTCCTTGATGCCACTCTCGGCAACAATCTTCTTAACCTCTTCGGTCACATTGTGGAAATCGGGCATGTGGTCCTTGGACTGAACTGTTACTTTACCTTTGTAGATTTTCATTTTTGTAGTTTTTAAATGGTTGGTTAATAATATGTTATGGTAATTATTTCTGATGGGTTTCGTCCCAGGCGCGGCGCACTGCGCTTATCATCTCTTCCATAGCGGCCTCGGGATCTTCTGCCCTCATCACGCCGCTGGTAGTGCCGGTGGCATCGGCTCCGGCGCGAATCACATTGTAGACATCCTGACCGCACTTGATGCCGGCGGCCTGGAGCACCTGAATCTCCGGATTCACCTTCTTGATGGCGGCGGTGGTGGCCTTTACATACTCCTCGTCGCTGGTGACGCCGGTGCCGATGAGTTCGGATGGCTCGGCCACGATGATGTTGGGGTTAAGCAGCGCCACGGCTTCTGCCTCTTTAAGACTGTCGGCGCAGATAATGCTCACCAGGCCCACCTCGTCGGCACGCTTGACGCTGGCGGCCAGATCGGCCAAAGTCACCGGCTTCTCTGCGTGATTGAGCATCACCGCGTGGGCGCCGGCGGCCTTAACAGCCTCTGCCAAAATGGAACCCTGCCCCCGTCCCACCGGGATGGGGTCGATGTGCTGGGCCACAATCACAAGATTCTTGGTCTCGTGAGCCAGCATATAGATGTCGCTGGGCTGAGGGGTGAAAAGTATACGGACGTCATATTTTTCCGCTGCCGCATCGGCCGCCTTGGCCAGGCGGAGCAGCCGCTCGCCGTACATATAGGCCTTGGGGCCTATCTCAAAGAACGGCGGTTCTATCTTAAATCCTTTGTACATAACGATTTATTTATTCAATCTATCCCCCACGGCACCGCCCGGATGAATCAGGGCAAACTGCTGCAGGGTATAATCTGTCATAACCATAAGTGCATTTAGCATCGCGTCGAAGATAGCGACCGTGACCACATAGCTGGTGGTGGCCATCACATTCAGGCAGTCGCTCTCGCGCTCTATCTTCATAGGGACCACTATCTGGGACTTCTGCGCCAGAATCGAATTCAGATTCTCGGTGACGCCGATAAGCGTGACGCCCTTCTTGTTGCAGACATCAATTATGGGCAGCAGTTCGGCGGTTTTGCCACCGCGGGACACCATTACCACAACGTCGCCCTTCTTCATACAGCCCATACCGCCGTGCACGGCCTCTGCGGGAGAGAGGAACTGCGCGCCGCGCTCTATGCAGCAGAGCGAATGGGCAAATTTCTTGGCGGCGATGCCGCTGGAACCGCTGGCACAGGTAGTGATGCGCGGGGCGGCGGCAAGCGCCTTGACTGCCTCATAAAAGGCATCCTGATCCATATAGCCGGCGATATCGGCTATTGCCTTAGCCTCTATGGCGATGGACTCTTTGGCCCTTGCTATTACATCTTCTTTGGTCATTTTCATATTTTTGTGTTTTGCATTTTACATATCATTGCGGCCCCTTTGGTGGCCAGTTCGCCCGAAGCCTGCGGCAGATACTTGCGCTGCAGCATATCCTCCTTTATCTGGAGCCACAGGGTGTTGCGCGCACCGCCGCCAGAAGGGATAACCTCCGTGGCCTGCCTTTCGGGATCCAGGGCATCCACAAGCTTTACCAGCGAGGCGGCCGTGGATTCAAATATTGCGCGCAGGAAGTGGGCCGGGGTGTGTTCCGGCTTTATGTTGCTAAACCCCTCCAGACCGGGATAAGTGTCGCTGCGGGGCTTGGCCGCCAGGCCGTCACAACCTGCGGGGACATTTCGCGCCTCGTCTTCCAGCTGGAGGATGGTTTTATCGGGGGCATAGTTTTTCTGATACCACTCCACGGCGGTGGCGCCATTGGGATCGAAGGCCATCTGGAAATAATGGCGGCTGTCCAGACCGGGGCCGGTGATGACGCCCTTGCGGGGGGCATAACCCTCTCTGTAGGCCACACAGGCCAGTACTGTGCCGGTGGACTCGCTGATGCGGCGGCCGGCGAGTATCCCCGCCCCTATAGCCACAGCGTAGTGGTCCAGACAGCCCAGATACAGCGGAGTGCCCTCTTTGAGACCCGCCAGCGAAGCCCCGCGGCCGGTTACATTTCCGGCCAGCGTGCCGGACGGCATCGGGGTGGAAAGCATATCCTCTTTAAGGCCAAAGGCCTCCAAAGCCTCGGGCCACCAGCGGCCGAGAGCGACATCCAGCATAGCCGTCATAGCAGCGGTGCTGCGGTCGCCTACCCTGATGCCCGTCAATCCATAGACAAGATAGTCGGAGATGGTCATCACATAGCGCGTCTTGTCCCAGATCTGCGTTTCGTACTTCTGGAACCAGGCGATTTTGGAGAGCATAAACTCTTGGTCCAGGCCTATTCCAAGGCCTGTTGTATGGGTAAAACCGGGCGCGGCATCCAGCCTGCGGAGCTTGTCACAATCGTTTTTGGCACGATGGTCACTCCAGAGAATCAAGGGCGTCAAAGGCTCCCCTGCCCCGTCCAGCAGAACAAAACTGTTGGCCTGGGAAGAATAGGACACCGCATCTATGGCCGAAGCCGGAATTCCGGCATCGGAGAGAGCCTGCGAAACAGCGCCGGCAACTGTCTTCCAGAAACCGGAAACCGACAGTTCACAGCGGTCATCTTCAGACACTTTGGGCACAGATTCACGGCCAAGACCGCACAGGCGGCCTTCCCCGTCATAGACACCGGCCTTGAAATAGGAGGTTCCCAGATCTATGCCCAGATAGCGGCTCATCACTCCAAACCGGCTATAAGTTTTTTGGTTTCGTCCAGCATTATATAGCCGGCGTCAACACTGAAGAAAGAGTTGCCCGACTCATAATAGCGTTTTTCCACAGCCTCGCGGGTCACAACGTAGCCCTGAAGGTCGCCGTTGGCATAGCCTATCAGCGAGACATTCTTGAACGCCTCCTTGAGCCAGAGGCCGAACTCCACGAATACCTCACCCGGCCAAGCAGCATAGCGCCAGGGGCCGACTTTAACGACCTGTATCTCTGCGGGCAGGCAGCTGGCATATACATCTTCCAGTTCATTATTGGCTGCGAGGGTAGACAGCAGCAGCGCCTCTTCGCTGCCGAACCAGTCCACCTCTGCGGTGCGGGTTTCGCGCTTGTCGGCGACGGGATCGGCCTTGAGAGCTTCAAAATGGGCCTTTGCCCTGTCGCGGTTGGCCAGTGCCCACTCTACCGTGGGGAAGTCGCGCTTGGGAAGATTCAGATTCTTTGAAGCAACAGCCAGCGGGAGGCTGCGGTCAAAAATCACCCCCTTGCCGGCTTCGGCAATCACAGAAGCGGCCACTATCTCGCCCAACCGCTGCGCTTCGCTAAAGTTGTTGCCGCGGGTCACGTGGCGCGGGCTCTGGTCGCCGGAGGTGCCGGTGAAATATACCACGGGGCAGCCTTCGCCAAGCAATTCCTTGCGCATCAACTCACGTGTATAGTGCGGGAAGTCGGCGCTGCAGAGAGGGGAATCCTCGTGCAGCACGGTGGGGTGCATACATACCACCAGCATCGCCGCAATGTACTTGCCGTCAAGGCCGCGCACCAGCATAGTGGGCACCTGCATATCCTTGGGGCCGGCGGGGTCGTGGCGGTTGGTGCCAAGTCCCGTGGCGTCGCCCATCACAAAGCCTATCTCCGCCTCGCGGGCCGCCTCAAACGCACGGCAGCCAGCGCTGATGGAGTGCTCTACCACGGTGCGCATATAAGCTTTGTCTGCAGGCGGCACAACCTTGTCGTTACGGCTGATGATCACGTCGAAGGGCGTGGGGGCCGAGTGGGTGTGCGTCACGGAAACCAGAATGTTTCCGGCCGGCACGCCTGTCTTGGCAGAAATGCCGCTGCGGATGGCGGCAACCTGCTCTTTGTTCAGATAAAGGATGTCGTGGGAGATGAACATCACCTGCCTGCTGCCATTATCAATGTAAAGGGCGGTGCAGGTCAGCGGGTCGTGAGCCCCCTGGCTCATTCTCTCCACATATGGGTAGCCATAGAGAAACTGCGAATCTTTGGGGGTTATTTCCTCGCTCGCAGCTCCGGCTTTGATTATTTCTTTTGACATTTTAATACTCGTTTACCCAGTCAGGTTCGATATTCTTGGCGATGGTCTCCGACACGAATACGTTTGTGGGGACGGTTTGCATTATGCTCTCGGGGATGCGCGGGCTCACCGGGCCGTGGAGCACCAGGCGGGTGGTGAAACGCTGCCAGGCAGAGCTGGTGCCGTGGATGGTGAGGGCGTGGGTGTCGTGGCGATATTTCGCGGCAAGGACATCGCGCGGGCCGATAGTGGCTGCTTTGGGCGGCACTGCCGCCAGATTGCCGCTAAGGCCGAATGCGCCGTGCAGGGAGTTCTGGGCCAGGGTGAAGGGGCTCAGGGTGCAGACGCGTGCGCCCATCTGCTTCCACTCTTCCAGCGGAGCCTGGAATTCGGGAGCATCGGGCTCTATGAAGGCAAGGTGGCCTGTCCAGCCTGGACCAGCATAAACGATGTCGGCCTCGCCTGCATCCTGAATAATCTTGCTGTAGTCGTTGATGTTCTTATTGGTGAAGCCCACAAAATGGCTGCGCTCTGGACGGAGCTTGGGATCCAGTTCATAATAGAAGTTGTGCAGCATAGCGTAGGTAAAGCCGCATTCCCAGTCTTCGGGAGCGATGTTGCCGTCCTGGTCTGCATACTCGTCCATTGCAAAGGCATACAGGTTGTGGCAGTCAATATCCAGCGCGTTGCACATACGTGCCACATAGCGGTAGGTGGTCACGGGGTTGGGCAGAATCATAACCACTTTCTTGCCGGTGTCGGAGGACTCTTTGAGCCTGCGGACCATATCGGCAATCATATAGTGCTCTACAGCAGCATCGGGCACGACCCTGATCTTGTAGTCGGGGTTGGGATGCTTCTCCATATCTTCCCTTTTGATGGCAGCTACCCGGTCAATAACCTCTTTATCTCTGAAGGGGACCCACTGCGAGGGCTGGTATACGAACTTCTTGTCTGACATAACGTTTATAGTTTTTTAATTGTTTATTTCTTGTAAAATTCTTTGCCTGAAACCCAGGTGCTCTGCACCTCGAGGTTGCCGTCCAGCACCACGAAGTCGGCATCGTAGCCCGATGCCAGAAGGCCCTTCTGCTTTTCAAGATGCAGCACCTTGGCGGGGTTGTAGCTGAGCAGTTTGCTGGCTGCCACAAGGTCCAGACCAAGGAGTTTGACTGCATTGCGCAGCGCCACGTCCAGGGTAAGGCCGCTGCCCGCCAGGGTGTGGTCCTTCACGCTGCGGGCCGGGGCTCCGGGATAGTCAAAGCAGATGTCGCCCATATTGCCGAAGGTGTAGGTCCCGGGCTGGAAGCCGGCGCCCACATTGGCATCGGTGATCAGGCACACGCTGCCGGGGCCGCTCTGCTTGGCCACCAGAGCCATCTTCACGGCGATGGGATCTACGTGCACTCCGTCCAGAATGAAGTCGACACTCACGCGGGGGTCGGCCAGAACCGCCTCTACAATGCCGCTGGGACGCACGCCCGGCTCAGAAACCGGCGGGCACGGGAACACATCGTAGAAGTGGGTGCAGTGGCGCGCGCCCAGCTCAATGGCCTTCTGCGCCTGCTGCACATTGGCACCGGTGTGGGTCATAAAGACCGGCGTATCGTCCTGAGCCATAATGGGAATCAGGTCGAATATCCCATCCACGTCGGGAGAGATGCTGAAGATGCACTTGTAGGGTTTGGCAGCAGCTATCAAGGCATTCACGCGGTCGGCACCGCCGCCGCCGATGGCATCTTTGTTAAAGGCGCCCGTGAGGGCCAGGAACGGCCCCTCCAGGTGGAAACCCAGAATATGGGTCCCCTCCGGCGAAGTGGCGGAGAGTGTCTTGAGATAGGCCGAATCCTGCCCCATAGGGCTGGGAGAAACGGTCGGCAGAAAACCTGTCACGCCGTAGCGCGGCAGTGTGCGGCACATCCCGGCCAAAGCCTCGGGGCCGTCGTCCACCAGGAAATTGTGGACGCCGTGGATGTGCATATCTATGAATCCGGGCAGCAGATAGCAGTCCGAACGGTCTTCTATCTCGCACTGGGGCTTTTCCAGGGTGACGTCGGCAATCTTGCCGCCGTCCAGCACCAGATAGCCGGAGACTATCACATTTTCGGTAACTATTTTACCTTTTATCGCTTTCATCTTTCAGCTGCTATCTTCCGGTCAGGTTGTGGTAGTCTTCCAGAATCTTTGCGCAATAGGCACCAACGCCCACGACGTCGGCACCCATACTGATAAAGTTATAACCGAGGTCTATCAGTTCTTTGGCGTTCTGCGCGCTGCCGGTGGTACCGGCAAACTTGCCGTATTTGTGCGCCATTTCGGCGATGCGCTTGCGGGTCTCTTTAAGCAGCGGGTTGCCGAAATTGAGCGGGTCGCCAATGCCCTGGCTGAAATCGGCGGGGCCGAAAAACAGCATATCGAAGCCTGGCAGCGCGGCTATCTCTTCCAGCTCGTCCAGCGGCTCGGGGTCCTCTATCTGCAGCACCGTGAAGCGCTGCTCGTTGGCCTGCTTCATATACTCGGCGCCGTCCAGCATACAGTAGGCACCGTCGGCGTTGCCGCCGTCTATCGGACGCCTGCCTACAGGGTGGAACTTGGTGTAGTAAACTATCTTCTTGGCCTCTTCAAGACTCATAACGTGCGGCACCATAATGGCGGTGGCATCCATCTCGAAGGGTTTGATCATATCGCTGTAGGGGCCGCGGGAGACGCGTACCATAACATCGGCGTCATAGGCCTTGCCGGCCAGTATCTGGGCTTTGAGGTCCTGCCAGCCGTTAACGCAGTGTTCGCGGTCCAGCCAGAGGCAGTCAAAACCGCTAAGGGCGGCTATCTCGGCGACCTCCATACCGGTCATATTCAGTTTGAAACAGGTGGCTACCTGTCCGGCTCTCATTTTTTCAAGCACTCGGCTTGGGCGCATTTTGCTTATCATATCGTATTGTTTTTATTGATTCTGATTGTCTTTCTTTTTAACGCTGCGCTTGATCAGCACCAGGAATACCACACTGGCCAGTGCGGTGAGGCTCACTACCTGCAGTATCAGGCGCATATCTACGTTGTGGTCTCTAAGAATACCGATGACATATACGCCAAGGCCGCCAATCACGGTGGTGAACATATTCATCATACCATAGGCAGTGGCGCGATAGCGCTTGTCGGTGGTGGCCACTATTATCGGCATCAGGTTGGTATCCACAAACATACGGCTTATGCCATAGACCACCATAAAGCCCACCGCCATCCAGAGCACCACGCTGTAGCCGGCAAAGAATGCGGCCGGCGCGGCAATGCAGATGCCTATGATGGGGATGTTGATGCGGGCGTATTTGTTGGTCTTGCTCCAGCGGTCGGCAATCCAGCCGCCCAGCAGAAGTCCCACTATCTGCCAGGGATTAAGGAACAGGGTGGCCAGCATACCGGCCTTGGTCTCGGGCAGTCCAAACGCCTCGTTATAGTACGTCGGCAGCCAACTGCCCTCCACCTGGGCCAAAATACCCACGATGCCCCAGAAGATAGAAAGGTAAATAAAGGAGGGGTTGGTGAACAGGTGCTTGAAGGCCTCGCCAAAAGAGGGTTTCTTCTCGGCCGGCTCTTCCACGACCTTTACCGGCTTGGGATCCTTGGGAGCCTCTTTCAAGGCGAAGAATGCAAAGACGGTATACGCAACGCCCACGATTCCGAACAGGGAGAAGGCATAGCTCCAGTCCTGATGGACGGTGGCCAGATGCGACCCCAGAAAGCCCAGGCTGCCGCCCAGCACCAGACCCGACATATGGAATCCGGTGGCACGGCTCTGCGTACGGCCCTTGTGGTAATCCATAATCAGCGCCAGTGCGGCGGGAAGATAGCACGCCTCGCTTATACCCAGCGCGATGCGGCAGGCCAGCAGCTGCTCGTAGTTAACCACCCGCGACGTGAGCCACGTGATCACCGACCACGACAGCAGGCTGATGATTATCACCCTCACCCTGCTGAACTTGTCGGCCAGAAAGCCGGCAATGGGATTGGTGAATCCGTAGGCCCACAACAGGGATGAAAACAACATCCCGTACTGCTGGTCGGTCATAGGTATTGCCGCCCTTATTGAGAGTCGCATTGTGGCGACCATAGAGCGGTCCAACTGGTTTAATGCTGCGGCGATAAAGAGGACAGCAACCACGAACCAGGCATATCCGGTGGGTTTTTGCTGTGTAGTGGGGTTGGTATTCTCCATTAAAAAGAGTCGGAATCAGACGTTTTTGCTGATTCCGGCTCCAAAGATAATCAAAATCCGTAATTGATGAACCTAAAACCTGTAGCTCAACTTAACCAATCCGTTGATGGGCGCTGCGGGGAAATAGCCGCAATCGTCACCATAGCTCCAGGCATCGGCTATATACTTGCTGTTGAGCATATTGTTGACAAATGCCGACACCTTGAAACTGCCAAATGAAAATACTGCACCCAGGTTGAGGACATTGTATGCATCCAGCAAATGGTCCGGATTGGAAGTGTTGTCGAAATACTGCCTGCCCACAACCTTGTCGGCAAGGGTCAGAGTCAGCCATTTGGCGGCATCCCACTGGAGGGAGTATGCACCGATATATCCAGGTGAAAGCATCAGGTCCAGAAGCCCTTCGTCTGTGACAATCTTGTTGCGGCTGAGGGTCGTATTGGCATCCAGGCGCAGGCTCTCTATTATCTTCCAGCCCAAGGACAGTTCGATACCGCGGCGGTAGCTGTCCGGGATATTCTTCTTGATCATATAGCCGCTGTCGGAAATCTTGCCGGTCTCTACCAGTTGGTCCTGATATTCCATAAGGTAGGCATTCACGGCAAAGGAGAGGCGGCTGGAGTTGAAACGGTAGCCAAACTCGAAATCCCAGAGACGTTCGGGCTTGATCTCGTCGCCGGTTGTTATGGCATCTTTGATATCGCTGCGGGTTGGCTCTTTATTGGCCAGGGCAGCGGAGGCGTAAAGATTGCTGAAACGTCCCAGACTCAGTGTGGCGCCTGCCTTGGCATTGGGGAAATCATAGTGGAAATCGTGGTCGAGGTCTCCCGCATCGGGATCATATCCAACCATTTTGTAATCTATATGGCGCCATTGGGTATCACCATAAATATTCAGGGAACCATCGAAAAGATAAAGGGCGCCTTTAATGAAGGCGGCGGCATCCTTCTTGAGGCCGTTGTTGTCGTAGTAATGGCGTTTGGTATCCACATCGGGCATCGCATCCACCCACTTGAGAGTGCCAAAATGGTCGCCGTCGTAGAGTGAATAGTTGAAACCTGCCTGCGCCAGGCCTCTGAAAGTCTCGTATTTGATATTCAGGCTGCCGGCATATAGGTTATTGAAGAGATGGGTACGGCGCACCACATCGCTGATTACACCGGCGTCCAAGCCAAAGCTGCTCATCTTCTTGTCGTCTTTGTACTGCTCGTAGAAGCCGTTTCCGTTGGTGTAATGAAGCGTTGCGCTGGCGTATAGGTTGTGCGCCAGGTTTATTGAGTAAATACCCTGCACATTGTGCTGGATGTAGTTGTCGGTCTCGTTGTCGTAGTAGTGCATATTGCCGTCGGCATCATAATATTCACCCGCCGAATTGTAACGGCGGTCGGCTGCCATCTCCTCTGCACTGATGCCGTTCCAGGTTATGCCAGTCCGCTGACGGCCGGCGATATACACAATCTTGGCGCTGCTGCGGTCGCCATACCAGCTGCCCACTGCCATAAGGGAATGCAGGCGCGCATAAGCATTGCGGATATAGCCTTCGGTCCGGTTGTAGTTGTAGCCGAGGTCAAAACTGAAGCCGTGCTTCGTGCGGCCAGTGCCCGCCTTTACACTGCCCAGACCGGTAAAGAACGACCCTCCGGCGAGTTCTATTTCGCAATAGGGCTTGATAGCCGGCAGCGCCGACACCAGATTAAGGCTGCTTCCAAAAGCTCCTACCCCATTGGTGGAACTGCCCACTCCGCGCTGCAATTGGGCCGAAGAGAGCATTCCGCTAAGCGAAGGCAGATTCACCCAAAATACCTCCTGAGACTCGGCATCGTTATATGCAATACCGTTCAGGGTAACGTTTGTGCGGCTTGGATCGGCGCCGCGCACGCGGATCTTGGAATAACCCAGCCCGGTGCCGCCCTCGTTCACAGCCACCACCGAAGGCTGAAGATTAAGCATCATAGGCAGCGAAGAGGTCGGATTCTGAAGGGCAATCTGACGCTTGTCCAGCTCGCTGTAGGCCACCGGACTCTTGGCATCGACCCTGCTGGCCGACACCACGATGCTGTCCAGCGCGGACATCAACTGGTCTTCTTCAACAGAAAAAATAGCGGAATTGTCAACATTCTGCGCCATCAGGCCGGCGCACAGCGGCAGAAAAGCCGCAACAGCCATCAATAGTTTTTTCATAATGTTTCCTTTACGCGGGTCCTAACCCGATCAAGTTCAGTGGGTATGTTCTCAGCTTCGCGCCTTGGGCAGCCGTGGCCTACTGTGACCCTCCGGCTCCCGGGTGCGCGACGCACCCCATTTGCGGTGGCAAATATATAGTTTTTTCCGGCAATGCGGATGGTTACCGGTACAAAACGATGTGATTTCCGAGGCGGTTGGACATAAAGCGGGCAAAATCGGCCCTGGATGGGAACTTAAAGCGGATCTGGGTGCGGCAGCGCTCGGGGATACGGGTGTTGCACACAATGCTGCCCTCTGCCTGGAAGACCTTGTCTAGCAGCGGACCGCCGATTTTCAGAATCTTGCAGGGGCCCTCTGCCAGGATGCCGGCGATGCCTATCCCGATGCCCGATTCGAAATGACTGGGGAGTGTGTAGCTGCTGGTCATCGATATGGGGATGGTGCAGTGGGCAAAGTCCACCGTGGCAGCGGCGGGATTGCTGGACGACGGGTTGGCCATAAACGCGGGACGGCCGGTGAGCGCGTGGGCCACTATCAGGGACCACAGTGACGGGATGTCCCCCTCGCAGCCGGAGATAATGCCCTCGTCGCTCAGGCGGGCCAGCGCCAGGCAGCTGGTGGCACGGCAACTGTCCAGCAGATCGAAGCACTTGACAGTGAGGGCAGTAAGGCGATATTTGCCACATATTGCCTTAAGCGCCCGATACATCCTCTCGGCATCGGCAAGGGCCTCGCGGCTATAGGTAGCGGCGGCGTCCTGCCCCGGCTCGGGGGCCGTGGCACGGTATTCTTCTTCCAGCTCCCGGATATTGATATCGATAAACTCCGCTCCAAAGCGCGCCGCAACAGCTGCCTGGTCAATACCAGAAGATATCAGCCACGACGACGCCCCGCCGATGAGTCCGATACGGCTCTTGGCCAGGGCCTCCATCACCGCCGGGCAGTCGTATGGCGATGCAAATGCCGGTGCATCGGCGTTATCGGGAATTTGCCCGGAGAGAGAGGAACTGCCCTCCAGCGGCAGGTTTATCAGCTTGTGCTCCACCCCTTTCTGCTGCAGGAAAGAAGCTATCTCAAATGCCGCCGCCAGGCTGTTATGATAGCCGTCGGAAAGCAGCACGACGGGCCTTGGCAGTTTGTCCCATATGCGGGCAAAAAGCTCTTCAGTGCCGCCGGTAGCTATGAAGCACACAGGATTCGCCACTGTGGACAGGTCGGCATCGCAGTTATATAATGTGATATCTTCTCCGGCAAACGAGCGCAGCGCCTCTTCGCGCCGCCCCAGAACGCTGGCCACGTCGTGCAGAGCCGATGCAAAAACAATTATGTTCATATCTTGATTTGAGATTTATATCTTACTGACAGATAGATGGTTCTGATGGCCAGATGCACAAAGTAGGCCGTCATCAGGATATGGATGGCCGTCTCTTGAGAGACATTCCGCCCGGCAATCAGCAGCCCCAGGAACCAGGCGGCGAAAAAGCCCAGGGCACAGAGCACCGAAGCGTTCCGCATATCGGCAGATGCGGTCGCGCCTATGAAAATGCCGTCCCAGATGAACGCGGGGCACCCGATAAGCGGCATAGCCAGCAGCCAGGGAAGGAACTGGGCCCCGGCGGCCACCACCGACTCGTCACTGGTCATCAGACGGAAAATGGGAGTGCTGGCAAAGGCATATACGGCCATAAACAGCACAACCACAGCCGCGCCCCAGGCAAAGACCCCGCGCACGGTGCTGCGAAGCCCATCCTGGTTGCGCTCGCCTATAAACCGCCCCGTGAGCGCCTCTCCGGCATAAGCAAAACCGTCGGTAAAGTAAGAGAATATCATCAGCAGCTTCATAATTATGGAGCTGACGGCCAGCATCATATCGCCATAGCGGGCAGAGATCACGGTGAAGCCTATGTACACCGCAATTAGCCCCAGCGAACGCACGAACAAGTCGCTGTTCATAGCAAAGAAGGGGCGCAGCGGGCCGCGGAAAGTGTCCCGAAGCCGGTAACCCCTGAACACGTGCCGGTACCGCAGCCGCAGCACCAGCAGCGCAAAAAGGAAACCCGTCCACTGGGCCACCACGGTACCCACCGCCACGCCGCGGAACCCCAGGTGCGGAAATATCCATAGCCCATAGCCCAGCAGAATGCTGGTGGCGATGTTCACCCCGTTGACAATAAGGTCGGCAGCCATAGGATGCACGGTGTCCTGCATCCCTATGAACCAGCCCTTGAGTGCAAACAGACTAAGCGTGGCGGGCGCGGCCCAGATGCGGATATAGAAATACTGCCGGGCCAGCGTCCGGACCTCAGGTGAGCATTTGATGAACAGGAATGCGGCGTTGAAGATGACCCACTGCAGCAATATCAGCAGCAGCCCGGCGGCCAGGGCTATGCCCAGCGACCTGGCCAGCGCCATTGCCTGGCCCTCGCGGTCGCCGCGGCCGAATGCCTGAGCCGTGACCCCTCCGGTACCGGCCCTGAGAAAGCCGAAACACCAGTAGACCAAATCGAAGATGGTGGTGCCTATGGCGATGCCGCCCAGCAGCGTGGCAGCCGCAAAGCCCCCTTCGCCGTCCAGATGCCCCACCACCGCCAGGTCCACCATACCCACCAGGGGGATGGTGATGTTGGCCAGGATGCTGGGCACCGCCAGCCGGAGTATCTCCTTATTGAGCTTCATCGGACGTCAAAGTTAACAAGAATACCCGGAGAATGCTATCTTTGTAGAAAAGGAAAAACTATGGCAGACAATTATCTGGAGAGAAGGCAGCAGGAACTGCAGGAGAAGCGGCCGGTGGTAAAGCACACCGGCGTCTCGCTGGATTCGCTGCTCAAGAAGAACCGCAGCTACCGCGGCTACGACATCAGCCGCATAGTAACCAAAGAAGAGCTGAAACAGATTGTTCAGGCGACCACTCTGGCAGCTTCCGGTATGAACAAACAACGGCTACGCTACCGGCTCGTTACAAAAGAAGAGGCCGACAGAGTGCTGCCGCACATCACCCTGGGTGCCGCGCTGCCGGAGGAGCATCTCCCCCATCCCGGCACCGAGCCGGGGGCATTCATAGTGGTCTGCGCCACCGAAGCCGAGAACAAGATTATCGACATAGACCTGGGCATCGCCGCCCAGAGTATGCTGCTCAAGGCGGTAGAAATGGGCCTTGGCGGCATCTTCATACTTAATTTCCGCGGCGAAGCCATCCGCGAGTCGCTGGCGCTGCCGCAGGTTCCCATCGCCGTCATCGCCATCGGCAAACCGGCGGAGAAGATATTTCTCCTTCCCGTAGATGCCGGCACCGACCTCAACTACTACCGCAAGGACAGCATCCACTACGTCCCGAAATTGCAGGTGGATGATTTGCTGATTTAGTACTTGATTACCAGCATATCGCCTTCGTCTATGACGAGGGCGTTCTTGCCTTCAGGACATTCAGAAACACGGCCGTTGCGGTCAATTATGCTGCACGGCTGCGCCAGGGTGACATTGGCCTTGCATTTCTTTGTCCAGCTGGAATTTACCACTACCAGATAACGGTCGCTACCGTTCATCACAAAAGACACCAGCGCGGTAAAGTCTGTATCCAGAGTTGATATAGCCTCTGGCAGATCGCTGTCCAGCAGCGGCAGGCAGGCGAACGGAGTC
>JAEEGG010008113.1_pt1 | contig 23924 bp, 21 predicted proteins | sample 9134161 | NCBI WGS metagenome assembly JAEEGG01 (sample SAMN16246543, study PRJNA631951) | gut metagenome | biome: gut microbiome; feature: rumen; material: CR-attached | host: Bos | place: Iran: Karaj | collected 2018-10
TCCGGTCTTACCAAAACTTTCGCCCAAATTATTACGGGCATGGGTTATGAGTGGTCGAAGTATTACCAGACTTTAACCTATGAAGCATTCTACAATACTTACTATAATAAAGATAATGCTTAAAAAACGTACAAATGCTGAGTTTTCACAGAGGAGAAATAATTAAGAAATTTTACTGTCCAATGACGGATAAAAATGATAGAACACAAAGTAAAACAAGAATGGACCTGTACGTATTGCGGGATAAAAACTTATACCTCTATTGAACCAAGCGACCTAGAGCGTATGGTAGACAGTATGATATATAGAAAAAAAGATTGCAATTGCGATATTCCAGATAAGGGAGCTTGTGAAAGGAACTCATTTCTTCCGCATTGTTGGCGGAAATCACGCCAATTAACTTTTGAAGAATATGACAGGTATCTTCTGAATAAGTATTCCGCATATTTAGAAGAGTATGCTGCAAACTTTAGGACTAAAGAGGAAAAACGGGAAAGGGTTACGATATTTTTAATCGTTATTTCTTTTGTAATATTAGGTAAATCCTAATTTTTAAGGCTCTTCTGGCTTTCTCATATATACCAGAAAAGCCGAACTTTTACCGTAAAAGTAAAAAAACCTGCAGAAGTTCTGCAGGTTCCCATACAAACTGGATGACAGTATATTATTTCTTAGAAAACATACTGAAGCGCTTGTTAAAACGCTCTACACGTCCGCCAGTATCAACAATCTTCTGCTTACCGGTGAAGAATGGATGACATACTGAGCAAACATCAATTGAAATGTCATGACAAAGTGTTGAACGAGTTTCAAACTCATTACCGCATGAGCACTTTACCTTAATGGTCTTGTACTCTGGATGAATATCTTTTTTCATTAGAAAACCTCTATCAGGCCGTGTCGCCATCCAACCCGAAGTCGAACACCACACGTATGGTTAAATAATACACAAAACTGCTAAAACAGCGGGTGCATGATATATCTTTAACTGTAAATTAGCAAGCAAAATATTGTATTTCCGTTTTGCAATTTCCGAAACGGTTCAGAGAGATCTAGGGAGGTGCTCAAGAATTTTACTCGGAAGCAGTAAATCAGTAACTATCATACCACTGATAAAATCTGATATTATGAAAAGTTGCAAATACCGTGAAAACAATCCTGCCCAAGAACACTGCACGGCATGGTACAATTGAATTCACTAACATTTCGAACAGTTTTGGGATCACATTGCCTCATATGAACAACATTACTATATGCCACGTCAACCTCGCCAGGGGATTTCGGGGAGGTGAACGCCAGACTGAACTGCTGATAAGGTATCTGTCAGATTCTGTTGCAGGGCAATATCTTGTATGCCGCAAAAAATCTCCCCTTATTGAGCATCTCAGTGATGTAAAAAATCTTACCGTAGTCGAGGTTTCAGGCAGATTAGGAGGACATTTCAGTCATATCAGGGCTGACGTAATTAATGCACACGAGGCAAAAGCTGCACACTGGGTGCTTCTGGAGAATTTTCTAAGAGGTACTCCCTTCGTCATAACGAGAAGAGTGCCACAAAAAATTCAAAAAGGTTTTATCTCCGGACTGTGCTACAGCAGAGCTTCAAGACTGGTTGGCATTTCCTCACCTATAACGGGATATCTAAAGGAGATAAGCACCCGACCTGTCGTTACCATCAACAGCGCGCTTGCTCACCTTGACTGCAAAAGTGCCAAAACAGAACAGATTCTTGAAGAGTATCGCGGTAAAATCATAATAGGTCACATCGGAGCCTATGTTGATCGTCACAAAGGTCAGAGAGTTATAATCGAAGCTGCAAGGCTTCTTGAAAAAGAACGTGATGATCTTGTATTTCTCTGCCTGGGAGCCGGATGTGACGAGGAAGTGCTCAAAAATGAAAGCAGAGATTTAAAATCAGTGAAATGGCTGGGATTTCAAAAAGACGTAGGAAGCTATCTCAAGGCATTCGATCTTTTTGTTTTTCCCTCCCGCAATGAAGGACTGGGTTCAACGCTTCTTGACGTCATGGATTACGATGTACCTGTCATAGCAAGTGACATTGACGGAATACCGGATATTGTAAAAAATTATGAAACAGGTCTGCTTATAGAAAGCGGAAATCAGTTTCAACTAGCAGAAAAAATAAAGGAACTTCTGAAAGACACTGCTCTTGCTGACAAACTTGCGAAAAATGCAAAAAAACGGCTGAGCATGTTTTTGCCTGAATCAATGGCTGCCAAATATCTTGATATGTATCAATCCATACTGCAGGAAAGAGAGTAAAAAAATGAACAGCATAACAGGGATTATTATTACACTTAATGAGGAACAGAACATATCTGACTGCATAAGAAACATGAAGCAGGTATGCAATGAGATAATCGTTGTTGATTCCTGTTCAACTGATCATACTCTGACCATAGCGGAGGAGCTTGGAGCCGTTACTGTTGTTCAACCCTACCTTGGCGACGGTTTTCAAAAGAATGTAGGAATACCCAGAGCCGGAAACGAATGGATACTGAGTCTTGATGCAGATGAGCGCCTTACCGATGAAATGGTAAAAGTCATCAACGAGCTGGATCTTGATAATTCTGAGTATGATGCATACGCGTTTCCGCGCCGCAACTACATAGGCAGCCGCTGGATAAAGCACGGTGGCTGGTATCCAGACGTATGCATAAGGCTTTTTGATCGAAGAAAGACCAAGTTCAAGGAAGTAAAACAACACTCCTACGTTGAAACGGCTAACTACAAACGGCTTAAAGCAGACATAATTCACTACTCTTTCCGCAATATCGGAGAGCTATTTGCCAAACCGGGCAGAAACTTCTCAACCCGCGGTGCCAAAATTATGTACGAAAAAGGTAAAAAAGCAAATGCCTGCAGTCCTGTCATTCACGGCACCACTGCGTTTCTGCGCCACTACATTCTCAGATACGGATTTCTTGACGGCATAGACGGAATAACCGTAAGTCTAAGTTCAGGCATCAACAGTTACCTTAAATATGCAAAACTTCTGGAATACCAGCGCGATCCGAAGGTACTTGCAAATGAGGATTTCAAAAAAATTTGGTGATCCATGAGTTTTGATGATCAAAGAAACAGAATCAACGCTCTTATCTGCACCAACTTTTATCTTCGACTAGGTTCATCCCAGATAGGCGGTGTTGAAAGACTGTCGCTCATCCTGATATCAACCCTTAGAAAAAAGGGATGTCGTTTTTTCAATGCATTCCGAACAACTGACGACAATTCAAAGGATGATGAGCTGGATGAGCATTATTTTCTTGAAAGCGAGCGCATCAAGATTACAGACAGGCTGTCATGTGACGAACTGGCCGGTTTTCTTACAAGGAACAATATCAACGTAATTCACATACAGCAGGCCGAAACAAGAGACTTTTTGCTCTACCGCGAGGCTGCGGAGCGGGTTGGCGCCGTGGTAATCGCAACAATGCATAAAAAGCCGTTCGAGGATCTTTTCACCTTCGAAAGAAGTTACATAATTAGAGAACTTTACAACTCGCGCTTTTCTAAAAAAATAGGAATTCTGAAAAAGCTGTTCTTATCAAGCATCATCAGACGCAAACGTCTAGATCAAATTTACATGAAAACGCTGAACACAATCTCGCTGTGTCACAGGATTGTAATTCTGTCCCAGAACTATATTCCCGGATATGCCAGTCTGTTGCAGAAGGATATGTCTTCAAGTGACACGGACTGCATCTTTTCAATAATTCCAAACTGCGTCAGCTTCAGCAATTATTTCCCTGAAATCCACATTCCAAGACTAAAACAAAAAGAAATACTGGTCGTAGGAAGGCTTGATGATACATCCAGACGAATCTCCATTCTGATAAATATGTGGAGTGAACTCAGCAAATCATTTCCGGACTGGACCCTTCGGATCCTTGGAGACGGGCCCTCAGCCGCAAGATATAAAAAATCAGCCGCGTCCGCACCCTCTATAAAAATTGAAGGAAGACAGGATCCGGAATCGTACTACCGAACAGCCTCCATATATGTCAATCTATCCATAACAGATGATGCCTGGAGCATGTCACTGCTAGAAGCGATGCAGTATGCACTGATTCCGGTTGTATTCAATACCAGCGAGTCATATTCCGACATAATCGAACATGAGCAAAGCGGATTTATTTTAGAGGATATGTCTGTAACCGCGCTTAAGCATACTCTGCAAAAACTGATGAATGATGAAAAACTCAGGCATACAGTTGCAAGAAACAGTCTTGCACGCTCAAAAATGTTCAGTCAGCTTACATACTGCTACAGATATCATAATCTCTATGTTCAAACTCACAAAGAATCGTAAAAAAAACTGATGTTCTCAATTATCCGGTCGACCGTTGCCATTCAGACAGGAATCACGGGAAATTTCCATACATAGCGGAAGAACTCTGCATTCAGTGAAGTTTATGCATTTCATCCAAAACGCATGATCTGCCTTTAAAATAAACAGCCGGCACTATATCTTGATTGATTCACAAATCATGCCAAATCAATGATTTCCCAAGCTTTTTAATATAAAAAAATAATAAAAAAATTGTTGCAATGAGGGTGTTTTTTCTTGATAATGCGTCAAACTCATATGATGTTGGACAATTTTCTAGGGCAGGGGTGAAAACCCATTTGAGAGGTGCTACATAAGCTAATGAAAAATTTATACACCGCTAATTTAGACTACCGCAGTCTCGTCAACAAATACGGCTCACCACTACTGATTCTGGATCAGGCAACTGTAAGGCATCAGTATCGTTCTCTTAAAAGAGCTCTTCCTTCTGTTACACTTCACTATGCCTTGAAACCGCTTCCTCACCCGGATGTTGTTTCAGCATTGCTTGAGGAAGGCTCAAGTTTTGATCTTGCCACCAAAGGTGAAATTGATCTGGTCAGAAACGCAGGAGTTGATCCCCGCACCTGTATCCATACACATCCTATTAAGAAGGATGATGAAATAAGATATGCTCTCGACTTCGGATGCAACACTTTTGTAATTGACAACATAGAAGAAGCAAAGAAGTTTGTTTCCTTTAGAGATCAGGCAAGACTTCTGGTAAGAGTCAGCTTTCCTAACCCTGAAACACCGGTTGACCTGTCTAAAAAGTTCGGTGTACTGCCTCAGGACTGCATGGAGTTGCTTCGCTTTGCAAAAACTCTCGGACTTAACGTTGTAGGTCTGTCATTCCATGTCGGTTCGCAAGTTCCTAATGCCCGTCGTCACTGCGAAGCTATTGAACAGTGCAATGATATAATCAGACAGGCAAATGAAGAGGGATTCGATCTTGAAATCCTTGATATAGGCGGAGGGTTCCCAGTCGACTACGAAAAGGCCGAAGAAAAGGATATCTTCTCTTTCTGTGCACCGATTCGTGATGCCCTGGCTATACTGCCTGAAGGAATCAGAGTACTGGCTGAGCCGGGAAGATTTATTTCAGCACCATCAATGATAAATATCTGTACTGTTGTCGGCAAGGCCAGACGCTTTGGCAAGCCATGGTACTACCTTGACGACGGTGTGTACTGCAGCTACAGCGGTCAAATTTTCGATCATGTTATGTATCCAAAGTTTGCACCTTATGCCGTTGGTGAACCTCAAGAGTCTGTTCTTGCAGGTCCGACCTGCGACAGTATTGATATCATAGCAGAAAACATAATGCTTCCTGAACTTCATGTAGACGACATTATTGTAGGCAAAATGATGGGTGCGTACACTATCTCAACAGCTACAGAATTTAATTTCATTAACAAAACCGAAATTCTGGTAGTGGATACTGAGCGGGGAGACGAACTTGATCCCCAGTTCAGAATTGAACCAGTAAGTGAAGTTGTTACCACTGACCGATTCAAACTGGTCAGTTAAGAGCGCCTTCTGCTTGAAACAAGAAACCTGGGTAGTCCCAGGTTTTTTTGTTTTAAAATAAGCAGTGATCTGTTTAGCACCAAATAATTTACTCTGCTCTGCCCCCAAACATATAATTTAAACTCCATAAATCAACCAAACACATATACACCAGACAGCTCTCATTGTAACCATTGACATTTTTTTACGACTTGTCAAAACTCTTTGATCCGGCTAGAAAAAGAATCATAAGAATGTCTGTTAAAATACTTGATATGAAGCGGTTCTGTAGAAATATAAAACTTTATGTTACAGTATTCCGCGATATATATGCTTTTACATTGTTTTTTCATATGTTCACAAGGCTCAGTCCACCGGAAACGGAGTTTAGGTTGTTATGGATTGGATAGTTGTAGTAGATGATGATCTTATGAATCTTAAGATTGCCGGCAGAATCTTAAGCAAGAACAATATGCGTGTTACAGCCATAAAATCCGGAGCCGGACTACTGGATTATCTGCGGGATAACCGTCCTGATATTATACTTCTTGACATCAAAATGCCGGGGCTGGACGGATTTACAACCATGGAGATCATGAAAGAGCAAATGGGAAATCAGGATCCTATTCCTGTAATCTTTCTTACCGCTGACGATAATCAGGAATCTGAAACAAAGGGACTTAAACTAGGTGCCATGGATTTCATACGAAAGCCGTTTGTCCCGGAAGTTCTCGTTCTTCGTGTGCGCCACATAATTGACCTGGTCCGGTTACAAAAGAATCTTTCAGCTGAGGTGGATCGCAAATCACAGGAAAATGAAAGTCTTTCGCTGCATGTTGTGCAAACTCTGGCCGAAGCAATTGATGCAAAGGACACATACACAAACGGTCATTCCGGCCGGGTAGCTGAATACTCACGTGAAATAGCCAAACGTTACGGATATTCTCAAAAAGGTCAGAATGAAATATATATGATGGGTCTGCTCCATGACGTAGGTAAAATCGGTGTCCCAGATGCTGTAATAAACAAAACGGGGAAGTTAACCGATGAGGAATTTGAACTGATCAAAAAGCATCCTGATCTGGGACACAGGATCCTTAAGCGAATTACGGAAATGCCTAAACTTTCAGTAGGTGCCCGCTGGCATCATGAACGCTACGACGGTACGGGATACCCGGACGGACTTGCAGGTAATGAAATTCTGGAGGAGGCAAGGATTATTGCTGTTGCAGACGCATATGACGCCATGACCAGCAACCGCAGCTACCGAGGCATTCTTCCGCAGGAAGTGGTACAACGTGAAATAGAAAAAGGCAGAGGAACACAATTTGATCCTGTGTTTGCAAACATTATGCTGCAAATCATAGATGAAGACACGGAGTACAGTCTTCATGAAAAATAACGTTAGTGCAGAAAACGACCCTATCAAATATCACTGGAACAGTGAAAAGGATAACGGCAGTCGCAATGACGCCGATTATGAAAGGAAAAGCAGATCTTTAAACCTTCTCGGACCGATAGTCACCATATTTCTGCTTATGATCATAATGGTGTGCTACACGTCGCATATAATCCGGAGTGTAGCAGTAGCCAACATCCATGAAGTAGGAAAAGATAGGATCTCAAGCGTTGCCGCAACTCTGGATAACTACCTTGAAATAACAAAAAATACTCTATGGATGACCGCAGATACCGTGGATCATCTTCTTAAGGAAGGTGCATCAACTGACAGCATACTTAAATATCTAATTGAGGAGTCACAAAGTCAGAAGGAGCACTTTGACGAGAACTACACCGGAATTTATGGATATGTCCGTGGTGAATACCTAGACGGTGTAGAATGGATTCCACCGGAGAATTTTGAACCGACAACTCGAGACTGGTACAAATTCGGCATCGCAGCCAAAGGCAAGGCGGCTATTGTGCCTCCTTATGTAGATGCGCAAACCGGTGCGGTAATTATTTCCATAGCCCGCAGTCTGAACGAAGAGAGGAATGTACTTTCCATGGACGTAACCTTGAACTACATTCAGAACTTCATCAAAGAGCTACACATTAAAGGCAAGGGATACGGATATATTGTAGATTCAAGCGGTATGATAATCGCACATCCGGATATTAGCCTCAGAGGCAAGTATCTGGAAGGAAATCAAATCAATGAATTAATCCTGTCAAAAGCCAAGGACATCAAATACGGCAATTTCGAAATAGAAACATCCAAAGGAACGAATACAGTATTTATACAGGAACTGGTTGATCAATGGTACATCGTTATTACCGTCAGCAACAGCGAACTTTATGCGGAAGTCTGGTCGCAACTGCTGGTAAACAGCCTGATATGTACCGTAATCTTCATACTTATCATTCTGTTCTATACTCTAGGTTACAAAAATGAACAGAACTATTCACGTCGCATAGAAGAAATGCGGGCACAGGAGCAACAGAAAGAATATGAAGCGCAGGTACTGAAACTGGAAAAGGAATCAGCAGACAGAGCTAATCAGGCAAAAAGCTGTTTTCTAGCAGATATGTCTCATGAAATCAGGACTCCAATCAATGCCGTACTGGGTATGAACGAAATGATTCTCAGAGAAAGTGTAAGATCCAGAGATTCCTGCAATGCAAGCAAGGATATGCTTAAAGCGGCATTCAGAAACATTGCAGGATATGCAAGAAATGTTGAAAGCGCAGGCAGCAACCTCCTGGCAATAATAAACAACATTCTGGACTTTTCAAAAATCGAAGCCGGGAAAATGGACATTGTTGAAGGAACCTACCACCTAAGCAGTGTTCTGAATGATCTCAGTAATATGATCCATTTCAAGGCACAAGATAAAAAACTTGATTTCAGCATTAATGTAGATGAGACGCTGCCAAACACTCTTTACGGCGATGAAGTCAGAATCCGGCAGATACTGACAAACCTGCTGAACAATGCTGTTAAATACACAGAACATGGTTTTGTACGACTGGTTATTCGGGATGCAAAGGTCAATAAAACAAGCATCGGAGACTGTCTTACTATGAAAATATCCGTGCAGGATTCCGGTGTCGGTATCAGCAAGGAAGATCAGAAAAGTCTATTTAATAAATTCCAGCGATTTGATCTACAACGAAACAGCACTGTAGAAGGTACCGGTTTGGGACTTGCAATTACAAACAGCCTGATTGCCTTAATGCACGGCAGTATTGAAGTAAAAAGTGAATACGGAAAGGGGACTGAATTCACAGTAACACTTCCGCAAAAAGTGGTCAGTCTGGAACCGATCGGAGATTTCCATGTACAGTTTCAAAAAACCTTTCAGGAAACAGAAGTGTGGCATGAAACATTCCTGGCACCAGATGCCAAAATTCTGATTGTAGATGATACCAATATGAACATTGCCGTAGTCGTAGGACTTCTTGAAAACACTCTGTTGCAGATAGACACCGCTTCCAGTGGAGATGAAGCCCTAGCTCTAACAAAGGATAATTTTTATGATCTGATACTCATGGATCAGAGAATGCCTAAAATGGACGGAACCGAAACACTACACAGAATCCGTGCACAAAAAGAGAGTCCGAACTGGAATACTCCAATAATCTGCCTCACCGCAGATGCTGTCATCGGAGCTCGCGACAAATACATATCCGAAGGATTCACCGACTATCTAACCAAACCTATCGAATGTGCGGCTCTTGAAGAAACTTTGATTAAATATCTGCCGCCAGAAAAGGTGCTTATGATCCATAAGGAAAAATCCGAAAATAGTGCTTCCTCCGGCATAGTCGTTCAGCAGGACGAATTCGCAATTCTCAAAAACGCAGGAATAGATTTTGAAACTGGCATCAAATACTGCCAGAACGACATATCTTTATACAAAATGATGCTGGAAGAATATATACGAGGTTCTCAAGAGAAACTGCACAATCTTGATAGATTCCTTAAGGACAGGAACTGGAGCGAATATGCAGTGCTAGTTCATTCCATAAAAAGTTCATCAAAAATGATAGGTGCCAATGAGCTGTCAGACACAGCAGCTGCTCTGGAAAGTGCATCCGACAAAAGTGACAGAGTAACAGTTGAGAATACTCATTCCAGGTTGATTGCGCGACTTGAAAGCACTCTTGAAGCTATTCGCTCCATAACTTCAGGTAACGAATCGGTAGCAGAAGATGACGAAATTATAGAATTCTTTCCTGATCAGAAATGAATCCGGGGTATTTGCAGAAATACTCTGAACTCAGATACTCCAATTTGAAAATAGTGACATCACCTGTTTAGTAAACCTATACAAGTGGCTTGACACTTCAAGTCATACCGAGACCTGTTAATTGATGTCAGATTTACTGACATATTGAGGGAACACATTTAAACATTTTCCTCCATTTAAAGTTTTCATGAAGCAAAATCTCGTTAGTTTCCCTACGTTTTGGGAAGTTTAGGAACGAGAACAAGAGCGAAAGAGAGAGGATGATGGAGAAGCGCCTCCCGTCACACTCTTCTATTTTTAATGACTCAGAACCAGAATGTCGTTCTGAATTTCATAAATCAGCAACCAATCTGGCTCTATGTGGCATTCTCTCGTTCCTTTGTAGTTTCCGGTTAATTCGTGATCTTTGAATTTGGGATCCAGCGTTTCACCTTCAGCCAGAGTCTCGATAACTGTATAAAGTTTATCAATATTCTTGTTTTGCTTTTTGGCTAACTTCAAATCTTTCTTGAACTGAGAGGTGAACTTCACATCGTATTTCATGAGTCCAACGCCGCCTTGAGATCTTTCATATTGGAATATTTAGGAGAATCAGGATCGTTAAGCAGTCTTTTTCCTTCCTCGACAGCGGCAATTGTAGTTTCATTAGGTACATCAAGGAATAAGTCAAAAGGTATACCATGCTTTCTGATGGCTGTCCGCAAGAATAAATTCACTGCGGTTGTCATGTTTAAGCCGAGTTCAGCAAAGAGCTTTTCAGCCTGTTCTTTTACATCCTTATCGGTTCTGATATTCAAATTTGTGGCACTCATAATAGCCTCCTTCGTTACTACTTAAAATTATAGTTAAAATTCGTTTATTTGCAACATGTTGTCATTACAAAATCATTATTTTGTTATATGTTTAGCAATTCAGATTTTCTAATCTAATCCATATTTAAGGAGATCAAAATGAACGACAGCACCATCAGGCTTTCTGCCGTAGCTTTCCTGCAATCTGCCAATTTCCTCATCCTCAGGATTGAGAGAATTCAGAAAATCCATGGCCGACTTTTCAATTTCAGCTTTCTGTTTCTGATAGTCCTGCTCAAGAATGAGCAGAGCATTGTTTTTCTCGGTTTCGGAGATTATTGTGTTCTCTGCTATAACGGCATTAAACTCACTGATTTTCTTGGCATGTTCCCATTCGAACAGTTCCAAATCACTCTTAGAGCGGAGGTCAAGTTCCAAAATCTGCTCGTAGTACGGAGTCCAGGTATCACTGGCTTCTGCCGATTTGGAGAGAGCACCGCCGCCACTTTTTCCTTTGCCTGAGTCTTTATTTGCACCAATCCTCAAGCCGTCATCAGACTGAGTTCCTTCACCCACAGGCTTTTTCCGGTACTTTTCCGCAATTCTCTGCAGTTCAGCGGCAATGCGGTTCTGAGACTCGGTGATGTCCTTTTCGATTCCGGCAATGGTGGCCTTATAGATTTTTGCGATTTCCTCTGCTTCTCGTTTGGTTCGCTCCCGAGCAAAATCAAAGCCTTCCGAGAAGGTTCCTCAGGAAAGAGAAGTTCCGATACCTTCACCAATGGCATTGAGGTAGCCGATGGTGTTATCCCACAGCTCTCCGACTTTCAGACTGAGCTGCAGCAGGCCAATCTGAGCAAACTGAAAAAAGTTTGAAAAGAAAAGTTTCCATGAGCCGGTGCCGTCCTTCATCTCAACACCGATAAGCTCAAGGGTGTCGCTGAAAAAGTCCTTCACGCTATCCCATGCGGTGCGTATTTCCTCGAAAGTCTCACGTACCGTTTTTGCAAGATTGTGGAATCACTCAATCACCGCAGGGTCGTCCAACCACTCGGAAATGCCGTTCAAAGTATTGGCCAGAAAGTCATTACCCATAATGATGAGTTCACCGAAACCGCCGTTTGACTGCATGAGTCTGGTGCAGAAAGTACCCCAGGCATTATCCAGTCTTCCGGTGCGGCGCAGATACAGTGTTGAGCTTGGCTTCCAGCACTCCGTCAAAGTTGTTCTTTGCCAAATCAGAGAGATAGGAATCCAGGGCCTTGCTGTTCTTTTCAATTTCGGTGGTTGAGCCTTTATAGGTAAGAGATATGGTGTCACCGTTGTCCTTTGCCGTAATGCCGAACTGCCTGAGTGCTTTGGTTGAGCCCTGCGAGAAAGCAATAACCGCATCAGTTAAGGTGTTGATGTCTCTTCCGGTACCGTGTGCTATGACGGCGTAGGTTTTAAGCTGTTCGTTTGAGTTGGTAAGTCCGTTGTTGCCTAAGTCGGTTACGGCAAAGAAGCGGTTATCTTCATTCAATCGCTTATTGGTTTTTTCTATAAAATCAGTTTTATCAACAAACAAATACTTATTTTCTCGATTTGCAAGTCTTGTAAAACTGTTCTCCTTGTCAGGATTCAGAATACTTCCCATGACTTTAACCTCCCCCGAACTCAACATCATCGGCTGTCATTTTATCACAGCACCGAATTTTTATCCGTGATAAAGGACGGAACTTCCTGTGAACAATTATTCGAACTGTTCATATGTCAGTAATTTGACTAGTATCAGTAAATAATTCAACTGTTACCTTAAGCTTAATCTGTGAATAAGTCGTTCATCAAAATGCTACCGTTTACTCATCATTCGTTTAAACTTCTCAACCTCTCTGGCACAATCGCTCTCCGTCATTCCGGCTCTGTATCTCTCTTTCGGATGAGTCTCATAGTATTCCTCCTGAAAAACCACCGCCCAGTAGTTAAACTCGGTGGTGGGATATTCCAGAACTTCAGAGATTGGGCGGTGAATCTCTCGGGCAATTCTCACCGCCAGTCTGAAAGTAAAACTGCCCCGGATTAGTTTTTTAAGTTGGTCTCACTGGTGATATTGAGAGCCGAGAAGGTATTCACCAAAGCGTTCAGTACCTTGTTCGGCACTGATTCCATAAAAGCATCAAAGTCCTCCGGCTTTTCGGTGAGATTTCCGTTCTCGTCACAGAGGGATGCATGCATCATCTTAAGAACCCGAAGCTGTAAGTCCTTCTCGTTCTCAAAGTCGATACGAGCCTTGCCGGATAACTCACGAAGATAGAAATCCACTCCGTCAACGGTTACCTTGCTGATTTTAAATTTCAGCGATTTAATCTGATCAAGATAAGACATGGTTAATCTCCTTCATCTCCATTTTCAGTAGTTTGAGTTTCCTCAGTGTCATCAGCATTTGTCCAGACAACATCAGATGCCTGTCTGCCGGAATCCTTGAGCTGCATAAAGCCGTCAGCAGAGCCGGACATAATCTGATAGCCGAGAAGCTTAAGGTCATAGGTTGCCCTGGTACGGTTAGGCCACTGAAATCGCTGAAACTTAAAATCAGCAAGGTAACCGTTGACGGTGTGGACTTTTACCTGCGTGAACTTTCAGGCAAGGCACGTCTCGACTTTGAAGGCGAGAAGGATTTACAGCTTCGTGTCCTTAAGATGATGCATGCATCCCTCTGTGACGAGAACGGAAATCTCACCGAAAAGCCGAAAGACTTTGATGCCTTTATGGAATCCGTGCCGAATAAGGTGCTGAACGCACTGGTGAATGCCTTCTCGGCGCTCAACATCACGGGTGAAACACACCTAAAAAACTAATCCGGGGCAGTTTTACTTTCAGACTGGCGGTGAGAATTGCCCGGGAGCTTCACCGCCCAATCTCTGAAGTTCTGGAATATCCCACCACCGAGTTTAACTACTGGGCGGTGGTTTTTCAGGAGGAATACTATGAGACTCATCCGAAAGAGAGATACAGAGCCGGAATGAGCAATGAGGATTGTACAAAAGAGGTTGAGAAGTTTAAGCGAATGATGAGAAGACGATAAATACCGATGACATAAAATGCATATCGGTTTAATACTTTGCGGATAAACGTCAGATAAATGTTGAATAATCCGCGTATAGTCGTTAAATTAGATGGCAGAAAGTAAGGTTTTGACATCAGCACCTTTTAAGTTCAATTGCATATCACGGATCAAAATTCAGTGCTGTGCTAAAATGGGGATGTCATGAAGTTTGGAGAGATTAAGTGTTATGGGCAATATTCTGAATCCTGGTAACGATAACAGCTTTATCAGACTGGTTAAAGCGAAAGATACCAGAGTGTTTGTTGATAAAACGGATTTTATTGAAAAAACCAATGCACTATTTAATACCGATGGAAATCTCATCGCTGTTACCCGTCCCCGCAGATTTGGAAAAACCGTAACTGCGCATATGCTCTCAGCGTATTATTCCAAAGGGTATGCCGGACAAAAGATATTTGACGGTTTGAAAATTTCAGAGAATACCGGTTTTGCAGATCATCTTAATAAATACAATGTTATTTACATTGACATGAATTCTATAAAGGACAAGTTTATCTCGTATAAAGCCGACAGATCCCTCTACATCGAGGATATTGATGATCTGGTGGATTTTCTCCAGTATATGGTTATTCGTGATCTAAAGGAGAATAAAGAATACGCTGAACAAATCAGCAACGATCCGTTGATTTGAAAGAAGTCGTTGTCATCGGCATTGGAAGTTATATTCAAATACACCGGTGAGCCATTTATTTTAATTATGGATGAATGGGATCTGATATGCAGAGAGTATCAAAATGAGCCGGCACTACAAGAAAAGTTTATAGAATTTCTGCGCGGTCTGTTTAAATCTGATGACGGTCTTGCCTGTTTTGCGCTTGCCTATCTTACCGGTATTCTTCCCATCAAAAAATACAACTCTCAGTCTGCGCTTAACGGTTTTGACGAATATAACATGCTTGCTCCAGGCGAGTATGCGGCATACTTCGGTTTTACCGAGAATGAAGTTGCAGACATTGTAAAATCACCTAAATGCAAAGTGTCGCATCAGGAATTAAAGGAATGGTACGAGGGCTATAAAATCAAAGGCATTGATATATACAACCCCAACTCCGTATGCAAGGCCGTGAGCCGAAACGAATGCATCAGCTACTGGAGCGGCACGTCCTCCAATGAAGAATTTGTGCGGCTTATCAATACCGATTTTAAAGGCATCAGAGAAGATATTATCAGTTTAATTGAAGGCGAAGAGGTTACTTTCAGCTGCGCCAATTTTCAGAATGACATGGTAACCATAAAAGACAAAAATGATGTCTTCAGTCTTCTGGTTTGTCTTGGGTATCTCGGATGCTCCGATACCAAAAATAAATACCGTAAGGTTGCTTATGTTCCGAATGCAGAAATCAAAGCGGTACTGATGGATATTGTCAGAGAACAGAACTGGTATGAGCGAATGGAAACCATAAAGCGTTCAGAAAACCTGCTCAGAGCAGTCATTGATCTTGACGGAACAACGGTTGCCAAAGTGATTCAGGACATCCATAATTCATCGGCTGTATCTCTTCTCGACTACAATGACGAGGAATCTCTCACTTATTGCGTAATGACCGGACTTCTCTGGTCAACTCTTGATGATTACAGTTATCACCGCGAAGATCAGACCGGAAAAGGACGCGCGGATCTGATGTATGAACCAATAACAGGAAAACTGCCGCTTATCCTTATTGAGTTTAAGTATAACGATTCCGCAGAAGAGGCCATAAAGCAGATTAAAAATACTTTAAGCGTTATGCCAGACAATACAGGAATATCATCATTGTCGGGATAAATTACAGCACTGAAACCAAGGATCATCAGTGTCTGATTGAAAAGCTAAATTAAAAACACCAATCCAAACTAAGAAACTGTCTCAAAATAAAATATTTTCCCTATACTGTGTTACACCTTTAATGATGTGTACAGGATTGGTTCAAAAAACAAACCCAAAACTGGTGTCGGAGAAGGTGCAAGCATGCATGTTACGCCAGATACTCATCAACGAGGTGAGGAGAAACAACCAAAATAATATCGAAAATAATGGACAGACAGGTCAGAGTCGAAAGTAAACGACAATATTTTGTGTTAATTAAATACCGGTAATATCCTTATGAACCACTGTGCCATATAGATTTTGCTTAAATCAATAAGTTACAAACATACCAGGGAATCAGAGATTAACACTGAACTTAAACTGATATTTACCGTATTCCGGAATCAAACTGCAGAATCTAACTTCAGAAGCCGCTTCAAAGGATCTCTATGCCGGTATGTGCTACAATTCTTAATGTTTTCTGCAGGCTTCCGAAACAGTCAGTAAACATATGGTAACAGGATCCTTCACCCGTCAGTAAAAACCTTCATGAAAAAAATCATCGGTCTTGCCGACTGCAACAACTTCTTTGTCTCCTGCGAAAAGGTATTCAGACCGGATCTCAACAACCGGCCAGTAGTAGTGCTTTCAAACAATGACGGCTGTGTTGTGTCCAGATCGGCAGAGGTCAAGGCTCTTGGCATCCCCATGGGTGCGCCGCGATTCAAGATTCAGAACGAAATCGACAGATATGGCATAACTGTTTTTTCCAGCAACTTTCCTCTGTACGGAGATATGTCAAACAGAGTTATGAGCACCCTCAGCCGTTTTACACCGGATCTTGAGCAGTATTCGATCGATGAAGCGTTCTTCAATGCAGGCTCCGTCCCTGTTATCAGAGAAAATCTTACAGAAGCCGGCAGACAAATCCGGGCGTATATTCTGAAAACAACAGGAATTCCGGTAAGCATCGGATTTGCACCAAGCAAAACCCTGGCAAAACTTGCCAACTATTACGTAAAAAAACATCCGGAATACAACGGAGTTCTTGATCTGACTCAGAAGGAACTGCAGCAGAAACTCCTGTACATCTGTCCGTTAAGCGACATCTGGGGAATTGGCAGGCAGCTTCATGAAAAGCTGGTGCAGATGAAAATTAAAACACCTGCAGATCTGGCATCCTCCGACTATCAGACCATGGGCAGAAAATTCGGGATCAACATGCAGAAGACCATAATGGAGCTGAACGGGATCTCATGCTATGAATTTGTTGAAAATCCGGCTCCGAGAAAATCCATTATGCATTCATCCACCATGGGCACCCCCTCCACCATGCTGGAAACGGTCTCCCAGGCTGTATGCGGTCATATATCGGCTGCTGCAGAAAGCATGAGAAGAGACAGACAGTGCACCAGCTGTCTTACCGTATTCTACCGCACAGGAGCGTTTAAGGCTGACGGAGAATTTTTCAGTGCCACCCGCAGCCAGACATTCACCAGTCCTGTGAGCGATACAAGAATTCTGATCCACAGCGGACTCAGACTGCTGGAGCAGACATGGAGACAGGGCTATCAGATCAGCAAGGTGGGTATAATTCTGAGCGAACTTACAAGCCAGGATATGACCCAGATGTCAATGTTCAATGGCGAGGAGCAGAAATATCAGAATGATCGTCTGATGAAGGTCATGGATGAAATCAACCGTTCAGACAAAGGAAGAGTATTTTTTCTCGGCCAGGGGATCAACAAGCCCTGGGGATCAGTAAGAAAATTTCATTCTCCCCGCTATACAACATGCTGGAATGAAATACTTAAGGTAAAGTGATACAGTCGAACAAAAGACAGTTTCTGATCAGAAAACGAAACTGAAGACAGTTCAAAAACAGGAAATTAAAAATCCCGCACATGGCGGGATTCCTTTATGTATTCTCATAACCGGCTGTTCCTTGCCGTACTGACAGTTGAACCTCCGGTTTATCTTCAGATTACAGAGTCTTTGTTGCACTTTCAATAATAGTAGTGAAATCCGGTGCCTTGAGAGAAGCACCGCCAACCAGACCGCCGTCGATATCAGGCTGCTTGAACAGATCGTATGCAGTCTTGGCATTGCATGAACCGCCGTAAAGGATCTGAACCTTGTCTGCTACAGTAGCATCATACTTGGCGAGAAGCTTGCGGATATTGGCATGAACGTCCTGAGCAATTTCAGGGGTTGCTGTCTTGCCTGTGCCGATGGCCCAGATTGGCTCGTAGGCAATAACAGCATTATTGAATGCTGCAATACCGCAGGCATCAATAACAGCCTTCAGCTGGGTTTCACAGACCTCATTGGACTTTCCTGCCTCAAACTGCTCCAGACTCTCACCGATGCAGAGAACAGGGACAAGACCTGCATCCTGGGCAGCCTTGAACTTTGCAGCTACAACAGCATCAGTTTCATTGTGGTATGCTCTGCGCTCGCTGTGACCGACGATAGCATACTTGCAGCCGAACTCCTTGATCATTGCAGGAGAATTTTCACCGGTGTATGCACCTGAAGTATGAACATCAACATCCTCAGAACCGTACTTTAAAGCAGATCCCTTGGCAAGCTCCTCTACCATGCCGATAAAAATGGCAGGCGCACACACGGCAACCTCAACCTTTGGATTGTCATTGGCAGGCTGAACCAGAGCCTTAACCAGAGCAGTTACAGAATCCTTGGTACCATTTAATTTCCAGTTACCCATTACCAGAGGTGTTCTCATTGCAAACTCCTAGAAAAATTTATAAAAAGAAACAAAAAAATTTGCTGATAATTATAACAGAAACAGAAAATTTCACATCATAGACTTTCTTTATCTGCACGCCACCTGTGAGGATCACCGTTTTGGGAAAACAGGAGGGACTCACCCCCTCTACGACAAAATCTTTTTGTGATATACTTCACGCAAAAATAATCGTTGTACGCAAATAATACAATAGATCTGATCTTTTTTCTGAGAACAGTCCTGCTGACACAGTGAACAGCTGTGAAGATGCACAGATAAACCAAATCTGAATGGATGTCGTCACGACAGATCTGATCAGCAGGGCTGATGATAAAAAAGTCAGATGCAAACTAACCGATTCGCTGACGGATTGGAAATTTGCTGACGCGGTTCCCGCCGGCTCGAAGCGTAAACAGGCAGGATAGAAACAATGTCATTATCATCTATGGAATCTGGTATGAAAAAATTATATTTCCTTACAGGTGCAGCTATACTTCTGACAGGATGCATACCGCCGTCTCACATGGAATCAGAATCCAAACTGAATGAGATAGCGGCCAGTCAGGCAGAAATCAAAGCGGAGAACAACATGACAAATGACGCCATTCTGTCAGAACTTCAGGAAATCAAGGCAAGACAGGCCAACACTGATGAACTGCTTGCCCAGATCAAGGAGCTTAAGACTCAGAACAGCAGACTGCTTAAGGAAATTGCCCAGTTCAGGACGGCACAGAATACGACCGTGAAAACTGCGGAAACGGTTCAGCCGGAGGGAAGTTCCAAGGAAATCGTATACAACAGCAAGCCTTCTGATAAAAAAGCTCCTGACGGAAAACTCATAGCAGGCAGCGAGGAATGGTGTCTGCTGGAGGATTTTGAAATTGCAATGCTGGCAAGGATCGATACCGGAGCCACCACATCCGGGATCAATGCAACCAACATTGAAGCATTTGAAAGAGACGGTAAGAAATGGTACCGATTTGATCTGCCGGATCTCAATGGCAATCTCCATCATCTGGAGGGAGCCTTTGTGCGCAGGGCTGATGTCGTGCAGTCAAGCAATGTCAACGATACACATGAAAGGCCGGTTGTTCTGCTCAAACTCACACTGGGTGATATAACCAAAAAGGCGGAGTTTACACTGGCGGATCGCTCCCACATGAACTACGGACTTCTTCTCGGAAGAGAATTCATGAAGGATGACGTGCTTGTAGACATCGGCAAGGAAAGGATCCAGGCAAAACCTTCCGCAGCCGTTTACATCGGAAAGAAGGTTAAGGAGCAGGAAGCCGGAGAAAAGAAAAAGGGATCCAAGTAAGATTTACTGAAATCACCTGTATTTCCTGCTTCATTCCTGATATCTCAAAGCATCCGCGGAGACATAAGCCGCGGATTTTTTTATGCACCGCACTCCGGATATAAACCTCCACAATACTGCCGTCCCTGCACTGTCAGTTCTGTCCGTCGCAAAAAAAATCAGGAAGAAACAAAACAGATATCCCGGCAGACAGCTGTTCATAAGCAACAAAAAATGAGAGATCAGTCGAAAAAAATAGTATAATCACGCAAAGTTTAAACAAACCGCGGAGCACTCCGGGTTGTGGGAAATAAGGCTGAATTTGATATGATATCACGCAAAACATACTATCTGATTATAATCATTCTCTTCCTGCTTGGTCTCGGTCTGATGATTTACCGCAACGTGTTTTTCGAAGTACCGCTGCTTCCTTCAGAACAGCGCGAGGTATGGGCGGTAGAGGCAAAGATAAAATTCAAGGCAGCAAAGGACGACGCTCCGGTCAAGCTTTCATTTGCAATTCCACGAAACCAGAACGGATTCACAATTCTCTCCGAAACCCCGTCCAGTCCGGGTTACGGAGTCAACTTCACCGAAGAAAAGAAGCAGAGACGGGCAGTTTACGCCACAAGACATGCTGTCGGCACCCAGGAGCTCTTCTACAGTGTAAACATAATGAAGGATCCGGTGGCAAAGGATACCGAGATAAAGATACCGAAAATCAAGTTCATCAACGAGGATGACGTATCCACCAATGCAAGAAACACAATTCTTGCCCAGGCTAAAAGCAAATCAGCCGACACTGCCACACTCGTTTCAGAACTTTACAAAAGTCTCGATTCCAATGATCAGAATGTCCAGCTCCTGCTCAAGGATATATCAAAATCCGTGCTTCTTGCAGATCTTCTGATGCGTGCAGAAATACCAGCCAGAGTGGTAAATGTTCTGGATCTCAAGGACAAACGCAGACGCCAGACTCTGGAGGATTATGTACAGTATTTTGACAACGGAAAATATTTTCTGATTAATCCTGCCGACGGCACAGTCGGTCATCCGGAGAATGTGATTCTCTGGGAATATAACAGCACACCGCTTATAGATCTGACCGGCGGACATAATGCAGAAGTGTCATTTTCCATGGCAAGAAAACAGGTACCGGTAAAATCGGCACTGAGCGAAAAATTCAAGGATACAAACCTTATCAACTTTTCTCTGGATCTTCTGCCTCTTGAAGAGCAGTCCATTTTCATGGATATCCTGCTTCTGCCGGTGGGTGTACTGGTGGTTGTATTCCTGCGTATCGTCGTAGGTCTTAAAACGTCAGGAACCTTCATGCCTGTGCTTATCGCCATGGCCTTCATGAAAACCCATCTTCTGGTAGGTGTGGTGGGACTCCTGCTGATAGTAAGCATCGGTCTTCTGATCCGCTTCTACCTCTCAAGGCTCAACCTGCTGCTGGTGGCCAGAATATCCACCGTAATCATAGCGGTAATCGGCATTATCACCTTCCTTACGGTTATCACCTTCCAGTTCGGCATCACAGAAGGCATGAAGATTACTTTCTTTCCAATGATTATTCTTTCCTGGACAATTGAGAGAATGTCAATTCTCTGGGAGGAGGAAGGAGCAAAGCAGGTATTTGTACAGGGAGGCGGCTCTCTGCTGGTGGCAATACTTGCATACCTGACCATGAGCAGTGCCATAATCCAGCATCTTACATTCAACTTCCTTGGACTCCAGCTGATAATCGTAGCTGTTGTACTGCTGCTTGGTAACTATTCAGGCTACCGTCTCACCGAACTTAAACGGTTCAAACCGCTGGTGGATGAGATCCATGCAGAATCACAGACAAAGTTGTCGGAAAAAGACAGGGGGTAAAAATGTTCGGTTTTCTGAAAAACTACACATCCCCATTCAAACTGGCAAAAATCGGAATCATGGGAATGAATGTCCGCAACTGCAGATATATCAGTCCCTATAATCCGAGAGATCTGTATCCGCTGGTTGATGACAAGCTGAAAACCAAAAAGATAGCGCTGAAATATGGAGTAACAGTTCCGAATCTTATCGGCTGTATTCGTCATCAGTACGAGGTGGGTGATTTTGCAAAACTTATCGGCGAGCGTACGGAATTCTGCGTAAAGCCGGCTCAGGGTTCCGGCGGCAAGGGGATCCTTGTGATTGTCGGCAGAGTCGGAGACAAATACATCAAGCCGAACCACCAGGAGGTTTCGATTCTTGATATCGAGCGTCATATCTCCAATATTCTGGCGGGTCTGTTTTCTCTCGGCGGAAAACTGGACAAGGTGCTGATTGAGGAATTAATCCACTTTGACAATGTTTTCGACGGCTATTCATATGAAGGCGTACCTGATACCCGTGTTATTGTATTCAAAGGTTTCCCGGTAATGTCCATGATGCGTCTGTCCACCGCCCGTTCTGACGGCAAGGCCAATCTGCACCAGGGAGCTGTAGGTGTCGGTTTGTGTCTGAATACGGGAAGAGCAATCAGAGCAGTCCAGTTCAATTCTCCTATTCAGCAGCATCCTGATACCGGCAGAAATCTTTATGAACTCAAAGTTCCCCACTGGGACAAGGTTCTGAAACTGGCATCCTCATGCTATGAAATGTCGGGTCTAGGCTACATCGGCACAGACATAGTATTGGATCGGGACAAGGGACCGATGCTGCTTGAACTTAATGCAAGACCAGGTCTTGCAATTCAGATAGCAAATGCCGCAGGTCTTCTGCCGCGACTCAGAAAAATAGAGAAGTTGCTGGAGGATGATCCGAGAATGACTACTGAAGAGAGAATTGAATACTCAAAAAAGAATTTCGGAGTATACCAGGACTGACAGAAAAACAGTCACATCAGATGTATGAGACGGTGCAAAAACAAACAGGTTCTTCGACATCTGAAATATCGCTCTGTCCACCAAATGAACGACGATGCTACATTCTGAATAGCTGCTGTCTGATCCCGGCATTATCAACGGAACCTGCTTAACACAGGTCTTCAGCAGAGGCAGAGTTGCTGTACAGTCATGTTCTGCCGTTTACAATCCATCAAAAACAGAGGATTTTCTCCTTTGCTTACATTTACTTGAGTTTCAGGATACTTACAGAACATACCTTTTTACAGAAGCATATTCCACATGCAAAGACTGACTGTATCATTCTGTTTTCCATAAACTGTTCTGCATATTTTTTCTTTATTATCTGCTCTACCGCATTCTCAGAAATCGTTATTCTGTCATCCAGTTCATTCTCTGTCTGTTTCAGTTCAAGTACAGTTACAGTCTTTTTGTCTGCAGAAAGAAGAATAAGATCCACGTAACCGTTTCCCGATTCCAAACTGGATTTCTGCTCCTTAATCAGAGATGCTCCGTTTACAAGCAGTCCGTTTATGAACCCGTGATAGTAGTTTTCCTTCGGAGCTTTAGTGGAGAAATCTCTTATTGAAACATATTTTGACAGCAGTTCGTCCAGACTGTTCTCCACCATTTCACTGTCACCGATGAACAGACCTTTCACGAAATCTGACGTGCGTTTCATCATTTCCTGGTTATTGCTGTAGAAATTCATAATTTTAGATTCAAAGCATTCCCTAATTTCTTCGTTCGGGATAAACAGTCTGTATTCGCCTTTCGTTTCAGAACGGTACTGAGGGTCGAAGGTAAGATAACCGGTATAAAGAAGCAAAGTCCAGAAATCTGTTATGTCATGTTTTATTAAATCTCCGTAGCACAGAGATGCGCTTACCGGAGTAATGATTGACTCGCCATCCAGAAGTTTCTGCATCCTGTCTGTATCATCCGACTTTAAATAACCCATGAATTCTTCGATTACATCATTGCCGCTGGTGTTTATACAGTAGTTCTCTGCGGTAATATCTGCACCCTCCATGCCAATTTTTCTGTAGTTTGCATTGCAGAATGACATCACATCCCAGGGACAGTACATATTTACATAACCGAAATTATATCCGTCATAATTATTCTTTACTTCGTCATAGTAATCTGACAGTCCGTAATATGACAGAACATCAAGGGTTTCTTCCTTTGTAAAACCTATTCCTGCAGATATATTGTTATCGTCCGTATTAAGTACTGAACAGATTAGTGGATTGTTCAGTCCGGTAA
>JAEEGG010008116.1_pt1 | contig 23919 bp, 19 predicted proteins | sample 9134161 | NCBI WGS metagenome assembly JAEEGG01 (sample SAMN16246543, study PRJNA631951) | gut metagenome | biome: gut microbiome; feature: rumen; material: CR-attached | host: Bos | place: Iran: Karaj | collected 2018-10
CCTGATTTGGAGGACAAAATCCTTTCCATAGAGGAAGTGGACGAATATATCTACCACATTGACAGGATGATGCGTGCCTTGAAACGGGCTGGAAAATTGGAACATCTGAAAGGCCTTGTCGTTGGAGGTTTGACGCAGATTCATGACAATGCCGATCCCTTTGGCCAAAGCGTTGAGAAAGTGATAGCCGAAATAGTTTCAGAGTATGACTATCCGCTTTGTTTCGGTTTCCCTGCCGGACATTTTGACGATAACCGGGCCTTGTTTTTCGGACAGAAATCAAAAATAGAGGTTGATAAAAATGGGTCAGTTTTCCTTAGCGATTTTGTCCATTGACTTCAAAACGTTTTTCAATAAGTCAGGCTTAGTCAAATTGAGCCAGTCGCAGAAAGTGATGCCCATATATTTCGCGGTTTTCTTCCAGCTGCCTTTCATGTCTTTCTTCAGCGAGAAGATATAAGAATTGCTAGTACCGAGCAGCACTTCCTTCAAGGCGCAGACCTTGTAGACAATCTCGTTGAAATAGCTCTCGCTGGCCACACCTGTCTTGCATTCGATGACAAACAGCTTGTTCGCTTTCATGAAACACACATCCAGTTCATTGTTGTGCTTGATGATACCGTTGGAGATATGTACGCCCATGGCAATATCATCAGGTTTAAGCACCTGCTTGATAAGGGCATAGACGTATTCCTCAAACCAACCACCTGTGAGGTATTCTATCTCATAACTCTGTAGCGAGTTATCTCGTTCGGGCTTAAAACCGATGTAACTCAAAAACTTACTGAGTGTTGGGATGGCAGTCATGTGGTCTTTGATCGGTTTTTCAGCTTCTGAAATACGAAGGTAGTTCCAGTTGCGATATTTCTCGCGTAGGGTAGTCATCACCTGATAATCGCCTTGACTGAACATATTCTGTGAGAACATTGTGAACAGATGTTGCGAGAATGCAGTTTCCTTCACTTGTTTACGCGGTTGGTCCACATCGCTTTCAAGTCCATAAAGACCGAAATATTCTTTTAGTGTCATTCTATGTTGAATAGGAAACACCTCATCATCGTCATCATAGATGCTATGGTCAAAGATGGTCTTTACAATCAAGTTCTCACGGGTCTGCGTGTAGAAAAACAAGGTGTTGAACTCCTCGAAGACATGTTGCACCGATAAAGTCATATAACGGTTGCCGCCCGCCAGATTGAGGTAATACTGTGTATCGGTACTCAACTCACTTTTGATGGTGCGACAGATATATTCATAGAGCATCTTGTCCTCATGCCGTTTGACGATGATACGTTTGACAAGTGTGTCGTCGACTTCAAGTTGATGGGCCAAGTGTTGGATACAGTCGGCTTCCTCTTCGTTAGAGATGAACAACAGCCCGTCACCTTCTTCGTAATACTCCTTAGTGAATAAATAAGCGGGTAATGGGTTGCTTTTGTCTATGATATTGACGATGGTTTTGGACATGATTATCAAATTACATTACAGCCCGATAAATACTTTGTTTTACAAATGCATTAAGTGAGATGCCTTCTTCTTGTGCTAATGCAGCTGCTTTGGCGTGAAGTTCAACAGGAATTCTGACATTGAAACTACCCGTGTATGACTTATGCAAAGGAATTCCTTTTTCTTTACAAAATGCAATATAGTCTTCCACTGCATTGATGAAGTCTTCCTTCAGTTCTGCAAGAGTTTTACCTTCGTAGGTGATCAATGTACCCTTGTCTAAACCGAGTATTTTTCCGTAAAGCGTATTATCGTCCAATTCCGCTTCAATACTCCCAATGAAACCTTTGTATTTAAGTGTATCCATTTTAAATAAGTTTGTTTTCAGTTAGATAATTTACGATGTCTTTCAGTGCCTTTTCTTTGACAATGCTTGAAGGATGAGGTTTGTGTGCCAAGTATTGCATCTGTTTGTCTTTATTATAGAACCTAACCCTTGAACCAGATGTTTTTCCTTTGTCGTCTTTTTCAAAACCAAGTCGCAAAAAAACAGATTCCAATTCTGCGAAAGTAAAATCTTTTGGCAACTGGCATAATCTCTGTATTAGTTTGTCTTTTTTTGTCATTTGCAACTGTTTTTCGGTTGCAAAGATACAATATTTTTTATAATGAAAGAGAAACTCAAACAAAAAAAGACAGCCGAAGCTGTCTTTCTAATATTTCAACAATTGTAAGGGTCACTTTACAACAAATTTCTTTACAGTTTTACCATTAGCATTCCTGACTTCAACACAATAAACACCAGATTTCAATGCTTCAACATTAATAGTATTAATCAAATTATCAATGAGTTGTGTTTTTACGATTTGCCCATAGACGTTAAAAATCACCACCTTAGAAATCATGGCTTTTTCAAGTGTTAGGGTGAAACTACCGTTGAAAATAGGATTTGGCCACACATCAAAAGCTACAATCTCAGTTTCTTCGATTGCATCATCGGTGGAAAACGGAATATAGTTGACCAACCCCAAACTTGGGTCGTCGTATTGGTGTGTGATATGTTCTTCTATCACTTGCTCATCAATAGTACCCCAGTAGTTGCCGACGGCCATGATATCGCAGGGGGAATTGTTATAAAGGTCGAAATAGAGGTAGTCCATCCCATAATTGGCAAGATGACCGTTGTTGTGTATCACATTATGTCCCCAGTCGTCTTCGGTACCGAGGTCGACATCGGCAGCATTGATGACAGTAATACCCCACAGATTTTTGGTAATGGTATTATTGCGGATATAAGCCTTGTTGTTTTCGTCCATGCCATAAATGCTGATACCGCTGCCTCCATTCATGGGGTTGTTCTCGAGATTATTCTGGTCAAACGTGTTTCCGATAATGGTCGAACTGAGATGATAGCCCTGTTGGTTATAGCCGTAACGGTTGTGGTTGATGTTGTTGTTTTTCAACAGGATTTTGGTGTCACCGATTCCCATTAGGTCGGAAATGCTAATGCCGCCCGCCATGTTGTCTCCCCAATGAATGGTGCAGTTCACGATACGGATGCTGTCTTCGGAACCAGGTCCTAAGTTTATATGAGGTTGATTAGTGCCCACATTATAATAAAACAGACAGTCAGTGATTTGTGGAGAGGTTTGCCCGTTGGCTGGCGAACTGATGGCTGAACCATTATTATTGTCAAATTCGCAATTCGTGAACACGGGGTCGCAGTTCATGCAATTGACAGCCGCACTTTGTTGCTCGCAACGGAAAGTATGGAAATGGCAGTCTGTAAAAACAGCTTCGCTTTCAATTATTTGAATGCCGTCCAATTCTGTAATATTGCATCTTCTGAACACGCACGGGCCAGTGGCATCCTCAAGACGAATGCGACTACCCACACCTGAATTGCCAGAAAAAGCCAACCAGTAATAAGTATCTGTGTTGATGGCCTCAATCGAGCCTTTGATGGTCAAGGTGACGTTGTTGTTAAAGTACAAGGAATGGTTAACGTTAAGTTTGTCGTTGGCCGAAATGGTGATGTCGTTTTCGATTCTATACTGCTGGTTGCCATCAATCCACACGACGCAGCCGTTACTCACTTCCACAAGGTCTTCTATGGTGTAAGTCGTGCCATTACCCGGGCTCACCCATTGGGCGTTCAACGAGATCGCAATAGCAAGAATGAAGGCGAATGTTAAATAGAGTTTTTTCATAAAAGGAGTCTTGAAGATGATTGTTTTTGGCTTTTGGCTATTAGCAATTAGCCGTTAGCTAACCAGCTATATAGCTAATTGCTAACGGCTAAGAGCCAACAACCAAAAAATCATTTCTTAATCGCTGCAATACCAGGCAGTTCCTTGCCTTCGATGGCTTCAAGCAGTGCACCGCCGCCAGTGGAGACGTATGAAACTTGGTCGGCAAGGCCAAACTTGTTGATACAAGCCACGGAGTCGCCACCGCCGATAAGCGAGAAGGCACCGTCCTTGGTAGCTGCCGCAATAGCTTCGGCAATAGCCTTGGAACCCTTGGCAAAGGTATCGAACTCAAACACGCCGCAGGGACCATTCCAAAGGATGGTCTTTGAGCCTTTGATGACATTAGCGAAGAGTTCGCGGGTCTTCGGACCGATGTCCATGCCTTCCCAGCCTTCAGGAATGTTCATCGGGTCAACGATTTGAGTGTTGGCATCGTTGCCGAACTTGTCACCCACCACGCAGTCGATAGCCAAAACGAGGTTGACGCCCTTTTCCTTGGCCTTGGCAAGGATGTCCAAAGCGAGGTCGAGTTTGTCGTCTTCGCAGATGGAGTTGCCAATCTTGCCGCCGAGGGCCTTCTTGAAGGTGTAGGTCATGCCACCGCAGAGGATGAGGTTGTCGACCTTAGTGAGCAGGTTCTCAATGATTTCAATCTTCGTGGAGACCTTCGATCCACCCATAATAGCAGTAAAAGGATGCTGGATTTCGTTCATCACCTTGTTGACGGCAGCCACTTCCTTGCCCATCAGGTAACCGAACATCTTGTGGTCGGCATCGAAGTAGTCGGCAATCAAAGCAGTGGAAGCATGGGCACGGTGAGCGGTGCCGAAAGCATCATTAATGTAGTATTCGCCATAGCCAGCAAGGGTCTTGGTGAATTCCTTCTGTAAGGCTTTGATGGCTTTTTTAGCTTCGTCATAGCCTTCTTCACCCTTTTCGATGCCACGCGGCTTGCCTTCCTCTTCAGCATAGAAGCGGAGGTTTTCAAGCACCAACACTTCACCAGGTTTCATGGCGGCCACTTTATCAGTAGCTTTCATACAGTCATCGGCAAATTGTACAGGACGACCCAACAATTCTTCCAAGTGCTTGATAATCGGCTTGATGGAATACTTCGGGTCGGGATTTTTCTTCGGGCGACCGAGGTGCGACATCAGCACGACCATGCCTTTGTCGTTCAATACCTTATTAATAGTAGGCAAAGCGGCACGCATACGAGTGTCGTCAGTAATGTTGAAGTTGTCGTCCAGCGGGACATTGAAATCTACGCGAATAACCACGCGCTTGTTTGCAAAATTGATTTGATCGATGTTTACCATGATATTGTGATTTAAAGATTTAATATTTAAAATTTAAAGATTTTTTGGCGTTTACCAGTGTGTTCACTTTTTCTTGAAACGACGTTTCTTTTTCTGTGTTTTTTACCTGTTTCCTTGGGAATGACCATGTTGATGGCCTTCGGCAACACCTCAAAATCGAAGGGCGAATTGTTGAGGTTTTCACCTTCGGTTTCCACCTTTAATGAATGGGGCGGAATGGAAACAATGTGGATTTTCTTCCCTCTGAAAGTCTTTACTTCATCGATTTTATTGATAAAAGTGCCATCATAGACATTTTTTACGTTGGCAGCAAACTTGAACATGGAGACTTTCTTGATGACCGTGACATCAAGCAAACCATCGTCGGGGATAGCATTGGGCATGGTCATCATCCCACCTCCATTGAAACGTCCATTACCGATGGAAAGGTTGAGGATATAGTCGTCGAATACAAGCTCATCATCAATGGTAAGTTGGATATGGGTGACTTTGTATGTCAACACACACTTCACCAGACTGATCAGATAACGAATTGTGCCTCCTTTACCTTGTTGCTTCATGACATTGGTCGAGTGGCACACCATCTCGTCAAGTCCGGTTCCGGCGGCATTGAGAAAATATCGGATGCGCGTGTCGCCGTTATCATAATAGGTCAGTTTGCCAATGTCATGTGCAAAAGTGTATCCCGCCTTGATGATTTTGGCGACTTGGTCGTATTCCAAAGGGATGTCGAAAGTGCGTCGCCAGTCGTTGCCTGTTCCAATTGGCATGGTAGCCATGGTGATTTCGTTGGTTGGCACTGCGTCTTGGGTGAAAATGCCGTTGATGACTTCATTGTTGGTGCCATCGCCGCCCACAGAAATAAACTTACGGTAACCTTTCTCAACAATGGCGTTACGAACAATTTCAATGGCGTGTCGGGGATATTCGGTCAGCACATCATCGAACTCAATACCCTCATTGACAAGCGTTTGCTTAATCAATGGCCAGTCTTTTCCTGACTTTCCGACCGAGGCCATTGGGTTGACGACGACCAACCATTTGTTGTTAATATCGGTCATAAAAACGTAGTTTTTCGGGGTCAAAGATAGGAAATAAAACAATTGAACGGAAATTATTACGAATAATAATACAAGGCAAGCATGACTGCCGCGCCAATCAAAACGGCCAAAAGAACACGCCATGCCGAGACTGGTGCCTTGCCGCCCACCTTGCCTGTCTGACCATTCACGGCAAACTGATAGACCTTATCTTTATATTTGAACGAGGAAATCCAAGTTGGGACGAGAATGTATTTATAGGTGATGTTGCTGTAGAGCGTCGAGAACCTGACGGAATCGGAACGGTTGGCCCGCCAATGTCTCCGTACATGATCGCCAATGTCAGAGCGCAAACGCGACTGTATGTTTTTTTGAGCCGATTCCCAGCCATCCTTTAGACCGATAGAATAACGTTCGGCGACAAATCCTGCCACGATTTTGGGCGAATAGGGCACTAATTTCGAGAAATCAAAAGGCTCGCACTCTTTCACGCCCGAGTCCTCCTGTCGCTTCGAAGCCATGACGGTGACATCATTAAAAAACTCTTGAAACATCCCGTTCACATGCTTCCAATGGGTTTCCGTCCGGGTCTTTCCGTCGCGGTCCTTCACGATTTTGTCGTAGCCGGCACGGGCCGTGAAATTGGAAGTGGTCTGTGCGTCGTAAGTCCAATAGGGGAGATATACCCCTTGGAAAGCCTCGGGACGGGCGTTTTTCTTGGCTTTCGACGGAGCGAACCATTTCTTATTGAGCCATTTGGTAAAACAATCGCCAACTTGGTCTTTGGTGATGACAAAGGGGCAAATCGCGCTAGGTGAAATGGTGTTTTCAGTAGCGGCAGGCATTACGCTTGTGGAGCCGCAGAAAGGACAGACGGCGGCGGTTTCGAGGGCATCATAGATGGTCACGGCACCACATTGCTTGCATTGCACCTCTTTCTTTTGGTCGCCCCAGTCGAAGCTCTCGGTGTGTATGGCCGACTCAAAATCTATCTCGCTGATTTCGCTTTCTGCTTCGGCTTTGGGCAGTTCACATGTATAGCCGCAATACTCGCAGTGCAAGCCGCCCGTGGCAGGGTCAAAGACCACTGTGGCACCGCAGTTGGGGCATTTCTTATCGGTTTCTTTTTCGGTTCTTTCCGAAAAAATTTGTTCTTCTTGGTTTTCAAAGGATGCTGACATAATTAGCGACTTTGTGGGTGCAAAAATAGGAATTATAGATAAAAGTGGTGAAAAAACTGAAAAACGAATTGACACATGAGAAAAATTACTATTTTTGTCGCAAATATTCATCGATATGGAAAAAATAATATTTATACTAGAATTGATAGAGAAACATTTAGGTGCTATCATTGGAGGTATAGTTGGGGCATTAACTATTTATACTAATATAGCGGGAATAAAAGAAAAAAGAAGAAAAAAAGATGCACTTCCCGTAACAGAATCTATAGAAATAAATCCCCCAAAAATTTCCCCCAAAAAAGACTTTCGTTCAAAAAGAAAACCTCTGTTTTTTATTTACGAATTGCTTTTAAATGATCTTTCTACTGACAAGAATCATTATCTATTAAAAGGCCGTCTTGTTAGTAAAGATAATGTTGATTTTGAATCTATGAATTTAGAATTTTCTCATGATGGTAAATGGGAGGGTGAACCAAAGTATTATCGTTTTGAAAAACAAGCAAATATATGGAACAAAATAGATGATGGTATTTCATTAGACATAATAGACGACAATTCTAAAAATAAAAATAAATTAGTTGGTAATAGTAAAGATGGTAATGGATTAAACATAGGAAATGATTCCTCTTATGATATTGAAGCGAATTATGTAGTGATAAAAAAAGATAGTGCATATGCATACAAATCTTTAAAAGATGATTCATACAAATCTTTAAATATATCTTTATCAGGAGTGGGTGATGAAAAAAGAAAAATAGAAAACGTAAAAATAATAAAATGTCCCAACATTAGAAAAGGGTGGTTGATATTTTATTTTCTTTTCTCCTTACTTGCTTTATTTATATGTGTATTATCAGCAGTAGTTAGTATCAACAAGTATTGGGAATATATGTTGAATGCTGATATAACGACGAAAAGTGTATTAATCATTTATGGTATTCTTATTCTTTCAGTTATACTTCTTTTTATTCAAATGATAGTAAAATGTGTGTCACAATATATTATTTTAATAAAAATGAAAAAACTTGATATTCCTCGTAAAACGAAGATAGTCTCTGATACATTGTTAATTCCTAAGATAATAGAATACATGACAGGAAGTGAAAAAGTTGACAATATCTTATAAAACTTGTAAGTTTAGGATAATGTATTTAGATTTCAAAGTTGTCTTTAAACAGTTCAATAAACAAGCCCAAATATCCACAACAGAATGATATTTTGGTATGTAAATTCGATGTCGTTGTTCGCGAGATAGCTTTCCATTGCGATTTGGATTTGTTTTTTCCCTTTCTTTTTCCGCCACTTCAAAAGTTCGATTGTCAATTTCAAAATCTGAGATTGTCAAAGCAGTCAGCATATTGAGGTCTTTCACCCAAGCAATAAAGACCGTCTCCCTCGTGTTGCCGAGGTCGAATTCGGAGTTGGGAAGGGCATAAGCCATATTGGGGTTGTCCAAATAGATTTTGTCAATCTTGCGCATGATACTGTTGCTCGAAATCTTTTCTCTCAGTGCTGACAATAGATGCGCTTTTTCCAAGTAGGCAATGTAGTCAGGAAGTGAGTTGCGCGGGATGTCCAAATCGTGGCAGAAATACAAAAACTGCATAAAAAATCATGCAGTTTTTGAAAAATTGCACTTTTTATCATGCAGAATTATTCAAAAACTGCTATTTCCATCAAGCAATTTTGAAAGAAATGGATTAATACATACCCAAATGAGGCATATTAAAACAATAGCGTTAACTTAAAAGGTTGTGTTTTTATATCTAATTCTCCAAAAACTTTCTAAAATCAACAAGTTTCAGCAATTTGGCTTCAAAGCGCGTGTCGGTTAGAATCTGTTGGATTAAATTGGTTTGATGGCCAATCAGGAACGAAATCCAGATATTGCAGTCGAGAATGATTTTCATTTTTTGTATCTGATGGCGTTGACTTCTTCCATGATTTCCTCTTCAGTAAGAATCGGGGCTTTCGGACGGCTCTTAACAAAACGGTCGAGCAACTGTTCTCTGGTCTCGGCCTGCCAACCGAACTTACGGATGAGTTCTTTCAAAAGCACCCAATCCGTCATGGGCACGTTCAAATAGATTCCTTGTGTGTTTGCGGCGTTCAACATGATTGATTGCTTATGATTTCAGCTGCAAAAATACAAAATTTCACCAAACTTGCCCGTCTTTTCGTTTTTTCATTATCTTTGCCCGCAACCCCTCCCAAAAAAAGTCTAACCTCTGTCACAATCCTATCCACCAATGAATGAAATCCCCTTCCCGACCTTTTGAAAAAAAACATTTTTTTGTTTTTATTGTTTTTTTCCGTTAGTTTTGCACCCGATAACACATATAATTACTCATAAAAAAAGTCCTAACTATGAAAATGAAAAATTTACTAATGAAAAAGGCATTGCGTGCCGCCTTGTTCGTCCTGCTGTTGAGTGTGGTGGGGATGACGAATTTGCAAGCACAAAACATTACTTTTGCCGATAGCACTTATACCGCTAACGGTATGGCAAACGGCGACCAGACAACAATGAACCGAGGTTATTCGGATTTGCCAACGTTTGAGTATAATGGTCATACATACAAAGTTGCACCTGATCCGCAGTCGAGTTTTTCAGAGTATATAAGTTATAATGCAGCATACTCTTATTGTGAGAATTTGACTTTATATGGCTATTCAGACTGGAGAATGCCAACTATTACAGAATTGGAAATGATGTATCAAAACCGACTATCCATTGGAGGATTTGTCCAAGGTAGTAGCGATTATGATGTTATGTGCTACCATTCATCAACTTATTACAGCTCTTCGACTGGACATTACAAATTGGTATGGTTAACAGGGCAAAGGGTTCAGGATGCTATTTTAGAAAATGTCGGATACGCAAATGTCTCTTCGGGAGGTTCTGTTTATTCATTCCGCTGTCATGTGCGTCCTATCCGTGTACACTTAGAATTGCCTACTGTGACAACGAGTAATGTGTCCAATATCACTCTGAACTATGCTGTTTGTGGGGGCAATGTGACTAATGATGGTGGTGCAGATGTGACGGAACGTGGTATTTGCTGGAGTACGAGCCATAACCCGACTTTAAGCAATAGTTACCAAAACAATGGTTATGGTACAGGAAGTTATATAGCTGGGATGACAAATCTTACCCCGGGAACCCAATATTACGTAAGAGCCTATGCCACCAATAGCGAAGGAACTGCTTATGGTAATGAGGTAAGTTTTACCACCACTTCTCCTCCTACGGTGACAACGAACAATGTGACCAATATCGGCCCAAATTCAGCAACATGTGGTGGCAATGTAATTAATGCAGGTAGTGGATCGGTAACTGCCCGTGGTGTTTGTTGGAGTACAGCGCATAATCCTAACATATATTCTAACCATACAAGCGATGGTGTTGGGATTGGAAGTTATACGAGTAACATTACAGGTCTTAATCCTGAAACTCAATATTACGTAAGAGCCTATGCCACCAACAGTGAAGGAACTACTTATGGTGAAGAGATGAGTTTTGTTACAACGAAGTGGCTTGATGTGACGACAAATAACGTGACCTACATCACCCAAACTTCAGCTATTTGCGGTGGCATTGTAACCACTTATAACGGAGCTACGGTTACGGCAAGAGGTGTGTGTTGGTCAACATATAGCCAAAGCCCCACGATAAGTGATAGCCATACCACAGATGGATCTGGTGCAGGTAGTTTTAGTAGCAACCTTATTGGGCTTTCCCCAAACACCACCTACTATGTGCGAGCTTATGCGACTTGTAGCGGAGGAACTTTTTATGGCGAAACGAAACAATTTAAAACAACCAAATTTGAATACCGAATTAGTGAGGGCGGTGTGGTTGCAACCTCTGCTGGAGGTTATTTCTATGATTCTGGTGGTCCAAACAATAACTATGGAAACAATGAGCATTATATAATAACCTTTACGAGTAATCAGGGAGTTGGCACAAAGATAAAAATGACATTCACGGACTTTGATGTAGAAGGAGGAGGATATGATTATCTTGTGATTTATAATGGTATAAACACATCGGCTCCACTAATCGGAACATATGATTCCAATCCAGGAATAGTGACAGCAACCAATCCTGATGGTGCTTTGACATTCGTGTTTATATCTGACAATGTTTATAATTATTCAGGCTGGAAAGCAGCCATTTCAATCGTAACACCAGACTATTTAATTGGTGTTTCGGCAAACCCTAGCAATGGCGGCACGGTTTCAGGTGGAGGATATTTTGACTATGGTGAGAGTTGCACCTTGACGGCCACCCCGGCTTCGGATTACAACTTTGTCAGGTGGACGAAGAATGGCACGCAGGTATCTACTAATTCAACTTATACCTTTACTGTCACGGGGAGTGCAAGTTATGTGGCTCACTTTAGCCAAAATAGTTACACCATCTCGGCTTCGGCAAACCCAAGCTATGGTGGTACAGTTACCGGTGGAGGAACATATTACCATGGAGCAAATTGCACATTGACTGCCACGGCGAATACCGGCTATACCTTCGTAAATTGGACGAAGAATGGAACGGTGGTTTCAACAAGTCCCAGTTATAGTTTCACCGTGACAGAGGCAGCAATCTATGTTGCGAACTTCCAGCAACAACAATCACAAGGTTATGCTATTAATGTTTCTTCCAATCCAACGGCAGGCGGCACGGTGAGCGGCGACGGAACCTACAATCAAGGCCAAAGCTGCACCTTGACAGCAACTCCTGCTACGGATTACACTTTTGTCAAATGGACAAAGAATGGCACACGGGTTTCCACAAGTCCCACTTACACTTTCACTGTGACCGAATCAGCGACGTATGTGGCACACTTCCGGCCTCAGTACACCATCACCGCAACGGCAAATCCGACCAATGGCGGTACGGTGAGCGGTGGCGGAACATACATCCATGGCCAAAGCTGTACTATGACGGCTGTGCCTGCCGCAGGTTACACTTTTGTCAAATGGACAAAGAACGGCACACGGGTTTCCACAAGTTCCACTTACACTTTCACTGTGACCGAATCAGCGACGTATGTGGCACACTTCCGGCCTCAGTACACCATCACCGCTACGGCAAATCCGACCAATGGCGGCACGGTGAGCGGTGGCGGGACATACATCCATGGCCAAAGATGCACCTTGACGGCTGTGCCTGCCACAGGTTACACTTTTGTCAAATGGACAAAGAATGGTATGCGGGTTTCCTCAAGCCCCACTTACACTTTCACAGTGACCGAATCAGCGACATATGTGGCCCACTTCCGGCCTCAGTACACCATTACCGCCACGGCAAATCCGACCAATGGTGGCACGGTGAGCGGCAGCGGGACTTACGTCCATGGTCAAAGATGCACTTTGACGGCTGTGCCTGCCGCAGGATACACTTTTGTCAAATGGACAAAGAACGGCACACGGGTTTCCACAAATGCCACATATACTTTTACGGTGACCGAATCAGCGACGTATGTGGCCCACTTCCGGCCTCAGAATACCATCACTATCACCGCCACAGCAAATCCGGCCAATGGCGGCACGGTGAGCGGCAGCGGCACGTACAACCAAGGCCAAAGCTGTACCTTAACAGCAACTCCTGCCACGGGTTACACTTTTGTCAAATGGACAAAGAACGGTACGCGGGTTTCCACAAGTCCCACTTACACTTTCACAGTGACCGAATCAGCGACGTATGTGGCCCACTTCCGACCTCAGTATACCATTACCGCCACGACAAATCCGACCAATGGTGGCACGGTGAGCGGCGGCGGGACCTACGTCCATGGTCAAAGCTGCACCTTGACGGCTACGGCCAGCACTGGTTACACGTTTGTTAATTGGAAGGAGAATGGTTCTGTGGTTTCCACAAACACTACATATTCTTTCACGGTAACGGGTGCAAGAACCTTGGTGGCCAATTTCGAAGGGAACCCAGCCCCTGTAAACATCACCTTTGCTGATGCCAATGTGAAGGCTTTATGCATTGCAAACTGGGACACCAATGGCGACGGCGAGTTGAACTATGCCGAGGCAGCTGCCGTGACTGATTTGGGTACGGTGTTCAAGGACAACGATAATATAACAACATTCAATGAGCTTCAGTATTTTACTGGGTTGACCTTTATTGGGGAAAGGGCTTTTTATAATTGTGAAGGTCTCACATCGGTTATTATCCCGAACTCAGTGACGACATTAAACCAATATGCGTTTGCGTTTTGTTATTATCTCACATCAGTTGGATTGCCGAACTCATTGACTACGATAGGAAATTATGCTTTTGAAAGTTGTTTTCGACTTAACTCTATAATTATACCAAACACGGTAATGACCATTGGTAATTGGGCATTCTATGACTGTTCTGGACTTGTTTCATTGGAGATTCCAGCATCCGTGACATCAATAGGTAATTATGCGTTCTGTTATTGTACGGGGTTGGCGCAAATTACGGTGGCTGCAGCCAATGGGGTTTTTGATTCAAGAAACAATTGCAATGCCATTATTGAGACAAGTACAAACACATTGCGCTTTGGGTGTAAAAATTCGTTTATTCCCAATACGGTGACGGCTCTTGGTACTAATGCTTTTTTAGATATGGATATTATTTCTGTTCATATTCCACAATCTGTTACGAGCATAGGAACTAAGGCTTTTGGCGGATGTTCGTTGCTTGAACAAATTACGGTTGCACAAAACAATCCTGTGTTTGACTCGCGTAACAATTGCAACGCTATTGTTGAAACAAGTACAAACAAATTAGTGGTGGGTTGTAAGAATACCATCATTCCCAATACTATAACAACAATTGGAGATTATGCTTTTTATAATTGTGAAGGTCTCACATCGATTGTTGTCCCGAACTCAGTGACGACATTAAACCAATATGCTTTTGCTTTTTGTTATCACCTTATATCAGTTGGGATGTCCAACTCATTGACCACAATAGGAAATTATGCTTTTGAAAGCTGTTTTCGACTTAACTCTATAAATATACCAAACACGGTAGTAACCATTGGTAATTGGGCGTTTTATGACTGCTCTGGACTTGTCTCATTGGAGATTCCGGCATCCGTAATTTCAATAGGCAATTATTCGTTCTATGATTGCACGAAGTTGACCCATATAATTTCATGGGCGAATAATCCTCCTGCATTAGGAAACAATGTATTCGTAGGTGTCGATAAATCCATTCCTGTATATGTTTCTGCTGGCAGGATAAGCATTTATCAAGCTGTTTATGGTTGGAACGAATTCACCAACTATCAGGAAATCACGAATAATGGCGAAAACATCTTTTTCGCAGATGTCAACGTAAAAGCCCTCTGTGTGGCCAATTGGGATATCAATGGGGATGGTGAACTGAGTTATAGTGAGGCTGCTGTAGTGACTAACTTAGGTGAGGTATTCAAGAATAACACTACAATAATCAGTTTTAATGAACTTCAGTATTTTACTGGGTTGACCACAATAGGTGAAGATGCATTCCGTGGTTGCGAAAATCTGTCTTTGGTCACTATCCCCAATTTTGTGAATTCCATCGGAGATTATGCGTTCCGAGGCTGCTATGACTTGACCTCTATCGTTATTCCCAATTCTGTAATAGTTATAGGCAATTATGCGTTTTATTCATGCTTTGATTTGGTTTTAGTCACTATAGGTAATTCCGTAATCTTCATAGGAAACTATGCGTTTTCATGGTGTTCAGACCTTAGTTCCATGAGCGTGCTTGCCGAAACACCGCCTTCATTGAGTAATGGTGCCTTCAACTATGTAGATAAATCTATCCCGGTATATGTACCCTGCGGAAGTATGGCAGCATACCAATCTTCGGCTTATTGGAACGAGTTTACCAATATTCAAGAGGACTGCACTCGATTGCTTTCCGAAGATTGGAACCAAATAGGATACCCTGTGATAACGCAAGAGAGTTTGTCGACAGAACAGACCAACTTTGTCACTAATAGAGTGTTGAGTCTCTACCCGAATCCGACTGAACGCAACACTGTATTCACACTTGACATCCCCTCGGAAGAAATAATAGTTGAAGTATTTGTCTGCAATGCTTTTGGTGCTGTCGTTTTGCACGAAACGGGCGTGCAAGTTGGTCGGCACATGCAAAGTATAGCGGTCTCGGGTGTTTACATTGTGAAGGCCATCTGTAAGTCTGGCAATTTATACGTTGGCAAATTGATTGTGAAATAAGGAGATAGATAATTCAAACCAAGAATATCTCTTCCTTTATCCTTGACTTAGCGGCTATGGACACAAAGTATTGACTGGTCAAATGCTGACAAACAATGCCGCAGGCATCTATCTGATCCGAATCGTGACCGACAACAGGATTTTGAACCATCAAGTCATGAAGAGATGATGAAGAAGACCGTTTGATATTCATTTTTCCTACAAGTTTCAGTTGCGAAATGGCCATTTCCAAAATGGCTGTTTCGCAACTTTTCTTGATGATGACCATCAAATTGTTGTGATTTTGCCTTTCCAAAGCGAATAATTTCTATTTTTGCCTCATAAATCATGTAAAACCTTATGTCTATGAACAAGAAAACGCTACTATTTTTCTTCTTGCTTGCATTAATGACCCCGTTGGCCGCACTTGCCCAAAGCATCACGGTGAGCGGTAAGGTCATTTCAAGCGACGATGGCTACGGCCTGCCTGGCGTCACCATTCAGGTGAAAGGCACTTCGACAGGCACAGTGACCGACATCGATGGTAATTACTTTCTGAAAGCCGACAGCCAGGATGTGCTGATTTTCAGCTTTGTCGGCTACAAGACCAAGGAGATTGCCATCAAAGGCAAAAACAAAATTAATGTGACCCTTGAAACTGATGCACAGATGCTCGACGACGTGGTGGTCACGGCTCTCGGCATCAAACGTCAGAAACGAGAATTAGGCTATGCTACCGAAGAAATCGGCGGCGAAATGATTGCCAAATCGGGTTCGGGCAGCGTCATCAGTGCCTTGAGCGGTCGCTCGGCAGGTGTGCAGATCATCAACCCGAACGGCGTGGATGGCGGTGCATCGCGTATCACCATCCGTGGTAACAACAGCATCTTCGGCGACAACCAGCCTCTCATCGTGGTCGACGGCGTGCCGATGACCAATGAAGGCGGCGTGACCGACTGGAGCGGTGGCCGCGACTGGGGTACAGCCCTCAACAACATCAACCAAGAGGACATCGAGAGCCTTGACATCCTGAAAGGCCCCACGGCAGCAGCTCTTTACGGCTCGCGTGGCGGCAACGGCGTGGTGCTCATCACCACAAAGAAAGGCTCGAAACAAAGAGGTTTGGGCATCAGCTACTCCGCTGGTTTCAAGATTACTACACCTTATTTGTACCGCTCGGTGCAGAACAAGTATGGTGCTGGGGGCCCCATCACTTTCCATACCCCGACGCTCATCCCGATTGAAGGGATGTATGACGACAACGGCAACCAAGTGTATGAGTATCCGGGCATCTACAGCGTTGACGACGGCCCTGCCGGTGAGCCCACCAACACCACATTCGGTTACTATGGCGGTGCCCAAAGTTGGGGTCCGGCGATGAATGGCGAAAGCGTTCTTTGGTGGGACGGACAGGTTCGTGACTATTCGGCCCAACCCAACAACCTGAAGATGCTCTTCAAGAACGGCCACACGATGAACCACAACGTGGCCTTCCAGAATGCCGGCGACTTCGGTAGTGTCCGTGTCTCTTTCACCGACTCGCGCACTGATGCCATCATCGACAACTGTAACTTGCGTCAGACCACCGTCAACGTGGGAACGTTGCTGAATGTGTCAGAGAAAATCAAAGTCGATGTGGCGTTCACCTATTTGGATTATTACCGCCTCAACTCGCCCGAGATTGGTGAGTCGAACAGCAACTTCAACAAAGGTCTACTCTACAGCTGGCCTCGTAGCTGGAAAGGTATCGAAGCCATGAGTTACGAAAATGAGGACGGCACGATGAACACCTTTGACGGTTATCCTTACCCCTACATCTACAGCAGCACCTTCTGGACGTTCTACAACAACAATACGACCCTCAACCGCGATAAAATGTATGGCTCCATCCGACTTTTGTACGACATCACACCTTGGTTATCCGCAAGTGCAAAAGTGGCCCTCGACTGGACCGATGATAGCTATACCACCAAGCACAAGCCCACCACCATCACTGGCATGGCAGGCGGCTACTACTCGAAAAGTAAATCTTCCTCACTCACCCGCGACATGGACTTCCTGCTCACGGCTCACAAGGACAAGATTTTTGGCTCAAAGTTCAATATGCGCTTCTCTGTTGGTGGTGAGCAATACTACGGCTATCGCGAAGGCATCAACGGCACTTCGGGCACTTGGGCTTACGCCAACCTTTACACGATTTACAACTACTCCAATGCCTCCGAACGCACCTTTGGCGAATCGAAATGGGAGAAACAAGTCAATTCCTTGTATGCCTTCTTTAATCTGAGCTACAGCGACTGGCTGTTCTTGGATGTGACAGGTCGTAACGACTGGTCATCGACCTTGCCTTCCAACAACAACTCCTATTTCTATCCTTCCGTCACTTTGAGTTTTGTCCCGACCTCGACCTTCAAGAACTGGAATTGGGGACCTGTCAATTACCTGAAACTGAGAGGTTCATGGGCACAAACTGCCAGCGATACCGAACCTTACCAACTGACTTACACCTACAGTACTGGCTCTTTCGGGCACCAACTTTCGGCTGCCCTGCCGACTACCGTTCCGCCATTGGAATTGAAGCCCCAGCGTCAGCGCAGCTATGAACTCGGCTTCGACCTCGGTTTAGGTGCCCGCTTTAACTTGGACTTCACCTATTACAACATCTACAGTTGGGACCAAATACTTTCCTCGCCGCTCGCTCCTTCTTCGGGTGCCAGCAACGTGACCATCAACACAGGTGTGGTGACCAACAAAGGTATCGAGGCTATCATGACCTACGACATCGCCCAAGGCAAAGACTATGGTGTTCAAGTGGGATTGAACCTCGCCCGCAACAAAAACAAGATTGTGGATTTGGCAGGTGCCAATATGTACACGCTTTCTGAGATATGGGGCTCGAATGGTCCCGCCGTCGCTGTGGAAGAAGGCGACGAATATGGTACCATCTACGGATGGGATTATGTCTATGAATACACCATGTCCGACGGCACAGTTGTCGGACCGTTCTACGATGAAAACGGCAAACCGTTGCCTTTGTTGAACGAAACCGGCACTACCTATCTGAAAACCGATAACCGCGTGCCGATTGGCAACTGCGCACCTTTGGTGACAGGCGGTATCAATCTGAGAGCTTCCTATAAGAACTGGTCGCTGTATGCTTTGGTCGATGCCAAGTTGGGCGGTCAGATTTATTGCGCTTCATACGTGGTGGCCATGCAGACCGGTCAAAGTTTGGAGACGCTTTATGAGCGTGAGGGCAACGGCCTGCCGTATTATGAAAACGGCGAATTGTTGGGCAACTACGGTGTCATTTTGCCAGGCTACTGCATCAACACCGAGACGGGTGAGGCCGTCCAAAATGAACACGTGGTGCATTACCTCTACAAATACATGCCTAACTTCGGCGGCTGGGGCAACATCCTCAGCACCCCTGGCATCGTGAACAACACTTGGATCAAAATGCGCGAGCTTTCATTGACCTACGACTTCCCGCGCAAGTGGTTGGACAAGCAGAACTTCTTCAAACAGGCTTCTATCTCCCTTGTGGGTCGCGACCTGTTCTACATCTACAAGACCCTGCCCGACAACATCAATCCCGAAGGCACCCAAGGCTCAGGCAACGCCCAAGGCCTCGAATATGCCTCCTACCCCGGCACACGGTCATTTATGCTTAACCTTAAAGTCAGCCTCTAATTAATCACAAAACACACAAAACAATGCAAAACCTCAAAAAAGCAAGTGTAACGACTCCACAACCGTGTCGCCGCCGGAAAGCAGCCGGTTGGCGTGCTTTCCCTGACTCAAAAGGAGTTTTGTCAGGTTTTGAAGGTTTTGTGACAAAAAAGAATACCACTATGAAAAGAAACTTATTAATAATTTGTGCAGTGTTAGCCTTGGCCTCCTGCACTAAGAAGTTCGAAGAGATGAACCAAGACCCGTTCTCGCCGACGGGAACGACCATCGAAGCCTTGTTTAACGGCGTGGTAAGCTCCATGCAGCAGAGCATGAACGAGCAGTTTTATCTGCAAAACGAAATCTGGTATCCCGAAACGGAACTCGGTGCCTTGACTTCCGAGGCTTGGGGCAACTCCCAAATCGGAACCTCCAACGTTTGGTCGGACTACTACCTCATGCTGTCCAACATCCGCGAATTGGAAAGACGTTTCGATGTCTATGACGAAGAGATGGCCGACCCTGCTATTTGCGACAAAGTGCGCGCCCAGCTCAACATTTTGAAGGCTTACCAGACTTTCAAGGTCACGGATATTTTCGGCGACATGCCTTACACTCAGGCGGGCCGAATCTGGGAAAACGCCTCTTCGCAGGCCACGATGAAACCCGAATGGGACACCCAGGAGAGCATCTATAAAACATTGTTGGACGAGTTGGTTTGGTCGCGTGACCTGCTTCATGCCGACTCCTTGACCACCGTCAATGGCAACGAGTATTACAAGCTGCCTTACGATGTGTTGCTCAACAACAACTACAAACAATGGGCTGAGTTTGCCAACTCGCTTATCCTGCGCCACGGCTTGCGCATGTACGACAAAGACCCCAATTTTGCCAGCCCAATATTGGCGGAAGCCTACAACTTCCCTTACACCTACTTGAACACTTCGGGTGGCTCGATTACTGGCGGTGCCATTGCTTTATGGCCCAGTGTGTTAGGTACGAGTTGGGACATCAACTGGTCGTTCCGTGAGCACAAACACCTCCGCATGGGCGAAACGATTTGGAGCTGCATGTCCTCGACCGACGACATGGACGGTAGCGGCATCTTCGACTATCGCGCTTTCCTCTTCTTCGATACCAGCCACAAGAACGACAGCTTCCCCGATGGTGCCTGGAGACCCTATCCACAGATTCGCACTCTCGAAACACCCACCGAAGGCGGCTCACCTTACGCCCAGAGCCGTGACGGCAGCTATACCTTCAAAGGCCCTTCCTGCATTTTCTCACCCTTCAACTACTACCTGACCCGCGACGAAAGATATGTGCCGCAAATTTTGATTACTTACGCCGACGTGCTCTTCATAAAGGCGGAAATCGGGGCAAGAGGCATCGGCGGCATCACCCTCTCCGGCATGGACCTCGACCAGATGCTCTTCCAAGGCATCTACCAGTCGTGCCTCTTCTGGACCCATCTGCCGCAAAACACCAGTCGCTGGACCTATTTCTATCCGCAGTATACCAACTATATCGCTAATTTGGATATCTGGGCATGGAGCAACAACATGGCTTCCAACGTGATGAACTATGCGGTTTACATGAACCCCAATTTCGACGGCAGTAACGAGTCCTACCTGACCCTGATCTATCAGCAGCGTTGGCTCAACCTCTTCCGTCAGCCTTGGGAAGCCTGGGCTTTGACGCGTCGCACCATGGCGACCCCCACTACCACCGACCATGCCAAGTTGACTTCTTACAGAATGGAGTATCCTCAGAAGGAAATCGAATACAATTATGAAAATTACACCAGGCAACTTGCTCGAATGTCGCACGGCGACACGAGACAAACCAAGGTGTGGTGGATGGACTTTTAGAAAGATTACATTATGAAAGGCGTAGGCATATCGTTTGTATTGCTGCTTTTATTATGTTGTGGAAGAAGGGACGTGCAACAAATAGATGGGCAATACAGTGGTGCACATGCGGCATTGGCTGAGATTGATTCGCTGATGTGGCAGCAGCCCGACAGCGCACTGTCCTGCATCCTGCCGTGTTTTGACACCTGTTGTAGAGACGCAAAATTTTGCGTCTCTACCGCCACAGCATACAACCGCCATTACGCCAATCTGTTATTGTCCGAATTGTTGTACAAAAACGATTACGCCCAAACCAACCGCACGGAATTGTTGCAGGCGGTGGCGTATTTCGATTCGTTGGTGGTGGATGGTGCGGACACACGCGGTGTGTCCCAACAGGCCCGCCCGCGTAGGGACGCACGGCGTGCGTCTGCCCAAAATATCGCGTTTTTGGATGCCCGCGCCCATTATATTAATGGTGTGGGGTATTATGAAAATGACACTATGGTGGAGGCCTGCAAGGAATACCTCAAAGCTTTGGAAATCATGGATGAGCGTTTTGAGGAAAAAGAATTACTAGGTAAAAAGGCTCAATTCATGACGCTGGTTTATACACATTTGTCAAACTTGTTCTCGGATTTGTATCTTCATGAGCAGACTATTTATTGGGGATGCTTGTCTTTGTCTTATTATCAAAAATTTGATTATCCTGTATGGCATTTGGCCTGGATTCTGAATGAGATTGGTTCGCAGTACGATATGATGAAACAATTTGACAGTGCAATTTGTTTTTACCAAAAAGCATTAAATATCTTAAATGATACTACTTCGTTGATGTTTAGGGACATTACATCTCATAGAATTTGTTTGGAATACAAAACAGGCATCTGTCAGGCAGATGCATCGGTAAAAAAGCTGCGCCAATTGCTTCTGAGTTCGGAAAGTGATAGGGAAGCTCAGGCTCGTTATCAGAATATTGGCGAAATATTCTATCACGAACAAAGCTATGATTCCGCTTGGGCTTATCTGAATACGGTTTTCCAGACGACATCTGTGATGGGTTTAAAGAGACAAGCTGCCGAATGGTTGGTGGAAATATGCAAGGTGCAAGGCAGAAGTGAAGACATTCTTGGATACGCCGATTATCTGGTGCCGTTCGCCAACCAGGAAGAAAACCAAAGTGCCAAAAAATCGGAATTGACCGAACTATACAAAGCCTTCGGTCAAGCCAAATTGAAACGAGAACACCAGAAAGAGACGAGGAAACAATTCCGCGTTGCCTTATGTGTTTTTCTTGGATTGCTGGTCGTGGTGTTAATAATAGGACTGTTGTATCAAACAAACAAAAGAAGCAAAAAGCGGCTTGAAACCTTGATTGAAACGGAGCGAAATGAACACAAAATACAGCAAGCCGCACTGTCTGGTAGGTTGAAGCGGAGCAATGCCGCTTTGAAAGAAAAGGAGAAAATGGAGTATTTCAATAGGCTATCAAAACAAAGCCATTACGACCAAGCTGAGAACTATTCTGACGAGCCTATATGCCAACGGATTCTTTCCACTTGCAATGACGAAAACCATGCAATAAAATCTTCCATACCTGTTTCTTCGTATGCTAACATCGCACTTACCGATGCCCAAAAGGCCGAACTCAAGAAGGCGGCTTTAGCCCATTATGCTTCTTTGTTTATGACGCTGAAGCAGCAGCATCCTGAATTGAAAGAGAAAGATTTCCTGTATTGTTACCTGTCTCTTCTCGGGTTAAACAATGCACAAATAGCCGTCATGACACAGCTTTCCTATAGAACCGTATGGGAAAGAGAAAAGCGTTTGCAACGTATTTTCCAAAAGGAAGAGCAAATGTCCATTATACTTAACGAAATGATAACATATTAAAAATCAAGATATTACTATAAAATCCAAAGAATCCAAATTAGGTTTTTCTTGTCTGATGTTTTTTCCTTGATGTAGTTTTGCTTCCGAAATTTTAAATCATAATCGTTATGCAAAAACACTTCAATCTAAAACATGTCGCACTACTGCTTAGTTTGTTGCTGCCAGCGGTATGGTGCGGAGCCAGCGAAATCGGCTTAAAAGATGGTTTCAGCAATATCAATATTAAAAAAAGAAACATTTAATCAAAAAAAATAAGACAATGAAAACGTATCTCATCACACTCTTTATGACAATTACATGTCTTCAAATGGTTCAAGCACAAACGAAGAACTATCTTATCTACAAAGAATACGATCCCGATTATTGGGTAGTCTTGACACCAGGTGAGCATTTTGATGTCGATATAGACAATGATGGAAATGGCGATGTAAGATATGATGTTTTCCGTGGAAATAATTCAAAAACTGGATCTTATGTGCAAACTATTAACGGATGGTTAGCGTGCAGCTATTGTACATTTGATTCAGGTTATGAAAACGTTTTTTTCGACCTATCCATTCCATTGGACGACCCCTTTCTTGTTTGGGGAGGCCAGTGTCATTTTGAGTCGTTGGTACAACATCCTAGTATAACTCCTTTGGAATACAAGGTTGCATTGAGATTTCATAACGGTGAGAATTACTATTATGGATGGGCTGAATTCGAGGAAATCCGTGAAGCATATTATGATAGGGGGTGCTTTCATGTAGCTCGAACCTGCTTTTGCGCCATTCCCAACTATCCATTTGAATGGGGGCAAACGAGTTTAACAGAAGATGTTGAAGAAATGGAGTCAATATCTTTCGCTACAGTGCATCCCAACCCCACCGACGGCCAAGTCACCATCATAGGAAAAGACCTCAAGCAAGCCGAAGTGTTCAACACGCTCGGGCAGTGCGTGGCCACCGCCACGGGCAAAGGCGAAATGCTGCAAATCAACATCGCCAACCTGCCTGCGGGTGTCTATTTCGTCCGCGTCAAGGATAAGGAAGGAAGAAAGTGTGTTAGGAAAATAGTGAAAGAATAAAAAC
>JAEEGG010008117.1_pt1 | contig 23918 bp, 17 predicted proteins | sample 9134161 | NCBI WGS metagenome assembly JAEEGG01 (sample SAMN16246543, study PRJNA631951) | gut metagenome | biome: gut microbiome; feature: rumen; material: CR-attached | host: Bos | place: Iran: Karaj | collected 2018-10
GTCATTTCGAGCGAAACGAAGTGGAGTCGAGAAATCCTTTTCAAATGTTTTTATCTAAAAAGGATTTCTCCATTCCACTTCACTTCGTTACGTTGCAGTCGAAATGACAAAGCGAGAATTACAAGAATTTCTTCAGTTTCTCCTCGAACACTGCCTTTGGAGCGCCGCCAACGTGTTTCTCAACGACTTCACCGTTCTTGAAGAACAACACCGTAGGCACGTTTCTGATGCCGAACTGTGCGGCAAGAGCGCCACATTCGTCAACGTCAGCTTTCACGACTTTTGCCTTGCCAGCGTATTCGTCAGCTATCTGATCCATATAAGGAGCAATCATGCGGCACGGACCGCACCATGTTGCGCCAAAGTCAACCATTACAGGGACTTCCGATTTCAAAACTTCAGCTTCGAAGTTCTGTTCATTGATTTGCATTGCCATAGTTTTAAATATTTTTTCGTTAATAAATTTTTGCAAAGATAATCATTTTAACAAATCATACGTCACCAAATCAGCATAATCGTTCATTTTTTTGAAAACCGCCTCCGCATTGATATTGCCTTTCGCAGGATGCGTCGAACATGTCATGTTGTGCTCTTTGTCAACCAAAAGCACAGAAAACGGCTGATTTCCAGGGTTTTCCTTGATGATGTCAATGATAATTTTGACATTTTCGCTCGTCAACTTAGTGATATTCAATACAAATTTCGCCTCACGCTTCGATTTATCAAACACCTCGTCAAGTAACTTGACTTCCAACACCTTCAACTCGTTCGGACGTTTCTTGTCATCCTCCAAATTCCTGTTGTAATACGGCTCCTGGACAATACCCGTAATGTATAAAGGTGTTCCCAAGACAAACAGATGATGGAATTTCAAATATGTCTCGCCAAACAGCGCAAAGTCATAGCTACTCGTCTGATCTTCAATGACATACTTACCAAAAGGCTTACCTGCTTTTGAAGTCATCTCGGCTGAATTTGTCACTATTCCGGCAATATGAATCGTCGTGCCTTTCTTTGTTTCTATGACATTCTTCAGATTTTCGAGCTTGGTGTCAACGAAATACCTGATTGTATATTCGTATGCGTCAAGCGGATGCGAGCTGAGATAGAATCCTATGGCTTCTTTTTCCTCGTCAAGCATCTTGATGTTCGACCAATGCTCACATTCTGGGATGTCGAGTTTGAACAGGTCGTCGCCTCCAGCCGCCTCGAGTTCGCCGAAAAGGTCGATCTGTGCATTGTTTTTACGTTCGTTGCTTGCATTCACCTGTTTTATCGACTTCTCGATGAAGTTCATCTTCTCGCCTGGAGCGATGTAGAAATATGCGGCACGGTGCAATTCGGTGAAGTCGCTGAAAGCGCCAGCTCTTGCAAGCTGTTCCAGCACCTTTCTGTTAAGGCTCTTCGCCCCCACCCTGGCCATGAAATCGGCAAAACTGGTAAAACGTCCATTGGCCTCGCGTTCGTCTTTTATGGCATCAGCCACCTCGCCAATGCCCTTGATACCACCCAATCCATAGCAGATATTGCCTTTTTCATCGACAGTAAACTTATACTCCGACCTGTTGACACTCGGTGGCAACACGTTGATTTTCATTCGCTTGCATTCGTCAAGCATAAAGATAACCTCTTCTGCGTCGCGGATGCTCGAGTTCAACACCGCAGCCATGAATTCCGCCGGATAATGAGCCTTCAGATATGCCGTCTGGTATGCGACCCACGAATAACATGTGGCGTGCGACTTGTTGAAGGCGTACGAAGCGAACTTCTCCCAGTCGTTCCAAATCTTTTCAAGAGTCTTCGCGTCATGACCGAGCTCCTGGCCTTGTTTCATGAATTTGTCCTTGAGCTCCATCATCTTAGCTATCTGCTTCTTACCCATAGCCTTACGCAGGGTGTCCGACTCGCCGCGGGTGAAGTTGGCGAGCTGTCGCGACAGAAGCATCACCTGCTCCTGATACACCGTCACGCCGTAGGTGTCCTTGAGATATTTCTCCATCTCCGGGAAATCGTATTCGATAGGCTCCCTGCCCTGCTTACGTGCGATAAACGTCGGGATGTAGTCCATCGGGCCCGGACGATAGAGGGCATTCATAGCGATAAGGTCCTCAAACACAGAAGGTTGCAGCTCCTTAAGATATTTCTGCATGCCTGGCGATTCAAACTGGAACGTGCCGATGGTGTTGCCGGAGCTGAACAAAGCAAAAGTCTCCTTGTCGTCAATCGGGATATGGTCGATATCGAGGTCGATACCATGGGTTTTCTTGATATTCGCAAGAGCGTCTTTGATTTGTGTCAAAGTCTTCAAACCAAGGAAGTCCATCTTGATGAGACCGACGTTCTCCACAACGTGTCCATCGTATTGAGTGACAAGCACATCCTCGCCTGAATCCTTATCTTTGATGGTACAGACAGGAGCGAACTTCGTCAGGTCGTCAGCACCGATGATGACGCCGCAGGCATGGATGCCGATCTGACGGTTGGTGTCTTCGAGTTCGCTGGCATACGTCAGCATCGACGACACGTTCTCGTCTTCGCCGTTGAGCATGTCTTTAAGCTGAGGCACGTATTTGTAGCAGTTTTTGAGGTTCACCTTCGGTGACTTGCCTTTCTCATCCTTGATATTCTCAGGGAAATTGCGGTCAGGGATGTAACTCTTTATTGTGGCGACCTCCGAAAGCGGAATCTTCTGCACGCGGCTCACGTCCTGTATGGCGGATTTCGCAGCCATGGTGCCGTAAGTGATGATATGAGCCACCTTCTCCTTGCCGTATTTCTTGGTAATCCAGTCGAGCACCTTGCCACGGCCGTCGTCATCGAAGTCAACGTCGATATCAGGCAACGAGATACGGTCAGGGTTAAGGAAACGCTCGAACAGTAAGTCGTATTTCAGCGGGTCCACATCGGTGATTTTCAAGCAGTAAGCCACCACGGAGCCTGCCGCCGAGCCACGACCCGGACCTACAGAGACGCCGAGTTCCTCACGGGCGCCACGGATATAATCCGCCACAATGAGGAAGTAGCCAGGGAAACCCATGGATTTCATGGTATGCAGCTCGAAGTTGATGCGTTCCTTCTGTTCTTCGGTGAGATTCTCGCCGTAGCGCATCTTCGCGCCTTCCCAAGCCAGTTTCGCAAGGTAGTCAGCCTCAAGTTTTATGCGGTACAGCTTCTCGTAGCCGCCCATCTTCTTGATTTTCTTCTCAGCCGCCTCTTGGCTCATCACCACCTCGCCGTGTTCGTTGCGCGTGAACTCGTTGAAAAGGTCCTCTTCGGTGAATTTCTTCTTGTATTCCTCCACAGTTCCGAACTCCTTCGGGATGTCGAACTCCGGCATTATCGGGTCGGAGTTGATGGAATATGCCTCTACCTTGTCGGCGATTTCCATAGTGTTTGCGAGAGCTTCCGGCACATCTGAGAAAATCTTGTACATTTCTTCAGGTGTCTTGAGCCATTCCTGCTTGGTGTAATGCATTCGTGTCGGATCGTCGAGGTCTTTGCCTGTGCTGAGACAGATAAGCCGGTCGTGTGCCTCGCCGTGTTCCTCTTCAACGAAATGCGCGTCGTTGGTGCAGATGACTTTGGTATTTGTCTTCTTAGCCAGTTCCAGAATCACCTTATTGACTTCCACCTGACGTGCGTAAACCTCTTGGTCGCCGCCAGGCTTGTCGGTTTTATGTCGTTGAATTTCAAGGTAATAGTCGTCACCAAACAGCGATTTGAACCACATTATCGTCTCCTCTGCCCCTTTGATGTCGCCGTTCATTATCTTTTGCGGCACCTCGCCACCAAGACAAGCCGAGCTTGCGATGATGCCCTCGTGATATTTCTCCAAAAGCGAGTGGTCGATACGCGGGTTGTAGTAGAAACCGTCGGTATATGCTATTGATGCGAGCTTACAGAGGTTTTTGTAGCCCGTCTTGTTCTTTGCCAATAGGATAAGGTGCCAGCCGCGGTCGGTACGGCCTTCGCGCTTGGCGATATTTACCGGAGCGCAGTAAGCCTCGGTACCGAAAATAGGCTTGAAAAACTGCGTATTCAGCTTCGCAATCTCTTGATTTGCAGCGGCTTTCTCCTCCTCCGTCGCGTCCTTTTTTTTCAGAATCTCCTCCTGCTCCTTGATTTTATCTTTAACTTTTCCGTTAACCTTGTCGGAATAATCGGCTAACTCCTTGATTCCAAACATGTTACCATGGTCGGTAAGAGCCATTGCATACATTCCGTTTTTCAGACATTTGTCAACCAAATCCGGAATCTTCGACATTCCGTCGAGGATAGAGAAATGCGAGTGAACGTGAAGGTGTGTAAACTTGATTTTGTCAGTTTCTGTATGTGTTTCCGCAGGTTTTTCTTCAGCTTTAGGCTCTTCTTTCGGCTCTTCTTCAACCTCGTAATTCGGCTTTATCTCGATTCCTGCGGCTTTCATCACGTCAGGATTCGCCTCACGGAATTTTTCGAAGAACTCCTCACCTTCCGGGATATCAGCATTATCAAGCACTCCGAGGCGTACACATTCGAGGAAGACGCGTGCTGTAGCCTCCACGTCGGCGCAGGCGTTATGAGCCGAGCTGAAGTCTTCGCCAAACAGAAGCTTATGAAAATCAATAAGTTTAGGCAGTTTAAAACGTCCGTGACTACCGCCTGGGAATTTGCAGTATTCGGCAGTCTTTTCTGTGCAAGTATCCACCACTTTCCAATTCGGCAGCGGGTTTTCGCCACGGTCGCGCAGGAACTCGCATCCTACAATGCTGAGGTCGAAGTTGATGTTATGACCGACAAGGTATTTGGCTTTTTTTGCCGCTTCGAGGAACATATTGAGCACATCGGCAAGCGGTTCGCCATGTTCGAGTGCGTATTCCGTAGAGATTCCGTGCACCATCTTGGCGTTGATAGGGATTTCAAAGCCATCGGGGCGCACGATATGGTTCTGAGCCTCGACGAAGTTGCCGAGTTCATCGTGCAGCTGCCACGCAATCTGGACCATTCGCGGCCAGTTTTCGAAGTTAGTCAGCGGTGCGTTTTTCAGCAGTGGCAATCCAGTGGTCTCGGTGTCGAAAATCAGAAACATATCCTTATTTTTTAGCCATTAGCTATTAGCCGTTAGCCATTAGCCAAAGCGAATTTACAATTTATTTGTTTGATTATCAATGGGTCAATTTCCATAAAATGGAGTTTCAAAGATAAACAATATTTTCGGATTTTGTAGATAATTTTTAAAATTTTTGCAAAGATTTGAGAATCAGAAGTTTAGAAAAATATTTTTCGAAAAATGTTGTAGATGTTGAAAAATTTTGTACTTTTGCACCCGCAAACCTCGGGTAGGTTTGAGTTAACTAATTATAAATCAATTAAAAAAGTAATTTTATGCCAGCAAAAATCAGATTACAGAGACATGGTAAAAAGGGTCAGCCTTTCTATCACATTGTAATTGCAGACGGTCGCGCACCTCGTGATGGTAGATTTATTGAAAAAATCGGAACTTACAATCCTGTAACAGTTCCAGCTGAGATCAATTTGAATTTTGACAAAGCTCTTGATTGGTTAAACAAGGGTGCTCAGCCAACCGACACAGTCCGTTCAATCCTTTCGAAGAAGGGTGTCATGCTCAAGAAGCACCTCATGATTGGTGTTCAGAAGGGCGCTATGACAGCAGAGCAGGCTGAGGTCAAGTTCCAGACATGGATGAAGGAAAAAGAAGCCAAGTTAGCCAGCGAAATCAAGGCAAAAGCCGACAAGAAGAAAGCTGACCAGAAGGCAAGAATCGAAGCTGAGAGCAAGGTGAACGCCGCTCGCGCTGAGGCTATCGCCAAGAAACAAGCAGAGCTCGCAGCACAGGCAGCAGCCGCAGCAGCAGCTGAAAACGCTGAGGAAGCCCCTGCAGAAGAGGCTCCAGCAGCTGAGGAAGCACCAGCAACAGAAGCTTAAGATTCAGTTCTTAAAAAACAACAAAAAGCACCGATTTCTCGGTGCTTTTTTATTTTGGGTTTAAATCTTTTACAATTTTTTCAAATATACCACTGACTTGTCGAAATCTAGAATCGCCTCGACACGTTCGAAGAACTTAAGACCAATATTGCCTGGCGTCGTGATAAGCGGCAGATTTTTTGTCATTGCCACCACTGCATCGGGAAACGTGATGCCGCATAGCTGACATTGTTTGGTAAAGATGGCTTGTAACACCACCTCGCCATGTGGATTTTTGATATCGTGAATATCCATATCGGCATTATCGGCGAGAAACTGCTGCACGGCTTCGGTTTGATAAATGAGGAAAAACAGCTCCGGATTGCCAAAATCGATGAGGAAAATGCCGATGAGCGTCCTAGTTTTAATGCCATCATCCAACGACATGCTGGCTTCGATAGCCCACATCCCCATATATGTGTCGGTGTTCATTTTAAGCTTTGAAACAGCCTTTTTCTTCGCGCGGAGCGATGCTCTGGCACGCATCGGAAGATGCGGGTTGCCAAGGTCGAGGTTTACGATGCGGCTGCCTTCGTCGAGGTCGTTATGCAGATACATCACGGGCACTGCCAGTTCATATTGCCCATAGTCATAGTTCGACAAAACGAACACCTCTCCGATATATGATGTGCTGTTGCCGATTCGCACCGTGCCGTTAGCCTTGTGGGTTATCTTATAGACGCGTCCGCCGAGATTCAGTTTCTGTTTTCCGCCTGTTGGCGTCAGAGTCATTTCCGACAGAATCCCGCTGTTGAAAACGTAAGCTGAGTCGGCGAGCAGTGCCGGGATGCCCGATTCCACCAGTATTGTGGCGTCGGCCGTGCCGTTGACATTTGCAGTGAACACATAATGTGCGCCTTGTTTAGTGAGGTCGAAAGACTCGCCTACAATGATATCTGAGTGATGTCCCATAAATATTGAGACAAAATAAACCAAGGCGGTCAGGATAACGCCGCTGACGAGCAGCATTATAGGTTTTTCTGCAAATTTTTTCATTTTTTCAGTTTTAAATGGAGCTGCAAAGATAAACAAATAATACAATTTACACAACATTTTCATCAATATTTATGATTGAAAAGCTTGAAAATCACTAAAAATGATGATGTTTTGATAAGGATGAAGGCTCTAATTTTGCAGTCGTAAAATTAACTATTTGAAAATTGAATTATTAATCATAAATATTTAAACTATGAAATCACATAAAATTAACCAGTTTTTCGGAAGGTATGCGGCCTTCCTTTTAAGATGGCGATGGGCTGCCATTGCCTTGTTTGCAGTAATCCTGATTGTCTCATTTGTCGGAATGTCGAAGATGGTGCAGCAGACCTCGTTCGACGACTATTTCATCGAAGGTGACCCTATGTTGGTGAAAACCAATGAGTTCAAAGAAAACTTCGGTAACGACTATTTCATCGGTATCCTCACCGAATGCGACGATCATTTCACAAAAGAAAACCTCTCCCTGATGCGTGAGCTGGGCGAGGAACTGCTCGACTCGCTGTCGTACGGTGACAAGATTACCTCGCTGGTCGACCTTGAGTTTATGCTGGGTTCGGACGACGGGATGGAAATCGTTCAGATAGTCCCAGACGAGATACCAGAGACTGGGTCGCCAGAGATGGAGCAGATCCGGTCTCTTGCTTATAGCAAGCCCCATGTCGCGCGCAAGCTCATCTCCAAAGACGGCCGTAACGCCTGGATATTGGTGAAACTGCGCGCCTTCCCTTCGGAAGAGGAGTGGAAGAAGACCGGCAATATCTCGCCCGACATCGTGACAGGCGGGGAGGTGAGTCGTATCATCGCGAAAGAGAAATACGCGCCGTTGAACCCCAAGGCAACGGGCATGCCGTATGTGACCCAGCAGAAGTCGGTGTACATCGGGCAGGAGATGGGGCGGCTGGTGATGATTGCCGCCGTCATCTGTATCATCGTGATGCTCATCATGACACGTTCGTTGAGAGGCATCATCTGTCCGCTGTTAGCGGTGATTGGCGGCGTGGTGATAACCTTCGGCATCGCGGGCCACACCCAGATGTATGTCGACAGCACCGTGCTGATGATACCTGCGATATTGGCCTTTGCGGTGGCTATCGCATACAACATACACATATTCTCCTATTTCAACCAGCTCATGCGCACGCATGGCAAGCGTAAGGCAGCGGTGGTGGAGACCGTCAGCGAGATAGGCTGGTCGGTGGTGTTCTGCGGTCTCACTACCGTGATCTCACTTTTGTCATTTATGGTGATCCCGATCAGGCCGATGAAATGTGTCGGCATGACGAGCTCACTCACCGTGTTTTTCGTTTTGTTTACTACTCTGCTGATGGCGCCGGTGCTGCTCTCGTTCGGCAAGGACAGACAGCCTAAGCGCGGTGTCGACGGCTCAGGCGGTACCCGCCTGAGCCGTCTGATGGAGCGTCTGAACGACTTCACATTCAGAAACTCCAAGGCTATCGTGACGATATTCACCGTGGTGTGCGTCGCCTTCGGCATAGGGCTGTGGAAGATAGAGCCGGCATTCGACATAGAGAAGACCATGGGCATCAAGGTTCCTTATGTCAAAGACGTGCTCACGGTGGGACGCAGCGAGCTGGGCGCCTTGTATTCATACGACCTCGTGATGGAGTTCGAAAATGAAGACGACGCCAAACAGCCGGAAAACCTGCGGAGACTCGAGCAGCTGGAGGACCTGATAGGCACCTATCCGCTCACCAAACGCACCAACTCCATTCTTGACATCCTCAAAGACCTCAACCAGACACTCAACGGCGGCGACAAGGCTTATTACCGCATACCCGACACCGAAGAAGAGGTCGCCCAGATGCTTGTTCTCTACGAGAACGCCGGCGGCTCCGAGACGGAATACTGGATGGACTACGGCTACCGTCGTCTGCGTATGATGGTCGAGATATCCGACTTCAACTCCGCTGAGGTGGAGCGCGAGCTCAACGACATCGCCAAGCAGACCGCGGAGATGTTCCCTGGTGTCACTGTTACAGCTGTAGGTAACATCCCTCAATACACCACCATGATGCAGTATCTCGTACGCGGCCAGATGCTGTCGTTCCTCATCTCGGTGCTCATCATCGCCATCATCCTGATGATAGCCTTCCAGAGTGTGCGCGTCGGCCTCATCGGTCTCATCCCTAACCTCATGCCTGCCATCTTCGTGGGCGGCTTCATGGGCTGGGCTGGCATCCCACTGGATATGATGACAGCCACCCTGATCCCTATGATGCTCGGTATGGCCGTCGACGACACCATACACTTCATCAACCACTCGAAACTCGAGTTCGATAGAACACCTAATTATTCGGTGGCTATCCGACGCACCTTCAGAGTCGTGGGCGTGGCTATCGTCACCACATCAATCGTCACCTCTGCGGTGTTTGCTTGCTTCGCCACCTCGGTGTGCGCCATGTGCATCAACTTCGGAGTGTTAGCCGTCATCGGCATCATCTCGGCTCTGCTCGCCGACCTGTTCATCACACCGCTTTTGGTAAAGAAATTCCATGTCTATGGTAAAGAAGAAAAAATCGATTAATAAATTATAAAATGTAATACTATGAAAAGATATATCATTCTGACAGCGTTGTTTGTCGCTGTCGCGACATTATCCAACGCCCAGACAGGACGCGACATAGCCCAACGTGTGAAAGACCGTCCCGACGGCGACACCCGTTACGCCGAGATGCAGCTGACACTTGTCAAGAAAAACGGCGACAAACGCGAGCGCAAGATGGTGTCGTGGGCTATGGACGAGGGCAAAGACACCAAGAAAATCATGTTTTTCACCTATCCCGGCGACGTGAAAGGCACAGGGTTCCTCACCTGGGACTACGACGAGACAGGCAAAGACGATGACAAGTGGCTCTACCTGCCTGCGATGAAGAAGACACGCCGAATCAGCGGTGCCTCTTCCAAGACAGATTACTTCATGGGCACAGATTTCACCTACGACGACATGGGCGGTCGTAACGTCGACGAGGACATACACACCTTGTTGCGTGAAGAGATGCGCGACGGTCATCAATGCTGGGTCGTGGAGTCGGTGCCTGTCGACACCCGCGAGATATACAGCCGTAAGGTGAGCTGGATACGCCAGGACTGCGACGCCGCCGTCTATGTGGAGTTTTACGATAAGCTTAACAAGCTGCATCGTGTGATGACCGTGCTCGACCTACAGCAGGTTGAAGGCTTCTGGACCATCATGAAGATGGAGATGAAGAACGTCCAGAACGGCCACAGCACACAAATCGTCGTGAGCAACCCGCGATACGACATCGAGGTTGACAAGAACATGTTCACGGTGACGAAACTGGAGAAAGGGTTATGAGTACTGCTTTAAAATCATTTTTGTTTGGAGTTGCCGCCGTGCTGTGCACGGCGGCAACAGTCTCGGCGCAGGATGGCATGGATGTGTCAGTCAAAGGCTTCGTCGACACCTATCATGCCATGCGCATCGAGGCGCCCAACGACTGGATGGCGTCACGCTCCCGTGTCAGGGGCGAGTTCAGGCTCGAGAAAGACGGCGGCGGCGCCTTCGTGTCGGCTAACCTCATCTACAACGCCCTGCTCAGCGACCAGTCAGGGTTCCAGCTGCGTGAGGCTTATCTCTATTGGGGTAACTCCGACTGGGACATACGCGCAGGCAACCAGATCATCACCTGGGGTGTCGCCGACGGGCTGCGTGTCACCGACCTCATCTCGCCTATGGACTACACCGAGTTTCTGGCTCAGGACTACGACGACATCCGTGTGCCTGTAGGCGCGCTGCGTGCACGTTACATCCACAACGCATGGAGCCTCGAGGCGGTGCTGGTGCCCGTGCCGGAGTTCTATAAGATACCTGTCGACCCGGCGAATCCTTGGTCGATGGGGCCACTGCCACCTGAGGTGAGACCCGACAAGACCATCGGGAACATGGAATATGGCGGCCGCTTCAGCTGCTTCCTGGGTGGCGTCGACTTCTCGCTGATGGCGCTGCGCACCTGGAGCAAGATTCCTGAGCTTGTCGACGACCATCTGGGCTATCATCGTATCACAGCACTCGGCGGCGACGTGTCGGTGCCTTTCGGACAGCTCGTCTTCCGCGGCGAGCTCGCCGACTACATCGACGACCACGGCAACCATCAGGGTTGCGCCTTGGCGGGCTTGGACTGGTATCCTGGTGCCGACTGGACGCTCTCGGCACAGTTCACCCAGACATACGAGTCGGGAGTGCAGGCGTCGCTTGCCACCTTACGCATCTCGAAGGCGTTGTTTAACAATGCGTTGACGCTCTCCACCTTCGCCTATGCCGACGTAAAGGACCTTGGTCTTTTCAATCGTCTCAGCATCGACTGGGCTGCCACCGACCAGATCCACGCCCTCGTCGGATTCGACTATTTCTATGCCGAAGACGGCATGTTCAAAGCTTACGCTGACAACTCTGAAATTTGGTTAAAATTAAAATACAACTTTTAAAATTTAAAACTATGAAAAACGTATCAAAACTTTTGCTTATGGCGGTTGCATACCTCGCCATTTTCATCCTGGGGGCCACCAGCGGAATGATTCATCCCGCCTGTTATGCCTACGTCGGCGCAATCCTGCCGTTGTTGTTTGCATTCGTGTATCTCAAAACGGCAAGCATCATCAAAGGATTCGGCGCAGCCACTTTCCTCAACGGAGTTCTTCTCGTGCTGTTTCTGATAGCAGGAGAGGCCGACTGGACGCTTGTCATCGGATTTGTGATTTTGACGGCGCTTTCCGAAATTCTCAGGTATTTCTTGGGATATAACACCAAAAAAGGCATTCGTTGGAGCTTTGTGCCGTTAGCTTATTCATTCTTCGCCTACACATTCCATTGGTGGACCGACACTGAGGGCTCGCTTGCCGCAGCCGTCGAGGAGATGCCTGCAGGCTACGACGAGCTGATGAAACCCGTCATCGACAACGTCCCGATGCTCGTCGTGGTGCTGGTTTTGACATTGCCTATTTCCATTTTAGGAATGAGATTAGCTGAAAAAGTATTGAAAAAACAAGTAAGCAAGTTATCAATATAATGATATTTTTTCAACCCAAAAATTAACCTTATAAAATGAATTTCACAGGAATTATCACAGGAGCTGCAACGTTCTTCAGCATCGGAATCTTTCATCCTAAATAACAAGGATGATTCTGTACTATTGCATCACTTCAACAGATCCAAAATCGTCTTGCCCACGTTGGTGAGGTGGTCGGCGACACGCTCGGAGTTCTGTGCCAGCGAGAGGTATTCCGCCCCGACTGACGGCGTGCACACACCACGTACAAGACGTTCGATATGGTTCTGCTCCATCTGGTCAGTGTAGTCATCGATAGAGTCCTCAATAATGTCGGCGCGTTCGAGAGCCTCGAGGTCGAGCTTGTGGTAGGCGAGCATAATCTCCTTATACAAGTCAACAATCAGCTGCTCCATCTTCTTGATTTCCGCCACGGCGTCGTCAGAGAATGTGGCGTTCTGCCCCTTGAGCGCGTCGGCATATTCCACGATGTTTTCAGCGTAGTCGCCGATGCGTTCGAGGTCGCTCACGGTGCGTATGGTAGTAAAGAGATAGCGTTGGTCGAAACTGTTGAGACTCTTGCCGGAAAGCTTCACCGAATAGTCAACCAGCTCCTTGTTAAGATAATTCAGCAATATCTCGGTTTTACGGAACTGCTCCACCTCGCTGTAGTCCATGGTGGTGATGATATGGATGGAACGCTGGAAATTTCGCATTGCGAGTTCTGCCATGTTTTCGATTTCGGCCTTCAGCTGGCGGATGGCGACGACAGGTGTGCTGAGCATCTGCTCGTCGAGATAACGCAGATGCGGCTCGTCGCTTTTTTCTTTAGGAATGTCTTTAACTATACGGCAAGCCAAGTTCACCAAGGTATTTGTCAATGGCATGGCGACGAGCATGGTGCAGATGTTAAACACTGTATGGAACATTGCGAGCTGTATCTGCGGAGCGGCGGGAAACATGTGCTCGAAGACGCCGCCGAAGGTCCAGTCGCCGCCTGTCGTGACGCGTAGCATGAAGCCTATCAGCATGAAGATGATGACACCCATCACGTTGAAGATAAGGTGAATCATGGCTGTGCGCTTGGCTAATGTGCCACTCGTCACACCGGCGATGATGGCGACCACACACGAGCCGATGTTGCTTCCCATCGTCAGGTAGATGCCCTGGTCGAGTGTCACCAAGCCTGAGACGACCATAGTGATTGCGATGGATGTCATCACCGACGAGGATTGTATGATGGCTGTCAGTATGGCGCCGACCAAGACCAGCAGCACTGCGTTGTTGATGCTTGCAAGAAACTGTTTTACAGCGTCGAGGGCGGCGAATTCATCCATGGCGTTAGCCATCATCGAGAGACCCACGAACAGCATACCGAAGCCTGTCAGGATGCCTCCGACCTGCTTGGTGGCGTTGCGTTTGCCGAACAGCGTGATGAAAGCGCCTATTCCTGCGAAGGCGGCGAAGATAATAGTGGTGGAGATGCTGTTCTTGCCGAACATTCCCAACGCCACCAGCTGTGCCGTGACCGTGGTTCCGATGTTGGCTCCATAGATGATGGTGGCTGCCTGTGCGAGCGACAATATCCCCACGTTGACGAAGCCTATCACCATCACCGTGACGGCGCCGCTGCTCTGGATGGCGGCAGTGCCCACCGTGCCAATGCCCACGCCGAGCCATTTGTTATTGCCGGTCTTGGAAAACAGCTGTTTCAGCCCCTTCGACGACACCGCCTCGAGATGCGTGCTCATCATCTGGCAGGCCACAAGAAACACGCCTATACCCGCCATCAAAGTCAAAATCGCAGTTATAATGCTTGAAATGCTAATCATAATCTATTTTATGTTTTATGGTTGATAATTCTTTTGTAAATCTATAAAAAAACATCCTTCCGCAACTATTGCCGCGGTGCCGCCGACGAAGATATTTCCATCAGGTTGAATCCGTGTGGCGATGACGGAAGGCCGTCCCATAGCCTCGCCTTGGATAAAAGTGCATTCCGCCTCAGCACCGAGATGACCGTTTTGCTGCAGATAATAAGTCAACGAGGCGTTGGCGGTACCTGTCGCCGACTCCTCGGGAATGTCGTACAATGGAGCGAAGTCACGGACATGGGCGGTGTAGCCGTCATCGCCAAAGGCAAAGACGTGGAAACTCACGGCATCGTATTTCTTTGTGATTTCAGCGATAGCCTCCATGTCGGGCTGCAACGACTGCAGCGTCGCCACGTCGGGCAGCGGAATCATGAGGTCGGGGAGACCGGCGGAGACAACCTGAACCGGGAAGTTTGCAGTTGTTTTTATTCCTAAGGCTCGGTAAATCTCTTCGGTGTCTCCGATGGTTGCCACGATGCGAGGCTTTGCCATCTGCATCAGCACCTTGTCGCCGGATTCTATGGTCAGGTCGCCGGCTTTGGTGTGGCAGAGGCATCGTCCTGATGCCAGTCCATTCTTGTGAAGCAGGAAAAACGAGGCTATGGTGGCGTGACCGCACAACTCAACCTCGGCTTTCGGTGTGAAATACCGTATCGTGAACTCGTTCTCGCCGTCATGACGCACGAAGGCCGTCTCCGAATAACGTAGCTCGGCGGCGATTTTCAGCATCAGCTCTTCCTCCGGGAAATAGTCAGAAGCGAGCAGCACCACACCGGCTGGATTTCCGCCGAAAGGCTCGTCGGCGAAGGCGTCAACGACAAAATATTTCATCATGACAGCAAAGATGCTTATTTCAGCATGTCCTCAATGGCTCCCTTCATCATGTCGGGTGTCACCATCGGCTCGAAGCGGATGATGGTCTTGCCGTCTCTTGAGACAAGGAATTTTCCGAAGTTCCATTTTATGGCGTCACCACGGTCGAAGCCCGTGCCTGTCTTCTGATGAATCATTGTGAGCCTTTCGCCGAAGTCTTCGAAGCCTTCAGGATATCCTACAAACGGAGCCTGCGCCTTCAGATAAGTGTAGAGCGGACTCTCGTTCTCACCGTTGACGTCAATTTTGTCAAAGAGAGGGAATGTCACTTTGTAGTTAAGCGAGCAGAAGCTCTGTATCTCGTCGTTGGTGCCTGGCTCCTGACCAAAAAACTGATTGCAGGGAAACGCCAGAATCTCAAATCCCTGGTCTTTGTATTCCAGATAAAGAGCTTCGAGGCCTTTGTATTGCGGAGTGAGCCCGCATTTGCTTGCCACGTTGACAATAAGCAACACTTTGCCTTTGTATTGTGCCATCGACACTTCTTTTCCGTTAATATCCTTCACGGAGATGTCGTAAATACTTGGTTTTTTGCTGCAGCCCGCAAAAACAAGCAGAGCAAGGGCTGCGAAAATGATAAGTCTTTTCATAGTAGAATAATTTTTTGCAAAGATAAAAAAATTTTAAAAGCTGGTGATGATTTTCTTGTCTGAATATCATAACACCTTGAAAATAGGGATTTTGACAATCATTTTTTTGAAAAAATGTGTGACAAGACAAAAAAAACGTATATTTGTTGTCGATTTTCACATTATGAAAGTGTTCGGGAATTTGAGGGTTTTTCAGAAGCTGGAGTACGTTGTCATGCTTCTTCTGGCGTTTGCGATACCGTTTCATTGGTATGCGGCACAGTGTTGTGAAGTGGCGTTGCTGACCGTGGCTGTCCTGAAAATCGTGTTCGACCAGAAATGCAGGTTCAACGAGCGTCAGATGCGGTTCAAATGGGTTTATATCGTCTTTGCCGCCACTTGGCTCGTTTACCTTATCGGTTTGATTTACACCGAAAACACCCACGTCGGCTGGATACAGGTCAGCAAAAAACTCGGCTTCCTGATTTTTCCCGCCGTTTTCCTGTTTTCCGACATGTCGTATCTCAACAAGGACAGGATACGTGTGATATTTTATTGCTTTGCCACGGCTTGTCTGCTGTTTTGCCTGATGAATCTTTACTGGACGCTTTACGACGGCTACGTTCTTGGGCATAATGCAGGTCTCATCACCAACAACAACCTGATGAGGATTTATTATGTGCATCACACCTATATGTCGATGTACGCCTTGCTGGCGTTGGCTTTTTCGTCGGTTGAAATCATTGAGGTGGAAGATTTGAAACTCAAGATTTACAATATCTTCATATCGATAGCGATGCTGGTGTTTGTGGTGCTTCTCGATTCGCGCGCGGGCATCATCTGTCTGTTTGTGGAGTTTGTGATATTGCTGATGTGGCTCGCTTTTATTAAGAAAAAAGTGTTGATGAGCATTATCTTCACTGTGCTGATAGCGGGTGGTATCGCGCCGTTTGCAGTTTCGCGTTTGAACGCTACCATCGCTAAGCTGAGCGACGACGACAACCCGGATATCAGGATGGTGGAGATGCAATGCGGCATGGATGTCGTTGAAAACCATTTGCTTTTTGGTGTCGGGACGGGCGACCGCAGCGATGAGATGAGGAAGTCGTACGAACGGTTCAGAGACAATCTCGTCGCCGAGATAAAACCCGCGAGAGCCATCGACGAAGATGAGTTTGTGCTGTGCCGCGACGAGATGTTGGGTGAGATTCAGAGGGCGAGCCGTGCCGGACAATGGAATGTACCAAACAAGAGGTTTTATAGGTTTATCGACAACAAACCTGTTGAATATGAATGCGATACGGAGTCGGTGAGGGGCATGGCGGTGGAATATATCTATGTTGAAAACGCCATCAAACACGGTCTGAACGCGCACAACCAGTATATCGACACCATGATAAGCATCGGGATTGTCGGATTGCTTCTGCTGGTCGCGTGTTTCCTGATACCTGCTGTCATCGCTGTAAGACTCAAGGTTTTCGACGTGGTTTGTTTTGCATTTTTAGTGACGATAGCCATCAACGCGATGTTTGAGTCGGTTTTTGAGATGCAGATGGGGATAATCTTCTTCTGTTTCTTCTGGCAGGTGTTCTTTCAAAAAAATATGGGGGAACAAGACACTTTGTCCCCCCAAGTAATTCAAGATATTAAGTTTTAAATGAGGTACTCTTTTAGAGAGTTCACGTATTTTTCGAAGGCATCGAGTCCTGCCTTTGTGATTTTGCATGTCGTGCAAGGCATCTTCCCCTTGAAGCCTTTCTCGACTGATATGTAGCCTGCCGCGCTGAGCTTGTCGATTTGCACGCTGAGGTTGCCCGACGTGGCACCGGTCTGCTGCTTGATGTAGCTGAACTCGGCACTGTCAACCCCAGCCAAGATTGACATCACCGCCAACCGCAGCTCGGAATGTAAAATGGGGTCAAGTTTCGGGAACATAACTATTTGTTTTGAGATTTTACAATAAGACTGGTCACCACAAGAATCGCTCCACAGAGGGTGAAAAGAAGCAGCTGGGCTTCGGAACGCAGCATGATAGCCGCAATGGCGCCACCCACTCCGAGGATGAAACCGCTAACGATTACCGACCAGTTTTTCAAAATGATACCCGAGACGCATTCAGCGAAACCGAACGCCATGATGATGACGAGGGTGAGGTTCTGCGGTGCGATAAACATGAAGACGGCACTGATGACCACCACGAAGGCGCAGTAGGCGAGCCACACACCGTGAAGCTGTCTGCTGATGATGTTCTGAGGCACCTCGACTTTGTTTCTGCCGATGAAATGTGCCATAGGGAAGCCGATAAGCGGCATCGCGAACCATAACAGATTCCAAATAGGATTTCTCGTGATGTGAATTGTTTCGTAAATCACGAGCGACATAATCGTAAGCAATGCACCCCAAAGCAGGAAGTGCTTGGCGCTGTTCTGAAGGATTGAACGGCGGCTGTTGTTCACCATCTCGGTGATGATGCTGAAGCTTTGCTGAGCTGTCATGTTGTTTTCATTGTTGTTTTCCATAGCTTTAATTTTTAAATGTTACTTTTTAGTTTTAAATTTTTTAATCTTTAATTTAAGTGCACTTTATGTCTTAAACGACGCTGCAAAGATAAACAAGTTTATAATATAAACTACAAAAAAAATGAAAAAATTTTTAAAATATTTTTGATATTTTTCATAAAGTGTTGATATACAATGGCTTCAGTCTAAATATTTTTTCCTAAAAATCTTTGCATGACGACGGCGCAGGAGGCGTCGCCGGTGATAGACATCACTGTACGGCCCATGTCGATGATGCGGTCGATGCCGGCAGCCACTGCCACGCATTCGACGGGGATGCCGGCTGAGGCGAACACCATAGCCATGAGTGCGAGGCTGCCGCCGGGGATGCCAGGGGTGCCGATGGAGGCTATTGTTGAGGCGAAGGCGATGGCCATATACTGGCTCATGGTGAGGTCGATGCCGCAGCATGTCGCCATAAACACTGATGCCACGCCGAGATAGATGGCGACGCCGTCCATATTGATGGTGGCGCCTAACGACAGAACGAAACGGCCTATCTCTTTCCGGACACCAAGTTTCTCGGTACATTGCATGGAGTAAGGCAGTGTCGCCACCGACGAGTCGCTGGAGAAGGCGAACAGCATGGCGGGCTGCATCTCTTTGAAGAACTTAAGAGGGGATATGCCGCCGAGGGCCCATACTGCCGAGGAATACACCAATCCGGCATGTACGACGAAGCAGAAATATGCCAGTGCCAGCAATGCCGCGTAGGAGCCGAGCACCGCCGGACCGTTTTCGACCACCACGGGCGTGAGCATGCAGAACACACCGTATGGCGCCAACGCCATGATATATTCAAGAATCTTGCCAATCACGTCGTTAAAGCTGAGTGTCACCTTGCGCGCCAGCTCGCCTTTCTCGCCGATATGCACCATGGCGATGCCGAAGAAAAGCGCAATCACGATGACTTGCATCATCGCCATCGAGCTCACAGGAAGAAGGATGTTGTCGGGAAACATGGCGACGATCTGATCCATCACCGTCATGTGCGGCGTGTCGATAACCTGTGATGCGGCCTCAGTGCTGATTTTGATGGTCGGGAGAAAGCCTTTCACCAAACTTGGCACAATCAATCCCAGCGTCACGGCGAAGAGTGTCGTTATTATAAAATATATTAAGGTGCGAAGTCCGAGTTTGCCGACTTTCGAGACATCGTTCATCGAGAGTATGCCTGCCATGATGGAGAAGAGCACCAGCGGCACCACGATAAACTTCAACAAATTGAGGAATATAGTTCCGAAAGGCTTGATATATTCGTTGACAAACACGGCATGGTTGCGCAGCAGCACGCCGGCTATCACTGCCAGCACGAGGGCGATGCCTATCTGGGCGGTGAGAGAAAGTCTCTTCTTTTCAGTCATTTTCTGATAAGCGAGACGTTCGTCACCGTTGGCGAGATGTATGATGCCGCAGTATTTGAAGCCGTGTTTCTCGATATTATGCTGCATTATTTTGTTGTCGCGGTGCGTATCGATGCGGATGTTGCGTTCATTAGCGAAGCAGAACTCCATGATACTCTGGAAGATGCCGTGCGCCTCAGGAAAACTCGCTATGCGGTGTATGACATGGTAAGGCTTGCTGTTGTCGAGCCATTTGCCGTCGTAAATCTTGTCGTAGGTAGGCTCAGGTGATGGCAGAAAGGCGAAATATGCCACGATTTTTCCGTCGTCTTCGACCACGAAGCCGCCGTCTTTCTCTATGTCAGACTGCACAATATCCAGCGATGGGTAGCCGTCGGTCCATTGGTTAGTGTTACCGTCGGCTGTCATGATGCCTTTAGCTGCGGCGAAGACCTCCATCAGCCTCCCGCTGTCTTTTGGGAGGGAGGCTTTGCGGATGGTGCGGTTTTGTGTGGAATCGTAAGATTTTGACATAAAAAAGACTGTTTAAAGGTGCAAAGTTATTAAAAAAACACGGGCGGAACTGGTGGCATCAATAATATTATTTTGCGTATAAAGCCACCAAAGTCTCGTATTTCTCCTGTTTGCCGCTGATAGTCTTCGGCTCGCCTATTTGTTTGCCGTATTCGTAGATCTTCTCGAAGGAGAGCTTGCCCTCCTCGAAGTCGCGGCCGATGCCGTTATCGAAAGAGGCGTAACGATTTTTCTTCATGGCAGGGATCTCGCTGTTCTCAAGGATGTTGGCGGCGCTGAGCAGTGCTCGTGCCATGGCGTCCATGCCGCTGATGTGGGCGATGAAGATATCCTCAGGATCGGTGCTGTTGCGGCGCAGTTTGGCGTCGAAGTTGGTGCCGCCGGTGGTGAAGCCACCGCCACGGATGATCTCCATCCAAGCTTGGGTGAGTTCGTAGTTGTCGATAGGGAACTGGTCGGTGTCCCAGCCGTTCTGCATGTCGCCGCGGTTGGCGTCGATGCTGCCCAGCATGCCGGCGTCGACGGCACATGCCAGCTCGTGTTCGAAGGTGTGGCCTGCTAACGTCGCGTGGTTGACTTCGATATTCACCTTGAAGTCCTTATCCAGACCGTGGGCTTTGAGGAAGGCGATGACTGTCTCGGTGTCGACGTCATACTGATGTTTCATCGGCTCCATCGGTTTAGGCTCGATGAGGAAGGTGCCTTTGAAACCATGTGCGCGGCCATAGTCGCGGGCTTTTGTCAGCATCATGGCGAGATGGTCTTTCTCGCGTTTTTGGTCGGTGTTCAGGAGACTCATATAGCCTTCGCGGCCGCCCCAGAAGACGTAGTTCTCGCCGCCGAGTTTGATGGTGGCGTCGATGCTGTTTTTTATTTGCACCACTGCGCGGGCTACGACGTCGAAGTCGGGGTTGGTGGCGGCGCCGTTCATATAGCGTTTGTGGCTGAAGACGTTGGCGGTGCCCCAAAGCAGGTGTATGTCGGGATACTGGCGCATCTTCTCCAGTGCGTAGTCGGTGATGATGCGCATGCGTTCTTCGTATTCCTCGACGGTGGCGCCTTCTTCGACGAGGTCGACATCGTGGAAGCAGAAGAAGCGGATGCCCAGCTTGTCCATCAGTTCAAAGCCTGCGTCCATCTTGTCCTTGGCGCGTTGGATGGGGCATTCTGCCTTGTCCCATTCATAAGTGCGTGTCTGACCTCCGAAAGGGTCTCCACTGGCCTGACCCAGCGTGTGCCACCATGCCATAGCGAAGCGGAACCAGTCTTTCATCGGTTTGCCCATGACGATGCGGTCGGGTTCATAGTAATGGAATGCCAAAACATTCTTTGATGCAGTGCCCTCGAAAGGGATCTTGCCGATTTGTGGGAAATATTCTTTTGTCATATTATTTAGTTTTTATTTGATTTTCCAATATCTGTTTCCAACGTCTGTAAGCCTCTTTCAGCGGAGCTGTATAGTCTTTGCGAGGCTCTATTGTCGCCATCTGTTTCAGCGAGGTGAACGCCTCGTCTTCGTTGGCATATATGCCTGCTCCCAGTCCTGCTCCACGTGCTGCTCCGACGCTGCCGTCGGTGTCGTAGAGGCGTATGGTGGCATCGCTGACAGATGCCAAGGTGTCGCGAAAGATAGGGGATAGGAACATGTTGGCGTTGCCGGCGTGAATCTCTTTGATGTCGCCCATCAGCTCCATCCCATACATGAAGGCGAAGGCGACGCCTTCTTGGGCGGCACGCAGCAGATGTGCGCGGGAATGACGGTTGTAGTTGAGGCCGTGGACGGAGGCGTCGATGTTCTTGTTTTCAAGCACACGCTCGGCGCCGTTGCCGAAAGGTATGATGCTGATGCCTTCGCTGCCCACCGCGACGGTGGCGGCAAGGTCGTCAATATGATTATAGCTCAAGTCGGCGGCCATATTATGTTTCAACCAGGAGTTGAGGATGCCGCATCCGTTGATGCAGTGCATCAGGCCGAGGGTATGGTTGACGTGTAGGAACGTGTTGATACGCGACTGTGATATCGTGTCGGTGTATTTCTGAATTCCATATACCACGCCTGAGGTGCCTGCTGTCGAGGCTATCTCGCCTGGGTGCAGCACACGCAGCGAGAGGGCGTTGTTAGGTTGGTCGCCGGCACGATAGGTGACAGGTGTGCCTGCCTTGAGACCCAGTTCTTGGGCTACAGCTTCACTCACCCGGCCTTGTTCGCCGAAGGTGGGCACCAGCGGAGGTATGATATCTTTAGAGAATCCGAAATAGTCCATCATCTCGGAGCACAGGGTTTCTTTGGGGAAGTCCCACAGCATCATCTCGCTCAGTCCGCAGGCGGTGGTGGCAGGTGTGCCTGTGAGGCGCATAGCCAGGTAATCGCCTGGAAGCATGATATAACGTATCTTATCGAAAAGCTCGGGCTCGTGTTCCTTCACCCATGCCAGTTTGGAGGCGGTGAAGTTGCCCGGCAGCGGTGCCTTCTCACCGTAAGTCACGCCACGTGAGTCGCACCAGATGATGGCGTCGCGCAACGGCTGCAGGTCCTTGTCGAGACATACGAGGCCGTGCATCTGATAGCTGATGCCGATAGCGGCAATGGAGTTTAAAGTGTAGAGTTTAGAGTGTAGAGTTGTTGAAAGGGTAGAGTTTAGAGCTTTTTTAAAATAGCTCCACCAATCCTCAGGACTTTGTTCTGCCCAGCCAGGCCGCAATGCTTTAATAGGAGCCTCGTTCTCCGGCCAATGCGCCGACGCGACACATTGTCCGCTGTCGGCATCCACCAACGACACCTTAACACTACTGCTCCCTAAATCAATTCCCAAAAGAAAACTCATAAAACAACTATACTTATTATTATCAAACTATAAACTTTTCTTCTTCCAAAGTCTCGACATATCCTCAAGAGTTTTGCCTTTAGTCTCCGGCACCAGTTTCCAAACGAATAGTGCTGCCACGATGCACATCACACCGTAGAGGCCGTAGGTGAACCAGTGACCGAAATCGTCGTTTGGGGTGATATGCATATTGAACATCGGCACGAAGGTGCTGCTGACCACGAAGTTGAATATCCATTGTGCAGCGACAGCTATTGCCACGGCAGCGCCACGGACGGTGTTGGGGAATATCTCGGAGATGAGCACCCAGCAGATGGGGCCCCACGAGAACATGAACGAGGCTGAGTATATCAAGATGCTCATCATGGTGACGAGCTCCAACCCTGCGTGGCCGAAGCTCAGGGCGACGCCGAAAGCGCCCAATGCCATGCCTAATGAGCCTGTGATGAGCAACGGCTTGCGCCCCCATCGTTCTACGGTGAAGATGGCCACCAGAGTGAAGAGTATGTTAACCACGCCCATCATCACGGTGTTGAACATCGGGTTGGTCATACCCATATCGCCGAAGATACGCGGAGCGTAGTAGAGCACCGCATTGATGCCGACAACCTGTTGGAACACGCTGAGCATCACACCGATGAAGATGACCAGCCAGCCGTATGTGAACAGTTTTTCTGTGCGCACTTTGATGGTGCTTCGTATGTCGGCGAGTATCTCCTGGGCTTTTTCCATTCCGTTGATACGCGCAAGGATCTTCAGGGCGCTGTCGTCCTTGCCTATCATGACCAGATAACGTGGTGACTCAGGCACGAGACAGATGAGGATGATGAACAGCGCGGCGATGACAGCTTCAGAAGCGAACATATAACGCCATCCCATGGCGATGGTCCAAGGGTCACTACCCGGAATCACCCGGCTGATGCCGTTGCCTATCGACTCGATAAGAGGATTCTCATGCGAACCTAATATCAGGAAATTGACGAAATACACCACCAACTGTCCGAAGATGATGGCAAACTGGTTCCAACTCACCAGCTGACCGCGTTTGTTGGCAGGTGATATCTCGCCGATGTACATAGGACAGATGGCACTCGCCAGTCCCACGCCGACGCCGCCGATGATACGGTAATGGTTGAAGGCGTTGAGGATGGTCATCGTGGGGGTGCTTTGCATGTGGAACGGGAATCCGGGCTGAGCGGAACCGAGTGCCGACACGAAGAAGAGCACGCCTGCTACGAAGAGCGTCAGCTTGCGTCCCAGACGGTTGGCAAGCCATCCGGAGATAAGGGCTCCAATGACGCAGCCAATGAGTGCGCTGCTGCATGTGAGTCCGTGGATGAAATCGGTGTATT